>Ga0070697_100003871_pt1 | contig 11491 bp, 9 predicted proteins | sample KBSK1501metaG_FD_65475 | JGI IMG/M metagenome (GOLD analysis project Ga0070697, IMG submission 65475) | Corn, switchgrass and miscanthus rhizosphere microbial communities from Kellogg Biological Station, Michigan, USA - KBS K1-50-1 metaG | ecosystem: Host-associated > Plants > Roots >... | reverse complement strand
CCGCTGCTCTTCCAGTGGGTCGCCTCGGCGGCGATCTGCTCGGCCTCGGCGACGATCTGCTCCTTGACCTCCCGCGCCGCCACGCGCGCCTGCTCCCGGGCCGCCTTGGCCTCCTCGCGGCGGTGGCCGACGTCCTCGGTCAGCCGCTCCAGGCGGGCCCTGAGCCCGTCGAGGTCTCCCAGGGCGTTGGCGTCGGTGAGGTGCTGGAGCAGTCGCTGGACGCTGGCCGAGGCCTGGGCGGGAGCCATGTCGGTAGCCGCGATCCGCTGCTCGAGCAGGACCACCTCGGTCTCGAGCGCCTCGTATTTCCGCGAGAAGAAGGCGATCGCCTCCTCCGGGCTCCCCGCCTGCCACGAGCCGATCACCCGCTCGCCGTCGACGGTACGGACATAGACCGTCCCGTCGGGGTCTACCCGGCCCCACGGATGATAGGCGGTGGTCACGGCGAACCTCCTGCGTGTCGTGCTCGTGTCAGGCTTTCTTGATCGTCACACTGTCAATGATGACCTTCTTCTTGGGAACGCCGCCGCCAGCTTGTGCATACTGACACGAGTATCCACCCTTAGCCACATTCTGGACGATACCCAGCCCGGAGGACACCGTGGCGAACGGTGTATATGAAGCCGTTAGCCCCGATGTGCTGTCCTTGTACACGATGAAGAACTGGCTGCCGTTTGTGCTCGCGCTGCCTTCGTTGGCCATCGCCACTGTTCCCGCCGGGTATTTGGCGCCCTTGAGATTCTCACTGGCGAAATCGTAACCCGGCGTGCCGGTGCCGATCTTGCTGGTCGTGCTGCAGGTCAGCTTGGCCGTGGCGGTCGCGTACGGGTCGCCGCACTGCAGCACGTAGATGCCGCTGGTCAGCATCCGGTGACACTGGGTGTTGTTGAAGTAGCCCGCCTCGGCCAGGTGGACGAATGAGCTGACGGTGCAGGTGGCCTTGTTGTTAAGCAGGTTGAACGTGATCTTGCCCTGGTTGGTGTTGATCGTGGCCTGGTAGCTGCCCGTGAAGTCCGGCGTGGCCGGCGGGAGGCTCACCTTCTTCGCCACCGGCGTGGCCGCCGTGTAGCTGCAGTGATGCGCGGGCTCGGCCACGGCCGTGGCGCTAGCGGTGGGGGAGGCGCTCGGCGACTTGCTCGCCGAGGCCGACGCCTTCTTGGGCTTACCGCCGGGGAGGAACACCGCGAGCAGGGACCCGACAAGGGCCAGGACAAGCACCCCGCTGAGCCCGATCAGCCAGCGCTGGCGCACCTGCCGCTGTCTGACGCTCCGCTGCTCCTGCTGGCGGCGGTATCGTTCCCTGGCTTGCCTGCGCTGGCGTTCGTTCTTACCCGCCACCGGTCGCGTCCTCCTTGGCCTGTCGCACCTAATCGGCTACCGCTGGTATTCACGGGAGGCAGGCCGACGAACCCGATGCATACCTCTGATCCGCAGACTCAGGCATGCTCCGGGCTCGCCCCCCGGAATCCCCGCAATAGTCGCGATCGTCCGCGAATCGTACCTGCCAGATGGCTGGGCAGGCACCCTTCGTTACCGGTTCGCGGCCATGCGGGTCCCCTCGGTAGCCTGAGACACCGTACCGTGAGAAAGGACGCTTGTGCTCGTCGCAGGGTTCCCGGCCGGCGCGTTCGCCGCTAACTGTTATATAGTCGCGCCCGCGCCGGGTGAGCAGTGCGTGATCATCGACCCGGGCCAGGACGCGGAGCCCGGCATCGAGGAGGTCCTCGCCGAGCACCGGCTCATGCCCGCCGCGGTCCTGCTCACGCACGGTCACATCGACCACGTCTGGTCCGTCGCCCCGGTGTGCGGCGCCAAGGGCATCCCTGCCTATATCCACCCGGACGACCGCGCATTGCTCAGCGATCCGGCCAAGGGTCTGCCGCTCGGGGCCGGACAGCAACTGTTCGGCGGCCTGGAATTCACCGAACCCGATGACGTAAAGGAACTGACCGACGGGATGACTTTGAGTCTGGTCGGGCTTGAGATCGTCGTGAACCACGCGCCCGGGCACACCGAAGGGTCAGTGACATTCCGGCTGCCATTGGACCCGCCGGATACAGCACAAGGTAAAAGCAAAATCGGTGCCGCGGAAACGGCAAGCGCGGCGGCGGGCGACCCCGGTGGCATATTGTTCTCCGGTGACTTGCTGTTCGCCGGGTCGATCGGGCGGACCGACCTGCCCGGCGGGGATTACCCCACGATCCTGCGCAGCCTGGCACGGGTCTGCCTGGCCCTGCCGGACGAGACCGTCGTGCTGTCCGGGCACGGGCCGCAGACAAACATCGGCGCCGAACGCCGGACCAATCCGTTCCTGACGGGCCTGACGCCGGAGTCGGGACCCCGCCGGGGGCTGTAAGCGAAGATCGGCGAGGAAATGAACGAGAAGGGCAGGGCTCGATGATCCGCACCCATGAGGCGGGGACGCTGCGCGCTGCGCACGCCGGTGAGCACGTGGTGCTGGCCGGCTGGGTAGCGCGGCGCCGGGACCACGGCGGCGTCGTCTTCATCGACCTCCGGGACGCCAGCGGCGTCGTGCAGGTGGTGTGGCGCGGTGAAGAAGCCGTGGCTCATGACCTCAGGGCCGAATTCTGCGTGCTGGTGACCGGGACGGTGCGCGCCCGTCCGGCCGGGAACGAGAACCCCGAGCTGCCCACCGGCGAGATCGAGGTCGTGGCGGACGAGGTCGAGGTGCTCAGCGTGGCCGACCCGCTGCCGTTCCCCGTCGAGGGCTCCGCCGAGGTCAGCGAGGACGTCCGGCTCAAGTACCGGTACCTGGACATCAGGCGCGACGACACCGCGCGCTCGCTGCGGGTCCGGTCGCAGGCCGCCTACCTGCTCTCCGACGTCATGCGCGAGCACAGGTTCGTGAACGTGGAGACGCCCTACCTGACCCGGTCCACCCCGGAGGGGGCGCGCGACTTCCTGGTCCCGGTCCGGCTGCGGCCAGGCAACTGGTACGCGCTGCCGCAGTCGCCGCAGCTGTTCAAGCAGCTGCTCATGGTCGGCGGCCTGGAGCGGTACTACCAGCTGGCCCGCTGCTTCAGGGACGAGGACTTCCGCAAGGACCGGCAGCCCGAGTTCACCCAGATCGACCTGGAGATGTCGTTCGTGACCCGCGACGACGTCATCGCCGTGGCCGAGGACATCGTGACCCGGCTCTGGTCCGAGCAGGCCGGCTACCAGGTGCCCACCCCGCTACCCAGGATGACCTACGCCGAGGCGATGGCTCGGTATGGCTCGGACAAGCCCGACCTGCGCTTCGGCTGCGAGCTCACCGACCTGACCGACTACTTCGCCGGGACGGACTTCCGGGTGTTCCAGGCGCAGTACGTGGGCGCCGTGGTGATGCCAGGGGGCGCCTCGCAGTCGCGACGCGAGCTCGACGGCTGGCAGGAGTGGGCGCGCTCCCGCGGTGCCCGCGGGCTCGCCTACGCGCTGATCGGCGCGGATGGCGAGATCACCGGACCGGTGGCCAAGAACCTATCCGAGGCGGAGCGGTCCGGCCTGGCCGCGGCGACCGGCGCCGCCCCGGGTGACGCGGTGTTCTTCGCGGCCGGCCCCGCCTCGGCCGCCCGGGAGCTGCTCGGTGCGGCCCGGCTGGAGATCGGCCAGCGGTGCGGCCTGATCGACGAGTCAGCCTGGTCCTTCCTGTGGGTGGTAGACGCCCCGATGTTCGAGGAAACCAGCGAGGGCGGGTGGACGTCGGTGCACCACCCGTTCACCGCGCCGCTGCCCGAATGGGCGGACAAGTTCACGGCCGAGCCCGGCGGAGCGCTGGCCGATGCGTACGACATCGTGTGCAACGGCTACGAGATCGGCGGCGGCTCGATCCGTATCCACAAGTCCGCGATGCAGCAGGCGGTGTTCGACGTGATCGGCCTGTCCGCCGAGGAGGCCCGCTCCCAGTTCGGCTTCCTGCTCGACGCGTTCAAGTACGGCCCGCCCCCGCATGGCGGCATCGCGTTCGGCTGGGACCGGGTGGTGATGCTGCTCACCGGGGCGGCCAGCATCCGCGACGTGATCGCCTTCCCCAAGGCGGCCTCCGGCCTAGACCCCCTGACCGGCGCCCCCACCCCCATCACCCCCGCCCAGCGCCGCGAAGCCGGCATCGACGCCACCCCCACCCCGCCCCTTTCATGATCGTGAGCGGTTTGCGACAAATAGCGCCCAAAACCGCTCACGATCATGAAACCGCGTCCCGAAGGACGCAGGGTTGGCGAGGGCACGGGTGCGCAACGCCCGTCCAGCCGCGTCGGCGCAGCACGGCGGCGACGTCGGCCGCGGTCTGACAGCGGCGATCGCCCAGGTCGGCAAAGCCGAATCTGAGCGTGACGATTCCGCCCACTAGGTTGGCGTTGTCGCGACGCTTGTCACGCCACTGCTCGTCAGCGGGATGGGCCGCGGTCCCGTCGAGTTCCGAGCACACCCCGTACTCCTGATAGAGGTTGTCAAGGTACCTGTTCCCGGTGCGCTGCCTGATCCTCACCTGGCGACGAGCAGCGGGCAGCCCGTGCGGGCGTTCCACCCGGTGAACGTAGCGGTACTCCAGCACGGACAAGACGCCATCTTCGGCCTCACCCAACGCCACCGTAAGCTCACGGCGCCAGCGCATCTTCTTGCGCGCGTCCATGGCCTGGCGTATCCGCTCAGCGGTGGTGCGCCGCCGCCCGACGGCCCGGCAGATCCATGCATACGCGTCATCGAAGGTCGGCGCGATCTGGATCAAGTCGAGCACCGTGTCCTCCACGCGGGTACACGGCGGGACCATGGCCGAGTGCGTGGTCCGCAAGATCGCGTCCGACCGGTGGATGATGACGCCGGGGATCTTCGCCCGCGTTGGCGTCCTCGACAGAGGAACGGTGATGACGATGAGCGAGCTCGGCTCGTCGATTAGGCCGTGTCGCTCGGCTGCCGTCTGATGACTGAGGACTGCACCGGGACCGGCGCGGAGCAGCGCCGCCCAGAGCGCCGTCTCCCGGGCCGGCATCCCGGAGAAGCTGGCATAAACGCCGCGCTGGAGCCGCTGCCAGCGGCCACTACGCACACGGCTGCGTATCGTGTACGGCGCGATGCCGGCCCCGGCGGCCTGACGGCGGGCTACGGCACCACCCTGGAACGCGAGCAACTCAACGGACCGATCAGGCATGTCGATTGGCATGCGGTCACTGTGCCGGAGTCGCTCAGCACCAGCCAGCGGTCGGCCGGAACCTGTGGATAACTTGGGCTGGGCCGGCTTTTCTGTGGATAACTAGGCCTGTCAGGCGAGATAGGGTCTGAGGATGGCCAGAGCCGTGAGGGGGGGTGGCGAGGTGGGTGGGCAGTCCGAGAGCCTGTTCGACGAGGCAGAAGAGGCAGCCGCGAGCGCGGCCGCCCCGCTCGCGGTCCGGATGCGTCCGCGGACCCTGGACGAGGTGATCGGCCAGCAGCACCTGACCAGCGCCGGCACGCCGTTCCGCAAGCTGATCGATAACGACGCGCCGATGTCGCTGCTGCTCTGGGGACCGCCGGGTACCGGCAAGACCACGCTGGCCTACGTGGTCAGCCGGGTGACCAGGCGGCGCTTCGTGGAACTTTCCGCGGTCAACGCCGGGGTCAAGGACGTGCGCGCTGCGGTCGACGCCGCCCGGCGCACGCTGGGCATGAGCGGCGCGCAGACGGTCCTGTTCATCGACGAGGTGCACCGGTTCTCCAAGACGCAGCAGGACGCCCTGCTGCCCGCGGTGGAAAACCGCTGGGTGTCGTTCATCGGCGCGACCACGGAGAACCCGTTCTTCTCCGTGGTCTCCCCGCTGCTGTCGCGATCGCTGCTGCTCACCTTGCAGCCGCTGACGGATGACGACGTGCGCGAAGTGATCCGCCGCGCACTCACAGAACCCCGCCCGCGCGGGTTCGGCGGCGCGGTCACGCTCGACGAGGACGCGGCCGAGCATCTGGTCAGGCTGGCGGGCGGCGACGCCCGGCGCACGCTCTCCTACCTGGAGGCCGCCGCGCTCGGCGTGCCGGAAGGCGGCCGTATCGACGTCCACGTGCTGGAAAAGGCGGTAGACCGGGCCGCGGTTCGCTACGACCGGGACGGTGACCAGCACTACGACGTGATCAGCGCGTTCATCAAGTCCATGCGGGGCAGCGACGTGGACGCCGCGCTGCACTACATGGCCCGGATGATCGCGGCGGGGGAGGACCCGCGGTTCATCGCCAGGCGGCTCATCGTGCACGCCAGCGAGGACATCGGGATGGCCGACCCGACCGCGCTGCAGACCGCCGTGGCCGCGGCCCAGGCGGTCGAGTTCGTCGGGCTGCCCGAGGCGCGGATCAACCTGGCCCAGGCGGTGATCCACATCTCGCTGGCACCCAAGTCCAACGCGGTGATCAAGGCCATCGGGGCGGCCGACGCCGACGTGCGAAACGGCCTAATAGGCGCGGTGCCCGCGCACCTGCGCGACGCGCACTATCCTGGGGCGGGCAAGGTCGGCCACGGCGAGGGCTACCTGTACCCGCACGACTTCGACGGCGGCATTGTCCCGCAGCGTTACGCACCCGACCCGGTGGCGGACCGCAGGTACTACGAGCCGTCGCGGCATGGCCTGGAGGCTCGCGTCGCCGAACGGGCCGAGCGCATCCGGGCCATCCTCGACCAGGCCGACACAGCCGGCCGGGCCGACACAGCCGGCCAGGCCGACACAGCCGGCCAGACCGGGAAGGAGCAGCCATGACACGGACGGATCGGGCATGAGCATGAACGCGGCCGAACTCGCCGCGCTGATCGCCGCCGTGTTCTGGGCGCTGCTGGTCTGCGTCGGCGTGTTCGTGCTATTCCGGCTGGGACGGCTGCTGTCCGAGAGCAGCAAGCTGGTCGCCGACGTGCGCGAGCGGGGGGACGTGCTGCTCGCCCGGGCGCAGGCGGCGGTGGACGGGGCGCAGCAGGCCGTGGACCGGGCCGGACGCCAGCTCGACCGGTCCGAATCCGTCACGGCCAGCATGGACGAACTCGGCGCCGGGATGAGCGAACTCGCCGGCCAGGTCACGGCGCTGGCCGGGCTTGGCCGTGCCATCGCGGGCGGCCCAGTCGGCCGGGCGGGCGCGCTCGCCTACGGGCTGCGGCATGCCGTGAGCCTGCGCCGGACCTCGCGGCGCACGCTGCCCGGCCGCGTCGTGGAACGTGGCGAGCTAACGAGAAGCGGGGTAAAGCGATGATCCGCAGGGGATTCTGGCTCACCGCCGGGGCGGTGACCGGTATCTGGGGTTACCGGCGTGTCGCCGCGGCCGGGCGGCGTGTGTCTGCCAGCCTTACCCCCGGGGGGACGCTCAAGCTCGCGGATACCCGGCTGGCCAGCAGGCGGGCCCGCCGCGGGGCGATCGCGCTGGGCAGGGAGACCTACCGGTTCACCCGCGACGTCCGCGACGGCATGGAGCTCTATATGGCTCGGCATCCGGGGCCCGCAGGCTCTACCCTCCTAACAGACCGCACCACCGACCCCGACGCACACCCTGAGGATGGCCACTGATGGAGTCGGCAGAGATCGCCCGCCGCTTCCTTGCGTACTTCGAGCAGCAAGGGCACACCATCGTGCCTTCGGCCTCCCTGGTTGCCGATGACCCTACGGTGCTCTTCGTCATCGCGGGCATGCAGCCGTTCAAGCCGTACCTGACCGGCCAGCTGACGCCGCCGTACAAGCGGGCCGCGGACGTGCAGAAATGCGTTCGGACACTGGACATCGAAGAGGTGGGCAAGACCACCAGGCACGCCACGTTCTTCCAGATGCTAGGCAACTGGTCGTTCGGCGACTACTTCAAGGAAGGCGCGATCAGGTACGCCTGGGAGCTGCTGACCAAGTCCGAGGCGGACGGCGGGTTCGGCTTCCCGGAGGGCAAGCTGTGGGCCACGGTCCTGCACGGGGACGACGAGGCGTACGCGATCTGGCGGAACGAGATCGGCCTGCCTGCCGAGCGGATCCAGCACCGCGGCCTGGCTGACAACTACTGGCACATGGGCGTGCCCGGGCCCGGCGGCCCGTGCTCGGAGATCTACTACGACCGCGGCCCCGAATACGGCCGTGACGGCGGCCCGATCGCCGACGAGGACCGCTTCCTCGAGGTCTGGAACCTGGTCTTCATGCAGGACCAGCTGAGCAAGGTCCGGGCCAAGGACGACTTCGACATCGAGGGCCTGCTGCCGTCGAAGAACGTCGACACCGGCATGGGGCTGGAGCGGATGGCATCCATCCTGCAGGGCGTCGACAACCTCTACGAGATCGACACCACCTGGAAGATCCTCGACCGGGCGGCCGAACTCACCGAGCAGAGCTACGGCCGCGACCACCGCGCCGACGTGGCGCTGCGGGTCATCGCGGACCACGTGCGCAGCGCGGTGATGCTGATCGGGGACGGCGTCCTGCCGGGCAACGAGGGCCGCGGCTACGTGCTGCGCCGCATCGTCCGGCGCAGCATCAGGAACCTGCGCGTGCTGGCCGGCGGCCACCGCGGCGGCACCGGCGCGACCCCGGCGACAGGCGAGCGCTTCATGCACGAGCTCACCTCCGTCGCGCTGGAGGCGATGGGGGAGCTGTACCCGGAGCTGAGGAGCGTCGCGGCCAACATCCACACGGTCATCGACGCGGAGGAGACGGCGTTTGCCAGCACCCTTCGCACCGGCACCGCGATCTTCGACGCGTCGGTCGAAGAGAACCGCCGCAAGAACTCCACCACGCTGTCCGGCGCCCAGGCCTTCCAGCTGCACGACACCTACGGCTTCCCGATCGACCTGACCCTGGAGATGGCGGCCGAGCAGGGCCTGAACGTGGACGAGGACGGCTTCCGGCGGCTCATGTCCGAGCAGCGGGACCGCGCCAAGCGGGACGCGGCGGAGAAGAAGACCGGCAACGCCGACATCACCGCGTTCGCGGAGATGCTCGAGCGGTCCGGTGCGGTCACCTTCACCGGTTATGACCAGATCTCCGGCGAGGCGACCATTCTCGGCCTGCTGGTCAACGGCGTGCCGGTGCCCTCGGCGGGCGCGGGCACCGAGGTCGACCTTGTCCTCGACCGCACCCCGTTCTATGCCGAGGGCGGCGGCCAGCTTGCCGATGCGGGCACGATCCGGGTGGCTGGCGGCGAGTTCACGGTGCGCGACGTGCAGACACCGCTGCCCGGCCTCATCGTGCACCGCGGGCAGGTCAGCTCCGGTGAGATCACGGTGGGCGCGCCCGCGTTCGCCGAGATCGACGTCGAGCGCCGCCGGGCGCTGTCCAGGTCGCACACTGCGACGCACCTGGTGCACCGGGCGCTGCGCAGCGCGCTGGGCGAGTCGGCGGCGCAGGCGGGCTCGGAGAACTCGCCCGGTCGGCTGCGGTTCGACTTCACCGCGCAGGCCGCGGTGCCGGTCTCGGTGCTGCGGGATAGCGAGGACGAGGTCAACGAGGTCCTGGTCAACGACCTGGACGTGCACGCGTTCTACACCTCCCAGGAGGAGGCGCGTCAGCTGGGCGCGCTCGCGCTGTTCGGGGAGAAGTACGGCGACCAGGTCCGGGTGGTCGAGGTCGGCGATTACTCGCGCGAGCTGTGCGGCGGCACGCACGTGGCCAGGTCCGGCCAGCTCGGCCTGATCAAGGTGCTCGGCGAGTCGTCCATCGGCTCCGGCGTGCGCCGGATCGAGGCGCTGGTGGGCATGGACGCTTTCCGCTTCCTGGCCCGGGAGAGCACGCTGGTCAGCCAGCTCAGCGAGCAGTTCAAGACGCCGCGCGAGCAACTGCCGGAGCGCATCTCGGCCGTGGTGACCAGGCTCAGGGATGCCGATCGCGAGCTACAGCGGCTGCGGGCGGCCCGGCTGCTCGAGTCGGCCGGGGAGATCGCGGCCGCCGCGGAGGACATCAGCGGGCTGGCCCTGGTCGCGCACCGGGTGCCGGACGGCACCGAACCCGACGAAATCCGCAAGCTCGCCCTCGACGTGCGGAGCCGGGTGCCGCGCGGGCGGCCCGCGGTGGTGGCGGTCATCGGCGTGCCCGCGGACAAGCCGGTCGTGGTCATCGCGGTCAACGAGGCGGGCCGCGGCTTCGGCCTTTCGGCGGGTTCCCTGGTGGGGACCGCGGCGCGAGCCCTCGGGGGGAACGGCGGCGGGAAGCCGGACGTGGCCCAGGGTGGCGGCGCCCCGATCTCAGCCGGCGAAAGAGGCCGTCCCGGTGTTATAGATGAGGCATTTGACGCGGTTCGTGAGGCTTTGCGAGACATCGCGGGACAGAGTCGGGTCCGGTAGGTAACGTATTGACATGCTCCTGCGACCTTCCGGGGTCCTCGGTACCGGGTCGCGCTCAGCCCGGGCCTGCCCCGGGGCCATCCCGGTGAGTCAGCTTCCGTTCAGGCAGGGGGTGCGGCTCGCGGTGGATGTGGGTTCGGTCCGCGTCGGAGTCGCTCGCAGCGACCCGGGCGGCATCCTGGCTTCGCCGCTGACGGTGCTGCCGTCGGCTCCGGGCGCGAAGGCCGCGCAGGTCCGGGCCGAACTGGCCAGGCTGGCCGCCAGCGAAGGCGCGATAGAGGTCATCGTCGGGCTACCCACGTCGCTGTCCGGACGGGAGGGCACGGCCGCGGCCGGCGCCCGGGAGTTCGCGGCGGACCTGGCCGGACGGCTGGCGCCGGTCCCGGTCCGGCTGGTCGACGAGCGGTTCACCACCACCGAGGCACACGACGCGCTGCGCCGCGGCGGCAAGGACGCCCGCGCCCGCCGCCAGGTGGTCGACGCCGCCGCCGCGGCCGTCCTGCTGCAAGCCGCCCTGGACGCCGAACGCGCCACCAGCCGCCCGCCCGGCCAGCTCGTCCGCGTCGGCGATGGAGCTAGCGCGTGAGTGAGAACAGAGACGGGTGGCCGCAGAGCCCGCGGCCGCCGCGACACTCGCGCGGGTCCCGGGATCCCCTGGGACTGCAGGATCCCGGTACCTTCCAGGACCCCCGGGCATTCCAGGACCCCCGGGCATTCCAGGACCCCCGGAACGTCCAGGATCCACGGGCACGGCGGGATCCTCGGAGCCGACCGGATCCTCGCATGCCCCAGGCACCGCGTATGCCCCAGGACCAACTCTTGCCCCAGAACCAACCCTTGCCCCAGTGGCCTCAGGGACCTTCGCGGCCGCCCGGCGGGGGAGGCTGGCGCCCGGATGAGCACCCCAGGCCGCTGCCGCCCGGACACGAGCCGGTGCACCACGAGCCCAGGTACGGCGAGGTCCGCCCGGACCGGCCGCAGGACCCGCGCCGCCCCGCCCAGGCCAGCTACGGCCCGGGCGAGTTCCACCCGCAGGACCAGTACGGCGAACGCGGCCAGTACGGCGAACGCGGCCAGTACGGCGAACGCGGCCAGTACGGCGAACGCGGCCAGTACGGCGAGCGCGGCGAGTACGGGGAGCGCGGCGAGTACGGGGAGCGCGGCGAGTACGCCGGCCGGGACCGGTTCGGCGAGCCTGGCCCGTACTCCGAGCGGGGTCAGCCCCCGGGCGGACCCGGCGGA
>Ga0070697_100003870_pt1 | contig 11493 bp, 5 predicted proteins | sample KBSK1501metaG_FD_65475 | JGI IMG/M metagenome (GOLD analysis project Ga0070697, IMG submission 65475) | Corn, switchgrass and miscanthus rhizosphere microbial communities from Kellogg Biological Station, Michigan, USA - KBS K1-50-1 metaG | ecosystem: Host-associated > Plants > Roots >... | reverse complement strand
ATCCCAAGATGGGCACGCTCCATCGGGCAGCAACCCCGTCGCTCCATCCCATACCGAATTGAAGACCCCCGAATTGGTGCTCTCCTTGCACTTCCCGATTCCCCCTGCCTCGAAGAGCACCTGAATCTCAGCAGCAGACAAGGCGCGATTGAAGATCTCGACTTCGTCGATCAGACCGCTCCAAAAGCCAACGGGCTGACCGTCTCCGTTCACCGCGGTCCCGATACGCACAGGAGTGGCGCTATCGGCTATGGCACTGACTGCCTGTGAACCTGTAACCAGGGCGCTCGGCACTTCCGAGCCGTCAACGATAATAGCCATTCTCTGAGTGTTCACATCGAACGTCGCTGCGACATGAGCCCACGCTCCCGCAGTTAAGACTGAGTCGATCGTCTCGATCTCGCGGTAGACTGTTCCTGAGCGGTCGCCATAGACAGCAAAGGCGAGTTTGCCAGTGTTTTCCATGAAGAAGATCCAACTCACACCGTTGACGCCTGGATTATTTGAGTTGTACTTGGAGATGATATTCAGGCCGTCAGGTCCAGTGCTTGTGATCGTGGGATTGATCCATGCGTCGAGGGTCATCGAGGGCGGGGTCAGTAGAGGGTTGTCCGGCACCTGCACGTAGTCGTTGATCCCATCCAACCTAAAAGCCGGACCCACAACCCCGCTGCCATACGTAGCGCCGTTTACGAGTGTGCCATGATTGCCACCCTGGAGATCGAATGGTGAATTGTCTCCCGGCCACCACCCCACCATCCCGGAAGGGGCTTGTACGCAGCTTGTGGCGCAGGGTACACCCCCGAGATCCGCAGGCTCATCCGTCTGTCCGTCGCAGTCATCGTCAATCCCATTACAAGTTTCGGGCGCGGGGAATCCGGGTATCGCGCCGCAGGCAGTTGAGAGACCAGTGGGTGAGCATACCGTCACGCCGGAGCGCGTGCATGCGCCCACTCCAACGCTACATGGCAGTCCCACGTTGAAGCCGTTGTCGATAACGCCATCGCAGTCGTCGTCGATCCCGTTGCAGATCTCAACATGCGGCTGCCCCTGTGAGGCACTACATACCGTAGAGAGTCCTCCCGGCGCACAGACCAAGTGACCCGTGCTTTGGCACGCTCCTGTTCCCGATGTACACGTTGAGCCGACATCGAAGCCCTCATCTATTCTGCCATCGCAGTTGTTGTCTACACCGTCACATAGCTCGGGAGCTCCAGGATGTATTGCTGGGTCCGCATCGTTGCAGTCGCCTTCACAAGTAGCATAGTGGTCCTCGTCGAAATCGACGCACGCGATGGACATCTCGACCGGCACGGTAACCAAGGGGTTCTTTGGATCGTTACTCGAGATCAACAGCGCACCGGTGTAATCACCAGACGACTTCTCCTTGGCATCTGCTTCCACGAGAATGGTGACCGGCACCCCAGGTTGCACCCGCCCCGTTGGCGGCGTGGCTGTCAACCAGCAATCGGTCGTTGTGAGCCGCTGGTAATAGGTATTGCTGCCCAAGTACGAAGTGAAGCTTGACTCCAGTGGAAAACTGCTCGCCGAGAAGCCGTCGACCTGCGATCCGAAGCGTAGACTCCCTCCCACAATCGATGGGTCGAAATAGTAGGTGATGTTTCCACCATCCCACCCGACGGCGATGACGTAGGATTTCCCGGACTCCAGCCGCAGGCTTATAGGATCTGAGCTATAGAACCCCTCGCCGGCCCCAGTCCTTGACACTGTTTGACTAAGCGCCAGCTGGTATGTCCCGGTCTGGACGTCCAAGATGAAAACGACGAATTGCAGATCCCGGGGTCCCGTAAAGTTCAAGTAAGACTCGATCTGCGTAAGGGTCGTACGCTGCGTCACTGCGTAGACGTTGCCCCGATACCGATTCTCGCCAAAGCTGGCCCGAGAGGTATTCCCCTCCGCCTCAGTCAGGGTTCCCACGCCGTCGCCGCACCGTGCATCGATCACGAATGATAGGTCCGAACAATCGGACGACCCTAGGTTACTGACTGTCAGATTTCTCTGAAACATCTGACCTGGCTCCACGGAGAAAACCAAGGTGTCGGGATTTATCCCTATTTCGAGGGGCTGACCTGGAAGGTCTTCGTCTACCACACCGTTGCAGTTGTTATCCAGCCCGTCACACAACTCCTGTGCACCAAGGTAGACATTAGCATTGGAATCATCGCAATCTGTCTCAGGGCCGCGGGGGCACAGTGAATTACCGGGAGAGCCATAGCCATCGTGATCAGCGTCTGTACAATCATCACAAGCATCGCCAATGCTATCGCCGTCCGCGTCCAGCTGATCTGGATTAAACGTCATCGGGCAATTATCCTGCTGCCCACAGATACCATCCAAGTCTAAGTCACCTCCAGAGGCACCGCACGGGCCACACGCGATGTTAGTCGGATCAAAGATCAGAGGGCATCGATCGCATGCGTCCCCGACCCCATCAGCGTCGCTGTCAAGTTGATCCACGTTCGAGGCAAAGGGACAGTTGTCCGCTTCGTAAGGGACGCCGTCTCCATCATCATCTGTCCCCTGCAGAAACTCCTTTGGGATACCACTATCTTTGTCGACCAAGTCTATCTCGTACGCAGCAGGCCCACCCACAGACACCGATCCGTACAACTCTGACAGGTTGTCTGCCATCGCAAGAAATAGGGGATCGCTTTCAACAGCGGCGGCAAAGATATCGTCGAGGTCGGTTGCTCTCACAGCATTCGCCTGGCTCGCCGACGAGAAGTCTCCAGCGCAGGGACCGAGCACCGGCTCCGCCAAGAGACCCTTGACCAGAAACAGCGCCTGCGCGGTGTGCCGAACCGCGACTCCGGGTCCAAATTGCTTCGCCGCCTCGCATGCATCAGGAAGGGATGCATCTCGCGAGTCTGCCTTTCGACCTGTTAATACCTCGAAAAGTGAACCCAAGGGTGGCGTCAGAAATGATCCCGCCACAAGAACCTGTCCTTCTGGACTGTCAGGACAAATGGGAATCTCGAACCCGCAGCCGCCGATGCTACAGTCTTTGTTTAGCTCATCATGTGACGCATTCGCACTACTGTCGTAGCAGAGACCAATGGCCGCACATTGTCTCGCGTTTAGCCCATTGACGTAGAAAAACCCTGTCTGCAACCCGTCAAGAACCTTACCCGTACTCACGATCTCTGTCGCACCCGCGAACGAGCATGTGTTCCACAATGGTATCGCGCCGATATCAAGATAGGTATCGTTAAAGTACGCTCCCGGTGCGACGCCAAGCAAAGTCTCGATGTAGTCAGAATGAGCGTAGAAGTCCTGCAGAGCATGCAGGGCTCTGCCGATATTTGTATACGCCTTCACGAGTTGGCGCGTTTCCAGTGGGGTTAGATGCGTCTCACCCGTGGCGTTCAGGTACCGTTCTATAAATGCGTCGTGGACTGCTCGAACGGTGGCGATCCCGGCGACGAGATTCCGATTGACGTAATTTAGACCTCCTTCGTAACGCACAGAACCGTCCGGATTCTTTACGTCTTCGATGAGGTTGTTGTCGAAGTGCTCGCGGCTCAGTGCACCGATCGCGAACGGGTCGGGTCGATTTATCAGAGTGCAATCATATCCTGTCAGGGTACCGAATGCGTCAGTCAGCCATGAAGCGTAACCGAGCTTGCAGGCGCGAAGGTCGGGTTCCTCGACGGCATCGAGAACTATCGACATCTCAGCAGGCCGAGTGTCCCCGAAGATGCCCATCCAGAGTTGGTGCGTCATCTCGCGATGCTCTGGGAATTGGAAGCTGTAGGAGCTAGCCGTGGAAAGGACCCAGAATAGGGCGCTGGTTAGAACGCCCAAGTAGATAGTCAAATGACGGCCGAGCAGACTTATGTTGCCATGGGCATGACGTAGGCGGCGGATACACACCATCATCTCCTTGTGCGCCGGTCAAACCTGCGAGGTGCAGTGATTGCAAGAGTCATACGGTGAAGGGCCAGCGACCCACACCGGCCCCGAGTCCTGCGCCGCCGCTCGCAAGGGCGGAGGCGCGGCGTTCGGCCGCAGGCGGCGGAGGGAAGGGGGTTGAGCGCCTGTCGCTCGCGGCAGCCCCGGGTGAGATGTTTGTCGATAAGTGTGTAAATGACATCAGGCGGCGGCCTTCACGCTCCACGGTGCACATTTCGCTGGCGCGTCCCACGGAGGCGCGGGCGGTTTCCATGCGAGCACTTCGGCCATAGTAGTTCCGCCGACAGCTAGGAACCCAAGTTGTACGGAAAACGATCTGCGTGGGGCTCTTCTACTACTGCGCGGAGGTAGTTGTCAAGGCCGCCTGTCCCGCCGCCTGTCCCGCCTGGATGTCCCGGACCGGATGTCCCGCCTCAGACTCCCTCCTGATCCAGACTGCGTGTCACTGAACAACCTCGCGGCCTGGAGCGCGGTGCAGCTGGATGAGCACCTGCAGCCAGACCTTCAGGGCGTCTCGGGCCACGGTGGCGCTGGTCAGTGGCTCGTACTTCTCGTGGGCGATGTAGGTGTTGCGGAATGCGTAGACCTGTTCCAGTCGTTCCCTGAACTCTCTCTCCGCGACATCGGCGAAACGCCTCCTGACTGACATGAGAATGCCCGGCGGCGCGTCTCCGGTCTTGCTTGCGTAATCGAGACAAAACGCGAGGAGACCGGTGGGCATGATCGGGCTGCGATGGACCAGGAGACGCTTTAGGAGGGAGCACTTCTCAGTCAGGAAGTCGCGGGTCTTCGACTTCGTAGCGCCGAGGTTCGGGGTGAAATACTCCCTCTGATCCTCCGCGACGGCAGGGACAGCATCCGCCAGGCGCTTCAGAAGTAGTGTCTCCGCTGCGTGGTCGATGGGGCCCAGGAGAGGTTGGAAGACGGGCGAGAAGGAGACAGGCTCCTTGCGCTCGTGGAAGTGGAACAGGTTTATGGCGTGCTCGATGGCCTTCTGATAGCGAGAGGGGAGGGTCTCAAAGATGCCGAGGTCGATGAACTCCTTAACCTGCTTGACGACCCGTTCTTCAGGCCTGGGGCCGAACGGCAATACCGCCTGAGCAGTTTCTGCCTCGCGCACAAGCGCCGCCAGGGAGGGGGCGCATGTCCGGGCGAGCACATCGAGGGAGTTCCCGCCCACTTGCGCGAAGATTTCCTGGGGCACGTACAGATAGTCCCAGTGAACCTTATTGCTCGTAGCAGCCCTACACCACTCCGCTGCGGCCCGAGCCTTGGAAGGCACATCTCGATCGACACGGCCCTTCGTCTCCACGAGAAGATAGGTGCCATCCGTCTTTCGTACGAGGAAGTCGGGAGTGTAGGTAGCGCGGTAACCGGTTTGGCCGAGGTAGTCGATCCGGAGGGCTTGGGGCCCAGCGTTCTTCGCGAACGCTTTCACGTCCTGAGCAAAATCGAGGAACTGGCTCATCGCTACCTCGAGCCCGTTGTTGCATGGAACGAGGTTGAAGAGCGTCTTGTCTGCGCTCTTGGCCGGGCGACGCTCAGAATGCGTTGCCTGGTATGGCTTCCACGAGGAGACGGCCTGGGGGACCTCCTCTGGCAGACGCTCTGTCTTGTGCACAATTCTTTTAAGAAGGAGCGGCAGCAAGGTCCCCCGGAAATGCTCCCGAACATCAGGGTCCGCGAGGCGAGGCAGGACTCGAGGGTCATAGAGAGTCACGGCTGTCCCGAAGAGAACCTCTTCCAGAAGGCGCTGGATTAGCGGTGCCAGGACCGCGTGCTGACCCCGGATTTTGGCAGCCCGCTCAAGTTCCTCCCTGAAAAACGAAACCGCACCGACACCGTCTTGGGCAAGTGACGCTCTATGTCTCGGGGCCCCCGCAGCTCGGCGCTGCTCGGCGGGATCCTGTACTGCGCGCCCTGCGGGGCCGCCATGACTCCCACCTACAGCCAGAAGAGGAGGCTCAGGTATCGCTACTACGTCTGCCACAGGGCCCACCGCCGGGGCTGGGAGACGTGCCCCTCGAAGAGCGTTCCCGCGGTCGAGATAGAAAAGTTCGTAGTGAACCGGCTCCGCGCCGTAGGCAGCGATCCCGATGTCGTCGCCGCGACGGTCGAGGAGGCGAACAAGCAGCTCGCCGCCCGGAGGGCGCTGCTCGATGCTGAAATGCGCCGACTTCGGAAGGACCTCGATCGCGCGCACGCTGACCTGCGCCAGCAGATCAAGGTCGTTTCTGGTGACGGCCGGTCTCGCCAGCGTTCGAATGTCGCAACGCGGGAGGAAGTTATCCGGTCTCTGGAGGCCCGCCTCGACGATGTTGGGCGCGAGATCGCAGGCCTGCGAGTGATGCGCATCGAGGTCGATGAGCTCCGGGCTGCGCTCCAGGCATTCGACCCTGTGTGGGAGCAACTGACTGCCTCGGAGCAGGCTCGGGTGGTGCAACTTCTGCTTGAGCGGATCGACTACGACGGGGCCACGGGCAAATTGGCCATGACGTTCAGGTCGGCCGGTGTCCGAACGCTGGCGGCAGAGCAGACTCCGGCCACGGGCACAGACGCATGAGAGCCCAGGGTATTCCCGAGAGCCCCGCCCGCGTCGAGTTCACGGTGCAGTTCTCGCACGGTACCAAGGGCCGACGTCGGGCCCGCGAGGCGTCAGGACAGCCCGATCTAACTCAGGCCACAGGACCGGCCGCATCGCCGCGCAAGGCTACTTCGGCGGGCAATGTGCCGAAGATCACCCGGTTGCTCGTGCTCGGCCACCATTTTGAGCGGCTCGTACGGGACGGTGCCGTGAAGAACTATGCTGAGATCGCCCGACTCACGGGGCTCACGAGGGCACGCGTGACGCAGATCGTGAACCTGACGCTGCTGGCGCCGGAAATTCAGGAGCTGATCCTGAATCTGTCGACCTCGAATCGGGGCCCGGCCCCGCTCACAGAACCCGGCCTCAGAGAATTGGCCGCCATGGTGGACTGGGACACTCAAAGACGGTGCTGCCCAAAGACAGGGCCCTGACCCACCTCGGCCGAATATCACTCATGTCCCTGGACTGATCTATTACCTATGTCCCCGACCGCATGGAACCTACCGTGAGTCTAGCTCGCGAAACTTGTCAAAGATCTTCCCGTTGTTGTGTTCCAACGATGGAACTTGCTCAAGAAGGTTCCTTATGCAGAACAGGTCATCGTCCTGGACGGCAGCGATAAGCGAAAGGGCTACCCGTGTTACCGCTGCCCACTTTGGGCCGCCGAACGAATAGCCGCCCGAAGCGTTCTGCCAGCGACCCTCTCGGAATGCACGGTCCACGTCGCCCAGGGAGAGTCCAGTCCGCTTCTCGAAGGCAGCCAGGATCGCACTTGAGTCCTTGAGGCTCGCTATAGATTGGTAGATCTCACGCGCCATCTTCTTGCGGGTCGGAGTGATGAAAAAGCCCGATCCAAGATTTCGCTTGGCAGCGAGCGTCGGGTGGTTCCTTTGGTCAAGAACGCCGATTTCGCGATAGGACAGTGCGACCAGCTTGGCGAGCGTTTGGATGGCTTTGTGGCGATCGCGATCGGCGTGTCTGGCGAATTCCTCAAGCGCGCGCTCTTGCCCCCTGGTTTCGATCGCACAGGGGTTAGACTTGCGAACGGCCGCGACGGCCTTCGGTGTCGATAGGCCTTTGGCGACCCGGTAGGCCGCTGCGAACGTCCCGGTCCTGCCGCAGCCCCCCTCACAGTGGAGAACTACCTTCGCGCCGTCTGGAAGGCGACGGAGGAGATCCACGAATTCATCGAGGTGCGCTAGAGATGGACGCGCGCCGTCGGGAATGGGGATGGAGTACCTCTTGAATCCCAGCGCAGGCAACCCATCGACCTTGTAATTAGGAGGCTGGTCCTCGTCACAAAGCAGCGAAACGATAACAGTGAAGCCTTGGCGACTTAACTCGCGCAATTCTGCGTCTGAGAGATTCGAGCTTCCCAAGAGTCGCGGTTCCTCGATCCACCATCTCATGGCGGTCAGCCTCGCCGCCCGACAACGATCGCAACCAAGTTGACGATGGAGCCGGTGGCCTCCGCGCATAGAGCGGCCAACCTGAAGTCGGCGGTCCGCTTGTGCTGTAAAGCAAGAGCGAGGCGAAGTCCAGCCTTTGCGTGGGCGCGAGCTTCCTCGGTTCCATTACCACGAAGCTCTGTTTCGAATATACACTCCAGCATCCGCTTGGCGTCGCTGGTGCTCGGATCGATGCCATCGACTGGCCTGTGCTTCATTGGGTCGAAAGCGGTCTCGCAGACCGAGATCAGAACCTCGCGGCATAGCAGGCCGACGGCTTGATACTGCTCTTCTGATTTCGCCGTGTCGAGACGAAGACGCACTTCCTGCAACTGCCGGTCGACCTTAGGCCATCCAGTGGGCTCCGGGAACACTCTGGTTGATCCACCGATCTTGTCCGCGATGAAGATCGGATGGCCGGAGATTCCAGGCCCCTCAACAACCTTCCACCCATCGGTGGCAAGGAGACTGTTAATTTCAGCGGCTAGGGCTCTTGCTTTCTTGGTGTCGGGGCGAACGACTGGATGGAGCGACTCGCACAGGAAACGGAGGAATTCAGTGTCTGGGCAGCCACGAAGATTGAAACGGGAATCCGTGAATACCCATTCATCATCCCAATCTGAATTGTTGACGGTATGCTGCCAGATATCCCCGGCCGCGTTCCTAAACCGCGAATCGTTGGAAGGCATCGTCCCGAGGTCATAGAGACGGCCGAGAAAGTCATCGTCGGACAGACGCCCTGCCCAGTTGGTTTTGGAGGCGACGAAATAATCCTCAATCGCACGTCGGGTAACCTCCGAGATCGTGTTCGCCACCTTGCGCTTCCTTAATGTGCGTGATCGCATAACGCTTCGCATAACCCGCAGAAGGGAAGCTTGGGCGTCAGTCTGCCGCGAGCCCGCCGCCTGCCGGCGGGTTCATGCGGTTGTTGGACGGCGCAAGCGCAGCGGCTATCTGACGCCATAATTCAAGTTCATCGAGAAGAACCTGTCGAGCAATAAGGTCGGTCAGGTTGGCGATTGGGACGATCTCCAGCTGTTCACCATAGGAGTCCAAGTTGATGAACTCGGCCGCATCTGTGACGGCGTGCGCCACCTTGACGCGCCATGGATTCAGAAGCTCGAATAGCCTTCCGAACCGGAGACCTTCGAACTCTGGGTGGCGGTCCAAGATCAGAGCCATCACAAGCATTTCTCTCGTCACAACTCTCTTGGGTCTGGTCAGGCCAAGGCCCTTTTCCTTGATAATGCGATCTGCCTCACCAAAGGTTGCGCCCAGCTTGTACCAAGCCTCAAGGATCTTGTAGCAGCAAAGGAAGCGGTAGAAGGGACTCGGTGAGCTCCGAGCTTCACGGTAGAGGGCGAGGAGGGCCCAGCGCTCGCCTGAGAATGACAAACCGCCCGGTAAGATGAAGTCATCTGGCGCCAAAGGCTTGGGGCCACCCCGATACTGAACGCCATGTTTTAGATCAACCACAAGCACCGAGGCGATTGAAAAGGCGGACCCATAGATCACGGCCCAGAAGCTAAGCAGCTGACAAAGCTTATCGTGACAATAGATACACGCCAATCTGGCCGACCTGTCAGCTAGCTTGAAATAGATGGCCTCAAGGCGACCCGACATGTCTGGCCGAAACCACATCTCCGCTTTGCGGCCAGTGCCGTCGGTTTGGGTGGTATGCCTAGGACCAGGCATCTGAACTCCAACACCATCTCGAAGGCGAGCGCGATCGACAAGTGGGAAGGCGACTTCGAAGTCTCGCTCAGTAGTGTCAGCCTGCGCGGTTTTGGTTGGTTCTGGATCAGCATCCGACCACAGCTCAAAGAGAAGATCAGGAAACCACATTCGATTCAACTCCATCTCAAGTCGCTACCGCGACCGCCCAACTAGATCTTGCCTGCGAAGCCCGCAGCGATATCCCATAGGGCTGCAGGGCCCGGGCAGCCAGGGCTCTCTTCGACCGTCGAGCGGCGTTCCGGGGAATGCAGGGTGCCAAGCCCATACGTTCCCTACCGCTCCAGGCACAAGCGGCTGCGGGACGCCAGGCCAACCTCCCGGTTAACAGCTCGGAGGATTCTACTCTCTGCCTGTCAACCCAGGGCAACCTCGGGGTTAACAACACGGAGAGCCCTAGCCCGGCTTGCGTTCTCTACTCGTTAACCGCGCCACCTTCGGGTTAACGACCAAGCGTGAGGGAGAGAGAGTTTCGGGGTCCGTACGACCCCCGGGCTGCCCGACAAGGGCCTCGCTGGTTAACAGGTCGAGAGGGTGCTCGAAGCGGGGGCCAGAGGCGGGCACAACCGGCGCCGTGTCTAGAAGAACAAGAGCCCCGACCGCAAGCGCGACCGGGGCTCCTCAGAACGTTCGCCCCGACGACTCGGGGCTGATGATGTCTGGCTCCTCAGGTAGGACTCGAACCTACAACCCTCCGGTTAACAGCCGGATGCTCTACCATTGAGCTACTGAGGAATGGTAGTAAGGGGCGGCGACCGCGGCCGCGCTCATATAATAATGATACGGGGCCCGGGCGCCACCTGTGCTGGAAACGGGCCATTCTAAGGAATTGCGCGTGGGGTGGTCAAGGGCGCCACGCGGCGGCCCTCGGGCAGGGCGATCACCAGGTTGTTATCGCGACACCTTCTCAAGTAGAGTCTGCGCTCACTTCGCCCGGACCGGGTGCAGGAACTCGTTCACCGACTGGACGAACAGCACCGGCTGATCGACGAACGTCATGTGGCCTGACTGTGGATAGATGACGAGCTTCGAGCCGGGGATCCTGTCGTGCATGTCGCGCGCGATCGACGGATCCGACTCGTCGTGGTCGCCGGCCGTGATCAAGGTTGGCACCCGGATGGTCGGCAGGCGGTCGGCGTACTCGACCGACACGAGGTTGCCGTCGATGATGAACTCGCCGTGCGAGCCCCACATTTCGCGATACAGATCCCAGGACATGTTGGCGGTGTCGGTGGGGTTGTAGTTGGGGTCGGGGTGGCGCTGGTAGAGGTAGGGGAAGTACCCTTCGCCCCAGGCGGCCTTCATGTAGTCGTCGGTGTAGCGGTTCTTCTCGTAGTCCCTGCCGTGGCCGTAGAGCCCGGCCTTCTCCATCTCGTCGATGCGAGTGCGCAGATCGGGCGGCATCGCCGCCTTCATCTTGACGAAGATGTCGTTCAGCGCGCGGGTGCTGTGGAAGGTGCTGCACAGCAGCAGATGGCTCAGGTTCGCCTGGTACTTGAAAGCGTAGGCCTGCGCGACGACTCCGCCGTACGAATGGCCGAGGAGGGAGATCTTGCCGAGGGCGAGCTCGCGGCGGACGTCCTCGACGTCCTCGACCATCGCCTCGACGGTGTACTGCTTGACGTCGTCGAGCTTCTCCGAGCGGCCGGAGCCGCGCTCGTCGATGAAGATCAGCCGGTTCTGGCGCGCCAGCGGCAGCAGGTACGGGAGGAAGTAGTCGTGCGATGCGCCGGGGCCGCCGTGCACGATGACAAGCGGGGCGCCGCGGCCGACGGTCTTGTAATAGATGAG
>Ga0070697_100003868_pt1 | contig 11502 bp, 11 predicted proteins | sample KBSK1501metaG_FD_65475 | JGI IMG/M metagenome (GOLD analysis project Ga0070697, IMG submission 65475) | Corn, switchgrass and miscanthus rhizosphere microbial communities from Kellogg Biological Station, Michigan, USA - KBS K1-50-1 metaG | ecosystem: Host-associated > Plants > Roots >... | reverse complement strand
AAGAGCATCGACGAGATCGTCAGGGCAGCGGTCGCGGACCTGTCCGAAGACGAGAGTGCCGGCGCCCTCGTCCACGCCGACAGGCGCTAGCTCTCACCAGGTGAGCCCCGAGCGCACTGAGGATCCGAGCCTCAGCCGGATCGGAGCATTCAGCGACGGTGTTTTCGCGTTTGCGATGACCCTTTTGATCCTGGCGATCCGCATCCCGCATCCGACCGACGATGACGCAGGCCGCGGCCTGCTGTCGATCCTGACGTCGGAGTGGCGGAGCTACGTCGCATTCGCCCTGAGCTTCGTGCTCGTCGGCATCAACTGGACAAACCACCGCGTGATGTGGTCGAAGTTCCAGCGCTCCGACCACCAGCTCGTCTGGTTGAACCTCCTCTACCTGATGCTCGGCGTCGCCTTCATGCCGATACCGACCGCCGTACTTGGCGCGTGGCTTGGCAGCTCGGATAACACCAACCAGGTCGTCGCCGCGGTGTTCTACGGGATCGCTGCGACGATCGGTGGCCTCAGCTACAACCTGGTCTGGTGGTACGGCGCGCACGTCGCCAAGCTGACGCATCCGGAGCTCAGCCCTCGCGTGCGCCGGGCGCACACGATGGCGTGGGGAGTGGCACCTCTCGTCGGAGCGGCCCTGACGCTGCTCGCGTTCTTCAACCCAGGGTTGGCCGTGGCCGGATTCGTCATCCTGGTGCTCGCTTATGTCCTGCCCCTACCGAGGCTGGTCGCGCTCGGCAGGCAAGGTCTGCGAGGCGGGTAGGCACGCCACGCCTTGGGCACGGCCTCCTCATTCGTGTGCGTTCTGCAACGTCCGGTAGACGAGGCGCTGCGCAGCCGCACCAGGGGCGCGACCCCTTCACTCCATCTGATTCAATGCGCGGCGTGGGCTTGACGTTGCGCGGTGATCTTTCCTCAACCCTGACGCGGCCGAGCGCGCTGATCCCGATCGCGATGTCGATCGCCGCCCTGAGTCTGGTCCTGGGCCACGTCGCGATCTATGGCGCGGCACGCGAGGCGGACGAGGGAGCAGCGGCGCATGTGTGGCAGCTGCTGATGGCGGGCCAGATCCCATTCATCGCCTTCTTTGCGATCGGCTGGCTGCCCCGAACCCCCAAGCCGGCGCTGCTTGTGCTGGCGCTTCAGGCGGTGGCAGGGCTCGCAGCGGCGGCGCCGGTCTTCTTCCTCAACCTCTAGCCGCGCTCAGCAGCTGGCGAGCGGTCTCGTTGTAGTCGGTGAGGCCGGGACGAGCAAGGCGCAGCACCATGTGGCGCGCCCCGGCGGCGGCGTAGGCCGCGAACCACTCGGCCGCGGACTCGAGCGTCCCCGCGTGGCACGCCTGCGCTTTGGACATCACCTCCGCGGGCACGCCGTAGTAGGCCCGCATGTAGACATCGAGCTCGTCCGCCGCCTTCGCCGCGCCCTCAGCGATCGCCACGGTCAGGTAGACGCCGGTCTCCAGGCTGTTGGGATCTCGGCCCGCGCGCTCTGCCGCCTCCCTCACCGCGTGCAGACCAGTGGCGTAAGCGTCAGGCGTCGGACTGAATGGAAGCCATCCGTCGAAGTTCGTCCCGGTCTCGCGGAGCATACGTGGCCCATTGCCTCCCAACCAGATTGGTGGGCCGCCTCCCTGAGCGGGTCTGGGCTGCAGGTCAATTCCGGGTTCCTCTCCCCGCCATAGCCGCCGGCAGCGCTCAACGCCCTGGAGCATCGCGCCGACGCGCCCGTTGCTCGGCACACCGATCGCCTTGAGCTCCGCGTGCGTGCCGGGCAGCTCCGCGCCGGGCCCGATGCCCACGATCACGCGCCCTTGAGAGATGCGATCTAGCGTCGCGAGCCCGTGCGCGAGGGAGACAGGGTGGCGAAGCAGCGGCAGGAGCACCGCCGTGCCGAGCCGGACGCGTGTGGTGGCCGCGGCCGCGGCGCTGAGCACCGAGATCGGTTCGCCGCGCGGGCGCGCCAGCAGCGAGTCGCCGGCCCACACCGAGTCGTATCCGGCCTGCTCGGCCAACCGCGCCACGTCGACAAGACGCGAAAGGTCGCCGTCCGCCCAGAGGAGCACTTCCCGGGACGGCAGAAGCAGACCGATCTCCCGATCGTGGTTTCGCACCGCGAACAAAGCTACTCGCATCATTGAGGGCGCGAATGCCAGAGGGGGACACGATCTTCCGGACCGCGGCCGCGCTTCGCGCCGGCCTCCAGGGCAAGCGCGTCGTGGTCGCGCAGCCACGCGCACTGCAGCGCCTCGCCGGAAGGATCGTCACCGAGGTCACGCCTGTCGGCAAACACCTGTTGATCCGTTTCGACAACGGATTGGCCATCCACTCCCACATGCGCATGCAGGGCGCCTGGCATCTCTACAAGCGCGGCGAGAGATGGCGACGGCCGGCCTGGCAGATGAAGGCGCTGCTCGAGACCGATGACCTGGTCGCGGTCTGCTTCGGTGCTCCGGTCATCGATGTGGTGCGGGACGAAACCACCAGGGTCGGCCATCTCGGCCCCGACATACTCACCGACGATTGGCGCTCGGACGATGTCGCCGCGCGGGCGCGCGCGTTCGGCGCGACAGCCGTCGGGGAGGTCCTTCTCGACCAGCGCGTGACGGCTGGGATCGGCAACGTGTACCGATGCGAGGCGCTGTGGCAGGCGCGCATCAATCCGTGGACCAAGACGGCCGATCTCGGCGACGAACAGCTGACCACCCTGTTCGAGACCGCCCGCAAGGCCATGCGCGCCAACCTGAAAGCGTGGGACCGCCGTTTCCCCGGCTATGGAAAGGGCGCCGTCCACGGCCGGGGCGGCCGGCCGTGCCCCCGCTGCGGCACCACGATCAAGGTCCGCGCCCAGGGTGATCACGCCAGGCTTACGTACTGGTGCCCAGCCTGCCAGCCCTGAGCTGACGAATTCCGCCCGGGGGCTGTCCCTGGCCCGGACGTTACCTATCGGCAATGGCAACAGTCCACGGTGTCGCGCAGCGGGCCGAGTCGGCGACCAAGCGAGGTGCTTCCAACAGGTGGCTGGAATTCCTCGAGCGGGCCGGCTACGTCGTGCGCGGCGTCCTTTACGCGGTGATGGGTGTCCTGGCGCTGGGCCTCGCGCTGGGAATCGGCGGCGGCGCGACGGACCAGTCAGGCAGCCTCCGACTGCTGTCGGGAGCGCCCGCCGGCAAGATCCTCCTGTTCGCGGTCGTCTTCGGCCTCGGCGCGTACTCGATATGGGGTTTTGTGCGCGCGATCTTCGACCCCCTGAACCGCGGCAAAGACCCTGCCGGGCTCGCCGAGAGGCTCGGCTTCGCCTGGAGCGGGATCGCCTATCTGTCGATCGTGGTTCTGGCGCTGAATCTTCTCGCCGGGACCTCGACTGGAGCGCATGACGGCACCCAGTCGGCGATCGCGAGGATCCTGGCCTATCCCGCCGGCCAGTGGGTTGCGGTGGTCATCGGTCTCATCGCCATCGTCGGCGGCGTCGGACAGCTCGTCGAGGCTTATCGGGCGAAGTTCAAGCAAGACTTGAAGCGGTCAGAGATGACCCAGGTGGAGGAGCAGATCGTCGTCGGGCTCGGACGATTCGGCTTCATCGCTCGCGGCGTCACGTTCGGCATCGTGGGCTGGTTTGTTTTCCAGGGCGGTCTGCACCGCGATCCTTCCCAGGTTCACGGTTTCGCCGGGGCCTTTGTGTTCCTTCTCAATCAGCCCTATGGCCACCTGCTGCTCGGCATTGTGGCCGCCGGGTTCATTGCGCTGGGTCTTCACTCGTTCGCCTGCGCGCGCTGGATCCGCCTGCTCGGAAGCCGCGCGTGAGCGTCGCCAAGGCCGAGACCAGGAAGGCCACGCGCCTGCTCGTCATCAGCCGGGGCGCCGGCAGCATGAACGAGGAGGTGGAAGCCAAGCTGCGCAAGGCTTTCGCCGATCACACGATCGTCGACTTCGACCCCAACGAGAAGTTCGAGGACCTCGTGACTGCGCAGGCCCGCATCGTCGTGGCCGGCGGGGACGGCACGGTGGAGTTCATCGTCCGCAAGTTCGCCGACTCCCAGCACCCGATCGGCATACTGGCGCTCGGGACCTTCAACAACCTTGCCCGAGCGCTGGGTCTGCCCACCGATATGGACAAAGCGATCGAGCTGGCGCGCGACGGACATGCGCGCGCGATCACGCTGGGCCGGGTCAACGGCAGGATCTTCGTCGAAGCCTGCGCGATCGGGCTCTTTGGCCAGACGATCGCGCTCGGCGATTCGGCCAAGGACATGGAGTTCGGCAAGCTGGCATACAAGCTGAAGGACGTCATCTCGGCGAAGCGGTTTGAATACGAGCTCACAGGCGACATCGAAGGCAACGGCTCCGCGATGTCGCTCGTCTTCAGCAACACCGCCACCATCGGGAGCCAGCTGCCGATCAGCGATGGAAGCCCGATCGACCCCAACCTCGAGTTCACCGTTCACACGGGACGCACTCGCCTGGACATCGTTGCCCGGGCGGTCAAGTCCGCGATCCTGCCGAAGCAGGACGAGGACGCCGAAGCCCAGGTCTTCAAGTTCCGCAAGCTCGAGGTCAAGACCAAGCCTCGGGTCAGGGTCTACGCCGACAACCAGCTGGTCGGCCGGACGCCCGCGACGATCACGGCCGAGACCAGCGCGCTCAAAGTGCTGCTTCCGGGGTGACCGAGGCAGCCCCGGTTCACCCATCCGCCCAGAACGTCATCGCTGCGAGTGGCGACAAAGCGCTCGTGCCTGGCTTTGGCCGCTGACGGTGGGGCTGGCGATTCTTCTCGGGCATTCCCCTGGTCGCCGACCGGCCGCGCCGGCGCGCGACGACCTAAGGAGGCGTGCGGACGTCGAACCGCTTCGCCAGGTCCGCGGGCAACGTGAGCGCGGGGTCGAGCTCCTCGAGCAGCCCGCCTTCCTGCAGCGCTCGCACAACCAGGCTCGTGCAGATCTCGTGGTGTCGCCTGACCCAGCGCGCCGGCCATCCGAAGAGCAAATAGAGGCAGGCTCCCAGCAGGTCAAGGAAGCCGAAAGCCTGACCGATCTGACCTCGGGCGTAGGCGACCACCCGGCCGCGCTGGGCGGTATCGAGCTCACCCTCCAGCCTGACGACCTGGTATTCGCCGTCGCGGTACTTCGAGAGTGGGCTGCGCAGGATGCCTCGGGTCTCGGCCTCGATCAAAGAGTGCGGAGCCTCGACGATCGCGGCGTGACTCCAGTGGGCGTAGACAGAGTCCTGACCGCGAAATCGCCGTTTCTGCGCGAGGCTGATGAGGCCCGCGATGACGTGGTTGCGGTGGGCGAGGATGAAGTCGCCCGGCGACAGCTCGCTTGCCTCCTCACCGGGGCCGAATCGCTCCGCCCGCGCCATCACGATGCGATAACGCCCTGCGCCGCATGAACCGCACGATGCTCGTCGTCGCGTTGGTGGCGGCGCTGGCCGCCGCGGGGCTGGCGATCTACGTCGCAGGCCACCCGTTCATCGCCGAGGATGCGGTGATCGAGCGAGATGTTCAATCGACGGACTGGGGTCCTCTCGCGATCACATTTCCATTCATCAGCTGGATCGGCGACGCCAAGGGACTGGTGGTCGAGATGCTCATCTTCCTGGCGATCCTGATCTTCAACCGCCGTGCCTGGCTCTTCGCCGCCGGAGCCGTGCTCACCGGCGGCTGGTATGAGCTGGTGAGCCACCTCATCGTGCGGCCGCGTCCCACCACGCACGAGGTGCTGCGGGTCACCGAGCACCCGGGCGCGTCGAGCTTTCCAAGCGGCCACACGATCTTCATCGTCACCGTCACGGTCGTGCTGATGCTGTGCCTCGGGTATCGATTCCTGCCCCATTGGGCGCGCGTCATCGGATGGGTCCTGGTCGTGCTGATGGTCGCCACCACTGCCATCGCGCGCATGTACACCGGCACCCACTGGCCGACGGACGTCCTGGAAGGAATCCTCATAGCGGTCGCCTGGCTCGCGTTCCTCATCTCGCTCCGGATCGTCGCCGACGGGGTGCTGGGACGCGTCAGAACCCAGGAGGCCAGGGGAAGTCCGGCGGCGGACTTATCGTCGGCGGGCTGATCTCCAGCGTGACGACCTCGCGCTCCTTGAGCACGATCGAGGTCGGGTCGCCCGAGAATGCTCGCGGCGCGGCGCCATCGGCCGCAATGAAAGCTTCGAGTCGCTCGTCGCCGGTGAGCGTGAAGGTCGAGACATGCGTGCTGTCCAGGAATTCCTTCTGGCCGCTCCACGCTGACCAGACCTTGAAGAAATCGCCCAGCGTGAACTGGCGGTCGGTCGGCGCCTCGACGTGGATGATCCCCGCCTCGCCGCTGTGCATGTGCAGCCAGTAGTAGCAGGTGGCTGTGCGGCCGAGGGTGGTTGGAATGGGAACCGGCTTCCCCTGGTCGAGGAGCTGGAGCGCTGCGTGGTAGTGGACCTGCGTGTGCTCGAGCCCGTCGCAGGGCACCATCGACTGGTCGACGATGGGGCTTGACTGCAGAGCGGCGTTCAAGCGTGTGTATGCGACAAATGCGAAGACGGAGACGGTGAGGAGGACGACCACGGCGCCGCCGGCGATGAGCGCGACGATGGCTCCGGTTGACATGCCCCCACCGCGCGGGCGCCGCACGGGCGCCCACCGCTGGCCGTCCCACCACCAGAAACCGTCCGCCGAGAGTCGAGGGTCGCGGGGCTGCTCGGCCACGGGAGCAGCAAGCCTACACCGGCGGCCGCGAGGCTTCCCGAAGGACATGTAACCGCGCTCGACCTCCAGGCGGCGGGTTTGCCGCTCCTGCCGGCGCATCGGCCACGCGCTCAACCGCGGAGTACTGTTGGCTGAACGCCCATAGGAGGTCCGCGATGCCTGTCTCGTTGAAATACCTGCTGGTCGAGGACGCGCCGCCGGCCGCGATCATCACCCTCAACCGCCCCGACCAGCTGAACGCGCTGTCCACCGGATTGATGGAAGAGCTCACGACGGAGCTGGAGCGCCAGGGGTCGAGGACTGAGGTCCGCGCCATCGTCGTCAAAGGAGCGGGCCGTGCGTTCTCCGCCGGACACGACCTGAAAGAGATGCTCGGCGGGACGCTCGACGAGGAGCGCGACCTGTTCGCCGTCTGCAACAGGCTGATGGCGGCGGTGCAGTCTGTCCCGGTTCCGGTCATCGCCGCGCCCCACGGGATAGCGACCGCCGCCGGCTGCCAGCTGGTGGCAACCTGCGACCTCGCGATCGCGAGCGACGACTGCCGCTTCGCCACGTCCGGCGTGAAGTACGGGCTGTTCTGCTCGACGCCCGGCGTCGCGGTCGCGCGCAACCTGGGCCGGAAACACGCGCTCGAGATGCTGCTCACAGGTCGATTCATCGACGCCGCCACCGCCGAGCGTTGGGGACTGATCAACCGCGCGGTGCCTCGCGACCAGCTCGACGCCGAGGTCATGTCGCTCGTCGGCGAGCTCGCCCAGCTGAGCCGATACGCGCTGGAGATCGGCAAGAAAGGTTTCTATCAGCAGGTCGAGTCCACGCAGGCGGACGCCTACGCGCTCATGGCGGAGGCGATCTCCTGCAACGCGGTCGCGCCAGACGGGCGCGAGGGCATGACTGCGTTCGTTGAGAAACGCAAGCCTGTGTGGGTGGCTTAGCGGCGGCCGATCACTTCCAGGGTGAGGGGCAGGTGGCGCATGCCATCCGCCCCTCGTTGGACTACGGCCGGACTTCGTAAGCGAGGTTGAACGGCGTCTCGCCGATCCGGCGGAACCGAGTGAAGCCCGCGGCGGTGACGACGTCGCGGATCCGCTTTTCACCGGCCTGAGCTCCGAGCGCGAGGCCAACCTCCTGCGACAGGGAGCTCGGAACGCAGAGGAAGTTCGAGAACGCGTAGTACGCGCGACCGACCGGGTTCAGGTTCTGCTCCACCTTGTCGCCCGCGATCGGCTCGATGATGAGCCACGTGCCGTCTTCCGCGAGCGCCTGCTTGACGTGCTTGGCGGCACCTACCGGGTCGCCCATATCGTGCAGCGAGTCAAAGACCGTGACGAGGTCATAGCCGGTGCCCGGGAAGGAGGCCGCTGGTGCAACCTCGAAGCTCAGGCGGTCGCTGAGGCCGGCCGCCCTCGCCTTCTGGCGCGCCAGCTCGATCGACTCTCTGTGGTAGTCGAAGCCGGTGACCCTGGAACGCGGGTACGCCCCCGCCATCAGCCGGGACGACGCGCCCAGTCCGCACCCGACGTCCGCGATGCGGGCGCCGACGCGAAGCTTCTCCTCCACGCCCGTGAGCGCCGGGATCCAGGTGGAGACGAGGTTTGCGTTGTAGCCCGGGCGGAAGAAGCGCTCGCACCCCGTGGAGACGCCGAGGTCGTGCTCGTGCCAGCCGAAGCCGGCGCCGCTGCGGAACACATCTTCGATGTGCGGTATGGATTTCAGAGTCGCCGTGGCGAGCTCGAATGCTCCTCCTACGAAGGCCGGGCTGTCCTCGTCGGCAAGCGCCATCGCCTGCTCCGGGGGCAGCTCGTAAGTCTGCGTCGCCGCGTCGTACTTGACGTAGCCCCCGGCGGCCTGGGCGTTGAGCCATTCGCGGATGTAGCGCTCCGCCGTGCCCGTCTTCTCCGCCAGCTCCGACGAGGAGATCGGGCCGGCTCCGGCCATCGCGCGATAGAGGCCGAGCCGGTCACCGACGACGATGAGTCCGGCATTGACGGTTGCACCAAGCTCGCCGATGACCTGGCCGAGGAAGGCCATCAGCTTGTCGTGGTCGACGATCGGGGTCTGGACTGCCATTGCGGCACCTCCTGAGATTGAGATGCTCCGACCGTATGCGCGGCGCCGCCGGCCTCGCATCAGGGTCCCCACCTAGTAGTTGGCGAGACAATCTGTAGCCGTGCTGCTGGGTCGCGAAAGCGAGATGCAAGCGATCGACCAGGCGCTGGCGGCGGCGCGCCTGGGCAAGAGCTCGCGGCTGGTCATCCGCGGTGAGCCAGGGATCGGCAAGACCGCCCTCCTCGAGCACGCGGTGGCTCAGGCAGGATCGATGAAACTGCTGGCTGCACGCGGTGTCGAGTTCGAGGCGGACGTGCCTTTCGCCGGACTCCACCAGCTTCTGGCCCCGGCCCTGGGCTTGATGAGTCGCCTGCCGAAAGTCCACGCGTCGGCCTTGAGGTCTTCGCTGGGGCTGGGCGAACGCATCGAGGCCGACCGCTTGATCGTCGGTGTGGCCGTCCTCGAGATCATCTCGGCCTACGCCGAGCGCGACCCATTGCTGATCACCGTCGACGACGTGCAGTGGATGGACAGAGCGTCATCTGAGGCGATCGCGTTCGCTGCGCGCCGCTTGGTGGCCGACGCCGTGTGCGTGCTGGTCGCCATCCGTTCCGATGAGGAATCGCCGTTCCTTGCTTCGGGCATGACGGAGGTGAACCTCGCCGGCCTGGATCGAGCCTCCGCCACCGAGCTGATCCGGCGGACGGCGTCGGCGGAGCTCACGCGCGAAAACGTCGACGGCATGGTTGACGCCACGGGCGGCAACCCACTGGCCCTTCTGGAGCTCGCGCCGGTGAGTCCGCGTTACTCGGCTTCTCCGCTGCAAGAGCTCCCGATCGTGACGAGCGTCGAACGCTCGTACCTTCGCCGAGCGGATGGCCTTGCCGACGGCGCCAGGCACGTCCTTCTACTGATGTCGGCGTCAGGCACCGCGGAGCGCGCGCTCGTCCGGCGCGCGGCGGCGGCGCTGGAGATCGCGCCTGACGATGTCGAGCGGGCTGAGGAGGCCGAGCGACTGGTCCGCGTCATCGCCGATCGTGTGGAGTTCGTGCATCCGCTGGCCCGAGCAGCCATCTATCACTCGGCGTCCGCTCCCCAGCGCCGGGCGGCCCATCGGGCGCTCGCCGCGGTGATGACCGACGCCGACTCTCTCGACCGCCGCGCCTGGCACCTCGCGGCGGCGGCCTCCGGCTGGGACGATGAAGCCGCGCAGGCGCTGGAGGCGGCCGCCCGCAGGGCACGCGAAAGCTCGGCCTACGACGCTGCAGCCGGCGCCCTCGCGGAAGCGGCGCGCTTGACCGAAGAGCCTGAGCTGCGCGGCCTGCGCACCTATCGCGCGGCCGACAACGCGTGGCTGGCGGGGCAGGCCGCCCGCGCCGTCGCGCTGCTGGCGGCCGCTCGCAAGCTTTCGACGTCGATCGCCGTCCGCGTTGACATCGACAACCTCGACGGCCATATCGCAATGCGCCGAGGGGCTGTGATGGAGGGCTACCGCATGATGGCAGCGGCGGCTGACGCCGTCGAGTCGACGGATCGCCTGAAGGCGATCCGCATCCTCGCCGACGCGACGCTTTCGAGTTACGGCGCAGGGTTTCCCACCGCCATGCTCGCCGGCGCCCGCAAGGCGCTTGACATGCTCAAGTCAGGTGACCCCGCGGAATCGGCGGTCTTTGCGCATGTCGCCTACGGAACGCTGGCGATCATGGCCGGCCGTGGCTCAGATGGTCCGAAGCAGCTGCATGAGAGCGTCGCTCTCTTCCGCGCGGTGCCTTCCGAAAGCGTGGATCCGCTTGTCCTGACGTGCGCGGGGCTTGCCGGTCTATTCCTGCGAGAAGCGGAGGTCGGGCGAGAGCTGCTCGATCGTGCGCTGAAGCAGGCCCGCGACCATGCGCCGACGGCCGCGCTCCCCTCAGTTCTTTTCATGTTGGGACGCGATGCGGCGGCCACGGATCAGTGGCCGCTCGCACGCGCTCAATACGAGGAGGGCAGCCGCCTGGCGCGCGAGACGATACAGCTCACGTGGCTCGCGGGCATGGTCTCGGGGCTCGCATGGCTGGACGCGCTTGAAGGTCGCGAGGACGAGTGCCGAGCCCACGCCGCGGAGGGGCGCGAGCTCAGCGAGCGCTACAGCATGGGCTTGTTCAAAGCGTGGTCCCAAATCGCCCTCGGGCAGCTGGAGCTCGGCCTGGGCCGCCCAGAGCCCGCGCTCGGTCATTTCCAGGAATGTTCGGACTTTCTCCAAAGCGTCTCGATCGACGACCCTGACCTTTCACCTGCGCCAGACATCGTGGACGCGCTGGTTCGCCTCGGACGGCTGGAGGACGCGCGCCAGACGAGCGACGTCTACGCGAAGAGCGCGCGGGCGAAAGGCCAGCCGTTCGCGTTGGCTCGCGCCGCCCGTGCTCGCGCTCTGCTCGCCGGCGACGCGGAATACACGCGCGAGTACGAGTCAGCGCTGCGACACCATGAAGGCACGCCCGACGTCTTCGAGCGCGCCCGCACACAGCTCTACTACGGGGAACGTCTGAGACGAAGCCGCCATCGCGTGGACGCGCGCCGCCATCTGCGCGAGGCACTCAAAGCCTTCGACCTGCTCGGAGCGTCGCCGTGGTCGGAACGCGCGCTTGCCGAGCTGCAGGCGAGCGGGGAAACCGCGCGAGTCCGCGACGACAGGTATCGCCAGCAATTGACACCGCAGGAGTTCCAGGTCGCGCTGACGCTCGCCGAGGGCGCGACCACGCGCGAGGCGGCGGCCAGGCTCTAC
>Ga0070697_100003867_pt1 | contig 11503 bp, 8 predicted proteins | sample KBSK1501metaG_FD_65475 | JGI IMG/M metagenome (GOLD analysis project Ga0070697, IMG submission 65475) | Corn, switchgrass and miscanthus rhizosphere microbial communities from Kellogg Biological Station, Michigan, USA - KBS K1-50-1 metaG | ecosystem: Host-associated > Plants > Roots >... | reverse complement strand
CATCCTCTTCCTCGGGGATGTCGCGGTCATCTGCGCGGCCCTTTACCTGACCGAGCTGTCGACCGTCTGGGCCGGCTACGCTCCGTTCGCGGCCCGCCTGGTCGAAGCCATCGCGGTCATCGCCTTCATCCTTTACGTCGGTGACCTCTATCAGCCGCGGCAGGCCATCGGTCCGCGTGAGCTGGTCGCGCGGGTCCTCATCTGCCAGGGGGCCGCCGGCATGGTGCTCGCGACGCTCGGCTTCGCGGTGCCGGCCCTCCGGCTCGGGCGCTCGGCCTTCCTGGAGACCTTCCTGCTCACCACGATCGGCCTCATCGCCTGGAGGACGGTCCTCCTGGCCGCGTGGTCCCAGCACCAGATGACCGCGCAGGTTCTGGTGCTCGGTACCGGGCAGGTGGGGCGCCTGATCGCCGATCTGGAGCCCACGAGCGCCCGTCCGTTCCGGATCATCGGCTACCTGGACGACGTGCCCGAGGCCGGTGAGCTGGTGCCATCGGGCTACGCGCTCCTGGGCAAGATCCAGGATCTCGACGTCCTGGTCGAGGAGACACGGCCCGATATCGTCGTGGTGGCGCAGATCGACCGACGGGGGTGCTTCCCCACGAAGGCGCTCCTCGAGTGCCGCCTGCGGGGTATCCGGGTCGAGGACTGGCCGACCTTCTACGAGAAGGCCACCGGCAAGATCCTCGTCACCGCGGTCCGGCCGAGCTGGCTGATCTTCTCGGACGGCTTCGTGAAGACGGCGCGCACCGAGATCGTCAAGCGGCTGTTCGACATCTCGGTCTCGCTGATCGGGCTCCTGCTCGCCGCCCCGATCATGGCCCTGGTGGCCATCGCCATCAAGCTCGAGTCCTCCGGGCCGATCCTCTACCGCCAGTCCCGGCTCGGCCAGAACGGCTGCGTCTTCATCCTGAACAAGTTCCGCTCCATGCGGCAGGACGCCGAGAAGCACACCGGGCCGGTCTGGACAACCGCCAAGGATACGCGGATCACGCGGGTCGGGGCCGTGCTGCGGCGGACCCGTCTCGACGAGCTGCCCCAGCTGGTGAACGTGCTCGTCGGGCACATGAGCTTCATCGGGCCGCGTCCGGAGCGTCCCGAGTTCGTGTCCGAGCTACAGAAGACCATCCCGTTCTACATGGAGCGGCTCGCCGTCAAGCCGGGGATCACCGGCTGGGCCCAGGTGAGATACCAGTACGGCTCCTCCGTCGAGGACGCGGTCGAGAAGCTCCAGTACGACCTGTACTACATCAAGAATCTCTCGCTCTTTCTCGATCTGCTGATCGTGCTGAACACGGTCCAAGTTGTTCTCTTTGCCAGAGGGCGCTGAGCGCGTCCCCCCACTTCACTTAAGGAGACACGCGGCTCATGGATACCAAGACGGTACTCAAGCAGGTGGCCCTCTCACTGTTCGCCCGGCGAAAGCGATGGATCGTGCTGACGACCCTGGTGGCGCTGGCCATGCTCCTCCCGGCCGCCTTCGTGCTCTCCAAGGAGCCGCCGCGCTACCGGACCACCGCCACGATCCTGATCGAGAACAAGGCGGAGCGGACTCCGGTCTTCCAGGAGTTCACGCCGTACCGCCCCCTCCCGGTGCAGCTCGCCATCCTCCAGAGCCGTCTGCTCGCGGCCGCGGTGGTGGAGGCGCTGCCCAAGGCGGCGGTCGACGATCTGATCCTGAATCCCTACGGGCGCGACTACCTCGGGAGCCTCTTGGAGGGTATCGGGCGGCTGCGCGGCAAGGTACCCGCCGCGCCGAGCTCCCAGCGCCGCGCGGTGGACGAGCTGCGGGGTGACCGGGTGCGCTTCAACAGCCAGCCGGGCAACGCCGGAATCGTCGAGATCCAGGCCGAGGGGTCGCAGCCGCAGGTGGCCCTGGACATCGCCAACACCTACGTGGACGTGCTCCTGGCCCGGACCCGGTCCTTCAACGTCGACGACGCCAAGAACACGCGGGAGTACCTGTCGCAGCAGACCGCGCAGGTGTCGGACTCCCTCGCCCGCAGCGAGACGGCCCTGCGGAGCTTCACCATGTCCCGGGGAGGCGTGCAGATCCCGGCCAAGAGCACCGAGACCGCGCAGCGGCTCTCCCAGCTCGAGACCACGCTCGCCGAGGTCCAGGCCAACAAGAACATCAGCCAGACCCGTCTGGCCGCGCTCAAGACGAAGCTCGAGTCGATGCCGGCCTCCCCGGCGGCCAAGGCGGCTCCCAGTGCACCGGTGGTGAATCCGGCCAACGCGGGCCGTCTTCGCTCGAAGCTCGCGAGCCTCGAGGCCCAGATGGTCGAGGCCAAGAGCCGCTACCCGGAGGATCATCCGCGGGTCCGGTCGCTCGGCCAGCAGATCGCCGACCTCCAGCGTGAGCTGGGTGACGCGGTCCGCGACGCCACCGCGTCGAGCCCCGGGACGACCGCCATCCCGGCCGACGATCGCAACGCCTTCTCGGAGATGGTGGCGGCCCTCGACACCTCGGTGGTCTCGCTGAGCGCCCAGGAGAATGCCCTCAAGGACCAGATCGCGACCCTGCGCCGGGATCTCTCCGGCCTCTCGAAGGACGAGCTCGAGTACCGGCGGCTTGCCTCGGAGGTGGAGACCAACCGCAAGCTGAGTACCCTGCTCTCGGACAAGCTGGGCGCGGCCCGGATCCGCGAGCAGGGCGAGATGAACGTGGTGAAGGTCATCGACCCCCCGAGCTTCCCCACCACCGCGCCCAACCAGCGGCGCGTCCAGTTCGTCGGGCTGGCCCTTGCCCTCGCCCTCATGATCGGGATCGGGGCGCCTGCGACCGCCGAATACTTCAACCGCCCGATCATGGGCGAGACCGACATCAAGCACCTGACCGGGCTGCCGATCCTGACCGCGGTGCCCCAGGTCGACTCCCAGCGGGTCGTGTTCAGCTCGGGCGGCGACGGCCAGCAGGGCCAGCAGGAGGACTACCACCTGTTCGTGGACGCCTTCCGGCGGCTCCGCGTCGAGCTCCAGATGATCGGGGACGGCAATCCCCTGCGCCGCATCCTGATCGCGAGCGCGCTTCCCTTCGAGGGCAAGTCGACCGTGGTCTTCAACCTCGCGCTCGCGTTCGGCGAGGTGGGCAAGCGGGTCATCATCGCGGACGCCGACTTCCACCGGCCGACCCTGCACCGGATCGCGAACACGACCCCTCGGAAGGGCTTCACCGACCTCCTGGCCGGAACGAGCAAGCTCGTGGACACGATCACCCCGATCACCGAGAACGTCCAGCTGGCCCCCCGGGGGGGCGCCCTCACCGCTCCGGCCCGGACCGGCCTGGGCACCCAGCGCCTGACCAAGATCCTGGGCGACATGTCGGACGAGGCGGACTACGTACTGATGGACTCGTCGCCGATCCTGTTGATCCCGGACAACCTCTACATGGCGGCGGCATCGGACGGCATCGTGCTGGTCGTCGCGGTGGGACAGACGCGGCCCCGCGACCTGCTGAAGACCAAGGCCCTCCTCGATCGCGCGGGCACCCCGGTGCTCGGGGTGGTCCTGAACCGGACCCCGGTCAAGCAGCTGAACTCCTACTACAAGCAATACAGCGCCTACTACAGCGGCTAGATCTCGATCATGAGCGAAGGGAGCAACCTGGACGTGTCGACCCAAGACCTGCTGGAACGCCTGGAATCGCGCAACGGTCGCGTCTGCGTCATCGGCCTCGGCTACGTGGGGCTGAGCCTCGCGGTAGAGCTCGCCAAGGCCGGCTTCACGGTGAGCGGGGTGGACCTGGACCTGGAGCGCGTGAGCCTGTTGAACCGCGGCGAGTCCTACCTGGTGGACGTGGCTTCCTCCGTGCTGCAGCCCCTCGTGGCCGGCGGTCGTCTGTCCGCCTCCACCGAGTTCTCGGAGGCCAAGAACGCCGACGCGCTCGTGATCTGCGTTCCGACCCCTCTCCGCAAGACCAAGGAGCCGGACATCTCCTTCATCATCTCGGCGCTGGAGAGCCTGCTGCCGCATCTCCGGCCGGGTCAGCTGATGGTGCTCGAGAGCACGACCTACCCCGGGACCACCGAGGAGGTCGTCCAGCCCCGCCTGGAGGCGAGCGGTCGGGTCATCGGCCGGGACTTCTTCCTCGCCTTCTCCCCCGAGCGCGTGGATCCCGGCAACAAGCGCTTCACGACCGCCACGATCCCGAAGGTGGTCGGCGGGGTGACGGCGGACTGCACCCGCCTGGCGGCCGCGCTCTACCGGCAGGTCACGAACCAGGTGTTCGAGGTGTCGAGCCCGCGGGTGGCCGAGACCGCCAAGCTGCTCGAGAACACGTTCCGCAGCGTGAACATCGCGCTGGCCAACGAGCTCGCTTTCGCATGCCGGAAGATCGGAGTCGATCCGTGGGAGGTCATCGAGGCCGCCTCGACCAAGCCCTTCGGGTTCATGCCCTTCTATCCCGGGCCCGGTATCGGCGGCCACTGCATCCCGGTCGATCCGCTCTACCTGTCCTGGAAGGTCCGCCTGACCGGCTACGAGGCCCAGTTCATCGCGCTGGCCGATCAGGTCAACCGGGCCATGCCGGCCCACGTGGTCACCCTCGTGGGTGACTCGCTCAACGACCGGGGCCGGGCCCTGCGCGGCGCGTCGGTGCTGGTCATGGGCGTGACCTACAAGCCGGACGTCAACGACGTCCGGGAGTCCCCCGCCCTCGAGATCATCGAGATGCTCGAGCGGAAGGGGGCGCACGTCACCTATGCGGACCCCTTCACCCCCCAGCTCATCCTGGACGGCGTGAAGCTCTCCGCGGTGGAGCCCACCGCGGAGGCGATCGCGGCGGCCGACTGCGTGCTGATCCTGACCAACCACTCCGCTTTCGACTACGCGGCGATCGCGAAGCGCGCGGCCCTCGTCGTCGATACCCGGAACGCGCTGCGAACCTATAAGCCGACGACGCCGTCGATCGTCACCCTCTGAGGCTCAGCCATGCGTACAGTGCTCGTCACGGGCGGTGCCGGGTTCCTCGGGTCCCACCTCGTCGATCAGCTCCTCGAGGACGGAGCCGCCGTACGGGTTCTGGATAACCTATCGACCGGGTCGCTGGCCAATCTGCAGTCGGCGGCGGAGCGGCACGCCCGGGTCGGCGGGGTTCTGAACGGCAGTCGACTCGAGGTCATCATCGGGGACATCCGCGACCGCGAGCTCCTGCGGAAGGCCTTGCGTGGGGTCAAGTGCGTCTTTCACATGGCGGCCCTGCCGCTCAGCTCGGTGTCGGCCATGGATCCGGGCGAGATCCACGCGGTCAATGTGGAGGGCACGTTGAACGTGCTCCACGGCGCGCTGACCGAGGGGGTGTGGCGCGTGGTGCTGGCCTCGTGCGCGTCGGTCTACGGCACGCCTACCGCGCTTCCGGTGTCGGAGAGCGCCCCCAGCCAGCCCGCGACGCTCTTCGCGGCGTCGAAGGCGGCGGCCGAGAGCTACTGCCGGGCGTTCCACGTGCGGCACCAGCTGGACGCGGTCATCCTGCGGTATTTCAGCGTCTACGGGCCGCGGCAGAAGTCGGGCCCGGCCGGAGCCCTCATCCCGAATCTGATCGAGGCGGTGCGCCAGCGCCGGGCGCTGGTGGAGCTGGACGATCGGAGCGGGGAGGACTTCACCTACGTCGACGACGCGGTGGCGGCCACCCTGGCCGCGGCCCGTGGGCCGCGGGCGTCGGGCCGCGTGATCAACGTGGGCTCGGGGCAGCTGGCGACGCTCCGGGACGTGCTCACCATCCTCGGCGATCTGCTCCGGACCCAGGGGATGCCGGTATTCTCGCCGCGGCCGGACGGTCAGCCGTTCCACATCGCGGCCGAGCTGAGCCTCGCTTCCGAGCTGCTCGACTACTCGCCGCGGGTCTCGCTGATCGCGGGTCTGGCTCGGATGCTCCGGTCGATGAACGGGATCGACCAGCCGGAGCCGCGGGCGCTGGCTCGGGTCGGTCTCGATGATTAACGCGCTCAGCTTCGACATCGAGGAGTATTTCCACGCGGAGGTCTTCTCCGGGGTCGTGCGCCCCGAGGAGTGGCCGTCGCTGGAGAGCCGGGTCGTGGCCTGCACCGAGCGTCTCCTCGGGCTCCTCGACGAGGCGGCCACCCGGGCCACGTTCTTCATCCTCGGGTGGGTGGCCGAGCGGAACCCCGGCCTGGTGCGCGCCATCCAGGACGGAGGGCACGAGCTGGCCTGCCACGGTCACGATCACCGGATGATCACGCGGCTGACCCCGGCTCAGTTCGGTGCCGACGTCCGGCGGGCCCGCGCGGCGATCGAGGACGCCTCCGGCACCGCGGTGGTGGGCTATCGGGCCCCCACCTTCTCGGTGGTCCGGGAGACGCTGTGGAGCCTCAAGGTCCTCGCGGAGGCCGGCTTTCGGTACGACTCGAGCATCTTTCCGATCGTGCACGACCGCTACGGGATTCCCGACGCGCCGCGGTTTCCCCATCGGCTGGCGTTCGCTCCGGGCCTCGAGCTGGTGGAGTTTCCGCTCTCGACCATCCGGCTGCTCCGCGGGCGCCTGCCGGTCGCGGGCGGCGGTTACTTCCGCCTCTTCCCGTACTGGGTGACCCGTCGAGCCATCCGCCACCTGAACGAGAGAGAGGGTAAGCCGGTGATCGTCTACCTGCACCCCTGGGAGATCGATCCGGGGCAGCCGCGGCTGCCGGTCGGCCGCCTGGCCCACCTGCGCCACACGCTGAACATGCGGTCGACCGAGCTCAAGCTGCGCCGTTTGCTCCGCGACTTCCGATTCGGGCCGGTCCGGGACGTCCTGTCCGCGTCGGGAGCCCTCGCGGTCGCGGGAGGGGCGGCGTGAAGATCCTCGCGGTGGTCGGAGCGCGCCCGAACTTCGTCAAGATCGCGCCGATCATGGCCGAGCTCCGGGAGTACCCGTATCTCACCACGACGCTCGTCCACACCGGCCAGCACTACGACGCGCAGATGTCGGACTCGTTCTTCGCGAACCTGGAGATCCCGCGGCCCGACGTGAACCTGAAAGTGCAGTCGTCGGGGGCGATCGCCCAGATCGCCGACATCATGACCCGCCTGGAGCCGGTGATGGAGGGCATCCGCCCGGACGTTGTGCTGGTGGTCGGCGACGTCAACTCCACGGTGGCGGCCGCCCTCACCGCGGTGAAGCTGGGGCGCCCGGTCGCGCACGTGGAGGCCGGTCTTCGCAGCTTCGATCGCGGGATGCCGGAGGAGATCAATCGGATCCTCACCGACGCGATCTCGGATCTGCTCTTCACCACCGAGCCGGCGGCCAACGAGAACCTGGCCCGGGAGGGCATCCCGGCCGCGAAGGTGCACTTCGTCGGCAACGTGATGATCGACACTCTCTTCCGGTACCGGGAGATTGCCGCCCAGTCCGACGTCCTGACCCGGCTCGGCCTCGTCCCCGGACGGTACGCGGCGCTGACCCTGCACCGGCCGAGCAACGTGGACGACGAGGGCACGCTCGCCGTGCTCCTGGGCGCGGTCGCCCGCATCCAGGCCGAGATCCCGATCGTGTTCCCGGTCCACCCGCGGACCCGCCGGCGCCTCGAGGCGGTCGCGTCGCTGCTGCCCCCGATGCCGGCGCTGCGGCTGGCCGACCCGCTGCCGTATCTCGACTTCCTGCAGCTCACCGCGAACGCCCGCTGCGTCCTGACGGACTCGGGAGGGATCCAGGAGGAGACGACCGCCCTCGGCGTGCCCTGCCTCACCCTTCGCCAGAACACCGAGCGGCCGGTGACGGTGACCCGGGGGACCAACCGGGTGATCGGCACCGACGAGGAGACGATCTACCGGAGCTGGCGCGAGGTGGCGGACGGACGGTGGCCCCGCGGAGAGCTGCCGGAGCTGTGGGACGGCAAGGCGGCGAGCCGGATCGTGCACGTACTGCTTGAAATGGGGCGCTGACCGCCGTGGACGTGCGACCGCTGACGACCGAGACGATGGAATGGGACGCCTTCGTGCGAAGCACGCCGGGGGGAAGCCCGTTCCACCTCACCGCCTGGAAGCGGGCGGTCGAGGCGGCCTTCGGACACCGGCCGCACTACCTGATGGCTCTCCAGGATGGCGCGGTGGAGGGCGTCCTTCCGCTGTTCGAGGTGCGCGGCCTGTTCGGCGGGCGGGGCCTCGTCTCGGTCCCCTACGGGGTCTACGGTGGGGTGTGCGCGGCGTCGCCGGGGGCGGCCTCCGCCCTCGTGCAGGCCGCCACCGAGCTGGCCCGACGGGTGAAGGCCTCCTACGTGGAGCTCCGCCACCGGCCGGGTCATGCGCTGGACCTGCCGACCAAGACGCTCTACGTGACGTTTTCCCGGCCGATCTCCGCGAGCGAGGAGGAGAACCTCTCCGCCATCCCGCGGAAGCAGCGGCGGATGACCCGCCAGGGTCTGAAGCACGGGCTGCGGGCCGAGCTGGGGGTGCGCCACCTCGACGGGTTCTGGGACGTCTACGCCCGCAGCGTGCACGCTCTGGGCTCCCCGGTCTTTCCGCGGCGACTCTTCCACGCGATCACCCAGGAGTTCGGCAAGGAGTGCGAGCTCCTGACGATCTGGAAGGAAGAGACCGCGGTCGCGGGAGTGCTCACCCTGTTCTTCGAGGACCAGGCGCTGCCCTACTACGGAGGGGCGCGTCACGAGGCGCTGCCGTACGCGGTCAACGACTTCATGTACTGGGAGCTCACCTGCCACGCCGCGAGGGCCGGGTACCGGACCTTCGACTTCGGGCGCAGCCGCGAGGGCACCGGGGCCTACCACTTCAAGCGGCACTGGGGGTTCGAGCCGGTCCCGCTGCCGTATCAGTACGTCCTGCTCGACGGACGCCCGATGCCGAACCTGAGCCCGTCGAATCCGAAGATGCGCGCCGCGGTGGACCTGTGGAAGCGGCTGCCCCTGCCGGTGACCAAGGTCGTGGGCCCGTGGCTCACGCGGTACCTGCCATGAACATCCTGATGCTCGGGCGGTGGGTCGGAGCGCCGCGCTATCCCCTCAAGGCCACGCGGGAGTACCACTTCGGGCGGGTGCTGGCCCAGAAGCACAGCCTCACCCTGGCGTTCACGACCGACAATCCGAACGCGGTCGGCCCGATCTCGTCGCTCCGCTCGGAGTTCGGCGATCTCGAGTTCACGGTGGTGCCTCGGACGTGGAAGTCCCTGAGCAGCGCGGTGCGCCTGATGACCGGGGAGTCGTGCACGCTCTCCTACTTCCGCTCGGAGGCCCTCCGGTCGCGGCTGGCCGACCGGATGCGGAGCACGCCCTACGACCTGATCTTCGTGTCGTCGTCCAGCGCCATCCAGTACGCCCTGGAGATCGACCCCGCGATTCCGCTGATCGTGGACTTCGCCCACGTCGATTCCGAGTGGTGGATGCGGCAGGCCTCTCGCGGCTCGTTCCCGGGCTCCCGGTTCTTCCAGACCGAGGGCATCCGGCTCCGCGCCACCGAGGCGCTGGCGGCCCGCCGGGCGGCCCACTGTCTGGTCGCGACTCCGGAGGCGGCGCAGCTGGTCCAGGCCCTCAAGCCCGCCGGCCCGGTCACGGTGGTGACGGACGGCGTCGACGTGGAGAACTTCCGGTCCCGGCCGCGCCGGGGTGGTCCGCCCACCGTGGTGCTGTCGACCGCGCTGGGGGGCGCGTCCGAGAGCCACGACGCGCTGGAGTTCGTCCGCCAGGTGATGCCGGCGGTCCGCGCCCAGTACCCGGAGGTTCGCCTGGTGATCAGCAGCCACGAGGCTCCGCGGGACTCGGCGCTCACCTACCGGATCCCCGGGGTCGAGGTCGACGCGCCCCGGCCGGACATGCGCCCCGCACTGGCGCGGGCCGCGCTCGCGGTCGCGCCGCTCTGGACGAGCGACAACGTGCGGCAGACCGTGCTGCAGCCGATGGGCGCCGGGGTCCCGGCGGTGGTCACCTCGCAGACCGCGCGGGCGATCGGAGCCGAGGCGGGTCGGGACCTCCTCGTGGCCGACGCTCCGCGCGAGTTCGCCGACCGGATCCTCCAGCTCCTGCGGGACCAGGAGGCCGCCGCCGAGATCGGGGGGCGCGGGCAGCTCCTCGTGTCGACCAAGTACGCGTGGGCGGTGCTCACCGCGCCGATTCACGCGCTCGTCGAGAGCGTGGCCAAGGTCGCCTCGACCCCTCCCCCGCCGCCGAAGCCGATGATGGGGCTGCGGGGCTCGCGATGAAGACGCGCCGGATCGAGTCGCTCGCGGCGTTCGAGGCGCTCGGCCCCGCGTGGGCCGCGGTCGTGCGGGAGAGCGGGCAGACCTCGCCGTTCCTGAGCCACGAGTGGTTCAGGTGCTGCTGGCGCGGCGCGTCGCCGGCCCGGCGCGTCGAGACGATCCTGGTCGAGGACACGACCGGGCCGGTCGGGCTGGTGCCGCTCGCGCGCTGGCGGGCCAGCCTGCATCGGGTGCCGGCGCGGTTCGTGGGCATGCTGGACTCGCCCGACACGCCGTACGTGGACTGGCTCACCGTCGGCCGGCCCGAGCCCGTCGTCGACGCGGTCCTGACCGAGCTGATGCGGAGCCGCGACTGGGACGTCTTCACACTCTCCGGGCTGCCCGCCGACTCGCTCACCCTCAAGGCGCTCGAGTCGGTGCTTCCCGGCCGCTTCCGCACCGTCAGGCTGCCCTCGGTGCCGTCTCCCTACGTGGACGTGAGCGGGAGCTGGGCCGCCTACTGGTCCGGCACGAGCCAGCGCTTCAAGAAGACGGTCCGTAACGTCCGGAACCGGCTGCAGAAGGTGGGACAGGTCCGCGTCGAGGAGCACCGTGAGGTCGCTCCCGGCAGCCCGGTGCTCGACGAGGTGATCGACGTCTCCCGCCGGAGCTGGAAGGCGGCCGAGAACGTGGCCATCGCCAACATGCCGGGCATGGCCGATTTCTTCCGGGAGCTCACCGGCTGCGCGAGCCGGAACGGCTGGCTGCGCCTCTGGCTTCTCCGGCTGGACGGGCGGGCGGTCGCCACCGAGTACCAGCTCGAGTCGGCGGGCCGCATTCACGCCCTGCGGGCCGACTTCGATGCCAGCGTGCCGTCGGAGCTCTCGCCCGGGACCCATCTGAGCGAGGAGATCATCCGGACGCTGTTCGAGCGGCCGGGGATCCACGAGTACGACATGGGGCCCGGGGACAACGCCTACAAGCAGCGGTGGGCGACCGGGACGCACGAGAACGTCCGCCTGCTGATCTTCCACCCCGGCGTCTTCGGGGCCGCGCTCCACACCGTGGCCACCCGGCTCGTGCCGGCTCTGCGCCGGCTCCGGCCCGGAGGGTCGCGATGAGCCTGATGGCCGGGCTGATCTACCGCGACCCGGCCCGCCCGGTCGAGCCGGAGGTCCTGGCGGCGCTCGTCGAGGGCTCCTCGGCGGCGCACCCGAATGAGTCCCGCCTGGACTCGGGCGCGGCCTTCGTGGCCGGCGGGCCCGGCGCCTCGGTGGAGTCCTGTGGGCCGGTGATCCTGGGCGCGGACCTGGACGTGACCAACATCGCGGACCTGCTGCGGCCGCGCGGGCTCAGCACCCTTCCGGAGCTGATGGACGC
>Ga0070697_100003861_pt1 | contig 11511 bp, 5 predicted proteins | sample KBSK1501metaG_FD_65475 | JGI IMG/M metagenome (GOLD analysis project Ga0070697, IMG submission 65475) | Corn, switchgrass and miscanthus rhizosphere microbial communities from Kellogg Biological Station, Michigan, USA - KBS K1-50-1 metaG | ecosystem: Host-associated > Plants > Roots >... | reverse complement strand
TCACGCGTCGAAAAGGCGATAGTGATGATGGCGGTGCTGCTGGTGATCGCCCAGTTCGTGGTCACGTCGAGCCGCTGTCGCCAAACCATGATCCGCCCCATCTCGCCGCGGTAAAAATGCGACATGGCATTGACGTAACCGGGATCGTAGATGCTGCGCTGGAAGGAGACGGTTTGCTCCTCGGTGTGACCCAATGTGGTAGTTTCGTTTGCCACGGTCTATCGTTAACTGGATAACTGCTTTGGGCGGATAATCCAATAAATCTCACTGCCACATATGGCTATCTCCCATCCGCGCGGCACTGATGCAGACAAAAACTCCCGCGCAATTTGTCGCTATCTTGAAGGACGCCTGCCCGCCGTAACCACAGAGAGTAGTAGTGTCCCGGGGCTACAGGCGATTCACGTATCTTTTTTCAGCAGCCGATTGCGTGCGCGATCGAGAATCTTTCTCTCGTTTGCCGTTAAGCTCCCGATGCCCGATTTGGAGATTTTATCCAGAATCGGATCAACCGACGCATAAACGTCGTCTGGCTCCGCCGCGCGCCGCATTGTCGATTTTTGCACAACATGAAGCCGAGGCTTCTTTCGAAACGGATTAAGACGCTGGAGATTTGCCGGCAGCGGAAGGCGTTCCTGCACCACGCGAATAAAGACAAAAGAAGTGAGACACATCCCCCAGAGGACGGTCAGATAGCCCCATTCATGTCGCGGAAGGTATTGCATGGAACCGAGCACGAGGCCGGCAAAAGCCAGCCACTTCAAGCTTACCCACCCGAAAATCTCAATGTTCGGATAGAGGGTGGCGAAGGCAATAAACATTCCGACGGTCAACTCGTAGGAGCCATAGTAACTCCAAAGCGTGGCCATCCGGCCCCAGGCAATAAAGGTAAGCGGCGGAACGGCCAGAAGTAATCCGATAAGTTTCAGATAACGCCGGACGCCGAGATATTGCTCCACCTGGTTTCCGGACCAATAGAAGAAAAAAACATTGAAGAGGAAAAAGAACGACGCCGTCTGGATGAGCGTGCAGGTGAGTGGTTGCCACAGGCATCCATGGAGAAATGCATGCGATTGGAAGGCAAGGAGCGAGAAATCCCAGCCCGCTGTCTGCGCGATTACGGTAGCAAACATCCCTAGCACGAACAACGCGCAAATGATCGAGGTGACACGCACCGGATAGCGACCCATCCAGGCGACCGGCCGATAATCATCGGAGGTGGTAACTCCGAACATAATTTCAAATAAACAGCCGCCCGTAACGTCACGCAACCAAGTTCGGAGAGCGCGATCGAAAAATTTCTTGGAGAAGCCGCGGAAGGGGCTGAAAGTTTATCCCGTGTGCGATTGAGAGATCGAGATCGCGCCAGATCGACAACGATATTCATGCAAAAGATCGCGCCTGCCATTTCAGTTCTGGCCGGACTGGGTGAGAACAAGCCGCAGAATCAAGCCGTCCTTGATTGGGTGCACGAGGTCGAGCTTCTCGCCAAGCCAGAAAACATTTTTTGGTGCGACGGCTCCGAGGGTGAAAATGAATTTCTTCTCGATCAGGCCTGCCGCCAAAATGTGCTGATTAAGCTGAACGAGAAAAAAGTCCCGCGTTCCTATCTGCATCGCTCGAATCCAAACGACGTTGCGCGCGTCGAGCAATTCACGTTCATTTGCACGCCGACAAAAGAGGAAGCCGGACCGACGAATAACTGGTCTGAGCCGGGAGAAACTTACAGCAGACTCCGCGACCTTCTGAAAGGGGCTATGTCTGGCCGTACCATGTTCGTTATTCCTTACATCATGGGTCCACCCGATTCGCCCATCACCAAAGTGGGCTTCGAGATTACCGATTCTATCTATGTCGTGCTCAGCATGCGAATCATGACGCGGATGGGCACGGTGGCAATCAACCGGCTCGGCCGTGATCCAAAGGCGGAATGGAACCGCGGCGTGCATTCATTGTTAGATGTTGACCCTGCCCGCCGGTTCATTTGCCATTTCCCGCAGGACAACACCATCATTTCCGTCGGCTCCGGCTATGGCGGCAACGTTTTGCTCAGCAAGAAATGTCTCGCCCTCCGCATCGGCTCGTATCTCGCGCGCAAACAAGGTTGGATGGCTGAACACATGCTGATCCTCGGCGTTGAATCGCCCGCGGGCCGGAAACATTACGTGGCGGCAGCGTTCCCAAGCGCATGCGGCAAAACGAATTTCGCCATGCTCATTCCGCCCAGGCATTTCAAAGGTTGGAAAGTGACAACCGTCGGTGATGACATCGCCTGGATGCAAATTCGCGATGGCCGGATCTACGCGGTTAATCCGGAGAACGGCTACTTCGGCGTCGTGCCAGGCACGAGTTATAAATCGAATCCAAACGCAATGAAATCGATCGCGCATGATTCGCTTTACACTAACGTCGCACTGACAGATGACGACGACGTCTGGTGGGAAGGCAAGAACGGCGCACCGCCCGAGCATGCGTTTGATTGGCGGGGCAGGGATTGGACGCCGGACTCAAAGGAAAAAGCCGCGCATCCCAATAGCCGCTTCACCACACCAATGCGCAATAATCCCGCCCTCGACTCCGATGTTGAGAAAGGCGAGGGCGTGCCGATCAGCGCGATCATTTTCGGCGGACGCCGAAGTGACACCATGCCGCTTGTCTTTCAGGCGTTCGATTGGGAGCCCGGCGTCTATCTCGGCGCGACCATGGCCTCCGAGACAACCGCCGCCGCGACCGGCGCAGTGGGCCAGGTTCGGCGCGATCCGATGGCAATGCTGCCGTTTTGCGGCTACAACATCGGCGATTATTTCCGGCATTGGCTCAATATCGGCACACGCCTAACGAACCCGCCGTTGATTTTTAATGTCAACTGGTTCCGCAAAGGCGCTCACGGCCAATTTCTCTGGCCCGGGTTCGGCGACAACATGCGCGTACTCAAATGGGTCATTGATCGCTGCGAAGACAGCGGCGGCGCAGTGAAATCACCGATCGGCTGGTTACCCACCCCGAACGACGTCGATCTGGAAGAACTTGCGGTGGAGCATAAATGCATCGTGGAACTTCTCGGTATCGATCATAAAGAGTGGCAGAGGGAGCTTACCGAACACAAAAAGTTCTTCGATTCCCTGGGCGGTGTCGTACCCGAGGAATTATTAAGACAGCGCGAAAACCTCGAAGCACGTTTTAAGCACTGATTTGGGAGCGCACTCTTCCAGCGTGCTGTTCTCGGCATCCCTGCCGCGAAACCCGTTCCCGCGTTCAACAGGATGCCGAACGTAGCACGCAAGATGTGTGCGCTCCCTGCCGAGTTTGCGAATTGGTTCGCCATCTGGAATTGTTTCCAGTGGGTTCAAAGGCCGTTCGAAAGCAATGCGTCACCGCGCCACTTCAGGCGGATTGCGTTGAGGTCCTCGGCGCGCACCAGAACAATCTCAAGGGAATCGACGTCAAGGTTCCGCTTGGGAAACTGACCGTCGTTACCGGGCCCAGCGGCAGCGGGAAATCAAGCCTCGCATTCGAGACGATTTACGCTGAAGGCCAGCGCCGCTACGTCGAAACCTTCAGTCCGTACATGCGGCAATTCCTAGACCGCATGGACAAGCCGCGGGTTGAGGACATCCGCGGCATTCCTCCCGCCATCGCCATCGAACAATCGAATCCGGTGAAATCATCCCGCTCCACCGTCGGCACAATGACGGAGGTCAATGATTATTTAAAACTGCTCTGGCCGCGCATTTCCCGCGCCTTCTGTCCGAGCTGTGGGCGCGAGGTGAGACCGGAAACGGCCAAATCGATCGCCGACCAGGTTCTACGCGACTGCGGCGGCAAGAAAGTCCTCGTTACTTTTTGGGTGGCGGTTCCTCAGAAAACCGAGTCGCACAAGTTCTTTGAGTTTCTTCAGCAGCAAGGGTATCTCCGCGTCTGGATCGACGACGAGATCATGCGCGTCGACGTCGATTCAAAAGAAATAAGACGCCTGGGTGGGCGTGTTCAGGTCATTCAAGATCGCATCACTATCTGCCAAGAGAATCGCGCGCGCTTGGTCGAAGCAATCGAGACCGCTCTGCGCTTTGGTAAAGGGAAAATCAACGTTATTCGGCTTTCAGAGAAAGAAGACATTCAACCTGCCTCCGCCGTGTCCGCCGGCCGGACGGACTCGTCCCGTGGCCAGGGCGGGCTCCGCCGTGGCGAGCCCCCAACACCCAACCCGCCTCCGCCGCGGACGGGCTCTGCCGTGGCGAGCGCTCAACGCCCAACGAATTACGAATCACGAGTCACTAGTGACGAGTTCCCGTTTTCAATCGGCTGGCATTGCGCGCATTGCGATCTCGATATCCGTCCGCCGACTCCAGGTCTTTTCAGCTTCAATAACCCGCTCGGCGCCTGTCCAAAATGCCGCGGCTTCGGTCGCACCATCGCGATTGATTTAAACAAGGCGATTCCCGACCGCAGTTTGAGCATTGGACAAGGCGCAGTGCGTGTCTTTCGTGGCCAAGAATTTGGTGAATCACAAAAGGATCTGCTTCGCGCCTGTGCCCGCGAAGAGATCAGCGTCGACATTCCCTTCCAGGAATTGCCCAAAGCCGACCAGGACTTTGTTATCAATGGCGAGCTCCGCAGCGGCGAATACACCGATGAAGATTATGAGAACGATCGCTGGTACGGCGTCCGCGGATTTTTTCGCTGGGCCGAGAGCAAGACCTATAAAATGCACATGCGCGTGCTGCTGAGCCGTTATCGCGCTTACACCACTTGCCCGAGCTGCCATGGCGGGCGTTTTCAACCAGAGGCGCTCAATTACAAGATTGCTGTAGAGGCCGCTGTCTCAGCGGCAAGCCGAAAAAATGCCGCCGAGACGGCGGCCACTACAGTTTCTGCAATCCGCAATCAGCAATCCGCAATTCTTTTCACGCTGCCTGAGTTTCAGGCGCTTCCAATTTCATACGCGCGCGATTTCCTGAGCAAGATCGATATTGCGGTTAACGACTCGACGGCACCGATGTTGCGCGACGAAGTTTGCGCCAGGCTCAATTATCTTTCCGAAGTGGGGGTTGGTTATCTTACCCTCGACCGTTCCACGCGGACCTTAAGCGGTGGCGAAGTTCAACGCGTGAATCTGACGACATGCCTCGGAGCATCGCTCGTCAACACGCTGTTCGTCATGGACGAACCCAGCGTCGGACTCCATCCGCGCGATATCGGCCGGCTCGTGCGGGTGATGCACAATTTGCGCGACAAAGGCAACACCCTGCTCGTCGTCGAGCATGAAGAGCAAATTGTTCGCGCGGCCGATAATTTGATCGACATCGGCCCCGGTCGGGGGGAGCACGGCGGGGAACTGGTGTTTAATGGATCGCTTGAAGAATTTCTGGGGAGTGCACGCGAGGGCGCGTGCGCTCCCCGATCGCTGACCCGCGATTACCTTACTGGCCACAAATCAATTCCAATCCCGAAATCGCGGCGAAGATCGATAACTTCGATCAAGATTACCGGCGCGCGCCAGCACAATCTTAAGAACATCGATGTTGATATTCCGCTCGGCATCTTCACTTGTGTGACTGGGGTCTCCGGCTCGGGCAAATCCACGCTCATTCACGATGTGCTCTATCGGAATCTGCTCATCGCCAAAGGGCAATCATCAGATCACGAAGCTGGCGCCTGTAAGTCCGTGACCGGCGCGCACCGGATTGCCGAGGTGATAATGGTTGATCAGGCGCCGCTCGCTCGCACGCCGCGCTCGACGCCCGTTGTGTATCTCGGCGTTTACGATCGCGTCCGCGAAGTGTTCGCCGCTCAGCCGGAAGCAATGGTGCAGGGACTGGCTGCGAACGCGTTCTCGTTTAATTCCGGCAGCGGGCGTTGTGAGCGTTGCTCGGGGACAGGTCACGAAAAAATCGAGATGCAGTTTTTGAGCGACCTCTACGTGCGCTGCGCCGAATGCGGAGGAAAACGATTTCAGCCGCACGTGCTCAAAGTGCAACTACACGGGAAATCAATTCACGACGTGCTCGAGCTGACGGTGAGTGAAGCGATTCAATTCTTCGCGCAGATCGGCGAGCTTAAAACTTTATCCGAGCCGCTTGGTGTCTTGGAAGAAGTTGGCCTCGGTTATTTGCGCCTTGGTCAGCCGCTCAACACGCTGTCGGGTGGCGAATCGCAAAGATTAAAACTCGTTAGGCACCTCACGGAAACGCGAGACGCGGAAGTGAAAGGCAAAACTGTAGAGGCCGCTGTCTCAGCGGCAATCAATGGCAGAGCCGCCGTGACGGCGGCCACTACAGCGCTTTCCGGAATCCCAGATCCGAAATCCGCAATCGGCAATGTATTCATCTTCGACGAACCGACGACTGGTTTGCATTTCGATGATGTCGCGATGCTGCTGAAATTGTTTCAAAGACTGGTCGATGCCGGCCATTCGATCGTGGTGATCGAGCATAATCTCGAAGTAATTAAGTGCGCCGACTGGATTGTGGATTTGGGACCAGAAGCGGGCGATGGAGGCGGCGAAGTGGTTGCTGTCGGTACGCCCGAGCAGATTGCGAGTGCTGAGGACTCGCACACCGGAAAATTTCTACGCCAAGTTCTGGGGAGCACGGGCATGTTGCCCGCCGTTCGCGGCATTCTGCCACGAACCTCGCAGCGCGTTTATGGAAATGCGGGTAATGAGTTTGCCTTGCGCGCTGCTGAAGAGCCGTCCGGCAGAATGTCCGCCTCCGGACGGATTCGCTGCGGCGAACCGAACGGTGCGAGCAGAATGCTCGCGCTCCGCAACAATCACGCGATCTCGATCCATGGCGCGCGCGAGCACAATCTGAAAAACATCTCAGTTAAAATTCCGCGCGACCAATTGATCGTAATTACCGGGTTGAGCGGCTCCGGAAAATCGACGCTCGCCTTCGACATTCTGTTCGCGGAAGGACAACGCCGATTTCTCGACAGCATGTCACCTTACGCACGGCAGTTTGTCGAGCAGCTCGAAAAGCCTGATGTCGATCTGGTCGAGGGTTTGCCGCCGAGTGTCGCGATCGAGCAACGGGTCACCCGCGGCGGCGGTAAATCGACCGTCGCGACCGTGACCGAAGTTTACCATTTTCTCCGTCTGCTTTTCGCCAAGACCGGAACACAGTTTTGCCCGGACTGCGATTTGCCGGTGGAAAGACAAAGCCTCAAGGCGATTACAAAACGAGTCGAGACAATTGCGAAACGCGGACCCTTGAAGGTGCTCGCGCCGCTGATCAAAGCGCGCAAAGGTTTTCACACCGATGTCGCGCGGTGGGCCCAGTGCCAGGGCTTTGACACGCTTTATGTCGATGGAGTGCTTATTCCAATTGCGCAGTTCCGAAAACTGGAGCGCTTTAAAGAGCACACCATCGACGTAGTTGTAGGCGTAATCGATACGAAGCGAATTTTAAAGGCGCACAACCTGACCCAGCGCGCATTGCAAATCGGTCGCGGCACGGCCCACCTGCTGGATTCGAAGAACCGGCTCACCGTCATGAGCACTGAGATGAGTTGTCCCGCTTGCGGCCGTGCATTCGAGGAACTCGATCCGCGTTTGTTTTCCTTCAACTCGCCGCACGGCGCTTGCGAGGAGTGCGGCGGGTTTGGCGAAATCTGGGACCGGGATTTGCAGACTGGCGCGAGCGAGGATGGCGATTCCGTTCTGGAGAACGAACTGGCGGCCGAGCGTGAATCAGAATGGATCGATGAAGACGAAGCGCACGACTGTCCGAACTGCCACGGTTCGCGTTTAAACGCAGTTGCGCGTCACGTGCGGGTGCAAGGCTTTACCATCGACGATTTCACTGAGCTCTCCGCAGGCGAAGCCCGCAAGCTGTTTGAAAGACTTCGTTTCCGCGGAGTGCAAAAGACGATCGCATCTGAACTTCTGCCGGAAATTCAGCAGAGGTTGCGCTTCATGGAAAACGTCGGTCTCGGTTATCTTGCCCTCGGGCGCTCAGCCAAAACATTGAGCGGCGGCGAGTCGCAGCGAATCCGACTTGCGGCCCAACTGGGATCAAATCTGCGCGGGGTGCTTTATGTGTTGGATGAACCAACGATCGGGTTGCATCCGCGGGATAATTTGCGACTTCTCGGCACGCTGGCCGCACTACGCAAGAAAGGAAACTCCCTCGTCATTGTCGAGCACGATGAGGAAACGGTGCGGCGCGCCGACCACATTGTCGACCTTGGCCCGCGCGCGGGTGTCCATGGCGGCGAAGTGGTCGTGCAAGGAACACTGCGCGACATCGAGAGCGCGAAAAATTCCGAAACCGGGCGTTGTCTCAAGACACCGCTCTGCCATCCCCTTCGCAAATCGCGCCGATCATTGCGCGATGTCGAAAGTTGGATCGAAGTTCGTGGCGCACGGGCGAATAATTTGAAGGATGTCGATGTTCGCTTCCCGATCGGAAGACTTTCGGTAATCACAGGGATTTCCGGCTCCGGCAAATCGACATTGATGCACAACGTCCTTTGGGCGGCGGTGCGCGACCAATTGGAAGAAAAGAAACGCGTGGGCAATGGCGACTTGTTCAAGCTCGTTAGCGGCGCGAGCGAGATCGAAGCGGTTTACGAAGTCGATCAATCGCCCATCGGCAAGACCTCGCGATCGACGCCGGGGACATACATCAAGGTGTTCGACGAAATCCGGAATCTGTTCGCGCAGCTGCCGGTCTCGCGCATGCGCGGTTATTCGGCGAGCCGGTTTTCGTTTAACGCCGAAGGCGGACGGTGCGAGACATGCAAAGGCCAGGGCGACATCAAGCTGGAGATGAATTTTCTGCCGAGCAGTTATGTGCCCTGCGAAGATTGCGGCGGCAAGCGTTACAATCCCCAGACGCTCGAAGTCCTCTACAACGGAAAATCGATCGGCGACGTCATGGAGATGACGATTGAGGAAGCAGCTGAATTTTTCTCGGCCCATCCAAAGATTGCGCGAGCGCTTTCGTTGCTCGTCGATACCGGACTTGGTTATCTCAAACTCGGACAGCCGAGTCCGACACTCAGCGGCGGTGAAGCGCAACGGCTCAAACTCGTGACGCAATTGAAACGCGGAGTCAATCGCGCGGCTAACGAACGCATCCGCAAGATGCGCAAGCCGGGTTCGACATTGTATCTTCTCGAGGAACCGACGATCGGATTGCACATGGCCGATGTGGAATTGCTGCTCAATGTGCTGCATCGGTTAGTCGATGAAGGCAACACCGTCATTGTGATCGAGCACAATCTCAGCGTCATCGCTGAAGCCGATTACATTGTCGATCTTGGCCCGGAAGCCGGGGCCGATGGCGGCGAAATCGTCGCGTTCGGAACGCCGGAGGAAATTGCGAAGAACCGCATCAGTCGCACGGCGCCGTTCTTGCGCGAGGTCCTTGGCAAAAGCGCGATTGGCAAGCGCCGCTGATCACGCTATTGCCTGAATCTGTGCTGGCCTATTACGTTCACGATCTCGACCCATTCATTTTTAGGATCAACGTCCGTGATATCGACCTGTACTTTTTTCACATCACCGGTCCCATCGGCCCGCGTTGGTACGGCTTGGCTTACGTGCTTGCGTTCGTTTGCAGCTATTTGCTGCTCCGTTTTCTGGCAAAGCGCGGTTACGCCGATTTGCCGGTGGGAAAGGTGGGCGATTTCGTCACGGGTTGCGCGCTCTTCGGCGTAATCGTTGGCGGGCGACTCGGCTATGTTTTCTTTTACAAGCTGGAGATGTTGCGCGAGCCGCTGTCGATTTTACGCGTATGGGAAGGCGGCATGTCGAGTCACGGCGGCATGATCGGGATCTTGCTGTTCACCTTCTACTACGCGCGACGGCAAAAGATTTCCTGGATGAATCTGGGGGACAATCTTGTCGTCACCGCCCCTCTGGGCTTGTTCTTCGGGCGCTGCGCGAATTTCATCAACGGCGAACTTTACGGCCGCGCCACTAAAGTTCCCTGGGCGATGCAATTCCCAAAGGAATTGCTCGATCATCCGCGCGAAGCGGACCGTGCCGCCGCGGTCTGCACCCAAACTGATCCCACCCTGATCACGCCGGATGCGATCGTCGCTGCCGTCCATCGACAACCGCAAGTGAAAGAGGTTCTGCGCTCAATCCTGACACCGCGCCATCCATCCCAGCTCTACGAAGCTTTTTTCGAGGGGATCGTCTTGTTCGCAATTCTCTGGTTCGTACGCACGCGCATGCGCCAACCGAACGGCGTGCTCACCGGCCTATTCTTTATTTGCTATGCAATTTTCCGGATCGTGATTGAGACGTTTCGTGAGCCGGATGCGGCGTTGATCCTCGGCTTCACACGCGGCGAATTTTTTTCATTTTTTCTAATTGCTATTGGAATCGCGTTTATGGTCAGGGCCAAATTGCGACCGACGTTCCCGAAGAAAGATGCGAGAGAAATGACGAAAGCCGAATGATCAAAATGCCGAAACGTGGTTAAGCGCATTGTTTTCTCCGCCTGCCACGCCGTAGCATTGGCGAAGGCTGGATCATTCTTTCGTCATTAGACATTCGACATTCGTCATTTCGAAAGTTCCTTTCGCTTCCGCGAAAAAGGCTTATTAGTCTGCGCGGGTGAAGCGCGAATGCCTGTTCTGAATTTGTTAGCAGCCGGCGGTCTGCTTTTCGCTTTCGAACACGCCACCGTCGCCGGCAAGTGTGTCCTTCTCCTCCTCGCTATCGGCTCCATTTTCAGCTGGTCGATTATGATCACCAAGCTGCGCGTGATCCGCTTTGCGCGAAAGCAAAACGCCCATTTTCTTGCCGCGTTCCGGCAGGATCGACAACCACTGCGGTTGTTCGAAAAGAACGCGCGCTTTCCGGGTTCACCGAACTTCAACGTCTACCGCGCTGGTTGCCGGGAGGTGACGTTTCATCTGCTCGGCTCGCCTGAGGTGGACGAAACCTTTCGCGCGCGACTCGATATCGCGGACAAAATTTCGCCGGCACAAATGGGCGCGGTCCATGCGGCGATGGAACGCGCCGTCGGCGAGACTGCGCTCGAGCTTGAGTCGCAAATGATTTTGCTCGCCACAGCGGTGAGCGGTTCGCCTTTTCTTGGGTTGCTCGGCACGGTTTGGGGCGTGATGGACGCATTCAGCGGCGTAGCCATGGCCGGGACCGCGAGTCTTGGCGCCATGGCTCCCGGCGTCTCCGGCGCACTCATCACCACCGTGACCGCACTCTGCGTCGCCATTCCGGCGATGTTCGGTTACAATTTCTTGGTCACGAGCATCCGCGCGATGATCGTGGAGATGGACAACTTCGCGGCCGAGCTTGCTTCCGATTTTGAGCACAAGTTTGTTGATCACGGCGCACGCGAGGCAGCATATCGCAGATGAAGCCGATTTTTCTCTCATTGAATGTTGAGCGTTGGACGTTGGACGTTGGACGTTTGGAAGAGCCGGAGGCAAACGCTCAACGCTCAACGCTCAACGTCCAACACTCAATTCGGCAATGATGAGACGCTACTCGCAACGGCAAAGCCTCTCCTCGCTTTCCGAAATCAACATCAC
>Ga0070697_100003859_pt1 | contig 11513 bp, 8 predicted proteins | sample KBSK1501metaG_FD_65475 | JGI IMG/M metagenome (GOLD analysis project Ga0070697, IMG submission 65475) | Corn, switchgrass and miscanthus rhizosphere microbial communities from Kellogg Biological Station, Michigan, USA - KBS K1-50-1 metaG | ecosystem: Host-associated > Plants > Roots >... | reverse complement strand
CGCCAGCGTCCCGCCTCGGAGAACGCGCCGCCGCCCGCCCGCACGATCTCGAGGGCCCGGATCACCCGCACCTCGTCGTTCGGGTGGAGGCGCGCCGCGACCGCCGGCGCCGAGCGGTTGAGCCGCTCCCAGAGCGCCGGTCGCCCCTCCCGGGCCGCGAGGGCGGACAATTCGCGGCGGAAGAGCGGATCGGCGGGAGGCGCCGCGTCGAGGCCCCGGACGAGCGCGCGGATGTAGAGCCCGGTGCCGCCGACGACGACGGGCACGGCGCCCCGCGCGCGGATCCGCTCGACGAGCGCGGCGGCGTCGGAGCGGAAGCGCGCCGCCTGGTACCGGTCATCGGGATCGACGATATCGATCAAGTGGTGCGCGACCGCCGCGCGCTCCTCGGCCGTGGGCTTTCCCGTCGCAGCGTCCATGCCGCGGTAGACCTGTCGGGAGTCGGCGCTGATCACCTCGATCGGCAGCAGGCGGGCGAGCGCCACCGCGACGGCCGTCTTTCCGGCGCCGGTGGGACCCGCGATCACGACCAGGTGGGGCCTCACGTGCGAACCATGGACCCCAGTTTACGCGTCCCCTCGGCTCGCATTACCAGGTCCTTTTCAGCTCTCGCCGGATGTCGCCGAGCGACACGCGGCTCACGATCGGCCGCCCATGCGGGCAGAAGTAGGGCGTCTCCGACGCGCCGAGCTCCATGACGAGCTTCTCCATCTCCTCCCGTGCGAGCGGCGTGTTCGCCTTCACTGCGGCGCGGCACGCCACGAACGCCAGGGCCCGCTCGAGCGCTGGCTCGCCGGCTTTCGGCCCTGCGAACTCGTCCACAGCGGCCTCGATGAGCCGCTTGGGCTCGTCGCCCTTCAGGAGCGCGGGCACGGCGCGCACGACGATCGCGTCGCCGCCGAAGCCCTCGATGGCGAACCCGAGCCCCTCGAGCGGCGCGCGCCAGCGCTCGAGCACGGCCCGGGCTCCCGGCGGCAGGTCGAGCGGCTCCGGGAAGAGCAGCGCCTGCGAGGCGGGCTTCCCCGAGTCGAGCTCGCGCCGGAGCCCCTCGAAGATCACCCGCTCGTGGGCGACGTGCTGATCGAGGAAGAACACTTCGTCGTCGGACGCCGACACGACGAACGTGTCCTGAACCTGCCCGAGGACACGGCCGAAGAGCGGACGCGCCTCCAGTCGGGCGGCCTCCCCGAAAAGCGCGGGCTGCTCGGCGACTCCGCCTGCCGGCGCGGACGCGGACGCCTGAGCCCCCCAGTCCCCCACCTGCACCCCGGGAACCACCGCGGGGCGCCGCAGCCCCTGCTGCACCGCGGCGGCAACCATCTCGGCGACGAGGCGCGGGTGGCGAAAGCGCACCCACGCCTTCGTAGGATGGACGTTCACGTCCACGTCGGTCTCGGGGAGCGCGATCGTGAGCACGACGATCGGGAACCGGTCGCGCGGGAGCAACGGTCGGTACGCGTCGAGCATCGCCTGGGTGAGGGCGGGGTCGCGCACGGGCCGCCCGTTGACGATCAGCGCCAGCTCCTCGCGTCCGCCGCGCGTGAGGTCGGGCGGGCTCGCGAGGCCACGGACCGCCACGCCGTGCTCGGCGTGGTCCACACCGAGGAGCCGGGCGGCGACCTCCCAGCCCCAGACAGCCCCGGCGCGCTCGCGCAGATCCTTGGCCGCGGGAGCCGTGAGCGCGGCGCGCCCGTTGTTCGTCGCCCGGAGCCCGACTTCCGGATGGGCCAGCGCGAGCTGAGTGAGCACGCGCAGGCTCGTCGCGAGCTCGGTCGCCGGTGACTTCAAGAACTTGAGCCGTGCCGGGGTGTTGAAGAAGAGGTCCCGCACCTCGACGGTCGTCCCCGGCTCGGCGGGCACCGTGAGCCGCTGGGTGACCCCGCCGCCCTCGCCGGCCAGGCGCGTACCCTGGGGTCGCCCGCGGGCGCGGCTCGTGACGGTGAAGCGGGAGACCGCGCAGATCGCCGCGAGCGCCTCGCCCCGGAAGCCGAGCGTCGCGATCGCCTCGAGGTCCTCGTCGCTGCCGAGCTTGGAGGTCGCGTGCCGCTCGAGCGCGAGCGGCAGGTCCTCGGGCGCGATGCCGACGCCGTCGTCGGTCACCCGGATCAGGACGGCACCGCCGTCCTCCAGGGCCACCGTGATGGTCCCGGCGGCGGCGTCGAGGGCGTTCTCCACGAGCTCCTTGACCGCGGAGGCCGGGCGCTCGACCACCTCGCCCGCCGCGATCTTGTTGACGAGGTGATCGGGCAGCCGCCGGATGCGTGTCACGGAGCCTCTGGGACCTCGGGCGGGCCGACGCGCTCAGGCTCGCCTCGCGCGTCGGTCGCGCCGGGGCTTCGCATTCCCGCGGCGCGTGCCGGCCTCGCGGACCCCGCGCCAGCGGTTCGCTGCTGCCATTTGTGCAAGAGGTTGAGCGCTTCGAGCGGCGTCACGTGGGCGAGGTCGAGTGCCGCGAGCTCCGTGGCGATCGGATCGGGCGCGGCAGGCGTGAACAAGCCGAGCTGGACGGCGTCACGCGCGTCGGCGCGCACCTGCCCCGCCTCCTCCAGCTCGGTGAGCAGCGCTTTGGCGCGCGCGATGACCTCGGGCCGCAGTCCCGCGAGCCGAGCCACCTGGATCCCGTAGCTCCGGTCGGTCGCTCCTGGCAGCACCTTGTGGAGGAAGATGATCTCGTCGTTCCACTCGCGCACCGCGACGTGAAAGTTCCTCACGCCGGGCAGCCGTCCGGCCAGGCGGGTCAGCTCGTGGAAGTGGGTCGCGAAGAGAACCTTGGCGCCCTGCCCCCGCTCGTGGAGCGCCTCGACGACGGCCCAGGCGATGGCGAGCCCGTCGAAGGTGGACGTGCCCCGCCCGACCTCGTCGAGGAGGACGAGGCTCCGCGGCGTGACGTTGTTGAGGATCGTCGCGGTCTCGACCATCTCGACCAGGAACGTGCTCTGGCCGCGTGCGAGGTTGTCCTGGGCCCCCACGCGCGTGAAGATCCGGTCGATCACGCCGATGCGCGCCTCGCGCGCGGGCACGAACGCCCCCATCTGCGCCAGGATCACGATGTGCGCCGTCTGCCGAAGATAGACGGACTTGCCCGACATGTTCGGCCCGGTGAGGATCACAATCGGTCCCGCGCCGTCCTGCGCGAGGTCATTCGGCGTCACGACGACTCCGGGGCGCGCCTCGAGCACCGGATGGCGGCCGTCCGCGATCGTGAGGGCCTCTCCACGGTCGACGACCGGACGGACGTGGCCCCGCGTGTGGGCGACCTCGGCGAGCGAGGCCAGCGCGTCGAGCCGCGCCAGCGCCCGCGCGGTGGTGAGCAGCTCCGAGGCGCGCGCGGCGACGTGGCGCCGGACCTCGTCGAACAGCTCGTGCTCGAGCCGCCGCCGACGCTCGTCGGCGCCGAGCGCCTTGGCCTCGTACTCCTTGAGCTCCCCGGTCACGTAGCGCTCGGCGCCCGTGAGCGTCTGCCGGCGAATGTACTCGGGCGGCACGCGGGCGGCGTGGGCGTGCGTGATCTCGATGCCGTAGCCGAACACGCGATTGAAGCGGACGCGCAGCGACGGGATCCCGGTCCGGACACGCTCACGCTCCTCGAGCCCGGCGATCCAGTCTCGCGCCTCGCGCGCGTCCCTCACGATCGCCGCCAGCGTGTCATTCCAGCTCTCGCGGATGATTCCCCCCTCGTGCAGCGTCAGCGGGGGCTCGTCGACGAGCGCCGCCTCGAGGAGCGCGCGCAACGACTCGAGGTCGGTGAGGTCCGTCACCGCAGCGGCGATCAGCGGCGCCTCGAGCCCCCCGCAGGCCTCCCGGATCCGGCCGAGCGGCTCGAGGCACGCCCGGAGGCCGACGAGGTCGCGCGCGTGGGCCTGGCCGAGCGCGGCCCGGCTCGTGAGCCGCTCGAGGTCGCCCACCGGGCGCAGGAGGGCGCGAAGCCGCGCGCGCCGGGCGGGCTGGTCTACCAGGACGGCGACCGCGAGCTGTCGCGAGGCGACAGCCTCGGGATCGAGGAGCGGCCGGAGCAGCCACTGGCGCAGGAGCCGGGCGCCCATCGCCGTCACTGTCTCGTCGAGCACGCCGAAGAGCGAGCTCCCCGCGCCCCCGTCACTGCCCTGGAGGAGCTCGAGGGTCTCGACAGCCGTCGCGTCGAGGACCATGGAGTCCACCGCCGTGAGCCGCGTGAGGTGCCGGAGATGCCCGAGCGCGTCGCCCTGCGTGGCCCGGAGGTACCCGAGGGCGAGGGCTGCGGCCTCCTGCCCCGCGGTCATGTCGCCGACGCCGAAGCGGTCGAGCGCGTCCACCTGGAAGTGGGCGCAGAGGTCGGCGGCAGCGCGGCGGGGGCCGCCCGCGACGGGCTCCCAGAAGGTCAGCGTCGCGCCAGCGGCCTCGAGCCGGGCGAGGAGCGACCTGTCCTCGCGCGTCGCGCCGGGCACGAGGATCTCCGCGGGCCGCCGGAGCAGCGCGGCGGAGAGCACGGCGTCCTCGCGCGCGCCGTCCTCGCCGACCCAGAACTCCCCCGTGGACACGTCGAGCAGCGCCACGCCCCTCGCCTCGCGTCCCCGGACGACCGCCAGGAGAAAATTGTTCGCGGCGCCCGCCAGGTAGGCCGTGTCGGTGATCGTGCCGGGCGTGATGATGCGGACGACGTCGCGCTTCAGGAGCTTCTTCGTCCTGCCCGGCGTCTCGAGCTGCTCCGAGATCGCGATCTTCCGGCCCGCCCGGACGAGCCGTGCGAGGTACCCGTCGGCGGCGTGGTGGGGGATCCCGGCCATCGGCGCGCCCTGGCGCGACGTCAGCGTGATCTGGAGCAGGCGCGCCGCGACCTCGGCGTCCTCGAAGAAGGTCTCGTAGAAGTCGCCGAGGCGGAAGAGCAGGAGATAGTCGGGATACCGACGCTTGAGCTCCCGGTACTGGAGCATCATCGGCGTGAGCGCACCGCCGCCGTCAGCCAACGGCCCGCCCCCGGAGCCTGTCGTAGGTCGCCTCGAGCGCCTCGGGAATGACCCGGACCTCGCCGAGCACCGGCATGAAGTTCGTGTCGCCGTTCCAGCGCGGCACGACGTGCACGTGCAGGTGATCGGCGATGCCCGCCCCCGCGACGCGCCCCTGGTTCAGCCCGACGTTGAACCCTTCCGCCCCGTACTCGGCGGTCAGGATCAGGACGGCGAGCTGTACCAGCTCGAACGCGGCGCCGATCTCTTCGGTCGTGGCATCGACGAGCGTCCCGACGTGGCGGTTCACCACGGCCATGAGGTGGCCCGGCGTGTAGGGATAGGCGTTGAGGATCAGGAAGGCACGGTCACGGCGGCAGAGGACGAAGCTCTTCCTGTCGTCGCTGCCGGAGAGGGCCTCGCAGAACACGCAACCGGCGGGCGCCCGGGAGACGCCGACGTACCCCATGCGCCAGGGCGCCCAGAGGCGCTTCACACCGGCCGGGGCGAGCTCACGCGTTGACGAGCTCGCGCAGTCGCTTTCCTACCTTGAAGAACGGCACCCGTTTCTGGGGGACGTCGACGCTCGACCCCGTTTTGGGATTGCGGCCCTTGCGCGAGTTCCGGTGACGGATGCGGAAGCTGCCGAACCCCCGCAGCTCGACCTTGTCGCCCTTCGACAACGCGTCGGTGATGTTGTCGAAGACCGTGTTGACGATCGTCTCGGTCTCTTTCTTGGTCAGGTTCGCGATCTTCGAGACTTCGTCGATCAGGTCAGCCTTGGTCATCGTCCGCTCCCGTCCTGATTGGGGCAAAACTTTCGCTTGGGAACTATTTGGCAACCTAGCATGGCGCATGGAAGAATGTCAACCAGCGTAAGGAGTTAGCCACCACCCGCACTCTGGTGCGGCCCCGATGCTGGGTCCCAAGAAGAAATGCCATTTCCCACGCCGTGTTGGGGTGGGCTCGCTCCAAAGGGTGGGTGGCGTTGAGAGTCAATATTTAACAATCACTACACTCGCTTACCTATCAATCAGTACGAACTGACTCGAGCGATGGCTGGCGATCATCGTCCTCAGTCCATCAGGTAGAGCGGCGTCTTGAATAGCGGGAGGGAGGGCGTGGCGAGGCCCGTCAAGCCAAGCTGATTCCGGAGCAGGTCCACCACCGAGAAGCGACGCCGCGGGCCGACGACCTTTGGCGGCTTTGGCAGCCCCGCAAGGGTGGCGGCGCCGTCAACCGCGTCTTCGAGCCCGCCGAGCGCGTCGATCATGCGGAGCGCCTTGGCTTGGCTCCCCGAGAAGACGCGACCGTCCGCGAACCGTCGAACCTCTGCGCGGTCGAGCTTGCGGCCGTCGGCAACCGCAGCGATGAACTGGCCGTGGACGTCGTCCAGCAGCGTCGTCAGAATACGGCGCTCCTCGACGGTCATAGGCCGCGCAAAGCTGCCGATGTCCTTGAACTCGCCCGCTTTGACGACCACGTACTCGACGCCCACCTTCTTCATGAGCGCGTTGAGGTTCGCGATCTGCATGACCACGCCGATGGACCCGGTCAGCGTCCCCGGGTTCGCGTAGATCTGGTCGGCCGCGACGGCGACGTAGTAGCCGCCCGACGCGGCCACCGAGCCGAGCGAGGCGACCACGGGCTTGCCCGCCTCCCGGAGCCGCCGGATCGCGCCGTACAGCTCTTGCGTGGGCGCGACGGCGCCGCCGGGGCTGTTGATGCGGATCACGACGGCGCGGATGGCGGCATTGTCACGATATGCCTTGATCTCGCGGACCAGATCGTCGACGTCGACGATGAGGCCCTCCAGCTCCACGATGGCGACGCGCTCGCCGAAAAGGGCGCCGCCCGCGCTCCGGGAAGCCCCGAGCATGGACGAGGCAAACGCCACGAAGAGCGCCGTCGTGCCGAGGTAGATGACGAGCGCCCCGCCGATCACCGCGAGGCGGCGGGGCGGGCTACTCCTCGTCGTCGTCGAAGTCATCCCGCTGCTTGCCGCGCTTGCCCCGGCGGCCGCGGGGGCCCTCCTCTGGCCGCGGCGGTTCGATAGCGTGCGCGAGTTCCTTCAGCGAGAGCCCGATGCGCCGCTCGTTGGGATCAACGCGGATCACGAGCAGCGTGAGCTCGTCACCGACGCTGACCAGCTCGTCGGGCCGGGCGATCGGTCGGTTCGACATCTGCGAGACGTGCAGGAGGCCGTCCACGCCGGGCTCGAGCTCGATGAACGCGCCGAAGTCCGTGAGCCGGACGACCTTGCCGGTGACGCGCGAGCCCATCGGGTAGCGCTGGGCGACCGTCGCCCACGGGTCGGGCTGGATCTGCTTGAGCCCGAGCGAGATCCGCTTGTTCTCCTTGTCGATGTTGAGGATCTGCGTCTCGATCTCCTGCCCCTTCTTGAGAATTTCGGACGGGTGGCCGACGCTGCGGGTCCAGGACATGTCGGAGATGTGCAGGAGGCCGTCCACGCCGGGCTCGAGCTCGATGAACGCGCCGAAGTCGGTCAGGTTGCGCACTTTCCCCGCGACGCGCGTCCCCGGGCGGTAGCGCTCCTCGATCGTCGCCCACGGGTCGGGCTCGACCTGTTTCATGCCGAGCGAGATGCGCTTCGCGGCGCGGTTGACGTCGAGCACGATCACGTCCACCTCGTCGCCGACGTTCACCAGCTTGGAGGGATGACGCACGCGGCGCGTCCACGACATCTCCGAGACGTGGACGAGCCCCTCGACGCCGGGCTCGAGCTCGATGAACGCGCCGTAGTTGGTGAGGCTCACCACCCTGCCGCGGGTCTTCGTCCCCGGCGCGAACGTCTGCTCCACGCGCTCCCACGGGTCCGACGACTTCTGCTTGTAGCCGAGCGAGACGCGGCCCGTCTCGCGGTCGAAGTGCAGCACGACCACCTCGATCTGGTCGCCGACCTGAAAGATCTCCGAGGGATGGCCCACGCGCCCCCAGCTCATGTCGGTGACGTGCAGGAGGCCATCGATGCCGCCCAGGTCGATGAAGGCGCCGTAGTCGGTGATGTTCTTCACGGTGCCCGTGAGCACCATGCCCTCGGAGAGCACCTCGAGCGTGTGCTTCTTCTTCTCCTCGCGCTCCTCCTCGAGGACGGCGCGGCGGGAGAGGACGACGTTGCCGCGGCGACGGTTCACCTTGATCACCTTCGCGCGAATCGTCTGCCCGACCATCGCGGGGAGATTCTTGACGGGGCGGAGGTCCACCTGTGAGCCGGGGAGGAAGGCCTTCACGCCCACGTCCACCGCGACGCCGCCCTTGACGACCTCGACGATCCGGCCCTCGACGGGCAGCCCCTTCTCGTGGGCCTGCATGATCGCGTCCCACACCTTGATCTTGTCGGCCTTGTCCTTCGAGAGGACGATCAGCCCCTCGGAGTCCTCCTTGGCCTCGAGGTAGACCTCGATCTCCTCGCCGACCCTGGGGAGCTTGCCGTGACGGTGAAACTCCTCGATCGGGATCGCGCCCTCGCTCTTGTAGCCGACGTCTACGAGGACCTCGGTCGCGGTCACCTGGACGACACGGCCGCGCACGACCTCGCCCTCCTCGAACTCGCTGCTGGTCCCTTCGTGGAACCAGTCCTCCATCCGCTCCTCGGCCGCGTCGTGTCCCTCCTTTCGCAGCGCGCCGAGGGAGTTCTTGGGTTCGTCCGTCTTCATCCCGCCAGTTCCTCCAGTCATTGGATTTGAGCGTGCACCCGCGGCTTCAGCCGCGCCCCGTCAGCCACCAGGGAGTCCTTGAGTCGTGCGATCGCGGCCATCATCTCCCGGCCTGCAGCCTCGTACTGCGCGCGCCGATGGCCTCCGGCCCGCGGCCCGCCGTCGAAGGAGAGCGGCGGGCCGAACACCACCGTGATCTTCGCGGGCCGGAAGAAGCGGCGGCCGCGTGGCCACGCGCGCCCGCTTCCACTGATATACACCGGCACGACCGGCGCGCCGCTCGTGACCGCGAGCATGCCCGCGCCGGTCTTCGCGGGCCGGAGCACCCCTTCCTCGCCCCGCGTCCCCTCGGGAAAGATCAGGAGCGCGCCCTCGGCCTCGAGGACGCGGAGCGCCGTCCGGAGCGCGCCGGGGTCGGGTCCCTCGCGGCGGATCGGTCGCGCGTTGAGACGCCGGATCAGCGTCCCGAAGAGCGGGATCCGGAACAGCTCCGCCTTGGCCAGAAACCAGAGGTGCCGCGACACGACGCCGCCGACCAGCGTCGGATCGAGGAAGCTCGAGTGATTGGCGACGAGCAGGACGGGTCCCCTGGACGGCACGTGTTGCGGGTCCTTCGCCTCGAGCCTGAAGAAGAGCCGCAACAGGGCCGCGGCGACGGGCTTGGCGAACGCGTAGAGCCCGTTCATCGGCGCCCCGTCCGCGGTGCGGCCCTTCGCCCGGCACCCCCGCGGCGCCGCTCGACCTCGGCCAGCATCCGCTCGACCACCTGGTCGATCGTGAGTTCCGACGTGTCCACCTCGATCGCATCGTCCGCTTTCCTCAACGGCGCGAGCGCGCGGGTCGTGTCCTGGGCGTCGCGCCGCCCGATCTCGCCGCGAACGGTCCCGAAGTCCACCTCGAGGCCCCGCGCCCGCAGCTCGGCCTGCCGGCGCCGCGCGCGCTCATCGAGCGTCGCGTCCATGTAGAACTTCACCTCGGCGTCCGGGCACACGACGGTCCCGGTGTCGCGCCCCTCGAGGACCACGCCGCCCGCCGCCGCCGCGTGCCGCTGGAGCGGCGTGATCTTCTCACGGACCGCGGCGAGCCGCGTCAGCCGCGAGGTCAGCTCGCTGATCCGCGGCGTCCGGATCTCGGCGGTGACATCCCGGCCGTCGAGGAGCAGCCGGTCCCCCCGAAGGCGGACGTCCACGCCCTCGAGGTGGGCGCGGAGCTTCGCCTCGTCGTCGGGCGAGAGTCCGGCCGCGTCCACCGAGAGCGCCAGCGCGCGGTACATGGCCCCGGTGTCGATGAACCGGTAGCCGAGCCGCTCGGCGAGGCGCCGCCCCACCGTGCTCTTGCCCGCCGCCGCCGGACCGTCGACCGTGATCACCGGTTCACGCCCTTCGGCTTCCCTCATGCCTCGACGGTCACTGCCGGCCTGCCCGCCAGCGCGTTGAGCGTCTCGACGAACTGGGGAAAGGACGTCGCGACGCACGCCGTGTCCTCCACGACCGTCTCGCCGTCGGCCACGAGGCCTGCGACCGCCAGCGCCATGGCCATCCGATGGTCGCCGCCGCTCGCCACGCGTGCGCCGCGGAAGCGCTGGGGCCCCTCGATCACCATCCCGTCGGCCTGCTCCTTGACGCTCACGCCCATCTTCTTGAACTCACGCGCCAGCGCGGCGATGCGGTCCGATTCCTTGACGCGGAGCTCAGCGGCGTCGCCGATCGTGGTGGCGCCGCGTGCGGCGACGGCGGCGACGGCGAGCGCGGGGACCTCGTCGATCAGGCGTGGCACGAGCTGGCCGCCGATGGCCGTTGCCCGGAGGTCTGCCGAGCCGAGGGTGAGACTCATCGAGGGTTCCGCGTCCTCCTCCGCTCCGGCTCCCACCGACTCGACGCGCGCGCCCATCGCCTCGAGGACGACCAGGATCCCAGTGCGCGTCGGGTTCACGCCGACCCGCGTCACGGTCACGCGCGCGTCGGGCACGATCGCCGCGGCGACGAGCAGGAACGCCGCCGAGGAGATGTCGCCGGGGACGTGCACGGTGGTCCCGCGGAGGTCGCCGGGCTCGAGCGTCACCGCGCCACCGTCGACGCGGAGCCGCGCACCGAACTGGCGGAGCATCCGCTCGGAGTGGTCGCGCGAGGGCGCGGGCTCCTCCACCGAGACCGGGCCGTCGGCGTAGAGCCCCGCGAGCAGGATCGCCGACTTGACCTGCGCCGATGCGACGGGAGACGTGTGCGCGATCGCCCAGAGGGGCCGCCTCCCCTTCACCGCGAGCGGCAGGCGCGTGGCCTGGGCACGCCCCACCACCGCCGCGCCCATGCGGCCGAGCGGCTCGGTCACGCGCGCCATCGGGCGCTGCCTGAGCGACGCGTCGCCAGTGAGCAACGTCCAGAAGGGCTGGCCCGCCAGCACGCCCAGCAGAAGGCGCGCGGTGGTGCCGGAGTTGCCGCAGTCGATGACATCGCCCGGTTCCTGGAGCCCGTAGCGACCCGCGCCCGCGATCCGATAGTGGCCGGGACCCTTGCGCGTGACCTCGGCGCCGAGGGCCTGGACCGCCGCAATCGTGCGCAGGCAGTCCTCGGCCTCGAGGTAGCCGTGGATCTCCGTCACCCCGTCCGCGAGCGCGCCGAGGAGCGCCGCGCGGTGGGAGATGGACTTGTCCCCCGGCACCTCCGCGGTACCCGCGAGCCGGTCTACCGGGCGGACCCTGAACCTCACCGCAACGCCTCCCGTGCCGCCTTGATCCTCGCGAGCGCGGCGCGGAGCTCCACTGCGGAGCCCCGCGTGACACACCGCTCGAGCTCCGCGAGCGCCCGCCGGAACGCGTCGAGGCTCGTCGCGAGCGCCGCGCGATTGGCCAGGAAGATCTCGGTCCAGACGTCGGGGTCGGAGGCGGCGATGCGCGTCGTGTCCTTGAACCCGCGCG
>Ga0070697_100003856_pt1 | contig 11519 bp, 12 predicted proteins | sample KBSK1501metaG_FD_65475 | JGI IMG/M metagenome (GOLD analysis project Ga0070697, IMG submission 65475) | Corn, switchgrass and miscanthus rhizosphere microbial communities from Kellogg Biological Station, Michigan, USA - KBS K1-50-1 metaG | ecosystem: Host-associated > Plants > Roots >... | reverse complement strand
CGATACGGCGATCGGCAGCCCCGACGTCCACGCATAGCGCACGCCGTTATCGGGCAGCACGTTCCCAGACCGGTCGAGCACCTGCATCGGCATTTGTTCCGGCCGCAGACCGTTCACGACCACCGTGTCGGCGTTTCCCGCAACGAGTCGTGCAGGTCGCCCGTTACCACAGGCAATGGCGGCGAAGAGTGCGGCGCAGGCTACGAACTTGGTAATCACTCCCACAGCCCCTGCTCGCGCATCCAAAAGGCGTACGCGAACGCCGCCGGTCCCGCGTTGCTGAGGAGCAAGCCGCCCCAGAATGCGATCGGCGCGATGTCACCGGTCATGCCCATGCTGCCCCAGGCCAGTACGCCCCCGACCCCATACAACACACCGCACCGCACGAGCAGCCAGAGGAAGCGACGGCGCCAATCGCGGCGCCAGCGCTGTTCGTAAGTGCGGATCTCCTCATGATGCCGGAGCTCCCGGGCGACGCGGTCTTCTGAAAGCGCGAGTAGTGTCGACATTAGGCGTTCGGATGAAATGGGAATGCCGCCGGGGGATCGAACCCCGCGCATGGCCTTCGAGACCCTGTCTCAATCAGGGGAGTCGAACCCCCGTGTCTCGACCATCCCGCGGTTTCCAAACGCGGCATTCCTCGCACGAAAGATAAGTCAGGTGCGTGTTACGCCGCACGCTTCGGAGCGAGCCCGGCCACGCACAAGATCACGGCCAACGCGACTGCTGCGCCCGCTTGGCCCACGTACCACAGCCCTGCGTCCTGCATGATCGCCGAGCTGACGTGTGGGTCGAGGAGGTCACCGAGTTGCGTCCACGCTACGATCGCGATGAGGGCCAGGGCTGGAAGGACCAGCCAGCGCTTAAAGCGCGCGGCCGCGTAGCCAATTAAGCCGAGCACAGCGGCTCCGCCCCAAAGCACACGGAGGCTGGGTACCCGGTCCATCACTTCGAGGATGAGGTGCATTGAAGAGCCTTCCCTAATCTAGCGCTCGGACGCCGGAACCAGGGTGGCCGGGATGGGTAGATTGAGGTACTATATCGACAATCGATATAGTACGAGGGAGGAGTGATGGTCACGAAACGCCGGGGCGGCAAACCGCCGGAGGCATACCTGCCTCTGCCGCCCGCCACGTTCCACATCCTGGTCGCGCTCGCGGATGGAGAGTTGCACGGCTACGCGATCATGAAGGGCGTGGAAGCGCGTTCCGAGGGCAGCGTGCGGCTGGGGCCGGGCACCCTTTACGGATCGCTGAAGCGCCTGCTCGAGGCGGGTCTCGTGGAAGAATCTGGCGAGCGGGCAGACCCGGAAAGAGGCGACGAGCGCCGTCGCTACTACCGACTGACATCGCTCGGCCTCTCCGTCGTGCGCGCGGAGGCGCGCCGGCTGGACGCGATGGTGCGTGCCGCGCGGCGCAAGAAGCTGATCGGTGAGCGGCCGGCATGAGCGCCGAACGCATCTACCGCCTGCTGCTGCGCGCGTATCCGGCGGCATTTCGCGCCGAGTACGGACGCGAGATGGTGCTGCTCTTTCGCGACCAGTGCCGAGAGAGCGACGTGCGAACCCTCGGATTCTGGGTGCGCGTCTTCTGGGATGTCGTGCGTAGCGCACCGGCGCTGCGCGCAGAAGCTACTCGAACCATTGAGGTGATTATGAAGCTCGCGGCAGTACTGACCCTGTTAGTGGGTGTGTTTGGCGTGGTGAACGCCGTGGTAGAGTGGGTGGCCTGGGGAACGGGAACGATCGCGGGGAGGCACGGGCTCGCGCTCGTGCTCGGCATCTGCGCGAGTGCGTTGCTCCTCGCCGGCGGTGCCGCGATCCTGCGGCCGACGCAGCGCGGCCTGCATGCGGCACGCTACGCGCTGCTCGCCTCGCTCGTGCTGATAGTGGCCACCCGGTTGCTCCATCCCTGGATGTCCGTCTTCTCGCAGCTCGTCGGCATGGGATTGCCGGTTGCGTTTCTGATCGCGCTGTACTGGCCACGGAAACCGTCCACGTTTGGCGCGGCGTAACGCCAGGTGGGTTAGGTCAACAGAATCGGCGCGACACTCCGAGCGTCAGGCGGCGCTGCCGCCACCTCGAGGCGCTCGACTGCCGGCCGCACGGGCAGCCCCGGCAGATGCCGGAACTCGTCGTACCGGTGATCCGCCCCGAAGCACGCGGGAGTGTTGCCGCGCAGCGCCTTCACACAGTAGAACAGGTTCATCACTGCGGACATCAGGAACGCGCCGAGGCGCAGTCGAAAGAGCCCGCGGAGAATGCGTTTGACCGAGTATCGGACCGAGAACGCCTCGCGCCACAATGCCCGGTGCGCGGCTAGCAGGTCCTCCGGTGTCATCCGCGCGGGGCGAAATGAGACATTGTACCCGTTATAGAACTCCCACCCACGTCCTGCCAGCATCCGCCCCTCGGCTTCCATCTGCGCGTGCAGCGCGGTGCCGCGGTACGGCGTCAGGATGCTCAGAAACGGGACGTCGACACCGATATCGTAGAGTTGACGAGCCATGGCGCGAATGGCGTCGGGCGTGTCGTGGTCGAAACCGGCGATGAAACCGGCCATCACGCAGATGCCGCGCTGGTGGAGCGCCTCGATCCGCTCGCGATACTCGGCGACCTTGTTCTGCCGCTTGTGGGCGTCCGCGAGCGATTCTTCGCCGAAGGACTCGATGCCGAAGAAGATCCCGATGCACCCCGAGTCATGCATGAGGTTGAGCAGCGGAGCGTCCTTCGCGATGTCCATGCTCGCCTGCGTCAGCCACCAGCGCCGGAGCGGCACCATGCGCGTGAGCAGCTCGCGCACGAACGGACGCCGGATCGTGAGGTTGTCGTCCCAGAACCAGACGACCTTCCGCTGCCACCAATACGGGAAGTCGTCGTACGCGATGTCCTTGATCACGTCGTCGACGGGCCGCACCCGGAACCCCGGATTGAGCGTCGGCACCGTGCAGAAAGAGCAGGTGAACGGACAGCCGCGGGTTGCCTGCAACACGCGCGGAACGAAGAATCGCTTCGGCAGCAGATCGTAGCGCGGGGTCGGGAGGTCTCGCATCGAAGCCGGCTCGCCGTCGTAGCGCGCCTGCAGTTGTCCCGCCTCGGCGTCCCTGAGCAGCCGCGGCCACACCGACTCGGCTTCGCCCACCACCACCGCGTCGCAGTAGCGGAGGACCTCGTCGGGCGAAAAGGTCGCGTGCGGCCCCCCCGCGACGACGATCTTGCCCCGGCGTCGGAACTCGGCGGCCAACCGGTATGCCTCGGGCGCAAACCCGCTGAAGAACGACAGCGCAACCAGGTCGGCGTCCGTGTCCAACCGAACCGGCTCGATCTGCTGGTGAATCACTCGCACCTGATGCCCGGGGGGTGTGATCGCCGCCAGATGGATGCCCGTGATCGGCGGGACGAAGTCGACCTCGTGCCCGCGCTCGTAGCGCTGGATGTAGACGACGACGATGTCGATCTTCATACTACTTTATACTACAAAGTCATTTGTGAGGCAAGGGCGCGTCGTCAGCCGGTTGCGGAACTGTCTGCAGTCGTCGTCAGCCAATACTTCCTGAGCAGGGCTTTACGCTCGATGATTGCCGAAAAACAAACCATAGCCATCAATGTCCTTGATCACGAAACCTCTGACGCCATCATCGCCTCTCTCCGTCAAGGGCACGGAGACAGTAACGCCGCGCGATGCGAACTCCGCCGCCAACGCGTCCGGATCAGCCACTTCCAGATAAGCATCCCAGCTGAACGCCGGTTTACGGCCATAGTTCGGAAGCGGCTCGACGATGACTTCTTTGTCGTCGCAGATCACGCCGAGGGCCTTGAACATGATCATCGCCTCTTCACGGCGCACAATCCCGAAAAACTCGTCCTCAGGGGTTGGGCCTCGAAACGTGACCTCAAAACCCAGCTTGTCGCGATAGAACGAGAGCGTCGCCGGGACGTCCGCGACGATAAAGAACGGTGAGATGCCGGAGATCGTGGGTCGAGTCATTCAAACCCCACCAAACCACGGGTACCCCTGATCCTCCCAATACCCGCCCGGCCGCTCGGCGGTGAACGTCAGCGACACCAGATACTTCGTCATCTTGTAGCCGAGCTTGGTGGGCGAATAGAGCCGGAGCGGCGCCCCGTGCGTCGGCGGCAGCGGATTGTCGTTCATCCCGTACGCGAGAATCGTCTGCGGATGCATCGCGCTGGCGAGATCCCAGCCGTTGGAATAGCCGGAGTCAAACGAATCGAACCGCACATAGCGGGCCTGGGGCAGCATGCCGCAACGCTCGGCGACCGCCGACAGGGACACGCCGTGCCACGTCGCGATCGCGCTCCATCCCTCGACGCAGTGATGCTTCACCGTATAGCTGGTGCGCGGCATCGCCTGCAGCTGCTCGAGCGAGAGCGACTGCGGCTCGCGCAGCAACCCCGCGACCTGGAGCCGCCACGCGCTCGGATTCTGGAGCACCGGCATCGATGGCGAAATGAAATAGCTCGGCAGACTCGGCGTCCGCTCCGCAACCGGATATTCGCGGGCGAGCCGATTCTTCGAGAAGAAGATCTTCTCACCGACCCAGTCGTTAAACCGGCTGACATCGAGCAGCAGCGGCCGAACCGCGTTGCCGCCATCCCAGCCGCACGCGGCGACGAGCGACGCCGTGCCCGCGCCCGCGGCCAGTCGCAACAACGCGCGGCGATCAATCATGGCTGGGAAAGCGCCCGCGATACCAGCCGGTGATCATGGCACGCAGCGACGCCGGATCGACGACGAACACGAGAACGACGTGGACGATGAGAAATGCCGTGAAGAACCACACCGCCCAGAAATGCCAGTAGCGCGCCGCCTGAAATCCGCCGAACAACGCCGTGAGCCACGACAGCTGCGTCGGCTTGTAGATCGCGAAGCCGGTGAGCACCGACAAGATTCCGAGGAAGATGATGAACGTGTACGCGAGCTTCTGCAGCGGATTGTGTTTGCCCTGCGGCGGGTGATCCTTGCGCAGCCGCAGGTAGTACTTCTGCATCTCGATCGCGCCACGAATGTCGCGCGGGCGAAACAGCAGCGACCGCCACTCGCCGCTCGCCGCGAGGTACGAGAGATAGAGCAGGCCTCCCAACGTGAGCGGCCACATCAGCGTGAAATGCCAGTTCAATCCACCAGCCAGCCAGCCGCCGAGCCTGCTCCACGTCGGAAATCCGTGGTTCTGAAACGGATTGGGTGCGTAGAACGGACCGTTGCGCTCCCCGAAGCGCGCGTACGCCCCGTAGATCTGCAACCCGCTCGTGATCATCCCAACCAGCAACACGAACGTCAGCCAGTGCGTGAGCCGCACGATCCAGTGATGGCGCTTCACGGGCAGTGCTGACGGGGGCGAGGCCGGGGGAGCCGTCATGGGCTAAGTATATTGTCTGCCATGCGCGCAGCAACATTCATCGCTATCACGCTGCTGATCTCGTGCCGGCCGCAAAACGCGGCCGTTACAGATCGCACGTCCGACACGACCGGCTTCACCGAGATGACGCCGCGCGACTCGGCGGACACCTCCCTCAGTACGCCGCGCGTCATCACGGGCCCGACGGTCGTCGTGTTCTGGCTGGCCGGAGCGGACACGCTGTCGGCTGACGACCAGGCCGAAGCGCTCGACGAGCTGAACTATACGACCGAAGGCATCATGCCCACGCTGCAACGACATCACATCACGCTGGTGCCGACGAATTCCGACACGATCTACGTGGCGCTGCCCAACCGGCAGCGCCGCATGATTCTGCTGACCGGCGTGGACTATCCGTTCGGCTACGTGCTGGTACAGCCGGGCACCGCGGAGCGAATTCTCGCCGGCGTCTATTCCGACGACGAGCTGCTCGACGAAGTCGAAGCGTACTTTGATCTGCCGCCGGCGTCGGACAGCACCGCAAAGTATCCGCGGATCTCGACGTGACGTCGTTGGTCCTCCTCGCCGCGTCGCTGTTGCTGCAGGACATCAGCTCGCAACCGGCGACGCCGCGCCAGGGTTCGCTCATCGTCGTCTCGGCGCCCGGGGCAGTCACGGGCGAAGTCGCGGGTGAGCCGCTGCATTTCAAGAATGGCAAAGCGCTGGCAGCCGTGCCGCTCAGCGCGACGGACAGCACGATCGTGGCGACCCTCTCGATTCGCTGGGACGGCGCGGTCGTGGGAAACACGGCGCGCGTGCGGGTCGCGCCGCGCAAGGCGCCCGTGAACGAGCAGGTGCGGGCCGCCGAGCGATTCACACCGCCACCGGATAGCGCATTGCTGGTACGGATCGACGCGGAGCGCACGCTGATGCGCGACGCCGCCCGGCGTGCGCACGAGCTGCCGCGACTCTGGAGACTTCCATTCATGCGTCCCCGCACGGCACGCATCACGAGCGTGTTCGGTTCGGGGCGCCAGGTGAACGGCGTCTGGCGCAGCCGGCACGCCGGGCTCGACATCGCCGGGCCGAAAGGGGCGCCGGTGCGCGCGGCAAATCGCGGCGTCGTGGCGCTAGTCGGCGATTTCTTTTACGGCGGGATCTCCGTCTTCGTGCACCACGGCGATGGCATCATGACCGTCTACCACCACCTGAGCCGGGCGCTGGTCGCGGCGGGCGACACCGTCGAGCGCGGCCAGATCATCGGCCGCGTCGGCGCGACGGGCCGAGTGACGGGACCGCATCTGCATTGGGGCGCACAGTACGGCAGTGTCGCGTTTGATCCCACCGATCTGCTGAAGCTCCCTTGAGCAAAGCGCTGCTGCTTCGCGGCGGCCGCCTGGTGACTATGGACGCCTCCCGGCGTGTTCTGGAGGCGGATCTGCTCGTCGAGGACGGACGAATCAAACGGCTGGGGCGGGCGGACGGCCGGACGGCCGGACGGTCAAAGCCAACCGTTATCGACTGCAAAGGTCTCGTTGTACTCCCTGGCTTGGTTCAAGCCCACATCCACCTCTGTCAAACGCTGTTTCGCGGGCTGGCCGACGACCTCTCGCTCGAGGCATGGCTCGCGCAACGCATCTGGCCGCTCGAAGCGGCGCACACCGAAGCGTCGATCCACGCCTCCGCGATGCTGGGCGCCGCGGAGCTGCTGCTCGGCGGCACGACCGCGATTCTCGACATGGAGACGGTGCGCCATACGAACGCCGCGTTCGAGGCGCTCGAGTCGATCGGGATCCGCGCGACAGCGGGGAAGTGCCTGATGGACGCGCCTACCAACCCGGCGGGGTTGCGTGAGTCGACGGACGCCGCGCTCACCGAGAGCGCCGACCTGTGCGCGACGTGGCACGGCGCGGCCGGCGGACGGCTCCGCTACTGCTTCGCGCCGCGGTTTGCCCCCAGCTGCACGGGACCACTGCTGCGCGCGGTCAGCGACCTCGCGGCGCGGGCCGGCGCCACGATCCACACGCACGCTGCCGAAACGCCGCTCGAGCTGGACACGGTGCGGCGTGAGACGGGCCACGATGAGATCGCGTATCTCGATTCGGTCGGGATTTCAGGCCCGGGCGCGGCGCTGGCGCATTGCGTCTGGGTGGACAAGGACGACATCACCGTCCTCGCGCGGCAGCGCACGAACGTCGTGCATTGCCCCAGCTCGAACCTCAAGCTCGGCAGCGGGATCGCGCCGATCCCGGAGATGTTGGCAGCGGGCTGCCGAGTCGGACTCGGCGCCGATGGGGCACCGTGCAACAACCGGCTCGATGCCTTTACCGAGATGCGGCTCGCGGCGCTGATTCAGAAGCCGCGGCTCGGGCCGGACGCGTTGCCCGCGATGCAGGCTCTCGAGCTGGCGACGCTCGGCGGCGCGCGGGCGCTGGGGCTCGAGACGGAGATCGGATCGATCGAGGCAGGGAAGTGTGCCGACCTCATCGTGCTCGATCTCGATGGCCCGCACGCCCAGCCCGACGACGCCGACCTCATCTCGCGCATCGTCTACAGCGCCCGCGCCGCGGACGTCCGTCACGTGATCGTGGACGGCAAGATCGTGGTGCGCGACGGCGTGCTGAAGACCGCCGATACCGCCGAGATTCGGCGCAAGGCGAACGCCGAGGCTAGGGCGTTACGCGCGAAAGCGTTGGATCGTCTCTGAAAGCGTCGCCGCGGCATCGGAGAGATGCTGCGACGTCGTCGTGAGCTCGGTGAGCGAGGCGATCTGCTGGGCGGTCGCCGCCGATGTCTGTCGCGCGCCGCTGGCGGCGCCCTCAGCGATCGCGGCGACCTCCTCCATCCGGCGCAGCACTTCGCGCATCCGCTTGGTCTGATTCTCGGTCTCGGCGGCGAACGTCGTCGCGAACTGGACCGTGGAGTTGAGATCGGCGAAGATCGCATCGAGGGCGCCCTGCACGGTGCTCGCGACGGTGCCCACACCCTTCGCCGCCTCGCGCCCTTTCTCCATCGCGTCTACCACGCGAACGATCTGGTCCTGCGTCGCGCGCACCTTGGTGCGCACTTCCTCCGCGGAGCGGCCGCTCTGCTCGGCGAGTTTGCGCACTTCGCCGGCGACGACGCGGAAGCCGAGCCCGTGCTGCCCCGCGCGCGCGGCTTCGATCGCGGCGTTGAGCGCCAGCAGATCGGTCTGGCTCGCGATGCGCGTGATGCCGTCCACGAGCTTGCCGATCTCCTTCGATTCGCGGTCGAGCACGCCCGCTACCTCGGACGCATGATCCATGTGCACCATCAGGTTCATCAGTAACGTGCTCGCGCGCGCCACCTCTTCGCCGCGCTTGTGCGCCTGCAGCGCGATCTGCGTGATCTGGCGCTCGGCCTCCTGCGCGCGCGCGTGCAGCGTCGTCGCCAAGCCGGACGCGGCCTCGGAGTCCTGGCGCCCGTAGCCGATGAGCTGGCGCTGGCGCTCGGTTCCCTCCGTGAGCTGATCCGTGGTGCTCGAGATCGAGTGCGACGCCACCTGCAGCTCGCGCGCGGCACTGGCGAGCCCGCCGGCCATCGCCGCGAGCGCGCCGCCCTGGCGGCCGATCTCGCGGATGACGTCCCCGATCGCGGCGGTGGTGCGGTTCACGCTCACGCTCAGGAATCCGAGCTCGTCGGTGGCGGTGTGCGCGGCGCCGCTCTCCATCTGGCGCGTGAGATCGCCGCGCTCGATCTCGCCCAGCACGCCGCGCGCGGTCCGCAGGCGATCGACGATCTGCACGAGCATGGGGATGAGCGCGACGCAGGCGAAGACCAGGACGAGGGCTTCCTGGATGTAGAGCGGCCAGCTCCAGCCGTGCCCGGCGACCTGCGCCAGCGCGGTGACGAGCGTGAAGGCGACGAGGTTGATGATCAGCGCGCCCCACGCCTCCCGGCGCTCGAGGTAGAGCGCGGCCTGCAGCGGCGCGATGACGTAGGCGCCGTACAACACATGGCCGTTTGGACCCATCGCAAACAGCACGGCCGAAATCAACAGGCACCCGACGACGAGATTGAGCTGCGCGTACCACGGCTGGAAGGCACCGCGCTCGACTAGGCGACGCACCCCGGCATTCGCCGCCGCGAAGCTCGCGGCGAACGCGAGAATGAACCACGGTGAGATCGTGACGATGCCGGCGAGCTTGACACCGACCAGCAGCGCGATGCCGAAGCCCACGAAACCCCAGCGTGCGCGCGTGTTCGCGAGCACGTATTGGCGCTGCTTCGCGAGGCGCTCTTCCTGGAGCTGAGCTCCCAGGCTGATTACATCCGGAACAGGTAGCTCGCTTTCAGGAAGAACCCGTCACCGGTTCGCGACAAGCGGCGGAAGCTGAACGGATCGGGCTCGCTGAGCGACGAGCCGTAGCCAAAGAAGAGCACCGTCCCCGGCGTGGGCTTGTAGGAAAACAGAAAATCGTTGCGGAACTCCGTGTTCGTGCTGCGCCCCTGCGGGGTGCCGTTGACGATCAGCTGATCGCCGGTCCGAGGGTCGCGCAGCGTATCACGCACCTGCGCGAAATACTGTCCGACATATCGAAAGAAGATATCTCGCCTGAGCTGATACTCGACTTTGAGCCGCGGAATGTTCGCCGTCGAGAACCAGCTGCCGTCTGCCGCGCGCGTGATCACCTGGTGAGGCCATTGCCCCTCGAAGCGCAGCGACGATGTCGGCTTAAAGGCCAGCGCGAGGAAGAGATTGAGGGCTCGGCCCTCGGAGGCTTCGGCGAAGATGGGGCCGGATACCCGGCCGAGACTGAGATCCATCTTCAGCGTGCGGTTGGGCGAACTGACCGCCGCGATACCGCCCCACAGATTGTACAGCCCATGCGGCACGGCGAACGGCACCGGCGTGCCGCCGGCATCGACCTGGTACCCGGCGTAGTCCGGAGGGTCGAATCGCTGATGCGAGTTGCTCCACAAGGCCGACACGAACCATCCACCTCTGACATTCAGCTGCAGCTGCTGCGTGAGACTGCCCTCGAGCGTGCTGCGCAGCTTGAGGAAATCATCGTACCGCCAGGTCGGCTGAATCAGGATGAAGGTGGTGGCGTTCTCGAGCAGCGCCCCCGGCTTTCCATATCGCGTGAACCGATTGAAGATGCGTCCCTCCACGACGTTTACGCGATTGACGAAACCGCTCTGCGCGGAGAAGTCGCGGCTGAAGCCGACGAACTCGCCGTGGTTGCCGTAGGACCGCCCGGTGTAATCGTAGAGTGTGGCGTCCCACAACGTGCCGGTGCGCAAGCCCGAACCCACGGTGTCGTGGGTCCACGATCCCGCGACCTGTACCGACGTGAACCAGCGCTTCAGCCAGATGACGCGGGCATCCACGCCGAGCACGCGATTCGATGCGTTGCCGTCGATGCGGTCGGTGTAGGCGAGTCCGACGGTCGAGCTGGTGCCGAGATCGCGCCGCAGCCGGAGCAGGTTGACGATCGGGTGGTCGCCCGTGGCCGACAGGTTGTTGTCGTCGATCGCGCCGATGTAAGCGACGCCGGTTCCGCCGACCTTCCCGGTCAGCTTTGCGCCGCCGACGGGCGCGCTGATCCGCCGCGTATAGATCAGCGCGTTGGGCGTATCGAATTGCTCGAGTCCTTCGAGAAAGAACGGGCGCTTTTCGGGAAAGAACACCGCGAACCGCTCGTTCACGGTCACCTGACCGACGTCGGCCTCGACCTGCGAGAAATCGGGATTCACGGTGCCCGTCAGGCTGAGGTTCTGCGTGACGCCCCAGCGGAGGTTCGCACCCACTTGCGGGTCGACCGTCCCGTAACGGTATGCGGATGCCGCGGGCGCGCCGTCCACGCGCGAGGTGAACTCGGGACTCACGTCCATCACGAGCCCGCGCCGCATTCCGGTCAACCCTTTCAGCGTGCCGGACTGAATGAGAAAGCTGGCGCTGGCGCGCACCACGGGGGTCCAGGTGTCCTCGTACGCGGTGTGCTGCGTGACGCGCACGATCTGGATGCCCCAATCCTGGATCGCGCCGCTCTGGTAGCGCAGGCTCTTGAACGGAATTCGGACCTCGACTTCGAAGCCACTCTGCGTGACTCGACCCCGCGATTCGTAGACGTAATCAGGATTCAGATCGACGACCCCGTCGAACCGCCCACCCGCGTTCCCGCCGCCGGCGGCGC
>Ga0070697_100003851_pt1 | contig 11524 bp, 10 predicted proteins | sample KBSK1501metaG_FD_65475 | JGI IMG/M metagenome (GOLD analysis project Ga0070697, IMG submission 65475) | Corn, switchgrass and miscanthus rhizosphere microbial communities from Kellogg Biological Station, Michigan, USA - KBS K1-50-1 metaG | ecosystem: Host-associated > Plants > Roots >... | reverse complement strand
TTCCGCGATGCAGAAGAGCGAGCTGTGGCGTCGTTGGAAGGCGGGACAGTCGCTGCATGAGATTGGGCGTGCGTTCGGTAAGAGTCATGGTTCCATTCGCTGCGTGGTCTCGTTGCATGGTGGGTTTGTTCCGGCAGTTCGTCGACGCTCGCTCCGGACACTCACACTGCCGGAGTGCCGAGAGGCAATTGCATCTTATTGATTATAGGGCGCTTATTTTGATGAATCGGAAATGCTCTCGCGCGCATCCCATGCCAGTGGACGTGGATCTGAAGGAGGGTTATCCCGATGGATGGGCGTAATGTAGAGACAATTGGCGTGCGCCGCACGGGTTGGGCTGCTCTAGACCGCGATCCGCAGCAGGACAAGGTCGAGTTTGTATGTCCGTACTGCGGCGCGCAGGACCAGAAAAATGCCAGGCGTGAGCGGACACAATATCGTTTTACGGACGGCTTTCTGCAGGATTTGCAGGGCGAAGTGACCCAATGCCATTCCTGCAAGCGATCGCTGCGTGTCGTCCCGGTGGTGCTGCTGCACGACCAGGACGAAGAGCGCCGCTTTGAAGCGGTTTTTTCCGACGAATTAACCGGCGCGAGGAACTGATTCGTTCTCAATTCTGAAAATGAAAACGGGGCGCAAAACATTGCGCCCCGTTTTTCTTTTGCGATTCATCAAAACTTAATAGCGGTGCCAGCAGCCGAACCGGTCGTAGTAGCCGCGGGCAAACGCTTCGCGCCGCTCGATGCGCCAGTAATTGGCACGCGGGCTGTAATATCCGCGACGGACATCTTCACGGACCCTGTAGTCTCTGTGGTAATCGTAGCGGACGATGCGATCTCGATCCCTGCCGCGATCCCGCTCGTCGGCTTGTGCATTTGGCGCGCCAGCGAAACATAGAGCACCACCCAAAGCGGCCGTAGCTAACAGTGCCTTGCCAAACACGGACTTCAAAACGTTGGTGAACATTGCGTCCTCCCGGGCGTCTCCAGGTCTGCTCTCGGGTGGCGCCCATGTTCATAAAACACTTGCGCCTCACAGATGTTGCGTCCCGCGGGGAAAAGAAATAAAGCGTGAGAAGCGATAAGAAAGTCACATAAATAAAAAAGGGCGCAGCTGTTATTCGCTGCGCCCGTGAAGGTACTCAGTTTTAGAGGTTAGTGACGGTCGTGATCGCGATCGTCCCAGTCGCGATCGGTGTGCCAGCGGTGGCCATCTTCATCCCACCAACGATGGCGTTCGCGCCAGCAGCGTTGCCGCGCCTCATGCAATTCATGACGCCAGTGCTCGGCTTGCCTGCTGCCCCATCCGTGGCGCTCGGCCGCTTCGTGCAGCTTGTAGTCGGCCCTGGCGATGCGGCGTTGGCAATTGTCATCATAGGCCGCCAACGCGCGGGGAGTGCCCGTGAAAGCGAGCAAACCAGCCAAGGCGGCTGTGGGTAGCGCTGCCTTACCGAGAAACTTCCAGCTTCGATTCAAGAACGTTCCCATTGTCCTTCCCTCCTGAATTTCCCCCGGCTGGAATAGGAGGACGTACAAGAGATAAAACACCCTTCTCTTGCAAATCTCTCGGTTTTCTTGCAACGGAATGAATATAAACAGGTTAATTCTACCCGAGCGGGTCAATAGGCCTGCAAAAAGGGATCGACTTCCATGTGGTATTTCTCGAGGCCTGCGCGGATGTGGTCGAACGCTTCGTCGACGCTGTCGGCAAACTGCAACATTTTGTATTCCTCTTCGTTGATCGTGCCCCAGTTCACCATGGCTTTCCAATTGAGAATCTTGTCCCAATACCTGCGGCCATAGATCAGGATGATGTTGTGTTTGGGGAGCTTTCCTGTTTGCAGAAGCGTGAGCATCTCCCAAAGTTCGTCCATGGTACCGAAGCCGCCGGGAAAAACGACGAGGGCTTTGGCAATTTGCGCGAACCAAAGTTTGCGCATGAAGAAGTAGTGGAAATTAAAGCTGAGCTCGGGACTGATGTAGGCGTTGGCGAACTGCTCGTGGGGCAGTTCGATCGAAAGGCCGATGGATTTGCCGCCGGCTTCGATGGCGCCACGATTGGCGGCCTCCATGATGCCCGGGCCCCCGCCGGAGCAAATGACGAAGCGGCGCGGCCTGGGTCCAAGCGTGAGCGCCCACGAGGTAATTTTGTGGGAGAGTTCGCGCGCTTCCTCGTAATAGCGAGACATTTCGAGGAGACTCTTGGCGTGGCGAACTTCGCCACGGTGTCTGGCTTGCGCGGCCGAGGAAAGTTTTCTGACGTTTTCTCTTTTCAGCCGCGTAACGCGCGCCAGCGCCGTTTCGTGAGATTCGATGCGCGCGGAGCCAAACATAACGATGGTGTCGGCAATGCCTTCTCTTTTTAGCTGCACCAGGGGATGCAGATACTCCGCCAGGATGCGCAGGGGCCGCGCGGGGGTACTCTCAAGAAACCTGGGATCTTCATGTGGCGCTTTGGGGGCGTGCTGCGGCTTGAGCTTGAGGTGTCCTGCGGACATGGGCTTTTCTCTCCGAAAGATGTAAACACTCATTGTAGGAATCGCGGGCGCTTGCGGCAACGTCTTCCGGTGCGAGTGCGTCGAATTGAGTACACTGCGGATGCCTGGGCTTTATCTATCAGGGTGACGAAATGAGGCAAAACACAGGTAAAAGCGCGCTGCTGCTCGTGGCTCTTCTTGCGGGAGTCGGAGCACTGCGCGCACAAGCTCCCGAAGGACCGATTGCGCCAAGGCCGGGCCAGGCGGTTCAGAAAGCCCCGCCGGACGGGCAGGCGCAGCTGAAAGTTCGCGTGGCGCTGGTGAATATGCCGGTGACGGTGCGCAATGCGAAAGGCGAAATGGTGAACGACTTGGACGCCAAAGATTTCCGCATCACGGATAATGGCGTGGAGCAGAAGATTTCGCACTTTGACCTGGGAGGCGATCCTGTTTCTGTAGTGATTTTGGTCGAGACTAGCACGCGGATTGATCCGATTCTGCCGGAGATGCGCAAGACCGGGATCCTTTTTACGCAGACAGTGATGGGGCCGGAGGGCGAAGCGGCCGTTGTAGGCTTCAACGACGCCGTGGACAAGTTGCAGGATTTCACGAGCGAAGGCGACGCGATCGAGAACGTCGTGTCGCACCTGCAAACGGGAACTTCCGGCTCGAGGCTCTACGACGCCATGGCGGTGGGCGTGGAGATGCTGAGCAGTCGCATGCCGCAACCAACAGCGGAGAGGCCTGGCCGGCGGCGCGTGATGCTGGTTATGTCCGAAACGGTGGATGCGGGGAGCGAAGCGAAACTTGGCGAAGTGTTGAGGAAGGCGCAGCTCGCGAATGTGACGATTTATAGCGTGGGACTTTCCACTACCCGTTCGGAATTGCATTCGAAGCCAAGTGGCAGAGGGCCGACGCCGATAGCACCTCCGGGCATTTCCACTCTGCCACCTCCACCTGGAACGATCCAACCTCCGACGACCTCCGGGGTCGATTTGCTGGGGCTCGCTGTCTGGGCGGTGCAGCACGCGGATAACAAGGTGAAGGATCACGCCATGGAAGTGGCGTGCACGGCGACCGGCGGCGCGCACCTTTCGACTTATAAGGACCGGTCGATTGAAAAGGCGATTGACGAAATTGGCGGGGAATTGCATTCGCAATACAGCGTGAGCTATGCGCCGACGGATTCAAATACCATCGGCTATCACGAAATCAAAGTGCAACTCGATCGCAAAGATTTGAAGGTGCGCACGAGGCCGGGATACTACGTGGCGCCGCCGGAGAGTTGAACACGCGATTCGGCGTTTCAAACAATTTTTCAAATAACTTGCTTCCAGAAAGTGACGTCGCGCGAGGCGAGTAGGGAGTCCTTGCGGGCGTTCCAGCGAAGGAAGTGCGGCGAGTTGGTGTGGCGCGAATGAGCCTCGCGGCTGGCCCAAACTTCGTGGAGCAGGAAGGCGCTCGGCGCTTCCACCGAGCGGTGCAGATCATAAGTCAGACAGTCATCTTCCTTGCGCGTGGGCCCTACCAGAGCTCGCAATTCGGCCTCCAAGAGTGTCTCTTGCCCTTCGCGCGGGCGAAGATGGACGATGAGAGTCACGGCATCCTTAGGGAGCTTGGCGCTAGTGGCTCTCCGGGACCTACGTGAACCGGCTTTTGCCCTGCGTGACTTGGGGGGACGAGCTAGTCGTTTCTTGGTTTTGCGCTTCGCCATGGTGGGCGGGATTCTACTCCAAGAAGGCCAGAAAATCCCAATGCATGAGATCGGCGGCTGTACTTCAGGCGCCAGGTGGGGCCGTCAGTTTGCATTATTTCTCAGCCAGCTTGCGCCCGGCGTTGAGGCTATCAAAATTCAGGATAGTGTTGAGCACGAGTGAATAGGTGCCACGCGTTTCGCCGCGATAGACCGGGTTGATCGAAAAAAGCACGACATGGCCGTTCCCCGTCGGCACGTCCACGACCGAGGGATGCTGCGCGATTTCATCGCCGCCCTCGACGAGTCCCGAAATGAGCAAGTCCTTGCTATCCGCATAGCGAAAGATGACGCGTGCGCGATTGGCGGGAGGAATCACTCGGAAGTTGTTGCGCATTTGCTCGTCTGTCACCGGCGGAGTTTCCCAGATTTCGGATTTGGGTTCCTCGGGAGCCTCGACGCTGGGCCGTCCCACGGTAAAATCCGGATCATCCATCGTGCCCCGCCCTGTGGGACGTGTGCGCATTGGGCCCCCCAAGCGGCGGAAGCCGCGTCCACCGGAAATGCTGGTCAGCGAAAAAATCGGTCCGTTATCGCAATAGGCGGAGAGTTTTTCATTGTAGCCGTAGGCGATGGGGCTTGCGCCATCAACGAGCCGAGTGCCGACGACAGAACCGACAATCTTCATTTTCTGGGCGTTCCCGACACTGACGCCATCCGCCAGCCCGATGGAGAGCGCAAAGCGCGAGGTGTCCGTCGCGGTAAGGAGAACGCCTCCTTTTTGAACGAACGATTGGAGATGTTGCACGCCGTCCCAGCCCAGTCCGGGGCGCATGTCGTCCGTCGAATCATTCTTGCCGACGAGGTTCGGCGTTTCGGGCGTATTTTTCCAGGGGAGCGGATTGCCCCAGGCGCCCGGCAATCCGTTGATGACGAGGGTCGGGCCTGCGAAAAAACCGACTGGCGGAAACAGAATGACGTCGTATTTGGCGTTCAGGTCGCTGATTTTGGAGACGGTCTGCGTGCTGATGTAGTCGTAGGGAATATCGAGATTGTCGAGCGCGATGCGCCACCAGCCTTCCGCTTGCGTGCTGAGCCAGGTGTGGACTAGAGCGACGCGCGCGGCGCGCACAGGATGCGTCTTGACGGAAGGCATTGCGGAAACAGATATCGCCTGTAATCCAAGGCCGGAGACGGCGTCATTGAGTTGAGCGCGGGTTGCATTGCGAAGCAGAAACGAGCCGCGACTGAATTTTTTCCCGCCGCTCTCGAAGGGCTCCTCAGCCGCTTCGATCGAAGCGTCACGCAGCTTATATCGCAGCGTCGCCAGGGCAGGCTGGGCGTTGTTGTTGATCGCATAGATCGTGCCTTCGCCGCTGACACCTCCCGGCACGTGAATTTCTTTGACGCGCTCCATCGCGGCATCCAGAACCTTCGGATCGGTGACACGCGCCACCTGCACGCCGAACAGTTCGCCAAACGTCCATCCGGTATCGTCATACGGCGTTTTCTGCGGATCATCCGGGCTCCAATATTGGTAATCGAGGAGTGCGTCGGCAATGCGCGAGTAGGGCTGGTCCATGCGAATGATGTAACTGCCGGCGGGAAATTCTCGCGTTGTTGGAGCGGGAGCCGATTCTTTTTCCTTCTCATCCTTTTCTTTCTTGGCTTTCGCGGGCTTCTTGACGGGAAGCGCCACTGTGAAAGCACTCGTCGCACGCGAGATTTCAACCGCTTGCTTTTGCAGGACGCGCAACAACTCGGCTTGTGAGTCCGCCCGTGGGTCGTCGGCAGGCAAAACATACGCGACAGGCCCTTCCGCGCCGGGCTTCGTGACCGAGCGTTTTGCCTTGAGATAAAAATTCTTCAGGAACAGCCGCTTGTTTTCGTTGAAATAATGCAGCGAGGTGAGCAAGCCGGTCTGTTCATAGTTATTGTTGTCGCGCTGCGACCAAAGGGTCTTGGCAAGCGGAGGATTTTGCCGGTACCACGTCCGCGCGTACTCCTCTGGGTCGAGCGTGCGCTCGAGTGTATCCGCGCCCCCGTTGCCAAATGTCTCATACAGCCGGCTGATGCCGTTGTGCATCGCGGCGATGAACATCAAATAGCCCGGCGACCAGGTGTCAAAAACACCATGCGTGAAAACGCCCGGCATGCCGAACTTGGTCATGTCCGCGACGTTGCGCCAACCAATCATTTCCCACTCGTCGGTGAGAATCGGATCGACCCAGGCGTTGAACGGGCCGTCTCCGGCTGTATTGTCGTAAAGATAGGGCACGGATTCGTGCAGATCGTGCATCACCTGGGCCTTCCAGCCGACATACGTCTTGAGCACATTTTCCGTGAGCTTGAGGGTCATGCCCATGGCGTCGCGGTTGTTGTCGTGCGCCACGTACTTGCCCCAGTAAATCAACGGTGGATAGAACTCCTTCGGATGGGAAAGATGCCAGTGATAGATATCGACCATGCGATCGCGGCCATCGACCTCAACGACCGGGGTGATGAGCGTAATCATGCCGTCGCGAATTTCGCGGATGTACGGGCTCTCGTCGACGGCCAAGCGATACGCCAGTTCCATCAAAGCCGTGGGCGCTCCCGTTTCAGGGGAATGAATCGTTCCGGTGATGTAGTAGACGGGCACAGCTTGCGCGACGATGAGGTCGGCTTCTGCGTCATCGAGTTTTATCGTGCGTGGATCGGCAAGCTTCGCCAGCCGCGCACGGTTTTCCTCCAAGTTTTTCAGATTTTCCGGCGAAGAGACCGCCACGGCGATCATCTCGCGGCCTTCCTCCGTCTTGCCAATGGAGAAAACTTTCACGCGCGGGCTGGCCTTTTCGAGCAGGCGCATGTATTTGTAAACGTCTTCCGCATAAGGCAGGATTCCTGGTGCTCCGGCCACGTCGCCGAGAACGGCCTCGGGAGTCGGAACATTTTTTGAAGCAGGCAGATAGTCGACGAGCGGCGACGTAAAGAATGGCTGCGTGGTGTACTTGTGAATTTTCGCCGTGTACGACTCATCCACAGGCTGTTTGGCGTCCCGCGCGGGCGCGGTCTCGCCATCCGCCCATGCTGCGGGAACGGCGAGGGCAACCGCCAACGTGGAATACACAATGACTCTGAACCATGACGCTCGGATCATGACCATCTCCCTGGGAACTACAGTAAACGCGGGATTTTAACGTAAATGGAAGCGGAGAAGATAAGTTTCTCCGCGGCGCGCCTCAACAGCGGATGACGCGCAATTCCACATTCGAATGCTTTAACTGATTATCTGCTCGAGAATCCTGAATGCGTATCAAGGAGGCGGCCTAAAGCTGTGGAGGTTTGTCCGAAATGCCGAAGAATTGTAGATTCGCTACTGCGCGCGTAACCTCCAGAAAAGTGACTTTCGAGTCTGCGTCTTTTGTGTAAGGGTACAGAAGATCTTCTGAATCCCCGCCAGAGTGCTCGACGTGGATGAATACTCCGGGAACGAGTTTCGCATCACCGTCAGTGACGCGCACATCGGCTACCGTGCACAGCGCGTTTACCTTGCCGGTCTGGATCGCCTTGCTCATCTGTTTTTTCCAATAGGCGTCGACCACTTCAATCGTCATCTCTCCCTTCGCGCTGTTCGGTATCAACAATTGCACGTCCCGGCCCGATCCCAGCGTGGCGCCAAAGGGGATGAATCCACCCTTTTCCAGTTGCGTTTGAGCGATGCGGGCCACGACGCGGAGTAGCAGCTCAATTTCTTCCTGCGGCGTCAACTCCCGTTCCTTTCCCGGCTCATTGCGCGCCGACGAACGTCAGGCACACCGGCGAAGGCACGTCGACCGTTTGGCCGGTCGGCGTCAGATTGCCACTTGCGGGATCGATGTGAAAGATAACGATGTTGTTCGACTCCTGATTCTCGACAAGCAGGTATGCGCCCGTTGGATCGATCGCGAAATGACGGGGCGTTTTGCCGCCGGTCAAGACCTGCCCAAGCGATTTCAGAGTTCCCTTCTTTTGATCGATCGCGAATGCGGCGATGCTGTCGTGGCCGCGGTTCGACGCGTAGAGAAATTTTCCCAGGGGATGCACGGCAATCTCCGCGGCTTCCTTCGGACCGGAATAATCATTCGGCAGAGCAGAAATAGTTTGCAGGGATGAAAAGGAGCCCGTCTTGGCCTTATAGGAAAAAACGGTCACCGAGGATTCTATCTCGCTGAGCACGTAGGCAAATTTTCCATTGGGATGAAACGCAAGATGACGCGGGCCCGAGCCAGGTTTCAATTTCGCAAAACCGGAAAGCATCGGTGTGAAAATCCCTTTGCTGTCGTCAAAGCCATAGACGATCACTTGATCGAGGCCCAAATCGACGGCAAGCGCGAAGCGGTTGTCGGGCGACGTACCGATCCAGTGGGCGTGCGGGCCTTCCTGGCGCTCCTTGTTCGGGCCGGTGCCGGAGTGCTGAACGAACCCGCTGGCGGTGCCGAGACTCCCATCACCATGCACGGGAAAAGAGGCGATACTGCCGCTGTCATAATTCGCGACCAGAACGTAGGCGCCCGTCTGGTCGAGTGAAACGTAGCAGGGCCCCGCGCCGCGAGTGGGCACCTGATTCAGAAATTTCAGCGCACCGGTTTTTGCATCGATAGCAAAAGCGCTTACCGCGCCGCTGACTGCTCCGTTGAAATTCCCGATCTCATTCACCGCGTATAGATATTTGCCACTGGGGTGGACGGCCATGAAAGAAGGATCCGCCGTTTCCGCAGCAACGCCGATCGGTGTGAGCTGCCCCTTCTCCGCATCGAATCGGTACGCGTAAATTCCCTTGCTGGCCGTCTTTGAAGTGTAGGTGCCGACGTAGGCGAAGTACTGGCCCTTCGCGGGGGGTTTTTCGGCCGTTTCCGCCCGAGTAAGGAACGGAAACGGCGCGGACAACAATAGTGCGATTACAAACAAACGCCGCTTGATCTTCATAAGGGAAAGGATTCTAACACCAACTCCTGAAGTCGTAGGGGCGCAGAGGCCACCTATTTCTTTTCATCTTCCTGCTCTTCTTGCAGAACGGCAGCGGCGGCGACGGAGTCGCCTTCTTCGAGGCGCAGCAGGCGCACTCCTTGAGTAGAGCGCCCGGCTTCCCGAATCTCGTTCGCATGAACACGTATCACTTTTCCGTCGTGGGTGATGATCATCACGTCGGACTCTTCCGTTACCTGCAGCGTAGCCACGACGGAGCCATTGCGGTCCGTGGTCTTCATGTTCACGACGCCCTTGCCGCCGCGCGACGTGATGCGGTATTCCGCCAGCGGGGTGCGTTTGCCAAAGCCCTTTTCCGCAACCGTGAGCATCAGCGTCACCAGCGAATCCTTGATCTGTTCGTTCTCCAGTTCTTCGAGATTTTGTGTGGTGGTCTTGTGCTCTTTGGCGATGATCTCGAAATCCGGCTGGACTGCATCCATGCTAACGACATAGTCGTCCTTGTCGAGGTCCATCCCGTTTACTCCGCCGGCATTGCGCCCCATCGGGCGCACTTCCGTCTCGCGGAAAAGAATCGCCTGCCCCTCATGGCTGGCAAGAAAGACCATTTTTTGGCCGTCGGTGAGCTTAGCGCCGATGAGTTCATCCTTGCCGTCGAGGTTGATAGCAATGATTCCCGTCGAGCGCGGATTGGAAAATTCCGTCAGCGCCGATTTCTTCACCGTGCCGCTTTTCGTGGCCATGAAGACGAAACGGCCTTCCTCCTCGAGATTCTGTGCGGCGACGAGAGCGGTCAGCTTTTCGTCTTCCTGGAATTTCACGAGGCTGGAAATCGCTTTGCCTCGAGTGGCCGCGGCGGCTTCTGGCAGTTCGTACACTTTGAGCCAGTACACGCGGCCCTTGGAGGTGAAGAGCAGGATGTAACTGTGCGCGGAAGCAATGAAGAGATACTCGACGAAATCTTCTTCCTTCGTCCGTGCGCCGATGCGCCCCTTGCCGCCTCGCGATTGATGCCGATAGGTGTCCGCCGCCGTGCGCTTGATGTAGCCCGCATGGCTCACGGTGATCAGCATTTCGGTATCGGCGATCAGGTCTTCAAGTTTGATTTCATCGACCTTGTCGACAATCTGGGTGCGCCGGTCGTCGCCGTAGGCCTTCTGAACTTCCCGCAATTCCGCGGTGATCACCTGCTTAAGCTTTTTCTCGCTGGAAAGAATCTCTTTCAGTTCGGCAATATGTTCGCGGATGGACTTCAATTCCTTGAGAATTTCGTCCACGGAGAGCTGCGTCAGTCGGTGGAGTTGCAGCTCGAGAATGGCGTCCACTTGAATGGGCGTTAAGCCATCAGAAACGGAGCGAGTGATTTCGCCTTCAAGCGCGGCAACTCGGTACTTCCTGCCGTCCAGTTTGACGCCTTCGAGCTTCTTGGATTTCCCATTCTCCGTGATGGTGACGTCTTGCTCGGAAAAATAGTTGAGCAAGTTCTGCTTGGCCTCAGCCCGGCTCGAGGAACCGCGGATGATGCGGATGACGGCATCCAAATGGTCGAGAGCAACCTGATATCCGACGAGGATGTGCTCCCGCTCTTCAGCTTTGCGCAACTCGTACCGCGTGCGGCGTATTACGACGTCGCGCCGGTGCTCGAGAAACAGCTTGATCAGGGGAATCAAGCCCAGTTCGCGCGGCTGGCCGCCCACGATGGCCAGCAGGATCATGCCGAACGATTCCTGCATCTGCGTGTGCTTGAAAAGGTTGTTCAGGATGAGCTGCGATTCTTCCCCGCGCTTGATTTCGATCACCACGCGCATGCCTTCGCGGGAAGATTCGTCGCGCACGTCGGCGATTCCTTCAATCTTCTTGGTCTGCACTAGGTCAGCGATGCGCTCGATCATCTTCGATTTGTTGACCTGATACGGAATTTCGGTGACCACGATGTTTTCGCGGTCCTTGCCGACTTCCTCGATGGCGGCTTTGGCGCGCATCATGAAGCTGCCGCGCCCGGTCTTGTACGCGGCCTCGATGCCCTCGCGCCCGGCGATGTACGCGCCGGTCGGAAAGTCCGGCCCGGGCACGAGCTTCATGATTTCCTTCAGCGGCGTGTCCGGCTTGTCGAGCAGTATCACCGCCGCTTCCACGATCTCGCGCAGATTGTGCGGTGGAATGTTCGTGGCCATGCCGACGGCGATGCCGCTCGCGCCATTTACGAGCAAATTCGGAATGCGGGAGGGCAAAACAAAGGGTTCTTCGCGCGTTTGATCGAAGTTGGGAACGAAATCGACGGTTTCTTTTTCGAGGTCGGCGAGAATGTCTTCGCTGATCTTCGCAAGACGCGCTTCCGTGTACCGCATGGCCGCCGGCGGATCGCCGTCGACGGAACCGAAATTCCCCTGCCCGTCGATCAACGGGTA
>Ga0070697_100003848_pt1 | contig 11524 bp, 10 predicted proteins | sample KBSK1501metaG_FD_65475 | JGI IMG/M metagenome (GOLD analysis project Ga0070697, IMG submission 65475) | Corn, switchgrass and miscanthus rhizosphere microbial communities from Kellogg Biological Station, Michigan, USA - KBS K1-50-1 metaG | ecosystem: Host-associated > Plants > Roots >... | reverse complement strand
GGCAACGAAAGCGGCACGGCAAACCCCACCGGGAGCAAAGCCGAATAGGAATGGCAGCGGGAGCAATTCCGCGATCCGTCTTCGGATCCGCTATTCGGGTTGGCTGCTCGAGGCGGCGCGTAAGCGTCGTCCCAGAGGAATGGCCGCCGCGCGGGAGCGATCCCGCCCTACAAAACCCGGCTTACAGGCCGGCTGGTGCCTGAGTGAGAAGGCCCGGCGGGAGAACCGCCGGGCCTTCGCCTTTTAAAAAATCTGCACGCCGGCTCAAAAGCCGATCAAATGCCGCCGGCGGACCTGGCAATTAAATTACCTTTGCACAGACAATCTTGCGCGCAGGTGGCGTAAGGCCAAGCGCCGAACCCAGCAATTCAATAGGTTTTATTCGTTTCGCCCAATTTGATTTTTGCACTGCACAATAGAGGAACTTCCAGCCCCCCATCGGCGTTGCTAGGATCGATCCAGCTCAGTAACGGGAGGCGACCTTGGTTCTCAGCCGTCCGATCAACGTGCTGGCGGCATTCGCCGCTTTTGCTTTCGTGGGAGCGGTCCTGCTCGGCATGTTCTGAAAGTGAGCAAGAAATTGAAAATAAGCGCGCCGGAGAGGGAAACCTCCCCGGCGCTTTTCTTTTGCGGTCTCCTCTTTCCTCTCCCTTGAGGAGAGGCCGATCGGCGGGCGGGGAATTTAGGCCATTTCCCGGCTCGGGCCGGCGATCACCATCCTCCGGTCGCGCCCCAGCCAGAGCGACACGGTGAGCGCGTCCTTGACGCGTTCAGGGGCGAGCGTGCGGTGAAGGACGATATCGAGACCGGCCGCCACCATCCACTGCGCCACCGTTTCTTCCGCGAAGCCGAGCCGGCGGTGGGCGTGCTCTTCGCGCAGGAATTCGAGTTCGTGCGGGGCGAAGTCGATCACCAACAGCCGCCCACCCGGCCGCAACAGCCGCGCCGCTTCCCGAATGGCGCGCGCGCCGTCCTCCAAGAAATGCAGCACCTGATGGACGATCACCACGTCGAAGGCGTCGCGGCCGAGCGAAAGATTGTAGATGTCGCCCTTCCGGACGCTGCAATGCTTGAGGCCCGCGCGTTCGAGATTGGCGCGCGCGACGCCGAGCATTTCGGGATTGAGGTCGATGCCGACGCCGCGGCCAATCTCGGGGCCGAACAATTCGAGCATACGGCCGGTCCCGGTGCCGAGGTCGAGGAGACTCTCGATGCGCACGCCGGAAAGCGCTTCACGGATTGCCGCTTCCACCGCGGCCTCGGCAACGTGAAGCTTGCGCAGCTCGTCCCAGTGACGGGCATGCTTGCGAAAATAAGCTTGCGCCGCGGCGGCGCGCGCGGCGCGCACCTGGTTCAGTCGCTCGCGGTCGCGGGCGAGCACCCGGTCGGATGGATCGATCAATTCGAGCAGCGCTTGCCCGAGTTTCGCACCCGGCCCCTCAGACACGCGGCGATGAAAGGCCCAGCTGCCCTCGCGGAAGCGCTCGATCAGGCCGGCCTCGGAGAGCAGCCGCAAATGCCGCGATACGCGCGGCTGCGACTGGCCGAGAATTTCGATGAGATCGGAGACCGTCAGCTCCGCTTCGCCGAGCAGCGCCAAGAGCCGAAGACGCGTGTCCTCCGCCGAGGCCTTGAGGCCCGCGAGCAGCGTTTCAAACCCGAGCCGATCACTCTTCGGCGCCACCCTCGCCTCCTGACTGGAATTGCCGTCCACCTAGCCGCAGATGGGGCGAATGACCATTTCCTATCTTCTTGGTTCGCCCCTAGCCGGGTTACTATGATACCTTCGTGGCTCGGCCGACGGATCGCCGAAACATGCAGAAAAACCGCAACTGAATGAGCATTCTCAAGCCGTGACCGCGCCCCTACTATCGCTCCCTCATAAACTGTTTATTGCGGTGCCAATGCTTCCCCCTCCACCTGCCGGCCGCGATTTGCGGCTCGATTTTTTTCGCGGGCTTTCGCTCTGGTTCATCTTCCTCGACCACGTGCCGTCGAACATCGTGTCTTGGTTCACGATACGCAATTACGGCTTTAGCGACGCCTCCGAAGTCTTCGTGTTCATATCCGGCTACACCGCCGCCTTTGTCTATGGCCGCGTGATGAAGGAGCGCGGCTTCATCATCGGCGCCGCGCGCATCCTTAAACGCGCTTGGCAGATCTACGTCGCATTCGTGTTTCTCCTCGTCTTCTACTTCGCCGAGATCGCCTACGTCTCCAGTCACTTCTCGAACCCGCTCTATACCGAGGAATTCGGCATCTTCGACTTCTTCCAGAAGCCCGACGTGGTGCTCATCGAGGCGCTGATGCTGCGCTTCCTGCCCGCCAATGTCGACGTGCTGCCGCTCTACATCGCGCTGATGATGTTTTTTCCGCCGGTGCTATGGCTGATGTTGCGCCAACCCGACCTTACGCTGCTGTTGTCGATCGTCTTTTATTTTCTCGCCAAGGCGTTCGACTGGAATCTTGTGCTCTATCCCTACGATCACAGCTGGTTCTTCAATCCCTTCGCCTGGCAGCTTCTATTCGTCATCGGCAGCTGGTGCGCGCTGGGAGGGGCGCGGCGCATCTCGCCGATCCTGTATTCGCGGCCGGTCATCGCGTTGTGCATGATCTATCTCGTGCTCGCCGCCCCCCTGCAGTTGAGTTGGCTGTTTCCCTCGCTCACCGGCCGCATGCCGGGCTGGCTGATGATCTTGCCGCTCGATAAGACGGGACTTTCGCCCTGGCGGCTCTTTCATTTCCTCGCACTTGCCGCGGTCGTCATTTATTACGTGCCGTTCGACGCAAAATTTCTACGCTCAAACTGGGCGCGGCCGCTTATTCTGTGCGGCGAGCATTCGCTCGAAATCTTTTGCCTCGGCGTGTTTCTCTCGTTCTCCGCCCATTTTGTGCTGACGGAAATCTCGAGCCTGATCGCAATGCAGATCGCTGTCAGCCTCGCCGGCATTGCCGTGATGGTAACCGTTGCTGCACTGATGACGTGGTACAAGGACATCGAACGCCGGGGCGGCAAGCCTCCGCCATCGGCGACACAAGAAGGCTTCGAGGGAGTAACGGCATCATGAGGATGCTTTCCGCCGCCTTGACGCTTGTGCTGCTGGCCGCAGGTTCGGCTCGCGCCGCCGACAGTTGCGACGTACCCAACAATCTGGTGGAAACCTTCGCGCGGCTGCCTCGCGTCGGATTCTCGGTCAAACGCGACCATAAGCTCGAAATCGTGGTGCTTTCGGCGGCCCCGAAACTCTCGGGTGAGGCGAGCAACCTGAAGAGCTACCCCTATTATTTGGAAAGCGAGCTACGCGAACGGCTGAAGGGCACCGACGTCCACGTCTTCGGCCAGTCCGAGCCGCGGAAAACCATTATCGAGGTGATCAAGGACTTGCCTCGCCTCCTCGCCGAGCGGCAACCAGTTCTCGTGGTCTGGCAGACCGGCACGGTCGAGGCCATGCGCGGGATCGACCCTGACGGATACGGGCGCGCGCTTGATTCAGGCGTTGCTGCACTGCAAAACGGCGGGGCCGATGTGGTATTGATTAACCAGCAGTTCAGCCCGCGCACCGATTTTATGTTCGACGGCGGACCGTATACCGAAAATATGCGCTGGGTATCGCAAACGCGTGACATCCCCTTGTTTAACCGCTACGAAGTGATGAAATACTGGGGGGAAACCGGGGCTTTCGATTTAACCGCCCTGAAGAATGACGGAACCTATGAGAAGGTTCATAGGTGTATCGGCCGGCTGATCGCCGACCTCGTCATGCGGGCGGCCTCGCTTTCCGGGACTGTGGAACGCTGATGAAAAGCCCTTTTGCGTGCCTTGCTGCCGCCTGCCTGGCCGCGTCCTTCGCGGCGGTTGAGGCGCGCGCGCAAGAAGCACCCCGCTTCCGGGCCGACTGCCGTGCGCCGACCGACATCGTCCATCTCGACGAGGCGTTGCCGCACCTCGCCGCCCACATCGCGCTGAAGGAGGCGGTGACGATCGTCGCGCTCGGCTCCTCGTCGACCGCCGGCGCCGGCGCGAGTTCCATCGACTTCACCTATCCCGCGCGGCTCGAAGTGGAACTCAAAGCCCGCTTCCCTGGTGTGCCGATCCGCATCTTGAACCGCGGCATCGGCGGCGAGGACGTGAAGGAAATGGTCGAGCGCATGGAGCGCGATGTCGCGGCGGCGAAGCCTGAGCTCGTGATCTGGCAGCTCGGCACCAACGCCATCCTGCGCGACAACGGCATCGATCCGGAACAGCCGCTGATCCTCGATGGCCTGAAGCGCCTCGCTTCGATGAATACCGACGTCGTCCTCCTGGACCCGCAATACGCCCCGAAGGTGCTCAAGGATCCCGATGTCTATCCGATGGTCGACCTTATTTCCGACATCGCGCGCGAGAAGCACATCAACCTGTTCCGCCGCTTCGCGCTGATGCGTTACTGGCATGAGACGAGCGGCGTGCCATTCGAGACGTTTCTTTCACCCGACCAGTTGCACATGAACGATTGGAGCTACGGCTGCACCGCGCGCTATCTGGGTGCGGCGATCGCGGAAGCTGTCTCGATCGAGCTCGCCGCTCAGCCGAGGGCGACGAAGACCGAGGCGATGCATGCCTCGGCGCCAGTGGCGGCAGGACAGGCGACCGAGCGATAGCGCCGGAGATTTCTGTTCCTTCGTGCTTTCGATCCTCCAAGGCTGACGAAATTTCGCCGCCGCCGCGCGCGGTGCGCTTGACATTCCTCTCCGCGGGTTTGTAATTCCGCCATGGGGAATGCGATCTCCCCACGAGGCGACAGGCCGAAGCATCGCGTCCCACTCCTTGAAAGGACGCGCCATGTCGTCAATCAACACCATTTCCGCCGAAAAACTCGCGCGCCTCGTCGGCACGCCGAAATGTCCCGCCCTCGTCGATGTCCGCACCGACGAAGACTTCGCCTCCGAGCCGCGCCTGATCCCGGGCTCCGTTCGCCGTCCGGCCGCCGACCCGTCCGGCTGGGCCGGGGAATTCGCCGGTCGCTCGGCGGTGGCGATCTGCCAAAAAGGGCTGAAGCTCAGTGCCGGCGGCGCCGCCTGGCTGCGCCACGCCGGCGTGCCTGCCGACTTGCTCGAAGGCGGTGTCACCGCCTGGACGAAGGCAGGCCTGCCGCTCGTCAACGCGAAAAAAATGCCGCCGCACGACAAGGAAGGCCGCACGGTGTGGGTCACCCGCGCCCGGCCCAAGATCGACCGCATCGCCTGCCCCTGGCTCATCCGCCGCTTCGTCGATCCCAACGCCGTGTTTTTGTTTGTCGCTCCTCCCGAAGTGCGGCCGGTGGCCGAGCAACTCGGCGCCGCGCCGTTCGACATCGAGGACGTATTCTGGAGCCACCGCGGCGAGCTCTGCACCTTCGATGTGATGCTCGACGAATTCGGCCTTCGCACCGAGCCGCTGCTTCGTCTCGCCACGATCGTGCGCGGTGCCGACACGGGCCGGCTCGACCTCGCGCCGGAAGCGGCCGGGTTGCTCGCGGCATCGCTGGGACTCTCGCGCATGTATGCCGACGATCTCGAACAGCTCGCGGTGGGCATTTCGCTCTACGACGCCTTCTATCGCTGGTGTCGCGACGCCACCGACGAAACTCACGGCTGGCCGTCGCACAAGGCGGGGACGTGAGATGGAGAGCCCGACTGCCGCGAACACCCCGCGCGCTGTTGCTTCCTTTCCCTCCTTCGCGGAGGCGTTCCGCGTCTGGCTGAAAGTGGCGGCGCTCTCCTTTGGCGGCCCGGCGGGGCAGATCGCGGTGATGCATCGCATTCTCGTCGACGAGAAGCGTTGGATTTCCGAAAACCGTTTTCTGCACGCGCTCAATTACTGCATGTTGCTGCCGGGGCCGGAGGCGCAGCAGCTTGCGACGTATATCGGCTGGCTGATGCACCGCACCGCCGGCGGCATCATGGCGGGCGCGCTGTTCATCCTGCCGGGCATCGTTTCAATCATGGCGCTGAGCTACGTCTATGCCGCTTTCGGCAAGGTCGGCGCGATCGCGGCCCTATTTTTCGGATTGAAAGCCGCGGTCCTCGCCATCGTGATCGAGGCCGTGGTGCGAATCGGCAAACGGGCATTGAAAACGAGCGCCAATTTCGTGCTCGCGGGCGCCGCCTTCGTTCTGATTTTCTTTTTCGCCGTTCCGTTTCCGCTGATCATCCTCGCGGCGGCTATAATCGGATTTGCCGGCGAGCTTTCCGGCCACTCCTCGTTTCAGGCGAGCGCGGGGCATAGTGCAGCCGGCAAGAACGAACACGCCGACAGTCTGCTCGACGACGAGCTTCCTCCGCATGCACGCCCCACCATCTCGTGGACCATCACGGTCGCCGCGATTTGGCTTTTGCTTTGGCTCGTTCCGGTCAGCGCCATTATCGTGGCTCTCGGCCAAGCGAACGTCTTCAGCCAGATCGCCATCTTCTTCAGCGAGATGGCGCTGGTCACATTCGGCGGCGCCTATGCCGTGCTTGCCTATGTCGCCCAGCAGGCGGTCGAAAATTATCACTGGCTGGCGCCCGGCGAGATGCTCGACGGGCTCGGCATGGCGGAGACGACACCGGGCCCGCTGATCATGGTGTTGCAGTTCGTGGGCTTCATGGCGGCCTTTCGCGATCCCGGCGGCCTGCCGCCGATGCTCGCGGCGACGCTGGGCGGCTTGCTCGCCACCTGGGTTACGTTCACGCCCTGCTTCCTGTGGATTTTTCTCGGCGCTCCTTTCGTCGAGAAGCTGCGCGGTAACACGGCGCTGAACAGCGCGCTTTCGGCCATCACCGCCGCCGTCGTCGGCGTCATCTTGAATCTGGCGATCTGGTTCGCGATCCACACGATTTTCCGCCAAGTCTTTCACATCGGCCAATTCGGCCTGTCGTTCGATTCACCGCTATTCGCCAGCGTCAATGCATGGGCGCTGCTGTTGTCGATCGCCGCCGCCCTCGCGATCTTCCGTTTCAAAGTCGGGATGATTGCGACGCTGATCGCCTGCTCCCTGGCGGGGCTCGGACTGTTTCTTGCGGGGGTCATCGCATGAAACCGAGGGAGACCCGATCTTGACGAAACATGGCAAGCGAATCGCCGCGTTCAGCGTCGCTTTTTTCTCGCTGTTGCTGTTTGCCGGCGACATGAGCGCCGAAGGCCTTCTGACAGTAGAAAACAAAATTCTTCTTGGAAAAGTCGCCGGGCGAATCGATCATTTGGCCGTCGACCTCGATCGCAAGCGTCTCTTCGTTGCAGAACTGGGCAACAACAGCGTCGGCGTTGTTGATCTGGCCGAACGCCAGGTGATCCGCAGACTTTCCGGGCTTAAAGAGCCTCAAGGTGTCGGCTACGTCGCCTCGACCGACACGCTTTATGTCGCGAATGCGGGAGATGGATCGGTTCACTTATTCGAGGGATCGGAACTTTCACCCGCAGGACGCATCGAGCTCGGCGACGATGCCGACAATATACGCATCGATAACGGGGCGGAGCGGGCCTATGTCGGGTTCGGCAACGGAGCCATTGCGGCGATCGACACCGTCAGCCGCAAGAAAACCGGGGAGATTCCGCTTGCCGCGCATCCCGAGAGCTTTCAGCTCGATCAAACGGGCAAAAAGATTTGGGTGAATGTCCCTAACGCCGGCCACGTGGCGGTGCTGGATCGTGGCTCCGGAAAACAGCTGGCGACTTGGGTGCTGCCGAACGCCAAGGCGAATTTTCCGATGGCGATCGACCAGGCGAACAATCGAGTGCTGGTTGTCTCGCGGCAGCCCGCCGAGCTTATCGCTTTTGCCGCCGACGATGGGGCTATCGTCGCGCGGCTGAAAACCTGCGGCGATGCCGACGATGTATTCGTCGACGAGAAGCGTCAACGGATCTACGTGACCTGCGGCGAAGGATTCATCGATATCTTACAAGCGGAGGCACATGGCTATCAGCGCGTGGGCCGCACCCCCACCGCACCGGGAGCCCGCACGTCGCTTTTTATTCCGGATTTCGACCGGCTGTTTGTAGCCGTCCGGGCGACGCCCAGTGAGCCTGCGGCAATCTGGATATTTCGTCCGCTACCTTGAGGCAGTCGTCGCGCGCCGTGCCCTTCCTTCCTCCTTCCGCGCATCCCGATGCTTCCCGAGTCTTCATCGCTCGGGCACTTCGCGCATTTGGCGACGGCTTCGTCAGCATCTTGCTGCCCGTCTACCTGCTGGGTCTCGGGTTTGATCCGATCGAAGTGGGGGTATTGACGACCGCAACCTTACTGGGCTCCGCCGCCATCACCATGGCTGTCGGTCTCATGGCGCATCGAGCCCGATTACGAACATTATTGCTTCTCGCATCGGCCCTGATGATTTTCACCGGCCTGGGTTTTGCTTGGTTTCAGTCCTTTTGGCCGCTTCTCGTCGTGGCATTCATCGGCACGCTCAATCCGTCATCCGGCGACGTGAGCATGTTTCTTCCTCTGGAGCATGCGGCGTTGGCGCATTCGGTCGCGGATCGAGATCGTACGTCACTCTTCGCCCGCTACAGCCTGATCGGCGCGTTGATGGGTGCGCTCGGAACGCTGTGCGCGGGCGCACCCGATCTTCTCGGCGCAAAATTCGGGTTTACGCCCGTGCGGGCCATGCAGATGATGTTCCTCGTTTATGGTTTTCTCGGATTTCTTGCGGTGTTTGCATATTGGAACGTCCAACAATCCCGGACGTCCGACAACAACCACGCACCGGCGCCGTTAGGGCCGTCGCGAAAGATCGTCTATTGGCTTGCCGCGCTGTTTAGCGTGGATGCCTTCGGCGGAGGCTTCATCGTCCAATCGATGTTGGCGCTGTGGTTGTTTCAGCGCTTCGAGCTGTCGCTGAGCGAGGCTGCAACGATCTTTTTTTGGTCGAACATTCTGACGGCGATTTCCTACTTCGCCGCAGTGAGCCTGTCGCGCCGCTTCGGGCTCATCAACACGATGGTCTTTACGCATCTGCCCTCAAGCGCCTGCCTGATCATCATGCCGTTCGTCTCGCAGCTCTGGCTGGTCCTGGCGCTCCTGTTCGTGCGAAGCCTGCTCTCGCAAATGGACGTTCCGACGCGGACTTCCTACGTGATGGCCGTCGTAACCCCTCCCGAACGCCCTGCCGCCGCCAGTATCACCGCCGTGCCACGCAGCTTGGCGGCTGCGCTAAGTCCGTCATTGGCCGGTTTGTTGTTGTCGATGACCACGTTTGGATGGCCGTTGCTGTTCGGAGGCGTTTTGAAAATCGGCTACGACCTCGCGTTGCTGTTTATGTTCCGCGGCGTTTTGCCGCCTGAAGAACGAAAGAAATAAAACGGCATCCCCTTTTCAGCGGAGCGCGTGAGAACATGGACATCGGTATTCTCAGCCTCGCGATCTTCGTGACGGCGACTTTCCTGGCCGCCTTTGTCACGGGCGTCAGTGGCTTCGCATTTGGCCTCATCGCGGCGGGAATCTGGCTGCATGTCATAACCCCCGTGCAGACTGCGGCGTTGATCGTCGCGTTCGGCCTGCTGGCGCAGGGCACTTCCGTCTGGAAGCTGCGTCACGCCCTGAATTGGTCGCGGCTTTGGCCGTTTCTGTTGGGCGGGGCGCTTGGCGTTCCGGTCGGCGTCGGCATTCTGGAATGGGTGAACCCGCGGCATTTGCGCGAGGGCGTCGGCATCGTGCTCATTTTGTACAGCCTCTACTCGCTCGCCCATCCGAACTTGAAGTTACCGGCGACAAATCCCTCGATCGACGCGATAATCGGTTTTCTGAACGGCGTTCTGGGAGGCGCCACCGGCCTTGCGGGAATTATTGTTGCGGTCTGGTGCGGCCTGTCGGCTTGGCCCAAGGATCAACAGCGCGCGGTCTTTCAACCCGTGGCGGTCGTGGTCTTTCTGATGAGCGCGGGCTGGCTCGGCGCCGAGGGGGCGGCGTCATGGAACGTCGCCTGGCTCTTTGTCATCGGATTGCCGGCGCTGGCCTGCGGACTCTGGCTGGGCCTTAGACTGTATGGTCGGCTGGATGAGCAGGCGTTTCGGAAACTGATCCTCGTATTGCTGCTGGTTTCGGGCGTTTCGCTGTTCATATAAATATCTGCCCGACGGTTTTGCGCCGACCCGTGAGGTGACGAAGGCAACCGATCTCAACCCTTGAAATCGACCGGCGGCCGAGCCGCGCGGTCAACCTCGAGCCGAAAAATATCCGGCCGCGAGTAATGCCCCGCCACATCGAGGGAGCGGCGCGAGCGGGCGGCGGCTTCGCGTTCGATTTCGCCGTAGAGAACGCCCTTCTCGCGCCGGAGCGGCCCGGCCGCGATCTTGCCGAACGGGCGCACGATCACCGCGTCGCCGTCGCAAAGCCAGTCCTCGTCGTCGACGACGCGTTTGCGCTCCGGAAAATTCGCCGGCAAATCCTTGCCTTGCAGCGCGGTGCCGGTGCCGACGACCCAGCAGCCGCCCTCCTTGGCGATGTGTTTCATGGTCGCGATCCACTCCTCGCCGCAGTCCCAGGTCGGCGCCAGAAGAATGTCCATGTTCTGCGCATATAGCGCGTAGCGCGACAGCGGCATGTAGTTTTCCCAACAGATCAGGCAGCCGATCCGTCCAACCGGCGTCTCGACCACCCTCAGGCCGCGCGCATCGCCGAACCCCCAGACCATGCGTTCGGGATTGGTCGGCATCAGCTTGCGATGGACATTGAGCGGCGCCCCGTCGGGGCCGATGATGACGACGCTGTTGTAGAGCGTCGTGCCGCTGAATTCCGAATCGACCTCGTGGATGCCGAGCGCCACCGTGATCTTGTGTTTCGTGGCGGCATCGGAAACCGGCTTCAGGTCGCCGCGCGCGATATTCACCGCGTTTTCGCGAAGCCGTGTGTGCAGCTCGTTGTTGAGCGCGCCGTCGCGCCCGGGCTGCAACCGCCACACCCACGCCGGATAGCCGGGCACATAGGCCTCGGGAAAGACGGCGAGCGCCGCGCCCTCTTTCGCCACTTCCGCGATGGTCTTAACGACAAGCGCGATCGTGGCGGAACGATCAAGCATGACCGGCGGCTTCTGCACGACGGCGATCTTATCAGCCATGGCCGATCCCTCCCGAGGGTTTACATTTTTATGATCATACAGGTCGTCGTGCCGTGGGCGTAAATTTTCCCCTCGGCGTCGATGAGCTTGCCCTCGGCGGTGCCCATGCGCGAGCCGCCGTGAACGATCCGCCCCTCGGCGCGCAAATGCCCGGTCTTATCGGTGATCGCGCGCACGAGATGCACCTTCAATTCGAGGGTGGTATAGCCGGAGCCCGCCGGCACCTTGGTCTGGATCGCGCAGCTCATCGCCGAATCCAGGAGCGTGCAGGCGAGCCCGCCATGCACGACCCCGATCGGATTGTAGTGGTATTCGGCCGGGTCGCATTCGAACACGGCCAAGCCGGGCTCGACATGGGTGATGCTGAAGCCCATCAATTCGGCGATCGGCGGCGGCGGAATTTCGCCGCTGACGATCTTTTGCAAAAATTCGATCCCGCTCGCGCCTTTTCGCACCGCGCCGGCGCTGATCC
>Ga0070697_100003846_pt1 | contig 11528 bp, 8 predicted proteins | sample KBSK1501metaG_FD_65475 | JGI IMG/M metagenome (GOLD analysis project Ga0070697, IMG submission 65475) | Corn, switchgrass and miscanthus rhizosphere microbial communities from Kellogg Biological Station, Michigan, USA - KBS K1-50-1 metaG | ecosystem: Host-associated > Plants > Roots >... | reverse complement strand
ACATCGCGGAAAGCCCAACCTTTCTCGTCTCGAATGGGGTCTACTACGCTCATTCCGATCACTTTTTGCAACCATTTAAGGTAGCGCACAATGATGGTCCGATGCGCCCACGGGCAGGCCCACGAAACGTATAGATGATATCGATCGGGTTCCGGCGGAAATTCGCTATTCGGATCTGGAGTGATCCATTTGCGAAAGGCGTCCTGTTGGCGGACAAACTCGCCCGACTCAGATTGTTCTTTCGGAAATTGTGGAGAGGCAACTGTGGACATAAATCGTACGGGTTACAGGTTACGGGTTGTAGGTTACGGGTTGCAAGTTCCTACCTGCAACCCGTAACCTGCAAGCCGCGACCTGCAACCTGTTACTTGTTGTTTGTGCGTCTACTGTACGCTTGATCCCCGCCCGAGCACGCCTAGGATACCTAGCCACGGATTTTGGTTCTGTTATGAACATTCGCCGTTTTCTGAGATTCGTTTTCCGCTTTCTTCTGTTTCTTCGTCTCACAGATCCTGACTTCGCTGGATCTGTTTCGCCCTACCAATCCGCCGCTGATCCGCCGGAGAAAGCAGCAATCGACGAAAGCCTTTACTCCGGTATGAAGTGGCGGCTGGTTGGTCCTTTCCGAGGTGGGCGAGCCTTAGCGGTTCAAGGGGTGGTAGGCGAACCCAACGTTTATTATTTTGGCGCGGTGGCCGGTGGGGTTTGGAAAACAGTGGATGGCGGACAAACCTGGGTTCCTCTTTTTCAGAAGGAGGCGGTGTCATCCATTGGGGATATCGCGGTCGCACATTCGGACCACAACGTGATTTACGTCGGCACGGGCGAAGCCGCCATTCGCGGTGACATCACTTTTGGAGACGGTGTCTACAAATCCATCGACGGAGGGAAGAATTGGAAAAACATCGGACTCAAAGATAGCCGGCACATTGGCGCGCTCATTGTGCATCCCACGAATCCGGACGTTGTGTTCGTCGCCGCATTGGGGCATGCGTTCGGCCCGAATAGCGAACGCGGGATTTGTAAAACGACCGATGGAGGCCGTACCTGGCGGAACGTCTTGTTCAAAGACGAAAATACGGGCGGAATCGATATCGTGTTCGATCCGCATAACCCGAATATTCTCTTCGCCGCACTCTGGCAAGCCAGACGGGAGCCTTGGTATTTTTCCAGCGGCGGACCGGGTAGCGGATTGTACCGCTCGATCGATGGTGGCGAAACATGGCAACATCTTGAAGGCAACGGCTTGCCCGATGGAATCCTCGGACGAATCGGGGTCTCCGTTTCGCGCGCCGATCCGGATCGCATCTATGCGTTGATCGAGGCTCGAGAAGGTGGGCTTTTCCGATCGAACGATGGCGGCGATCACTGGATGCGGGTAAATGATGACGGGCGTTTTCGACAACGCGCCTGGTATTTCAGCAAGGTCTATGCGGATCCGCAATCGGCTGATACGGTCTATGTCCTGAACACCGGTTTGTACCGCTCTGGTGATGGCGGACGAACGTTTAGCTTACTGTCCGCGACCCACGGCGATCATCACGGTCTGTGGATCGATCCGCAGAATGCTCAACGCTTGATCAATGCCAACGACGGAGGAGCGAGTGTCTCGACCAATGGCGGCAAAACGTGGACCACACAGAACAACCAACCCACTGCCCAGTTTTACCATGTAGCGGTAGACAACGCTTTTCCGTACCACATTTACGGAGCACAGCAGGATAACTCCAACGTCGCAATTGCGAGCCGGACAGACGACGGAATAATCGGTCGCCAGCATTGGTATCCGGCCGGTGACGGAGAATGCGGTTTCGTCGTTCCCGATCCGCGCGACCCATTGATCATCTATTCCAATAACGAGGGATATATTACCCGCTTCGACAAGCATGCGGAGCAGTCGCAAGACGTCTCGGTCTGGCCGCTGGATGTTTCCGGCCATGGCGCTGCCGATCTCGAACATCGCTTCCAATGGGTCTCTCCGTTGTTTTTGTCACCACATGATCCCGATACATTGTATACCGCTGCCGAGTGCGTGTTTAAGTCGGCTGATCACGGCCAGAGTTGGTCCGCAATCAGCCCGGACCTGACGCGCAATGACCGCAACAAACAGAAGCCGAGCGGTGGTCCGCTCACCCGCGATATCACCAGCGTCGAATACTACGATACGATTTTCGCGCTGGCCGAATCATCAAAACAAAAAGGACTGCTCTGGGCCGGAACGGATGATGGACTGATTCACCTGACAATCGATGACGGAAAGAACTGGAAGAATGTCACCCCTCCCCAACTTCCGGAATGGAGCACGGTGAGCTTAATTGAACCCTCACCGCATGATGCGGCGACCGCGTATGTCGCGATTGACCGGCATCGACTCGACGATTTTCGACCTTTGATCCTGGTGACGCACGATTCGGGTAAGACTTGGACGGCCATCACCGCCGGCATTCCAGAGGGTGCTTACCTACACGCGGTTCGAGAAGATCCGAAACGCCGCGGACTGCTCTATGCCGGGACTGAGACCGGCGTCTATTTTTCTTTTGACGACGGTGGCCACTGGCAATCGCTGCAGTTGAATCTACCAAACTCGCCGGTGCATGATCTTGTGGTCAAAGATGATGATTTGGTGGTGGCGACGCATGGACGTTCTTTCTGGGTATTAGACGACCTCACGCCGTTGCGGCAGCTCGATCCGAAACTTGCTCAAGCTTCGATGATTCTTTATCAACCCCAGATGGCCATTCGCTTGCATGTTCCAGACGAAGTCAGCAAGCGGGAACCGGCGGGTGAAAATCCTCCGACCGGAGCAATCATCGATTATTATTTTCAGCAAAAACCGGAAGACGAAGTGATCCTCGAGATCTTGGACAGCAATGGTAAGCAAGTGCGCCGCCTTTCCAGTCGCGAGGAAAAACATGATGAACAACCCGCCGAGTGGCCTGACCGGGTTCCGGAAGTGAAGACCATCCCGGCAGAAGCTGGAATGAACCGGTACGCCTGGAATCTGCGTTACCAAGATCCGGTACAAATTCCAGGAGCCTTTTACTCTGACACCGGTCCGCGCGGCCCCCTGGTAGCGCCAGGCGATTACCAGATTCGATTGACGGTCGCAGGCCAGGCGCAGACGGTTCCGCTTCAAGTAATCGGAGATCCACGCGTCAAGGGATCAGAAGAAGGGTTGCGTAAGCAGCTGGCGCTTTTGTTACAAGGGCGCGATCAAATTAGCCAACTGCATCAGGCGGTGAATGCGATCCGTGATCTGAAGTCGCAAATCGATGGTTTGCACAAGCACTTTGCTGGCGACCAAAACCTGAGCCGCGCACTGGATCGAACGGAAGGTTTAAAAGGAAGGATCTCAACGGTGGAAGAGCAACTGATGCAGGTGAACATGAAGGGATCAGAAGCAAATCTGGCATTTCCGACAATGTTGAACGAGGCGTTCGACACTTTCAGTCATACGATCGAACAAGCCGATGCGGCTCCGACTCAATCGCAATACGACGTTTTTCGGATGCTCAGCGCAAAGCTGAACGAGCAGCTCAAGATTTGGGAACAGATCCGGACGGTCGATCTGCCGGCAGTAAACAATCTCGTACGTGAGAGCAACGTTCCTATATTAACGACGATTGGCGACGACAGCCTCGGAAATGCCGAGAACGCCGGGAACACGGGGAACTAGTTACAGGTTGCGAGTTGCGAGTTGCGGGTTACAAGTTGCAGGTTCGCTGCCGGCGTGACGGTGTGTGCCATCGACCTGATTGCTCTAACTTGTAACCTGCGACCTGCAACTTGTTAACCTGCAACTTGTAACTCGTAATTTGTGCCCGGATCACGCGTAAACCAGAAGATGAATTTCTTCAGGTAAGATATCCGAGATGTTCTTGATGATATTACCCCGAAGCAGGTTCACGATCATGTTCCTCTGCGGAGCCCCAACGATCAGGTACGAAGCACCGACCGTGGCCGCGACATCAACGATCGTATCCGCGGCTGAATCGCTCGCGGCATAGCACGGCAGGATCGTCAGCCCATTGGCTTTTTCACTGGCGTAAGAAAAAATGGCGGTCGCTTCCGCGTCTTCTGTCCATTTTCGCTTGCGGTCGCCTGGCGCCAGGACCGGTTGTTCCCGAACAAACAACAGGTAAAGTGGGCGTTTAGTTTCCTTTGCCTCTTGAATGGCAAAATCTAAGGTCCGGCCGATACCGCGAACCGCGCACAACATTGGCGGTCCTAAAATCTCATCTTTCGGCGACTGAAATAGCGCCGGGAGGGGAGAAGGTCTTTCTTCTTTCGCCTTTTCCGCCGCGATCTTCCTCTTTTTTTCTGCTCGCTCCTCGGCCAGTCCGCGTAGCACCAAGCCGACTGCCAGAATGGAAACGGCAAATACTCGAGCGTTCGGTTTGTCGATGAGGAGTGTGATCTCGATTGCCGTCATAATGAGAAACGTGCAGAACATCAGTATTCTCTCCCAGCGAGCGAGGTCGAGATGCTTATCGGTAGAGCTAGCGCCGAGGTTAGTCGCGATCGCTCCAACCACACCGACCGCGTAAAGATCAGCCAAGCCAGCAATATCTTTTACTGCTACCACCAGCACGGCGGGAATAATGGTTGCGATAAGTAGCCCGAATGCAGGGACGCCAAAGCTGTTCAGCTTCTCGAATTGCGGTGGGATCTCTCCATCCCGCGACAAGAGAAAAAATATGGCGATCAAACCACCAATCGCCGTGTTGACCGCCGACAACAAAAGCACTCCGATTACAATTGTGACGCACCATCCGGCAATTTGGCCGACTAGCTGGCCAAAGGCTCCTCCCACGAAGACTTCGGCCATATACCGAAGCATGTAGTCTCTTACGCCCGGATTGCCCGGCGCGTTTACATCGCCGTTCTGGATTTGCAGACCTTGAAGCGCAAGCATCCCTAAACCAAGCAACGCCGTGAATAGGCAAACCTCAATCATCACTGCTGCAATGGCCGGCGTCGAAGTTTTGGTTACGACCGGATGATCATCCGTGCTGCCCGGATTGAGCTTCATTATGCTGGTCGCGTTCGCGACCGCCTCTACCCCCGACAGCGCCAAAACAATCCCGACGAACGCATTCCAGTTTTTCATGAATCCGCCGGTTAGCGGCTGCAGATTATGCACCGCCTCGCCGATGTGCGGGATGGTAAAGAAACCCAGTATAAAAATGACGATCACCGTCGGAACCGACACGAGAACGGCCAGTCCTCCGGTGTGTTTAGGTCCAAAATAATTCAGTGCGCCGATCACCAGGATCGCGCCACCGGCCAGGAACTCAGGGTTTGGCCAACCCAGATATTGAAAAGCCGAAAGTGCGCTGATCGCCGCGGTAACGATATAATCGGCGATCAACAAGAAGGCGCCAACGATCGAGATAATTTCTGATCGGTGACGGACGCTGGCATAAACACCTCCTCCATCAGGATAGTGCCGGCAGATGGCCATGTAGTTCACACCGACTAGACCCATCAGCGCACACATCGCCAGGATCAGCCAAAACGAGCTGTAGCCCGCGACCGCGAAAGCCAAGCCAATAACATAAGCTTTACTGGTGCCCCAATCCCCGTAGAGGATTGCAGCGGCTCTTGGCCAGTCGACGTTCCGCGGCCTTTTGGTTTTCCCAACGATCATTTATCGATCGGTCTCATTCTGAGTTCCTGACCCTAAATCAACCGCCTGCCGTATCCTCTCCTCGCCTCCGATAGCCGAACGAAGACGAGACATAAAAAATCAGATTCCCCCGCCATTTCAAATTGGTAAGTTGCAGAGACCAAAACGACTAGGCAATGCCAAATTCCTCGGAGGAGCGCGATTTCTGGCCAAAGGCGCTAATTTCGGAAAACGAGCGGAAGCGCGAGCGGCTGGATAATCTGGTGGTCAATATTGAGTTGACCCTGACCAGCATCATCCAGGGCGTGGCTTTATCTTTCCTTTGTTCGAACGCCGCTGAGTCGCTTATTCACTTACGGCTGGACCAGCTGATCTATCTTTTGAACGCTCTGCTGCTGATCTTTCTTTTTTGGTCCCGCTCAATTGGGCACACGCTGACCGTTATTCGTTGGCCACTCGATTTCAGTCACAATTTTTTCTATTTCACTGCGGCCCTGGTTGAATCACTTGCTTTTACGCGCATCGCCGATCCCGGCAGCTGGTTCGCGCTGCTTGCCCTCTTCTCGGCAATCGTCTGGTTAATTTTTGTTGTCGATACCCGGCTGATTACGCGAGCCGGTCGCCGATCGACCGAACTCAGCCAGGACCTGCTAGCTTGCCTGCATCGAGACCAGCAAGCGAACATTCGCTGGATTGTTCCCTCGCTTTTCTGTTTTCACGCCGGAGCCGCCATTCTGATCCTCTGCTTTCCCGATCTGTACATTAAAAAACAACTCCACCTCCTCCTGGGCGTTCTCCAATTCTTTGGACTAATTGGCTATATGATTTACTTGCTTCGATTTTTGGCGCGGCTGGCTGGGATGATCATGCCGACAGAGTAGGCCGCGCAGATCGCGCAATGGGGTCCGACGCCTCTCGTGCAATATGCATGCTCTCCGGCTCACTGCATTACAATTGTTGCTTGTCCCCGCAAGCTCGAACCGGGGCTGTACGAACTTTGCCTGGGCCTAACTCGTAAGGCTGGATTTCAGCCACGGGTTGTTCAAGAAGCTGCGCACATCCAGACCCTAATGGGGTTAGTTGCTGCGGGCGTAGGAATTTTTGTCTGGTCCCTTCGTCGGCCACCCGTTTGCACCGGACAGGTGTCATTTACCGACCTATTAGCGTCCCACGGGTGAGGATTCAGAAGCTGCTGGTCTGGAGGAAGGCACCTGGCCCCTCCCCGATCGCTCCATTCTTAGAGGCCGTCCGGCAGGCGGCGATGTTGTTACGAACCAGTCAAGACATCAGAGACGCCTGCTCGACACTTCAGCGGACCGTCCGGATCACTTCGCAAAGGGCCATTCAAGCAAAGGATGTCAGTCCGACCTCCTCTGCGCCGGCGCTTGAGCGCTCGGGTATCTAGTCACTGGACGCTGAGGTCGCGTGACCCTCATCTTTTTTTCGGATTTGCTCGGCTGCGGAATCGTGTGAATGTCTCCGTTTATGCGCCACTAGCGCACTCGATCACGGGAGTCTCATGGGCGGAAAGATTACTTCTTTTGTTGGAGCGGCTGCGCTGGCAGCCTTTCTCCTGCTCTCGCCGGTCCTCGTTGCCGGAACTTTTCGCGACAACACGTTGATCCTCTCCGGGCGAGATCGCGCCTTTCGAATATTTGTACCAGCTCACCTCGAGGAGTCCATTCCGATCCTCTTCGTCTTCCATGGCAGCCAAGGGGCGGGGCATGGCGCCGCCTCGATTATTAATCTCACCCACTTTGATCGGATTGCTGAGGCCAACCATTTTATCGCCATCTTTCCCGAGGCGTTTGATGGGAACTGGAATGATGGCCGCGAAAACGAGACGGCTCAATCTTATCTGCAAGACATCGACGATATTGCTTTCGTGGATAAGATTCTCGAAACGGTAAAATCCGAATATCCGATCGATCTGCATCGAGTCTACGCGACTGGATTCTCAAACGGGGCAATCTTTTGCCACTACCTGGCGGCAAATCGCTCGACGTTTTTCGCCGCGATTGCTCCCGTCTCCGGCCAATTAGCATTTCCTTTTTCCAAAAAATTTCATCCGAAAGACTCGGTCTCCGTTCTGGAGATCCATGGCACCTCCGATCCAGTGGTTCCGTATGGAGGTGGCCGGATCAGTGATGACGGGGGAGAAGTAATTGGCGTGGAAGAGACGATTGAATATTGGTCCCGGGCCGATGACTGCAAAAGCCGCTACATCCAATTGCCAATGGCCGACCTGAATCCCAACGATGGCTGCTACCCGGAGAAATTTTTATGGGCGGACGGGAAGCACGACACAGACGTGGTTCTTTGCCGGGTCGTAGGCGGCGGCCACGCCTGGCCGGGTAGCTCACTTCCGTTCTATCTGTTTTTCCTCGGAAATGTCTGTCTCGATTTCAACGCATCCGAGATGATCTGGCAGTTTTTCAAGAATCATCCCAAAGCTCCTAAATTCTAAATTTCCGACTTCAGCACATCCAGGCCGGCTGACCGGTAGCCTCCAGCACCGACAACCAGAGGTCCCCATTAACATCCACCTTCCTGCGGCTTTTCGTAACTGCGCCAAATGGAATATGCACAAACGAGCCGTGCCATCTCCCGACCAGCATGTTCGTACGTCCGCTCATTCCGGCGTGGACCGCGGCTTGAGCCAACCGCGTACAATAGACATTGTCCTGCGGAGAGGCCGGAACACTGCGAATCAGGTAACTTGGATCAATGTACTTCAGGTTTATCTCCATTCGGCGTTCCGAGAAGAATTCGTTGATCTTTTCTTTGAGAAATAGGCCGATATCCCCCGGCCGATGATTGCCCGAAGCATCCGGTCTTTCGGTACTTTTCTGCACCAATTGTTGCCCCGCTCCCTCGGCGACAACGATCACTGCGTGTTTTCGACGAGCGATGCGGTAACGTAGCATCTCCAACAACCCCCGCGGACCTTCCAAGTCAAACTTCACTTCGGGAATCAGACAGAAATTGACGTGCAGACCGGCCAAAGAGGCGAAACAGGCAATAAATCCCGATTCCCGTCCCATCAGCTTTACTAGTCCGACCCCGTTCACGGCGCCCAATGCTTCGACATGAGCTGAAGAAACCGCTTTGACCGCTTCCGCAAACGCCGTCTCAAACCCGAAGCTCTTGTCGATGTACATGATGTCGTTATCGATCGTTTTCGGAATACCGATCACGCTTTTCATAAGGTTGCGGCGTCGGATCTCGGCGCTCATTGCTTCACCTCCGCGCAAAGTTCCTTCGCCTCCGATTAAAAACAGGATGTCGACATCCAGCTCTTCGAGATGATCCACCATTTCACCCACGTTCTGTGGCCCCCTTGAACTTCCCAGAATTGTCCCTCCGAAGGTATGGATCGTAGAAACCGATTCGGGTCTTAGCGTAAGCGGAACATGGCCGTAACGTGGGACCAATCCTTCGTATCCATAACGAATCCCATAGATACGCGTGGCTCCGTATCGCGTGTACAGTTCCATCACGATGCCACGCGTGATATCGTTAAGGCCAGGGCAAAGCCCTCCACAGGTTACGATTGCCGCCGTCGTTTTTGGCGGATCGAAAAATAGCTTTTCTCGTGGGCCCGCCAGCTCAAAGCTTCGTTGGGCTCTGCTATCTAACGGAATTGGCTGCGCGCCAGTGATAGTATCATCGAGCAACACGCGCTGATCCTCAGACCTAAACTTATCGAAATGACCATGGCGTAGAGGCGACAGAAACTCGGCCTCTCCCAAACGCTCTATCGTAGCTTCCATGTCGCCCCCAGTTTCATTCGCTGGCTACGGAAGAACAGTTAGTCGCTCGGCGCAAGTCACGAATCGGGGTGAACAGAGATTGCGCCTAAAAGAAACTCACGCAAAGACGCCAAGCCGCAAAGGTTTAAGAATAGAGGTTATCGACGACTCGCTGGATGCTATCTTGGGAAGCGCTTCACAAAAACCAGTCAACGACCCAGTCGCAGAGCTGATTGAGATAGATGGGCTAATCTCTCGAAAGATCCTAGATTCCCTAATCCAAAACCTTCGCGTCTTGGCGTCTTTGCGTGAGATCTTGGGGTCCGCGTCTTTGCGCGATGCACTAATGCACTAATCTACCCACGTTTCGCGTTCGTCTTCCTGGAAAAAACGAGGACCAAAACGACGATCGATAGGCGCTCTCCGAATCGGCGGACCGTTACGCTGACCGGGCAAGGCACGCAGAGCCTGCAGAGTCCAGTTATCCAATTTTCCGCTCGGCCAAAACCCATTTTGCTCCTGAAAATCGCGTATGGCTCTTATGGTTTCTTGACCAGGCTGGCCGTCGATTTCCCCACGATAAAATCCCCACCTCGCCAATTGGCTTTGCACTGCCTGCATCACACTTTGCTGGATCTGACCGGGTGCTCCGGCATACAGAGTTCCAGCGTACATCACTCGATAATTGGTTCCTTCGTTAGGGGAGTGATATTGGCCATACGGAGGGTAATTCCTCGGGTCAACGTATTCTTCGTCACCATTTGACGGGGTCTGGTTGCGCTGTGTCGCCTCCGGTGTCGGGTTGGAGCGAGCATCGCCGTTTGGTTGATTCGTTCCCGGAATTCGAGGCGTCGTCGCTGGTGCCGCTGGGAGATTGTTGGCAGACAATCCGAGCGAGCTTAACGTCTCCTGGTTCAACTCACCGTTTACCTTTAATCCATACCGGATCTGATATCGACGGATTGCGGCCGAAGTTTCCGACCCGCCCTGACCATCGACCTCGCCGTAGTAAAATCCCCGATCTTTCAAGCGCTGTTGAACGGCTCGCGTAAGGTCATCCGCCCAAGCGGCGGCGGACCACACGAGAAAACAACCTAATACAAAAATCGTTTTCATCGGGAGGCGGTTATCGACCGACTATCGGGATTGATACTAACCGATTTTACCCCACTTGGACTCATAAGCGAGTGATAAGCCGCGATCCCAGCAGCAAGTGCCTGAGCGAGCCTCTCTCGATAACTCTCGTCGGCGAGCTGTTTCGCATCCTCCGCGTTCGACAGAAATCCGCATTCGACTAATACGGCCGGAAAGTTGACGTTCCGAACGACATAGAAATTGGCAGTCTTCAGGCCCCGGCTTTCGCAATGCAATCGCTCCATTACGGAATCACCGAGTGTTTGAGCTAATCGGCTTTCCACGTCGGAAATTGCTTCGGCATTTCCCGCGGATATCGTCACTCGGATATTCGTTCCTTCCGATTTAGCCTCGCTACGATAGATCTCGACACCGTGAGCAGCTGGGTTATCGGAAAAATTGCAATGTAAGCTGATAAATATCGCGCCGGGGACAGCGTTGGCGATCGCCACCCGCTCGGGCAGCGACACGAATTCGTCCGCTTCTCTGGTCAGGATTACGGTGAATCCGAGAGCGTTCAATTTCGGTACGATTCGGTGCGCAAGCTCAAACGTAATTATTTTCTCTTTCAGATTGTGGCCGGATGCACCTTCGTCAGAACCACCATGACCAGGATCGACGATGACCGTATTGAAAATCCCAGGCAAAATCCGTGGCTCAACGCGCGGGCCTTCGGAGGAAACAGGTGGAGAGTTTTGTAAAATGAGGATAAACAGCCGGAATAGGACGATTAATCCGACCCACGCTAATACGTGACGAGCAACTCGGAGGATTTTTTTGGCCAGCTCTGTTAGTGTGCCGTCTCGCATATCGGGATGACGCCGCCGGGATCTCCGAGACGGCACGCTAGTGTACCGTCTCACATATAATGATGACGTCGCCGCAGGTCAGTTGGCTGTTTTTCAAGGGGGGAGCGACGAGCATATCTAGATTGATACGTAAGGAGCGAGCAACGCCGAAAAACAGCCAACCGGCCGCGGCCCGGAGGGTTGCGTTGAAAATGGGCCGGCGGC
>Ga0070697_100003844_pt1 | contig 11531 bp, 7 predicted proteins | sample KBSK1501metaG_FD_65475 | JGI IMG/M metagenome (GOLD analysis project Ga0070697, IMG submission 65475) | Corn, switchgrass and miscanthus rhizosphere microbial communities from Kellogg Biological Station, Michigan, USA - KBS K1-50-1 metaG | ecosystem: Host-associated > Plants > Roots >... | reverse complement strand
CACTCGTCGTGAAGGTGTTGGCAGAGGAGAGCGTCTCAGCGTCACTCTGAGCCCGTGCGGTTGCCTCTGCGCTATCGGCTGTAGCTCGCGCGGTCGCTTCCACCGCAACCTTAGAATCTGTGTAGGCATTGGCAGCGCTGGTGGTGGCTGAGTCATCGTTGACGGCAACCCAACCATCGAAAGTGGCATTGCAGATGAACAACTGTTGACCGGGCAATCCGTCTTTCTGAAGCACCATCTGCCCTGGCATGCAAACATTCGTTCCGGTTAGAGGGGGGCCCATAATGGTCTGGACAGGCAGAGTAGCGCTGGAATTCGACAAGTCCACTTTCGCCCCCGTGAACGTATTAGCTGCGGTGAAAGTGTTGGGACTGGCCAGCTTCGCCGAAGCTGCATCTAAAGCATTGAAATTGTTCTGCAGCCCGGTTTCCGCGCCTGTTGCGCGGGTAGTCTCAGCGGCGATCGAATTGCCGAGAATCGCATCCGCCGCCATCCGCGCGCCAGCCTCGTTATTAATGTTGGTTTGCAAGGTTGTTTCCGCGCTCTGTGCCCGCGAGATTTCGCTATTCAAATTATTTGCGATTGTGGATTCCGCACCCTGTGCGCGGCTAATCTCGGTGTTCAGATTGGAGGTGAGAGTGTTTTCGGCCGCAGTTGCGCGGTTGGTCTCGGCCGTAATCGACGTCGTTACCGCACTCTCGTCATCCAGCAGTGCCCAGCCGTCGTGGCTGGGAGACTTGCAAATGTAGAGCTGTTGCCCCGGCGCACCGCCGAGATACAGCAGTATCTGTCCGTCCACGCACGCGTTTGGCTGTCCCATTGCCGGCGGCGCCACGTTGGTCGTTTGGAACGGCAAGGTCGCACCGGCGCCGCTGAGGTCCACCTTGGGTCCTGTGAATGTATTGCCGCCGCTAAATGTGTTGTCGCCGCCCAGGTTGGGCTTCGTGGCTTCCGCCGCCGTGGCACGCGCCGTCTCAGCGGCGATGTTGCTCTGCAGAGTCGTATCCTCCGTCATCCGCGCGCTCGCTTCCGCCACGTCGGCCGCCATCCGCGCTGCGCCCTCGGCTGCATCGGCTGCAATCCGCGCCGCTGTCTCGGAGTTGATGTTGTTCTGCAACGTGGTATGTGCGGCCTGACGTGCTGCGGTTTCCGCGTTGATGTTGCTTTGCAGAGTTGTGTCTGCCGCCGCCCGCGCCGTCGCCTCTGCAGCTACCGCACTGTCGGTATATGCGTTCGCTGCGCTCGCTGTGGCGGTGTCGTCGTTTACCATGACCCAGCCGTCCAGGTTGGAGTTGCAGATAAAGAGTTGCTGTCCCGCCATTCCGTTCACTTGCAGCAACATCTGGCCGGCTACGCAGGAGTTAGGGAATCCGGTGGCTGGCGGTGTCATCAGAGTTGTCTGCACCGGCAAGGTCTTCGCTGCGGTCATGTCCACCTTATTAGTAAATGTGTTCACGCCGCCGAAGGTGTTATCCGCTGCCAGGCTTGCCTTGGTGGCTTCCGCCGTCGTGGCGCGCGCAGTTTCGGCGTCGATGTTGCTTTGCAGAGTTGTATCAGCTGCGGCGCGCGCGCTTGCTTCCGCGGCGCCGGCTAAGGCTCGCGCTGCCGATTCGGCATTAATGTTGTTTTGAAGAGTTGTATCTGCCGCCGCCCGCGCCGTTACCTCTGCTGCTACCGCACTGTCGGTATAGGCATTGGCCGTGCTAGTTGTCGCGGCGTCATCGTTGATCAGTTCCCAATGCAACACGTTGCTGACGTCACGGCATATGAACAACTGCTGCCCGGACGGCTGATTAGGATTCAAAACCAGCGCGTTCACCGCCGTGCAGGATCCGTTGACAATAGCGGTGTTGTCGAGTTGCACCGGCTTGACTAAGTCGGCCTTGGTGACCTCGGCAGCTTGCGCGCGCGTGACTTCATTGTTGATGCTTGTGGTCAGCGCGCCTTCCGCACCCATGGCCCGGGTAGTCTCTGCGCCGATGTTGCTCTGTAGCGTGGCATCCGCTGCCATGCGCGCTATTGCTTCGCCCTGAACCGCAGCTTGCCGTGCCGCTGCTTCTGCTATATCGGCTGCACTCCGCGTCGCGGCTTCGGCGTCGATGTTGCTCTGCAAAGTGGTGTCTGCGGCCTGACGTGCGGACACCTCCGCATTGTCGCCTGCAATTCGCGCCGTCGCCTCTGTCGCCACTGCGCTGTCGGTGTAGGTATTTGCCGCCTGTGTGGTGGCCGCATCGTCATTGACCATCACCCAGCCGTTCAGCGCCGTATTGCAAATGAACAACTGCTTCCCCGCAGGTGCGTCTTTCTGCAGCACCATCTGTCCCGCCATGCAGACGCCCGGACCCGTATGTGGCGGTCCCAGGATGCTCTGCACCGGTAAGGTCGCTCCCGCCCCCGAGAGGTCAACCTTGAGTCCGGTAAACATATTGCTGCCGGCAAATATGTTGTCGCCGGCGAGACTGGCCTTGCCGTTCTCCGCCGCCGTGGCGCGCACCGCCTCGGAGTTGATGTTGTTCTGCAAAGTGGTGTCTGCGGTCTGACGTGCGGACGTCTCACTGCTCAGACTCGTCGTTAAAGCCCCCAAATCAACGGTCAGATTAGTGACCTGCGACTCGGGAATATTCCCCACAATCGAGCCAGCACTGCCGGCGATGTTGCCGACCACCTGTGAACCTGGAATAGTGTCGTCGCGGAGCATCAATTGATGAGTAAGTGACCCGTCGAAAAAATGAAGATGTTTCAGGTCCAGGCGAAACCAAACGTCGCCTGCGGTAAGACTGCCTGGGTTAGCATTGCTGGGTGCAGCTGCAAAGTTGAGCCCAGCCATACTGTTGGATTGAAAGATCTGCTTCAGGCCGGCGCCAAAGGTGTTGGACTGGTTGTTGTAAACAAGCGTATTGGGTAGCTCCGTAGTGGGCACGCGCGCTGTGCCATCCAGAGCGGCCACCCCATTCATCGCTCCAACTGCGGAGAGTGGTACTCTGCTCGCAACATTGACGTTCAGGTTTCCCAAGTCCGTAGTAAGGCCGACAACCTGCGCCTCGGTGATACTGCCTGTAATCGACGAAGACAATAACTGAACATTCAGTACCGGGTCATGGCTGTACGTCGTGTCCTCTTTGCTCGCGAAGGCTACGGAGATCGAGCTATCGTGCGGCTTGAGTACAAGGCCGTTGTTCTGTGTTCCGTTGAGCCAATGCTGGACGGCCGGGGTGACGTCTACAAGGATGTATTGGTACTTGCCGCTGGGATATGGAACCGAGATGGGACTGACGTTTAGCATCGTCCCGGCAGGCGAACTCGCTCCCGAGGTGTTGTAGATAAGAGTGCCTTCCACCCAACCCGTCGGCGAAGTCACTTCAATGACGTCGAATCCGCCGGCCACCGTAACCGCGCTCACGTATAGCCTCAGGGTTGCCTTCTGAACCTGTGAGCTCGAGACAGCGCCCAAGCTGGTCAAGTCGAACCTGATATACGAGTAGCTGGGCTTGCCAGTGGTCGACCCTTGCACGACCAATGAACCGACACTGCCATTGGCTGTGGTTGGTGCCGCCCCAGACACGTAGGTGTCGTCGGTGACCGTTAGCTGGCCCCAGGCAGTGGCCGGGATTACGGCCAGCATCGTTACTGCTGCGAAAGCCACGACAAAGAGCCGTGTACGACTTGTACTCATTAGGTCTTCTCCACAGAGTCATCAAACTCTGGAGCTCTGTTTTTTTCTTTCTTTAGCGCGACTTCCTCAAAACGCAAGAAAGCGCAAGCCTCAAAACCTGACGGCGAACGATGTCCTGCGGCTGACAGTCCAACTCGTCATCCACCTCTGCGCCTGCGGAAATCTCACTCCTTGCCGAAAAGCCTTTTGTGGAGGAACGAACCGCGCAGTTGCCCTCTCATGGACAGACGAACCGTTTTTACTGGGTCTTGCCGGGGGAATAACACTGGGAGAGATACGAGAGGGGGAACCTTATCCGTGCAGGCCGAGGGCCAAACCACGAAGCTTGGGCAGCAACTGAAGTAGGCTAATTTTCAAGAGCTTGACTCCAAACTCGGCTTCTGACGCGGGTTTGCAAGGCAAATGTTTGCGGCAAAGTGCCGAGTCTTTTCGATATGAATCCTTAACCATCTTATGGAGTGATCGTCCTAGTGAACCGGCTTTGCCAGAGCGAATGCCAATCATAGGATGACCAGCAGCGATTCCATGGCCGCGTCAAGTTTGGCGTGATCTTCGTTGTCCAATGCTTCAAAGCGAAAGGGTGTTGCAGGCACGCAGAGGTCGATTGCTGTGTTAGCTGCAGCATCTCGGCCATGGCTGGCACATGACTTCCACGAAGTCACGCTGCCCAAGAATAGATAGACTTCAATTCACCGCTACCCCGACGCTGCCTTGACGAATCTGACCACGCCAGCAATGCGCCCATTGGCGAGCGTAACGGCGCACGACATCACTCTCACCACTCACTGGAGCTCGTCTTCGTCCAGCGTGGCAACCATCGCAAATGGCCCCAGTTGGGCCGGTTTGGCAACACCACCGGTGCAGGCACCACCAACATTGGCGCTACCTCTGCAATTGATCGCGGCCGCTACACGGAAAAGGGTAGTTTCTTAAACACTATTCCGAGGCCAGAAAGCGCGGAGAGCCGTGGCCGACAACCTCAGCAACACAGAATTAGCCCAGTACCGAAGTTTTCAATCGAGCTTTTCGAGAAAAGGAAGGCGACAGGGGAACCCTGGCTAGGGCAATTGAATGGCCAGAAATCAGACCAGCAACACAGTTTAGCCGGGTACATTTCAGTTTTCGAAATCTCAAAACAAGTCATGCCGCTGAAGTGCGAATTTGTGGAAGAGTTTGAGTTGCAGCATTGCAGCCAAGCCCGTCTGGCATTACTGAACGCGGTGCACGCCGGCCGAGAATGAGAGGCCTGCCTAACCGGTTAATTGGCAGCCCAGTGGACAATCAGTATCACGGCCAACATCAGCAGGGCCAGAACGATGGCTCGCCGGATTGTCACGGCGTAATTCCAGGGTTCAACTCCATGTGTCCGCTCCGAATTGACATCAACGGGCTGCCCTCCGCTTGAATGATCCGGGCGCACGATGGTTGGCGGTGTGATATTTGCGACCCTAGTTTCGATGGCCTCACTGGCACGTTGCGCCAGCTCTTTCACTCGGTTGAGATCGCCTAGAGAAAACGCATCCGGATTTGCAGAGAATATCGCAAAGACACCAACTACGGTGTCCCAGGAGCACACTGGCACAACGATGATTGATCGCACTCCAAGTCGGCGGCAAACTTCAACGTCGACCCGCGGGTCCGATTCGGTGTCACTGCACCACTGCGACATTTGCCGACGGATGGCTGCTGCGGTGAGGCCCGACTCTGTGTTGATCCTGACCCCGAGATCTGGGAACGAGAGCCCCGCCGCGGCGCGGCAGATCATTGCATCTTTCCGACCGAGACCGATGGCGACGCCAGTCGAGCCCGTTGCCTGCAGCGCGCAGGCGGCGATGTCATTGAGAATACGATCAAGTTTGGTTTCCTCTCGCATTGCTTTCTCTCTGGCTGCGAAGAACGGCACCGCGGCTGGGTGGTTCGAAACGTTGGTCTCTAGTCGTGGTCGCGGCATCTTTAGGTGTTGGTCTAGGACCGTATACGGGTCTGCCTTTCGTACCGAAAGCTTATCGGCCGAGGACGGTTGCTGAGACTCCGCTGACCAGTCCCCAGCTGGCAGCGGAGTGAGAAACTCCAGTCCGAAACAATAACCCACTTTACTGCGTACTATCCCAGCCACCCGCACACAGTGGGGAGTTTCAAACTCAACCTCCATCAGATCACCCGGCTCCAGGTGAATTCCGACGTAGAGGGTCATACCGCCCTCGCTGATTTCGCTCCCGCGTCCTGGCAGTGGCGTTTGGGAAATTCCATTGCTCGGCAAGATGCGTACTGGCAGATCGACCAGATGTCGCTGCCAACGGCGGGTATTCGCGGGAGAGAATCTCATTTGCGGCAGATGGCTTCAGCATGGATGTTACTTCTCGCTCAGACGGCATTCAAATTACGAAGGATAAAGGACGGCCGTCGCAGCGTTTGGTGCGTCTTCGTCTCGGAGTGAGAATAACCGAAGGTCCATTCTGGGTTTGCCCAAGGCCCAAGTCCTTGCGTAACCTCCCAATCTTTGCCATCACCTTACATACTTGTCTGGCAATGGCTCCGTTGCCACAACCGCATGCGGACTGGCGATCCCCACGATTCCGACTCGCCGATACTACTCCTGCTGTCCTTCAGTTCCAGGACGGTCGCCGCGCACCGGGCGAACTGCAGGTCATTTCTCGTACCGGTGGCCTATTGTTCTTGTCTAGGCCTGTGGATCAGGGTTCGGTGGTCAAGTTGATGTTCCGGACTGACCGGGGACCGGTGCTGGGGACGGCAGAAATGCTGATCCCCGTGGCCCGCACTCAGCAGCCGTTCCGGTTCCTTGCGCTGCCCGAAAGCGATCAGTGCATATTGCAGGCGGCGTTTCAGTCCGGACTCTATCGGAACACTGATGAAGAAGAGTGGATGGAGGAATTCAGAGCAGCCATGGTGAACTGGAATCCTTACCCATGGAGACGTCGCGTCCGGGCGATCGTTGCAGCGGTCACCCTCGCAGCACTCTGTTTCGGCAGCGCCATGTACTTCTTCAGAGTTCATCTAAAGTAGGTTCAATATATGCGCTGCCGAGCAAGTTCACTAGAGCCTGGCTCTCCGCTTCTTCGCTGGCTCACCACCGTTGGTACATATCACGGCTCTCTAATGGGCCACCGCCATCAGCGATAGCGATCGCTCCGTCGAAGAAGGTCGTACTCGTTCTCTGGCCGGTCATCCTGCAGGGCTGGAGCCCGTGGAGCGCCGGCGATGAGTTGGTCGAGAGTTAACTCACGACTGAGAAGGATAGAGAACTGACGCTCTGCGCTGGCTTCCGGACCCCACTCGATCATGTCCTGTGCCGCCTTTGTGGGCATACGCTCGGCTAACTCTCTGGCTGTCCGTAGGACTATCGGCTGGTCACTCGCGAGGAAGTGAAATCCTTTATTGTCCAGCGAGTGAAAAGCACGAACAGCAGGGAAGGATTCTTGCAGGGACCTGGCGACTGCCGCCTGGACGACTGTGTCGCCCCCCTGCGGCAGCCACTGCTGCACAATGCCGCCAGGTCTCAGCCGCCGCTTGATGGTCGAATAAAACTCCTTGGAATAAAGCAAACTGGTGCCCGCAGCCTCCACCGGAGGGGGAGGGTCGATCGTCACGACGTCGTATTGCTCCGCCGTGCGTTCGAGATACCGGCGGCCGTCGTCAATCACGATATGGGACAACGGTGAACGCAAGAGCTCTAGGCCATCGAGATGGAAATACCATAAGAGGCGGGGAACGCTAGGCACAAGCTCCACCGCGGTGGTCGGGATGTTCCACGAGAGCAGCGAACGATAGGTAGTGCCCATGCCAAAACACACGACCAAGGCATTTCTGGGAGCACGGGCGAGGGAGGCCAGTGGAAAATGCGCCATCACCTTGGTCACCGGAGTTAACTTGGTCATGCCTATTCCATTGACCAGCAATTGCCTTGTCATACCCTCGCCGCTTGCTACCACTGTCGCGGTATTATCGCGAAGCACCACGCGATGAGGAAACTGGTCCTCGTAGGCCTTGGTGGTAAATACCGCCACCAGTGCCAGCACCGTCAGTCCGTATGAAAGTCTGCGTTGCCAGATCTGCAGCATTGCCTTTTCGGGCCCCACTGACCATCGCGGACTGAGGCCGATGATCAACCACGGCAGGGCAAATGCAAACAGTACCCAGCGCTCGCTCATCAGGGGGAGCAACAGGAATCCAGCCACCAAGGGTCCAAGGATGCATCCCACCACATTGACCGCATAAGCACTGCCTGCGCGATCCGGATCGCCGCCTGACCAGCGATCCAACAGCATCGGGGTCACGAAACCCAAGATGCCTGAAAAGGGAGCGATCCCAAGCACCAGCCGCATAAGCGGCGAGGGGAACCCGGGAACAAGAAACCGCGGGCTGGCGGCCAGCATGGGCAGAATGGTTACGAATCCGAGAACGCCCCAAACCAACCCGCCTTCCTGATCATGAGTCCTGCTCCAGATCCGGTACACCCGTGATCCAATGAAAGTAGAGGCGAGATATACGCTCAGAATCGCCGCGAAGGAATACACCACAGTGAGCAAATAGGGCGTGAACTGGCGGATCCATACCACCTCCGCGCCCATGGTGGTCAAACCCGTGAGAAACAGCAATACCAGGGGTCTTTTGCTGCCCTCTGAGTGTGGGAGCGGGACACGAACGACGGGCGCTCCAGGAGAGGGGTGATGTTCATCGGCAGCAGACGGCCGTAGTGTCAGGCCGATGGCTGACACGAAGAGAAGACTATTCAGCAGTGCGCCTATCTTGAGCGTGCCGCGGAACCCGTAAACTTCGATCAGAAGCAAAGGCACGGTCGCACCAGCGACTGCGCCTAAGACATTTGCCACGTAAAGAAAGCTGAAAGATCGGTTAGCCTCGCTGTCGCCGCCTTTCTTGATGGCCAGCATGGCCACCGGAATGGTCGCTCCCATGCAAGCGCACCATGGGACTAGGGTTAGGCAGATCCAGGCGCCGGAAGCTGAGTAGTAGGCTGCGGACGAAGAAATAGAGATGTGCTCCAGCAGGCTTCGTCCCCAAGACAACTGATACGGCACGGCGAGCGCTGAGATTCCTATCAGCAATTCGGTCAGCGCATAAAGGCGCAGCGGAGGAGCTTTAATTCGGTCGCCGTATTCTCGTATTGCGTAACCGGCCCCCCACGAGCCCAGTCCGAGTCCGGCCATGAACATCGAAAGCACGATGGAGACTAAAGGGCTAGTGATGCCGAACTGTGCCACGGACAGCCTTAGCCAGACGAGTTCGTACAGGATGCTACAAAATCCTGAGACGAAGAATAAGGCGAAAAACCAATTCATGAAGGCTGCCTCTTGGTAATGGCGCAGTTTGCTCAATTCGCTCTCCGCACAAATCTGATCCTGGTAGCCGTGCGCGTATCCGAAACATTCGGAATGTACGAATGCGAGACACTATTTGTCCCCGCTCGGCGCAAGGTGTTTATCAGTAAAGTGCTCTTCGTCCGGCAGACAAAACGTTATCAGCATGACCGCTTCCGTGAACAGGTCACCAAAGAGCCCAATATCAACACACCGGTTTCGCCCAGGAGGATCGGTGGATACGAAGCCATCTGATAAGAATTGGCATGGCGGAACCGAGCTTTGCATCCCCCACTGAACATCGGTTTACCAAGCGCAGGGTGTCCTTTACGTTCCTGAAAAACTCGCTTCGGAAACCTGCCGAATCTGCCGGAAGGCACCGACATCGGCAAAGCCACCGTGGATCGCATGGACCATTTAATTTAGACTGTGGACTTGGAAGGCAGCAGCAAATTCGTTATTCACTGGCCCTACCGGATCCTCGGTCCTCCTCTCGGCTTGAAAGGAATGAATGTGCTCTGCTGGAGCATGTTCGTCGCATTTTTGGTCGTGCCACTTTTTGTCAATCTTTGGGTTCAGTTCAAAACCGGATCGGGATCTATACGCAAATTCGATTCCGATTTCGTCTATTTCTATGGCATCGGCCGCCTCGTGAACGAATATCCAGCCGTGAACCTGTACGATTACGGTCTGCAGGAGAAGATCTTCAACCAGATCTACCCCGCACACGAGGCCTTTTATGGACCGAGCCCGTACCCGCCTTATGTAGCCCTATTCTTCCGTCCGTTCGCGCGGGTTTCTTTCGAGTCGGCTTACCTCCTCTGGATGGGAATCTCACTAGCTCTCTACAGCGCGGGAATTGCAGCTACTGTCAAAGAAGTTTTTCCGAGGGAACGACTTAAAATCTCTTTGATCTTCTGTTTCGCGCTGGCGTTCTATCCGTTCGTCTTTGGTACTCTCCTGAATGGGCAGCTCGCCTCTGTGGCAGTCTTCTCAGTAGGGCTTGCGATCTTTCAGGAGAGACATTCTAATCCGTTTTGTAGTGGGCTGGCGCTCTCGATTCTGGCATACAAGCCAACTCTCTTACTTCTTCTTCTTCCCATGCTGTTCCTCACGCGAAGGTTTAAGACACTATTCGGATTCATCTTCGGCACGGTGATTCTGATCGTGGTGGCCACGGCTTTCACAGGAATCCAAATCTGGCCGGCATACGCGCATATGTTGGGCCACTTTGGACATTCCACAGGACTCCGCGATCAATCGGCCCTTCAACTATGGAAATATATCGACTTTGTCTCGTTGTCATACGCGGTTCCCGGCGGCCGATCCAGAGCTGGAGTGGTGATCTTAATCTGCTTAGCAAGTACGATTGCGCCAGGGCTTGCGGTGTTGTTGTGGAAGTCGGTGAAAGGCGGCAGGTCTGCGCAATATTTGGCTTGGGCGGCGACTCTGACATGGACCTTGATTGTGAATGTCTATGTCCCGGTCTACGACTCAGTTCTGGTCACAATCGCGATCGTTCTAACTCTTGGAGCACTAAGAGATCTTGACTGGAGTGTCGCCACTGGCTGGATCACATTTCTATCGCTTTTGATATTTGCGGTCTCTTGGAAGACGGAGGCTCTTGCGGAGGGCCATGGAATTCAGCTTCTCAGTATCTTCATCGCCGCTCTTGGACTCGGGCAACTCTCCGTTTTATACCGGGTGATTCGACAGTTTGACCGCTCGGTCTGCTGAACACGATCGGCCCGCAGCAGGGCTCCGCCGCATCGGTCAACTGTGACGTTGCTCTGACGAGTACAATTAAGGAACGGCCGCCGCGGTTTGGGTAGGTTTCGGCTCACGGGCCTTCTCGTTGAACGACTCCGAGAGCAGCTGCTTTCGCAGCGATGGCTGGAGATACCAAGGTTGTGGGACGGACCAATCGAATCTTGACCACTAGCCATCTTCGTCAGTTTCCCATTAGGCAATGACTTTTTTAAGGAAGAAGAAGATCAAAGTGATTTGGTTTGACCGCGGAGTAGTGTGGAACTGGCTGTAGTGCAGACCAACCTACTTGTAGGCGGAGCGCAGTCCTGCCACGATTGGTGCGGTGTTTCTTGCGGGCCCACGAGCGCCAGTAAGGATGGCAAAGAGCACACCTACCGGTCGCTGGTGGAGACGGTGCGGACCGCCGACCATCCACGGCAGCGCACTTTGTGCTATCTAGTTTCTGTCGCGGAAACCCGAAAAGCCGGCTCAGATCAGGGGTTGGCGATGTTCAAACAAGGACAGCGATTCCGATTCACGGAATGTGCCGAGCCTAGCGGTCAACAGCATCGAGCTGGAGATGTGACCCCAGGCTTATCAAACCGTTATCAGCCTGGCGACGATTAAGACTAGTTTTCCTCGTCGTCGTGGTCCTCGTTAGTAATCGCGATGATCCCGTGAGACGGGGTGGCGTCCCTGAATGCGCCTACAACCACGCGATAGACTGATCCCGTCCGGGAAGGTTCCGTCGTTCCGTTGTCCCACGAATCTGC
>Ga0070697_100003842_pt1 | contig 11532 bp, 14 predicted proteins | sample KBSK1501metaG_FD_65475 | JGI IMG/M metagenome (GOLD analysis project Ga0070697, IMG submission 65475) | Corn, switchgrass and miscanthus rhizosphere microbial communities from Kellogg Biological Station, Michigan, USA - KBS K1-50-1 metaG | ecosystem: Host-associated > Plants > Roots >... | reverse complement strand
GACGGCGATCAAGCCTTGAGTCCTCACTCCGGTGCATCCTCCGGCACTTCTATCGGCAGCTTAGCTGGATGCCGTCTCTTGGAAGTTTTGTGCCTGGCCTTGGGATGGCCGAACTTTCCCGCGCTGTAGTGGCCCCTCTGCTCCACATCGTAATTCTTGGGCAGCGCAGGAATAGTTGCTGCCGCGCCGCTCAATTGCCTTGGCTCTTGCAACACGATCTCCGCCCGCCCGTCGTACTCCTTCACCGGCCCGTGAACCTCGATGACTCTGCCTTGCAATTGGCGCACGTCGCCCAAGCTTTTCAGGTCGCTGGGGAAGACCACCACGGTAAAAGGGCACAGGCGGAAATCCTCGCAGAAGTCGAGGTAGTGCACGCCTCTGTTGCCTCGCTCGACGCGCACGACTTTGCCAGTGACGCACCGGATCTCGCCGACATGACTCTTGGCTTCCGTGATCGGAATGCAGCCGGCACGGGAGAAGGCAGGGAAGAGCAGTGCCAGCGCGAGCAGCGGAAAGGTATTGGGAAATGACACCACAGAGTTTCCCCGGGGACATCTTCGCGGCGAAGACCACCCCAAAACTTGGGCGCTGGTGCATTCTAAGGTGGACGCCCGGCAGGCAGGCAACAGCGGAAAGAAGAAATTTGCGGATTTCCAAAATAGATTGTCCCGGAATGGGAAAAAAGCAGAGAGCCGGTCGCAGCCGGGCCGGCCCTCACACCTGGAGACAGAAGGTTTAGCTGAATGACTTTACGGCTGTTGCCTCGTCGTCCTTCACGTCGAAGACGGTGTACAGCTTGGTGATCTGCAACAGGTCGTGCACCTTCTTGGTCAGGTTCAGCAGCTTGAGTTCGCCGCCCTGGTTGCGCGCCGTGGTGAAGGCGCTCACCAGCTCGCCAATGCCCGAGCTGTCGATGTAGTTCACGTCAGCCAGGTTGAGCAGGATCTTTTTCTGGCCCTTGGAAAGCAGTTCGCGAACCGTGTCGCGCAGGGTCACGCTGCCTTCGCCGAGGGTGATCCGGCCGCTGCAATCCACGATGGTAACGCCATCAAGCTGACGGTTACTGGTCTTCATGCTCACTGGGATGCCTCCTTGCCGCCCGCGTTTGGTCCGTGGACGTGCTTGACAAGTTTGATTTCCGTGCCCGTCTGGGAAGGGTGGATATGCACCTCGTCCATGAACGAGCGGATCAGGAAAATGCCCCGCCCTGACGTCTTTAAAAGATTTTCCGGCGCCAGGGGATCGGGAAGTTTGCTCAAGTCCATCCCTTGGCCCTGGTCGCGGATGGTAATCACCAGGTCATGGACGGTGGTCTCAAAAGCCAGGCTGACTTTCTTGCCGGGATCATAGGCGTTGCCATGGAGCACGGCGTTAACCGCCGCCTCGCGCACCGCGATGGCGATGCGCATGACTTCATCGTCGTTGAAGCCGGCCTCAGCCGCGATCCGGCTGGCTTCCTGTTCGGCGCTGTCGACGGTCTCCAGCGTCGAATCCAGCATGTAGGAGACCCGCTGTTCGGTCATGGCAAGATTTTGCGAATAAGCCTGCAGATCCGGAACATCCGCCAACCTGCGCTCTTGCCCCGGAGCGCCCTGGCTGCCTATGCCGGGAACTGAACGGTTGGCGAATTCGGTAGTTTGAACTTCCCCTGTGGAAATGTCAACGCGAAGAAACGCAAATGTCATACCACATTAAAGGGGTCCCCGCATTGTCCACAATAGAAATGTCCCCTGGTTAGCAGGGCAGAAATCTGCCGCCCCAGCCCTGGTGAGCCCTGGCACGTCACGACCACCATTAGACACCGGCGCAGAGAAAGACCTTCAAACTCATCTGGATTCCAGTCTGACAGTTGGGTATGCTCAGCACGATGCCCACGCTTGCCCTCACCGAACTCCTGGGCGCACCGGTCTTCGACACGGCTGGGAGCAAATGTGGACGTGTGCGCGAACTCACCCTGGTTCCCCAGGAAGACCGGTCCCGCGTGGCCGCGATCATCGTCAAGACCAAAGCCGGCGACCGCCTGCTGCCCTTCGGTTCGGTTACTGCCATCAACAGCGGGATTCGTACGGATACGGCTGCTGGGGAATGGGCAACCAGCGAAAAATTGGAAGGCATGCTGCTGCTCGGACGCGACCTGCTCGATCAGCAGGTGATTGACGTGTTCGGACGAAAGGTGGTGCGCGTCAATGACCTGGATCTCCATCAGGAGCTGGTGGGAAACCGCCCCGTACTGAAGGTGGGCTCGGTCGACGTCGGCGTTCGGGGAGCGGTGCGGCGGCTGCTGAAGGGCGTAGTACCGATGGCGGCGCTGCGGGCATTGCTGCGGAAGATTCCGCCACGCCCCATTCCCTGGGACTTCGTCGACTTGATCGAAACCGATCCCGCCCGCAGGGTGAAACTCAGAATCTCCCATGAACGATTAGCCAGGCTGCACCCGGCCGACATCGCCGATATCGTCGAGGAACTGGCTCCGGACGAACGCGAAGCCGTCTTTGAGACCCTTGATGAACAGGTGGCGGCTGACGCCTTAGAAGAAGTCGAGCCCAGGGTGCAAAAGGCGATTGTCGAGTCCCTCGATTCCGATCGCGCTGCCGAGATCGTCGAAGAGATGCAACCAGACGCAGCCGCCGACCTGCTGGCCGATCTGCCGGAAGAGCGCACCTCGGAAATTCTGCTGGAAATGCCACAGAAAGAACGCGAGGAAATGGTCGAACTCCTCGAGTTCAAGGAGGACACCGCCGCCGGCCGCATGAACACGGAGTACCTGGCGCTCAACTTGAACGCCACCGTCCACGACGCCGTGGAGGCCCTGCGTCATTTTGAGGGCGGGGTGGAAACCGTGGGCACGATCTATCTGGTGGATTCGGACGGCACGCTCGCCGGCGCCGTGCCTCTGGCCAAGCTGGTGCTGGCCGACCCAACCTCACCCCTGCGCTCGCTCACCCAGGAACCATTGATTTCCGCCCACGCCGGAGCCAGCGAAAAAGAAGTGGCCGAGCTGTTCGACAAGTACAATCTCGTCACCCTGCCGGTGGTGGATGACGATAAGAAGTTAACCGGGGTCATCACCTCCGACGACGTCATCAGCCTGCTCAGGGCGAAGCTCTAGCCGCCCTAGTTTGCAACACAGCAACACAGCAGCTCCACCCGAAATCCCTCGCCGGCTGAAATCCGTCTCGGGATAACGCCCTTCGGGGGAGTTTTTTTCTTCCTCATTTGCACTTTCCATCTGTTCAGATTTCCCAACTGCGTTTATTCTGATCGGTCCCTTTAAGTTTATGACCGCGAATTGTGCCCATGAGATTCCTGAGGCGTTGGAAGACCCGGATCCTGATCTTCTTTGCCGTGGTCGGGCCGGGATTTATTACCGCGAACGTCGACAACGATGCCGGCGGCATCTACACCTACTCGGCTGCCGGGGCGCAGTTCGGCCACCTGCTGCTGTGGACCATGATTCCGATCACCTTGGCGCTGATCGTAGTTCAGGAGATGTCAGCCCGCATGGGAGCTGCGACCGGCAAAGGGCTCAGCGACCTCATCCGCGAAGAGTTCGGGCTCCGGATTACTTTCTTCATGATGATTGCGATCCTCATTACCAACTTTGGGAACGTGATCGCCGAGTTCGCCGGCATTGCCGGCAGCCTGGAACTGTTCGGCCTCCGCAAATACTACACCGTCCCCATCTGCGCCGTGATCGTCTGGCTGATTGTCGTCAAGGGCCAATACAAAAGCGTCGAGAAGGTGTTTCTTGCCGCCTCATTCTTCTATGTGACCTACATCTTTGCCGGTGTGATTGCCAAGCCCGCGTGGATGGAGGCCCTGGTTGCGACCGTCAAACCGCCACCGAAGGCGATGTTCCTGCACCAGGATTACCTCTACATGGTCATCGCCGTTGTGGGCACCACGATCGCGCCCTGGATGCAGTTTTACCTACAGGCCTCGATCGTGGAAAAAGGGGTGACCAAGCGCCAATACAGGGCTTCGCAGCTTGACGTGATATCCGGCTGCATCTTCACGGACGTGGTGGCCTGGTTCATCATCGTGGCCTGTGCGGCTACCCTCTACGCCCATGGTTACCACAAGATCTCTGATGCTGCGGATGCGGCGCAGGCCCTGAAGCCCCTGGCGGGAAATAACGCCTCCATCCTGTTCGCCATGGGCCTGTTCAACGCGTCACTGTTCGCGGCTTCCATCCTCCCGCTCTCGACGGCCTACACGGTTTGCGAGGGATTGGGATTCGAATCCGGAGTAGGGAAGAAATTCGACGAGGCGCCTGCTTTCTACTGGTTGTACACCCTCTTGATTGCCGCCGGCGCGGGCGTGATTCTCACACCCAATCTTCCACTGGTTAAGATTACGGTTCTCTCTCAGGTGGTCAATGGAATTGTCCTGCCGTTCGTGCTGATATTCATGCTGCTGTTGGTCAACAAGAAATCGCTGATGGGTGAGTACGTCAACTCCCGCTTCTTTAACGTGATTGCCTGGGCCACCACCGTGATCATGATCGGATTGACCGTAGCGTTGCTTTGGAGACTGCGGGCTGGGGCCGGCTAGCCTCGAGGGCTGCCGCTTTTCGTTCACCAACAGCAGATTCCTCGGGGCTTAAAGCCCCTCGGAATGACAAGGGGGGCTTAGCGGGTTGAACTTGTGCGTGAAAAACAGATTCTCGCTCGAAATGACAATGGCTCCGAGTTGTGGTTGTCATTCAGAGGAGACGGAGGCGACGAGGAATCTGCCGTTCTTCCGGCCTTTGTTCAACTCTTTTGCACTGTTTAAGCGGGGGAGCAATCCCGGCTAGACAATTTTCCCCTTCGCCAGGTTCTGCACTAATTCCATGTCCGCCTCCAAGAAGTCGAACGATGACAGCTCCGATCGCTTTGCCCAGCGCAGGTCACGGAAAATCCTGTTTTCGACTTCCCCCTGGTAATCGTGCACCACAAAGAAGCGCAGTTCCACCATGCTTCCATTGGGATACTCATGGCGGAAGCGTGCCACCTCTTCGCCGATGCGAGCTTCGATGCCAAGTTCTTCGTCCAGTTCGCGGCGAAGGGCGTCGCGCGGCTGCTCGCCCTCTTCGATCTTGCCCCCGGGGAACTCCCATTTCAGGGGCATGGTCTGGTAACGAGTGCGCTGGCAGACCAGGACTTTTCCGTCTCTGAAGATCAACGCAGCTACGACTCGCTTCATGGGTGGGGCAGAACTGCGGCAGGAACCGCGCTATGGCCAAAATCTACGCCACGCCTGCGCCACTGGCGGAAGCTCAGTGACGGCAAATTGGGCCACACGCGGCCGGGCTCCGGCGCGCGTACCTTGCCTTTCTCGACGCTCATGGTTGGGATTTTTCCAGCTGTTTGCCCACCAGCGAGGCGCAATGCTCGACCAATTCCCGGTCTTCGTCGCGGAAGGCGGCAAGGAAGTGGCTGTCGATATCCAGTTCGCCCACCACCCTGCCACGAACGAACACAGGCACCACGATCTCGGACTTGGTTTCGGTGGAGCATGCCAGGTAACGCTGGTCTTGGCTCACGTCGTCCACGACGACGGTCTTGCCCGTGGACGCGGCGGCGCCGCAGATGCCCATGTTCAGCGGGATGCGCGTGTGCGCCGTCATGGCTCCCTGGAAGGGCCCCAGTACCAGCATGGATGGCTGCGTGTCGCGCGATTTCTCCAGCATGTAGAAACCCACCCAGTTGTATTTCAGCATGCGGTCGTGCAGCAGCTTCACCATTTCCCACATGAAGTCTTCCACCGACCCTGCCGCGTGGTTTAGCCGATCTAGTTCTTTCAGGATGTCGTCAATCTTGGAACCGGTGGGCATAAGGGGAATCTTAACCTACCGCAGCCGATGCTCGCGCACCTAGCCTCGCACATCCGTAATACATCTTAGACCTGAGGGTTGTGGAAAACGCTCGGGATGAATGGCTGCCGCCAGCGCTTGCAGACCTTGCACCAGCGTCGGGGCCGGCGTATTCAGAAGCTCGTCGCGAATGCAGTACACCCGCCCGTCTCGGGCAGCGCGCATCTCTCCCCAACCCCGGTCACGAATGATTTTCTCCAGTGGAACCCGGTCGCCGGCGCCACACCAGGCCGCTACGGCCACCTCCGGATCTTCGCACAGAACCGCTTGCGGCGACCATTGCACTGCGGATTCCCCCAGGAACTCGCCGCCCGCTGCCTCCACCAGTTCCGCCACCCATCTCTGGGAGGCTATGAGCGGTTTGCCCCATTCTTCACAGAATACCCGAGGACGCGCCTTGCCATTGGTCTGGGCGCGGACAGTTTCGATTTCGCGCTGCATCTCTGCGATTACCGTCTGCCCCCGCTCCGGAGCGCCCATGACCCCGGCAATAGTCGCAATGTCGGTGTAGATATCGGCCAGCGTTTTGGGGGCAAGCCCGAGAAAGCGCGCGCCTGACTTGAGGATCTCTGCGACCGCCTTTTCCTGATAAGGCACCGCGGCGATGACCAGGTCCGGCCGGGCGGCCACAATCTGTTCGCTTTGCGCCGTCCAGGAGTCAGCGATGATCGCGCGTCCGCCTATGGTCACCTCCGGACACACGTCGGCGCAGTACTTGGTGCAGGCGACTACGCGCTCCAGCTTGCCGATCGCAGCCAGGATCACGGTCGCGCTGGGCTGCAGGCAGACGACGCGTTGCGGGGTGTGGGCGGGGGGCATGCAGGCCTAATGTTACAAGGATTGGGATAGGGAAGTGCATCACACAGAATGTCATCCTGAGCGATAGCGAAGCGAACACCACGGTACAATTCAGCGGATGTACTCTCCCCAGGTTCTCGATCACTTCCAGCATCCGCGCAACGCCGGCGAAGTCGCCAAGCCGGACGCATCTGTCCAAATTGAAAATCCTGCCTGCGGCGATATTCTGAAGCTGACCCTGCGGGTTACGGACGGCCGCATCGCGGAAATCCGCTTTCTGGCCAAGGGATGTGTCCCCGCCATGGCCTGCGGATCGTTGCTCACGGAACTGGTGCAGGGGAAAACTCTGGAAGAAGCGCGCAAACTGCGCAGGGAAGAGTTCGTGCGAGCGATCGGCGGACTGCCGGAAGCCTCCACGCATGCCAGCCACCTCGCCATGGATGCCCTGGCGGCGGTGCTGAGGGAAACCAAGGACTAGCCACGGATTTAACACGGATCGACACGAATTCAGGCGAGAAACCGTATCCGTGAAGATCCGTGTAAATCCGTGGCTAGTCATCTTTGATTTCTGCTCGCACCGAGTCCGGGAAATACACCGTCCAGCGCCGCTGCTTTGCGATTTTCTCCAATTGTGCCGTGGGATTAATGGCAAAGGCGTGGCGGGCGATCCCCAGCATCTGCACATCCCAGATGGAGTTTCCAAAAGCTGCGTCTGGCGCTCGACGGATGGCGTCATGGAGCGCCTTGGGCTTGTCCTTGCCGCTCGGTACTCGCAGCAGACGATCGGTGATCTTTCCCTCGACAATGTGCGCCGCTGCCGCCAGGATCCTCTCCTCAGGAATCCCGAAATGCCGCATCGCTGCCCGGATGACCCATTCGTTGGTCGAAGAGACCGCCCAGACATCGCAGCCGGCCTCCTGCAGGCGGCGAACTAGATTCTGCATTTCGGGGAAAATGTCGCGCACGCAATGTTGTTCAAAATATCGGATGGCAGCGCGTTGCACTTCGGCCTCGGTCAACCCGCGGTGCATGGTGACCAGTTCCCCGCACATCTGCTCCTCACTGACCTTGCCGGCCTCGTAATCCGCGTAACGCGGACGAGCCCAGCGCACGATCTCATCGGAAAGCAGATTCTGGCCCAGTTCCCAATGAAGAAAACCTTCGCCGGCATCGCCTGCCCACAGCGTGCCATCACAGTCGAAGGCGGCAACCTGCGGCTGAAGGCGGAGAACAGAGTTCAGGAAGTCAGTAGCACGGGCAGAGAAGTTTGGATTGACGCTATCTGAATTCATGCTTGCGGGGAATCATTTGGTCTGCGCACCCGCGGGACGAGACCGCAGCGTAGTCCTGCGGCGTATCCACATTCACCGCCACAAACGGATCGTCCACGGCAATGTACTCAATATGCTGCTGGCTCTGGTGCTCGATGTCGCGGGCTGTGGCCGTTGCGGGAGCCTTGAAGAATGCCTCGATCATCTCGCGGCCCGCCAGGATGGGATGGCCATGTTTCCCGCCGTACTCGGGCACGACCGCCCATTTGCCGCGGGATGCGGCTGCTTCAAAGGCGGTGCGCAGCTTTTCCAGAGTGGCCGCACTTACCGGGGGACGATCCACTAGCGTGATCATGGCAGCATCGCGGCCGCGGTTGAGCACTTCGTGCAGACCGACCTGCAGCGAGCTGAACTGCCCTCGCTCCGGCGCGGGATTCCGCACCACGGAACCTCCGGCCGCATACACCACCGGTGCCAGGTTCGGTTCGTTATTCCCGACAACCACGACGACGAAATCGTTGAAGGCGCTGAGGACACCTATGGCGGAGGAAAGAAATGTCTGGCCTGTGGAGGGCAGGCCGGCTGCAGCCGGCGGCCACGGCAGCAAGGCCTTGTCTGTACCCATGCGCGTGGACTCGCCCGCTGCCAGGATCACTCCACAAAAAGTTGGCGTCCGGCTCATGAGGGGAAGATAGCAGAAGCGTGGAGATTTTCGGTTGTCAATTTCAAATTCCGATTGGAAACCAGGCCAACCCAGATTGGCAATTGGCGATTGACAGTTGGAAATCAGGAATCGCGCTCGTCCGCTTCGAGAGCCTCGGTTGCAGCGTCCGCCGCATCCGCCGGTTCAACCTTATGGCTGAGGAACCAGCTCATGTGCGGCAGGGCGCGCTCGGCGTGGCGGCGGACCGCAATCAGCTCGGCGGTGATGGCCACGGCGATCTCCTCCGGCGTGATCGCGCCAATGTCCAAACCAACGGGCGCATGCACGCGCTCGAAGAGATGCGCCGGGACGCCTCCTTTAGTCAGCTCACGGAAGATCGAGATCGTCTTGCGCTTGGAGCCGATCATCCCGATGTATCGGACCTGGGTTTGCACCGCCCAGCGCAGCACGCGCATGTCGTCACGGTGGCCGCGGGTGACGATGACAATGTAGGAGGACTCATTCGGCGCGAGGCGAGCCGTGGCCTGCTCGAAATCCTCGGCGATGACTTCCTTGGCTTCGGGGAAGCGCTCACGGTTGGCATAGGCCTCGCGATCGTCTACCACGGTCACGTCAAAACCGGCTTCCTTGGCAACCCTATAAAGATTTACTGACACATGGCCTGCGCCGAAAATATAAAGTAACGCTGCAGGTAATACGGGCTCGACAAAAATCTCCAGCGTTCCGCCACACACCAGCCCGGTGTCGTACTTAGGATCCTGGTTGAGGTCAAAGGTCAGGGTGCGAGGCTTCTCGGACTCCATCACCTCGCGCGCCGCCTGCCAGACTTCAGCCTCCACGCAGCCGCCACCGATCGTGCCCACGATGGAGCCATCGTCGCGCACCAGCATCTTGGCCGTCTTGAAGGAAGGAATCGAGCCGCGCACGTTGACGATGGTCGCGACCGCGCCCCGGCGTCCCTCCTGCCGCAGCTTGACGATTTCCTCGTAGAGATCCACGCCAGCTTGATTATCAATCGGTTAACAGCGGCAAGTCAATGCAAAGCAAAAGCCCCGGGTCATCACTCCGGCGCTTCTTGCCTAGAACCAGTAAATATCTGGACCAGGTTTGCCACACTCACACGAATGCCGCCATCGCCCAAAATGGGAATGAGTTCCTCGCATTTGTGCTAGTTTTGAGGCTGTCAGGGGATTCCTCTTATGAAAGCCGTCCGCATTCACGAATTCGGTGGGCCGGAAGTTCTGCGCTACGAAGATGTCCCCGATCCGAAGCCACGCAAGGACCAGGTGCTCATCCGCGTCAAAGCCTGCGCCTTGAACCATCTCGATCTCTGGGTGCGCAAAGGATTGCCGGGCGTCAACCTGCCGCACATCCTGGGCAGTGACGTTGCAGGCGAGATCGTGGAAGCTGGAGAGTACATCACCGGCTTCAAACCGGGGCAGCGCGTGCTCCTTGCGCCCATGCACTTTTGCAATCATTGCGCGAAGTGCGTGGCTGGACTCCAGAACCAGTGTCGGGAGTTCACCGTGCTCGGCAACCGAGTGGACGGCGGCAACTGCGAGCTGATCGCCGTGCCTGCGGTTAATGTCATCCCTATCCCCGAAAGCCTCGACTTTAACCAGGCCGCGAGCGTTCCTCTGGTGTTTCTAACTGCCTGGCACATGCTGGTCGGTCGTGCCGGGATTCGTTTGGGACAGACCGTGCTGGTGCTGGGCGCAAGTTCGGGGGTGGGCATTGCCGCCATCCAGATTGCCAAGCTGTTCCACGCCCACGTGATTACTACGGCGGGAGATGAAAACAAGCTGGAGAAGGCCCGGGCGTTGGGCGCCGACCACGGCATTAATCACTACAAGCAGAAAATCTCCGATGAAGTGCGGAAGATTACCAACAAAGAAGGCGTGGACATCGTGGTCGAGCACGTCGGCGCTGCGACCTGGGAGGAGAGCATAAAGTCGCTCAAGTCCGCGGGGACGGTTGTAACCTGCGGCGCGACCACCGGCCCCAACGTCCGAATCGACCTGCGCTTCGTCTACTCACGCCAGCTTAATGTGCTCGGTTCCTACATGGGTACAATGGGCGAGCTGTATGACGTGCTGGGGCACGTCTTCGCCGGGCGTCTGAAGCCGGTTGTAGACCGCGCGCTTTCATTGAAGGAGATCCGCGCCGCCCACGAGCACATGGAAAAGAGCCAGATGTTCGGCAAGATTGTGCTGAACCCGTAGGGAACAAACCACAGAGGGCACAGAGGACGCCGAGGACAGCACCGGGGTTCCTCGGTGTCCTCTGTGGTTTAGAATAAAAATATCGTGTCCCGCGACCACAGCTTCGGCAGCTACGTCACCACGGAGAACGGCAAAAGGGTGGTCAAGGAGCTGACTTTCGGCAACCCCACGCCCGAAGGTGTTGTGCTTACCACGCTGGACAACGCCATCAACTGGACGCGCAAGAACTCCATTTGGCCGATGAGTTTCGGGCTGGCCTGCTGCGCCATCGAAATGATGTCCATGGGCGCCTCCCGCTTCGATATTGCCCGCTTCGGCGCCGAAGTTTTCCGGCCGTCGCCGCGGCAAGCGGATCTGATCATCATCGCCGGCCGAGTTTCGAACAAGATGGCGCCCGTCATCCGCCAACTCTGGGAGCAGATGCCCGAACCCAAATGGGTGATTTCCATGGGGGCCTGCGCAACGTCGGGCGGTGTATTCAATAACTACGCCCTGGTGCAGAGCGTGAACCAGGTCATTCCCGTGGACGTATACGTTCCCGGCTGTCCGCCTCGGCCTGAGCAGTTAATCTATGCCATCACTCTGTTGCAGGAAAAAATCCAGAAAGAGCGCGGCACTCTGAAGCGGGCGCTGAACCTTTCCTGAATCTCCAGATTTCTCCTCGATGGTTTCCCTGAGCGTCCCTGCATGTAGAATCGCCCACCATGACGCCTCTGGACA
>Ga0070697_100003841_pt1 | contig 11533 bp, 7 predicted proteins | sample KBSK1501metaG_FD_65475 | JGI IMG/M metagenome (GOLD analysis project Ga0070697, IMG submission 65475) | Corn, switchgrass and miscanthus rhizosphere microbial communities from Kellogg Biological Station, Michigan, USA - KBS K1-50-1 metaG | ecosystem: Host-associated > Plants > Roots >... | reverse complement strand
TCGACCAGCGAGAAGCGATCCTTCCACAGCTTCGCCGTTCCCCGAGCGCCTTCCGGGAACACCAGCAGCAGGCGCTCGGACTCCAGCAGCCGCAGCGCGTGCTCCGGTAGCCCGGTGAGATGGCCGCAGCGCGCCGTCCACGTCGAGGCGAAGGGGATGCGGTTGATGAACTTCTCCGCCATTCCTTGCGCCAGCCGCGGAGGATCCAGCTCGAGGAAGCAGGAGGCGATCACCATCGCGGCATCGAGGGCGATCCCGCCCGAATGGTTGCCGACCAGCATCGCGCGGCCTCGCGGCGGGACGTGCTCGAGCCCTTGCGCGCGGACGTGGAAGTAGCGGCGGTACAGGAACGCCAGCGCGCGAAAGGCGATGGTGAGGTGCCACTTGGAGATGCCGTACTCGTCCACGCCGCGCGCGTCGAACGGCAGCTCGAGCCGATCGACCCGCGCGGCGATCTCGTCGGGCATGGGGCGCGGAGAGTAGCGGAGTGTTGCCGTTCCGGCGAGCGACACCCTAGAATGCGCGCTCCCGACGGAGGACCGCATGCGCACGCTCGCCGCTGGCCTCGCCCTTGCGCTGCTCGCCGCTCCGGCCTGGGGACGCGCGAGGAACAACAGCAAGGGTCCGCGGGCCGGCGGTTACTGTTCCAAGAGCGCGGTCGGGACGACGTCGACGGACAAGAAGGGCGTGTCGCTGGAGTGCAAGGCCAGCAGGAACGGCAAGCCGCGCTGGGTGCGCAAGTAACCGACGTTGGTCGGATTCACGTCGTCACGGCTTCGTTTCGCGGCGAGCCGCAGCGTCCGAGAAACAGTCCGAAACAGATCTTCCCGACCTCTCTGGACGCACCATTTTGTCCAGGTGCATCAACGGAGATGTCGCATTGCACCTTGACGAAGCTCCTCCGCGGACCGGTAGCGTGCCCCGCCCAACCACCCCCAGGGGGCTCGAACATGCCTTCACCCGCTCATCACCGCGCGAGCGCTCTCGCTGCGTCGCTCCTTGCCATCCTGCTCGCCGCGCCTGCGTCGGCGAGAGTCACCCGCATCGTCCTGCAGGCACCGGTGCCGCTCACGTCGCCGGATACGTCGATCAAGCCCTACGAAACGATCGTCGGCCACGCATTCGGAGAGCTCGATCCGAAGGACCGGCTGAACGCCATCATCCAGGACATCGAGCTTGCGCCGCGCAACAAGAACGGCAAGGTCGAGTACGAGGCGACCTTCCAGATCGTAAAGCCCGTCGATCTGTCCAACGCCAGCGGCCTGATGTGGCACGACGTGCCCAACCGCGGCGGCCGGATCACGATCGTGGAGGCGGAGCGCAAGTTCGGAGACATCGGCCTCTCCAGCGGGTGGCAGGGCGACAACCAGGGCGGAGCTACGCCCCAGAACGTCGGCACCCTGCAGACCGGAACGACCAACGAATGGGTGAAGGTGCCGGTCGCGCACAACCGGGACGGCTCGACCATCATCGGGACCGTGCTGGGCCGCATCGTGAACCGCAGCGGGCTGGGTTCGCAGCCGCTCTTCGTGCAGGCGAACAAGTTTCCCTATGCCCCATTCACTCTCGATACGACCCAGGCGAGGCTGACGTCGCGCAAGCACGAGACCATGAGCGGGGGAGTCACCGGCGAGACCGTGATCGCGAGCACGGACTGGGCCTGGGGCAAGTGCGACCCGACGACGGGGTTTGCGGGCGTCGTCAAGTTCGACCCCACCGATCCGACGCAGATCTGCGTGAAGGGCGGCTTCAACCCGGCACTGCTGTACCAGGTCGTCTTTACCGCGATGGACCCCTTGGTACTCGGCGTCGGATTCGCCGCGTTCCGAGACCTCGAATCGTTCTTCAAGTACGAGACGAAGGACGACGCGGGCACCCGCAACCCGCTCGCGCGGGATCATAAGCACGGTTTCAGCGGGATACGCTGGTCGATCAGCCGTGGGGTCTCGCAGTCTGGCAACTTCCTGCGCGGTTGGCTGCACCTCGGATTCAACCAGGACGAGGCGCGCCGCCAGGTTTCCGATGGGATGTGGCCCATCATCGCCGGCCGGCGGATCGCGCTGAACTTCCGCTGGGCACAGCCGGACGGCGTGCTCGAGCTGTACGAGGCAGGGAGCGAAGGGCCGCAGTGGTGGGCGCCGTACGAGGACCAGGTCCGCAATCTTCCCACGCGTGGAATCCTCGACCGCTGCCGCGAGTCCAGGACCTGCCCGAAGATCATCGAGCACTTCGGCGCGGCCGAGGTGTGGGAGCTGAAGCTGCCCATCGAGTGGGTCGGGACGGACGCGAAGAACGACATCCCCATCCCCTCGAACGTGCGCCGCTACTACATCCCGAGCACCACCCACGGGGGCGGCGGGGGTGGCTTCGCGGTCGATACGAAGGATCTACCGCCTGTCCCGAACTGCCCGGGCAACAACTACGGCACGGGCGCGCTCAACGGGAACCCGGTGCCGCACACGCAGACCGTGAACGCGCTCCGCGTCCACTTCCGCAACTGGGTGATGGCGGGCATCCGGCCCCCGCCCAGCCTCTATCCGCGCCTGAACAAGCCCGTGGACAGGCACCACGACGACGACGGCGACGACGACGATCGCGACCGCGACGATCGCCGCCGCGAGGCGCAGCGGCCTCCGGACCTCGTTCCTCCGACGCTGGACGCGATGGGCTTCCCCAGAGGTCTTCCCAAGCTGCGCGACCTGGGGCCTCATGTGCCGGAGGCGGCGACGATCAGCGGCCAGGATGAGACGCCGTTCATCAACCCCGTGCTCGACTACGACTGGGGTCCGCACTTCAATCCCAGCGACGGTTCGGGAGTCCCCACCAACTTCCCGCCGCCCATCAAGCAGGTGATCAAGATGATGGTTCCGCGGGTCGACGCGGACGGCAACGAGATGGGCGGAGTTCCCGTGGTGCTGCGCGACGCGCCGCTCGGTTCGTACTTCGGCTGGAACATCACCGCCGGGGGAGCGCGCCCGTTCCACCAGTCGCAGAACTGCGACTACACCGGCGGCATGATTCCATTCGCGAAGACGAAGGCGGAGAGATTCGACGCCAACGGCAACGTCCTCGATCCCCGTCTCTCGCTCGAGGAGCGTTACGGAGGGCACGCCGGATACGTCGCCGCGGTCCAAGCAGCCGCGGCCAAAGCGGTCGCCATGGGGTTCCTGCTCCAGGCCGACGCTGACGCCCTGATCGCCCAGGCCGACGCGAGCAAGGTGCTCAACCCATAGCGCTGTCCCACGCGGGCGCTTCCCTCCGGAGGCGCTCGCGTGTTTGATGGTGGAATGACGCGTCGCAGGGTCTTCATCATCGCCGGCGAGTACAGCGCGAGCCCGCGCGATCTCACCCCGGAGAAGCGCCGCCGCGACTTCTTCGGCGGACCGCATCCCGACCTGAAGCCCGAGGAAGCGACGCACCTCTTCTTCCGCTATCCCAACCGCGGAGACGAGGGCCGCACCAAGCCCGAGGACTGGCAGAAGGCCTTCAACATCCGCGAGCCGGTGGCGCTGCCCGATCTGCTGGCGTCCGCCGCGCACCGCGCGCTGACCACCTTGCACACGCTGACCGGCCGGGACTGGCGCCGCACCTGCGACACCATCACCGACATGCTGGTCACCTCGATGCCGGGCCTCGATCCCAACGAGCGCGTCAACATCGGCCTGGTTCCGCAAGCGCTCCAGGTGCAGCTCGGGCTCTCGCCGCGCTCCCGGGCGCAGTTCGTGGTGGGAACCTCGGACAGCGGCGCCCAGGCCTTCTCCGAGGCCGTGCGCGCGGCCCGCACCGCCGAGCGTCCGGCGACCATCCTGGTGCTGGCGGGCCAGGTGATCCCCAGCGGGTACGTGTCGCAGTACCAGATCCGCTCGGTGCTCGGTGAGAACGATCAGGCGAACGGCCTGGACATGCTGGCCGTCGGCGACCTGATCATGGACGTGATGCGGCGCAGCTTCGATCTGCCGCCGCGCGAGCTGGAAGCGTTCCTCGCGCGAGTGGCTGCGCGCAAGGCGCAGGTCGGCGCCAACTATCCCGCCGGCATCAACGCCGGCAAGCCCTTCCGCCGCGACAACCGGCGCACACCCTGGTTCGACGCCAGCGACATCGCGGTCCCCTGCTGCGGCGCGGCCGCCACCATCGTCACCTCCGACGAGGCGCTGATCGAAGCGATCGCGGTCACGAAGGATCGACGCTTCCGCACTGCCCCCCTCACCGAAGTCCTCGGCGTCGGTGACGGGTCCACCAACCCGGATCTGCTCCACCGCAAGGCGCCTCTGCTGTTCGCGCCCGCCGTCTACTCGGGCATGGCCGCGTGCGCCGACGATGCGATGCTGCCGGTCTCCACCTTCAGCTCCTGCGCCTTCGGCGTCGTCCACGACGCGTTCCCCAGCATCGAGATGTCGTTCTTGCTCGCCCTCGGCCTCGGCTGGGAGCGGAGCGCGGAGCGGATGGCGGAGGGCTGGTCGAATCCCGTGGGCGGCCTGCTCACGTTCGGCCATGCGCTCGGGGCATCCGGCCTGGTCCAGGTGAACAAGGCACATCATCTCTTCTGCGTCGATCGGCGCTACCTGCGGGAGGCCGACTCGCGGCAAGGATTCCGCGAGGACGGCGCCCTCGCCTTCACCACCTCGGTGGGCGGACCGCTGTCCCACATCGTCTGTTCCCTGGTTCGCGGCGGGCACCAGGACCATCAGCCTCCGCGGCATCGCAGGGAGCCGACCGCGGCGGTTCCCGTCAGCGCGGGCGCGGCGTGGGAAGCCAAGGCGCGGCTGCTCTGGGTGCTGCTGCCTTCGCAGTTGCGCGCGGTCGCCAACGCCTGGCTGGTCGAAGGGACGACTTCGGTGAGCATCCGCAGCTGCCTGCGCGCGCTGTCGCCGGACGACGTCGCCCGGCTGCAGTTCGAGGGGCTGGAAGAGCTCGTAGCTCCCCAGTTCCTGACGGAAGTGCGCGGCCGGCTGCGGACGGTGGTGCGCGTCGCGCAACAAGAGAGCGAGCGGCTGGGGTCCATGTTCGACGTCTTCCGGCTGCTCACCGACGAGGTGCGCGAGATCGCCACCGAGCTCCGCGCGCAGGGCCGCTTGCTGCCTGCGGCGGCGGCGCTCGAGGAGCGGCGCCTGGCCGATCGGATCAAGGAAGCGCTGCGCGTGTCGCTGGCGGTGCTCTCGCGCCCCACCGAAGAGGGGGCGCATCGCCTGGTGCGCTTCATCGGTCCCGGCGAGCTGCAGGACGCGGACTTCGTCGCCCCGGAGACGCTGAAGCGGATCGACGTGGGGCCCGACGTGTTGCCCTTCTGGACCATCCGCGCCGTGCGGCCCGAGCTCCCGCCTCTGCCGCCTTCGCAAGCCAGCGCCGCCGAGCGGTTGAGCCAGATCGCGGCTCGGGGACCGGCCTCGGCGGCGGAGCTGCGTCTGTTGCGCACCTGGTTCTCGCTCGATCCGCCCCACGCGCGTCTCGAGCGCGCCTTCCGCGACGCCGGCTTTCCGGTACCCGATCGCCCCGCCGTGCGCGCGGTCTTGTACGCGGGCGAGGTCGCGGATCCGGGCCCGAGGCTGACGCCGAGCGAAGCGCACGAGCTCTTCGGGTTCGTGGCGCATCGCGCCCGGGCCTTCCTCGAGGCGTACCAGTCGGAGGCTTCGCAGGTGGGTCCGGCGCTTTCGGTGGTCGCTTTCGAGCGCCTGCCCGGGAGCGCCGGCGTCGACGCGGCGCTGTTGAGCGCCGCGCGCTTCGCCCAGGAGATCGCCCGCAGCGCGCTGGAGGAGGGCGTGCTGATCCGCGCGGCCGTCTGCGTCGGAGACGGCGAGCTGTTCGAGGACATCGACGGGAGGACCGCCGTCGTTTCCCCTGCCTCGCGGCGGGCCAGCGAGCTCCTCGGCAGCGCGCGCGTCGCGGCGCCGGATCGCGCCGCCCTCGTCCTTCAGGGGGCGTCCAGGCTCATCGTGACGCTGCTCGGCCAGAGGCTGGCCGGATGGGAGCGCGCGTCGGACGGGCCGGAGGGCGCGGCCATCTGGCTGGGGCCGCGCTCCTGAACATCGCGCGGAACACCTGAGACTCCTTGTCCACTTGACGGGCGGGAAACCGCGAAGTAGACGCCTCGACCGGTGCGCAAGAGAGGCACACTGACGTCCGTGCTCGGGGCCCGTTGGTGCCGCGCGCTTGCCGTCGTCGCCGTCTGCTTCCTGGCGGCGCAATCGATGCGCCTGCCGCTGCTGACGGCGGAAGCGCGGGCGGCGTGCTGCTGTCCGCACCACGCGGCGAATGCGGATTGCAGGTGCCCGGTGTGCACCGAGCTGCGCGAGATGCGGTCCGGAAAACCGTACTTCAAATCGTGCGGACAGTCCGCCGAGGCCGTCGCATTGATCTCGTTCGCTCCCGCCCTGCCCATCGTGAGGGCGCCCGCGCGCAAGGCTCCGATCCCGACGCCGGTGCCTTCGCGCGCGGAATCGCCGCCGCCCGGCCCGGCCTTGGACGTTCCGACTCCCCCGCCGCTCCCACTGGCCTGAGCGGCTCGACCAGCGTGTCCGCGGCTCTCTGCTGCCGCGGAGTGCCGTTCGCTTTCCGGTCTCGGGGAGTCCATGCGCTTTTCCGTCCTGTTCGCGATCACCGTCGTCTTCTGCCGCGCGCACTCCGCGGCGGCCCAACCATCGTCCCCGCCCGGGCCTGACCAAACGCCCGAGCGTGAGATCGCTTTGCCCGATCTGAGCGGTCTGCGGCTCTCGGGGTTCTTCGTCGGATCAGGGAATTACAACTCGCGCATCCAGATGGTCCCCGAGTTCGCCGGCGGCGCCCCCGTGAGCTCCGAGGCGGGCCGCGAGGACTTCCGCTTCGATCAGTTCTCGATCGGCGCCTTTCGCCGATTCGGGTCCTGGCTCTTCGCGGCGGCGAGCATCGAGGTGGAGCGGCACTCGCAGCGCCACAGCCACGGCTTCGCTCCCGACTTCGGCTGCGTCGGTCCCGATCCCTGCGTCGAGCAGTTCGGCACCGAGGCGATCGACACCGAAGTCAGCCTGCACCGCTTCAACGTGACCGCCATCGCGCCGCTGGGAAACGGCATCGCCTTCTCGGTGGGGCGGTTCGACACGCCCTTCGGATACGAGCGCCACGACGCGGCGCTGAACCTCACCGCTACCACGTCCGAGCTGCAGCGGTTCGGACGTCCCCAGAGCATGACGGGCCTTCAAGTCGGCGTTCCGATCAGCCCCTCGCTGGAAGTGTCCGCCTGGGTCGTGAACCGGTGGGAGAACGAGACCACCGAAGATCCGCTGGAGGACAACAACCGGGCCAAGAGCGTCGGCGGACGGTTCGGCTTCACGCCCATCCAGGGGAGCAGCCTGCTCAACATCGGCATCGGCGGGTTCTGGGGGCCGGAGCAGGACGACGTGAACAGGCACCCCCGCTGGATCGTGGACGCGGACGTGACCTGGTCGCCCAGCGCCCGGCTCCTGGTGGCGGCCGAGTTCGTCCACGGAGGGGAATCCGGCGTCTCCTTCCGCCCGCGCGGGATTCCGTTCGCCGCGCCCGCGGTGAACGACGCGGACGTGAGCTGGAATGGCTTCTACGTCCTCGCTCATTACGACCTCGTCGAGTGGCTGGGAGTCTCCGGGCGCTACGGGCTGTTCGACGACCGCGACGGAGCGCGCACCGGCGTCGCGCAGACGCTGCAGTCGTTCACCCTCGCGCCCATCCTGCATCTCTCGCGCCTCGTCTCCGACGTTCGCCCTCTGGGCGTGACGTACGCCCGCACGCGGCACCCGCTGGACTGGGTGGACGTCCGGCTCGAGTACCGCTTCTGGCACTCGGACCAGCCGGTCTTCGCCGACGTCGCTCCGGGGACTCCCATCCTCTCGGCGAGCCGGACGGCCCATCAGGTGACGCTGCAGTTCGTCGCCAATTACTAGGAGGGACTCTCATGCTCGGAGTGCATCTCTCTCGATTCCCGCTGAGCGGAAAGGTCTTCTGCACCCTGTTCCTCGCCGGCATCGGGTTCGGCGCTCTGGCGGCTTTCACCCAGGCGTCCACCGCGGTGGGAATCTCGCCCGCGGCGGTACGCGCGAGCCTCGCGCCGGAGATGCCCATGACCCATCTGGAGCACGGCCAGATGAGCGCCGAGAAGGAGATCGATCTGGCGCAGATTTCCGACGCCGCCAAGGTCTGGATGAGGACCCCGCTCCTGATCCAGACCAGCCATACGCACCTCTTCGGCCAGACCCTGATCGCCGGTCTTTTGGGTCTCATCTTCCTCTTCAGCTCGGCCGGCGAGCGGACCAAGTCGCTCATCGTCGCCTTGCCGTTCGTGGGAACGCTGCTCGACATCGGAGGCATGTGGGCCACCCGATTCATCTCGCCGTCGCTCAGCGTCATCGTCATCGCCGGAGGAACGCTATTCGCCGCCGGCTACGCGCTGATCGCCACCCTCTCCCTGTACGACCTCTGGTTCCGGAAGGAGCTCGCCAGATGAACAAGATCCACTCACTCACGCTCGCTTGCGCTCTCCTCGCCAGCTTCGCGCCGCGACCCGCGCCAGGTCACATGACGCCGCCAGTCGTCCTGGCCACGGATCGCGAGGCCGTCAGCCGCCTGCTCAGTGGCGCCAGCCGCTATTTCGTGCGCGAGGTCCGGCTGTCCGCTTCGCAGCAAGACGCGATCCGCCAGAAGACGGCCTGGACGCCCGACGAGGACTACTACCGCTTCTACGTCGGCCGGACGGCGGACGGCGTGGCCCTCGGGGCCGTGCTGTTCCTGAGCGAGTTCACCATCCACGGACCCGTCCGCGTCGCCGCCGCCATCGGTCCCGACGGAAGGATCAGGGGCGCCTCGGTGGTGGAGGTCACGGAGGAGTCGTACAGCTGGGTGAAGCCGCTGCTCGACGCCGGATTCTTGCGCCGGTTCTCCGGCCGCGACGCGCGCGGTGCGCTCGGCGCGGCTGTCGACGTGGGCGGCTCGATGCCGAGGTTCTACGCCGACGTCATCGCCCGCCTGATCGCGCGCGCCGCCGCGCTGTACGACGTGGCGTTGTCGAGGACCTGAGTCCCTTCGCCCCTACGGAGCGGCCTTGCGGTCAGAAACGGGGCCGGAGGCCGGGACCGGGAACCCGCGCTTGCGCATGAGCGCGGCGATCCCCGGATCCCTGCCGCGGAAGGCCCGGTACGCGTCTGCCGGGTCGACGGTGTTGCCCACGCTGAACACATGATCGTGCAGCTTCTTCGCCACCACCTTGTCGTAAGGGCCGGATGCTTCGAGGAACGCTTCCCAGGCATCCGCGGAGATCGTGTCCGACCACAGATAGCTGTAGTAGCCGGCCGAATAGGCGTCGCCCGAGAAGACGTGTCCGAACTGCGGGGTGCGGTGCCGCATCACGATCTCCTTCGGCATGCCCAAAGCGGCCAACGTTTCCTTCTCGAAGCGGGCCGGATCGATGGGAGCGGCGCCGGCGAGGTGCAGCTTCATGTCGATGAGCGCGCTCGCCAGGTACTCGACGGTCATGAACCCCTGGTTGAAGGTCTGGGCACGCTCGATCTTCTGCACCAATGCCGCGGGAATCGGCTCGCCGGTGCGGAAGTGGACGGCGAAGCGGTCCAGCACCGCCCGGGTGGACAGCCAGTGCTCCAGCAGCTGCGAGGGAAATTCCACGTAGTCGCGCGGCACCGCGGTCCCGGCCAGCGAGGGATAGGTGACGTTCGAGTTCAGCCCGTGCAGCGCGTGGCCGAATTCATGGAAGAGCGTCCTCCCGTCGTCCCAGCTGATCAGGAGGGGCTCGCCCGGCTTCCCCTTCACGAAGTTGGCGTTGTTGGAGACGATCACCGGGACTTCGCCGTCGAGGCGCGACTGCGGGCGGTACGCGTTCATCCACGCGCCCGAACGCTTGCCCTGCCTGGCGTAGGGATCGAAGTACCAGAGCCCGACGTGCTTGCCTTGCCCGTCGGTGACGCGGAACACGCGCACGTCCGGGTGGTAGACCGGAACGGAGCCGTCGGTGACCTGCTGGAAGCGCAGCCCGAACAGCTCGCCCGCGACCCAGAACATGCCCTCGCGCAGCTTCTCCAGCTGCAAGTACGGTTTCACGTCGCTGTCGTCGAGGTCGTACTTCGCCTTCCGCACCTTCTCCGCGTAGAAGCGGTAGTCCCAAGGCTGGATGCGGATCTTCGCGCCTTCGCGGTCCGCGACCGCCTGCATGTCGGCCACTTCCTCGTGGACGCGCGCGACCGCGGGCTTCCAGACCGCCTCCATCAGCTCTTCCGCCCGCTCCGGCGTCTTCGCCATGGTGTTCTCGAGGCGCCAGTGCGCGTGCGTCGGGTAGCCGAGCAGCGTGGCGCGCTCCGCGCGAAGCTTGAGGATCTCGACGATGGCCGCCTTGTTGTCGCGGGCGTCGCCGTTGTCGCCGCGCATGATGAACATCCGCCAGATCTTTTCGCGAAGCTCGCGCCGCGTCGATTGGGTGAGGAAGGGGTCCACGCTCGAGCGCGTATTGACGATGGCCCACTTGCCGCTCAGGCCGCGTGAGGCGGCCGCCGAGGAGGCTCCCTCCCGCACGGAGTCGGAGAGGCCGGCGAGATCCGCCTCCTTCTCCAGCACCACCATCTGCGAATTCTCCTCGGCGAGGAGGTTCTGGCGGAACTTCGCGTAGAGCGACGCCAGCTGCTGGTTGATGGCCGCGAGCCTCTGCTTCTGGCCCGCGTCCAGCTTGGCGCCCTGGCGGACGAAATTCGTGTAGTCGAGCCACACCAGCCGCTGCTGCTCGGGCGTCAGTCCGAGCCGATCGCGCGCCTCGTAGACGGCGGCGATGCGGGAAAAGAGGCGGCCGTTCTGGACGATGCGGTCGTTGAAGGCGGCCAGCTTGGGCGACATCTCGCTCTCGATGGCCTGTACCTCGGCGTCGTTCATCGTCGAGGTGTAGATGCCGTACACCGTCCTCACCCGGTCCAGCGCCTTGCCGGTGCGCTCCATCGCGGCGATGGTGTTCTCGAACGTGGCCGGGTCGGCGCCGCCGGCGATGCGATCGATCTCGCGCAGGTTCGCCGCCATCGCAGACTCCAGGGCAGGCTGGATGTCGCTGACCTTGAAGCGGCCGAATGGAGGAACGCCGCCGTACGGGCCGGCCCATTCGGCGAGGAGCGGGTTCGCGCTGTCGGCTTTCGCGGCCATCGGTTCGCCCGCTTTCGGCTGCTCCGGTTTCGGCTGCTCCGTAGCGCAGCTCATGACGGTGAAGATCAGGCATCCCAGCATCGCAGCGGGCCGGCGGCCACGGAGAATCATGTCGCACCTCTCGAAGTTGGGGGCGGAACCTACCGCGATCGCGGGTTTCCGTCGCGGCCCAAAAGCGGAGGGGTCAAATCAGGCGGTGGAGCTCCTTACAACGGATCGCTCGCGGAGTGCCTCGGCGCCGCCCGATCGTCCGGGGAGACTTCGGTGTTCACATTCCCCTCCCGTGCACGTGGCTCCCGGTCGCTTTCGGTGGCTGCAGCCCGACGAAGAAGAACGCGCCCACCGGCGCGCGCGTTCCGTAGACGCCTTCAAGAGATGCGGGTACGAGCCCCACGTCCAC
>Ga0070697_100003840_pt1 | contig 11536 bp, 10 predicted proteins | sample KBSK1501metaG_FD_65475 | JGI IMG/M metagenome (GOLD analysis project Ga0070697, IMG submission 65475) | Corn, switchgrass and miscanthus rhizosphere microbial communities from Kellogg Biological Station, Michigan, USA - KBS K1-50-1 metaG | ecosystem: Host-associated > Plants > Roots >... | reverse complement strand
CGCGTTGTTGATCCGGCGGACCACCTGGGGCACCGAGTTGACCGGGTAGAGGCTCTGGTCGGGGTAGGTCTGCCCGGCCAGGTTGGCGTCCGCCGCCACCTGCCAGCCGGACAGGTAGATGGCCTGCAAGCCCGCCTTGACCTGCTGGACCGCCTGGTTGCCGGTCAGCGCGCCGAGCGCGGTCACCGCGTCTTCCTCGGCGAGCAGCTTGCGCAGCCGCTCCGCGCCGCGGCGGGCCAGCGTGAACTCCTCCGTTAGCGTGCCGCGGAGCCGCACTACGTCCTCAGCCGAGTAGGCCCGCTTAGTGTCGCTCCAGCGGGGGTCGGTCTCCCATTCGCTTTGCAGCCTGGCGGCTTGCTGGCTGATCGTCTCCACTATGGTGCCTTCCTCGGGTTCAGGTTGTCCGTGCTACTTCAGCGTGTTTCCTCAGCTCGGGAGCTGCCTAGGCTCGGCCTGTGTAAAGTTTTGCTGATTTTGACAGATCAGAAAGTTATACTGAGCTTCACCATGAAAGATATGAAGAATTTGGTCCAGACCGATGGTATAGACCTTGTAACCTTCGGTCAGCGGCTGCGGCACCTGCGCCGGATGCGCGGTCTGACGCTCACCGAGCTGGGGGAGCGGATCGACCGTGCGCCCTCGGTACTCTCGCTCATCGAGAACGGCCGCCGGGAGCCGAAGCTGTCGCTGATCGAGCAGCTGGCAGCGGCGCTCTCGGTGCCCATGACCGAACTGCTCAGCCGGCAGCCGCCGAGCCGCCGGGCGCAGCTGGAGATCACCCTCGCCGACGCGCAGCAGGACCCGTCCTACCGGCGGCTCGGCCTGCCCGCGCTGAAGGTCGGCGCCCGCGTCCCCACTGACGTGCTCGAGCACCTGGTCGCGGTGGCGGCCGAGCTGCGCGCCCAGCAGTCCAAGCCCGCCGCCACCCCGGAGGAGGCCCGGGCGGCGAACGCGGCGCTGCGCGAGGCCATGCGCGAGCGAGGCAACTACTTCGAGGTCATCGAGCGCGAGGCGGCCGACGCGCTACGGGCCGGCGACTACGCGGGCGGCCCGCTGTCCCAGGGCATGCTGGTCTCGGTGGTCAGCAAGCACGGCTTCGCCATCCGGTACGTCCAGGACCTGCCGCGGTCAGTGCGCTCGCTGACCGACCTGAGGAACCGGCGGATCTACGTCAAGCAGGAGCCGGTCGGCGCGCACTCGCCGAGGGCGATCGTGCTGCAGGCCCTCGGCCACTTCCTGCTCGGCCACCAGGTGCCGCGCGACTTCGCCGACTTCCTGCGGCAGCGGGTGGAGGCGAACTACTTCGCGGCTGCCGTTCTCATGCCTGAGACGGCGGCCGCGCCGGTCCTCGACCGGGCCAAGAAGAACCGGGACCTCGCCGTCGAGGACCTGGTCGACCTGTTCTCCGTGTCCTACGAGATGGCCGCGCACCGCTTCACCAACCTCGCCACCCACCACCTGGACCTGCCCTGCCACTTCGTGAAGAACGACGCGAGCGGCATCATCTACAAGGCCTACGAGAACGACGGCGTGGTCTTCCCGGCGGACCCATCGGGTGCGATCGAGGGACAGCGGCTGTGCCGGCAGTGGTCCGGGCGGCAGGTGTTCGGGGCCGCCGACCGGTTCTCCCCGTACTGCCAGTACTCCGACACCCCGTCGGGCACCTACTTCTGCGTCGCCCAGGTCGATCCGCGTGCCGACCGCGGATTCGCCATCACGCTCGGCGTGCCGTTCGAGCATTCCCGCTGGTTCCGTGGCCGCGAGGCGACCAAGAGGACGCGTTCGGCGTGCCCGGATGGCGAATGCTGCAGCCGCCCGCCGGTCGCGCTGGCCGAGCGATGGGAAGGGCAGGCCTGGCCCTCAGCCCGGGCGCACTCCCACATCCTGTCCGCCCTGCCGGCCGGCAGCTTCCCCGGCGTGGACGACGCCGATATCTACGAGTTCCTCGACCAGCACGCCCGGGACGAGCGCGACTAGGCCGAACCCTTCAGGTCGCTGCGGACCTGATCGGCGATCTCATGAATCTTCTGCTCGGTCTCGACCAGGCTGGCCTCGGCCCGCGCCGTCCGCTCGGCGGCCCGGCGCTCGCGCAACGTCGGCTTCCTGCTGGTACGCGTGGAGTGCTTCGGCCGCCTGAACAAGCCCATGATCTCGTCCTTCCGATCGCCGGCGGGCCGCCCGCTGGCAGCCAGAAGGCAGCTACCCGCCTGGCGCGCATCTATGTCACTCCTGGGGTAGGAGGAAACGGCCGAGGGTGTCCCGGCGGCCGGCCGAGGGCTCTCGATAGGGTAGGCAGCGAGGAAAACCTTTTCATAGGAGGAAGCGTGCATTATCGTCCGCTCGGCAAGACGGGCCTGTCGGTCTCCGAGATCGGGTACGGGGCGTGGGGCATCGGCGGATCGGGGTGGATCGGCGCGCGGGAAGACGAATCCGTGCGCGCCTTGCACCGGGCGATCGAACTCGGCGTGAACTTCATCGACACCGCCCGGGGATACGGGGAGAGCGAGCGTATCGTCGGCACGGTCGTCCGGGAGCACCGCGGCGATCCGCTCTACGTGGCGACCAAGGTGCCGCCGAAGAACCGGATGTGGCCCGCGCCGGACGGCGTTGACCCGGACGGGACCTTCCCCGGCGACCACATCAGGGCCAGCCTGGAGAAGAGCCTGCGCGCGTCCGGCCTGGAGGCGTTCGACCTGCTCCAGTTCCACGTGTGGAGCGACGAGTGGATGGGCCGCGGCGACTGGCTGGAGACCATCGAGGACCTCAAGCGGGAGGGGAAGATCAGGTTCTTCGGCGTGTCGATCAACGACTACCAGCCGGACAACGCCCTGGACCTGGTACGCAGCGGCCACGTCGACGCCGTCCAGGTCATCTACAACGCGTTCCACCAGGCGCCGGAGGAGCACCTGCTTCCCGCCTGCGCCGAGCACGGCGTCGGCGTCATCGTCCGGGTCGCCCTGGACGAGGGCGGCCTCACCGGCCGGATCACCCCCGACACCACGTTTCCCGACGGCGACTTCCGCAACAGCTTCTTCGGCGGTGACCGGAAGGCGCAGGTCAAGCAGCACCTCGACGCCCTGGTCGCCGACCTCGGCATCGAAGCGGACCAGATCGCTGAGGTCGCGCTGCGCTACGTGCTCAGCCAGGACGCCGTCTCCACCGTGATCGCGGGCATGCGGACCGTCCGGAACGTCGAGCGGAACGCCGCGGTCGGCGACGGCCACGGGCTCAGCGCCGGGCAGCAGGCCATCGTGGCCAGGCACCGCTGGGAGCGGAACTTCTACGCATCCTGACGGCGCCGCCCGCCGTCGCTGGTGCCGGCGCGGGCGCGGGGTAGCCAGCCCGTTCGGCGGTAAAATCCGGGACCGCCGGGCGGTCCGCTTCCCGCGGCCCGCGCCACGATGTTACTCTCGGGTAACTACGTACGGAGGCGGCATTGAGCGATGAGAATCCCGCGGCGTTCTCGCTCGAGCTCGGGGATGACCTGGTGGAGATGCGGGACTGGCTGCACGGGTTCGCGGAGTCGGTGATCAGGCCGTCCGCCGCGGAGTGGGACGAGCGCGAGGAAACCCCGTGGCCGGTGCTCGAGGAGGCGGCCAAGATCGGGCTGTACTCGCTGGACTTCTACGCGCAGCAGTACCTGGAAGGGTCCGGGCTCGGCATCCCGGTCGCGTTCGAGGAGCTGTTCTGGGGGGACGCGGGGATCGGGTTGTCGCTGGTCGGCAGCTCGCTGGCGGCGGTCGCGGTGGTCGCCAACGGGACGCCTGAGCAGGTCGGGGAGTGGTGCCCGCAGATGTTCGGCGGGCCTGGGGAGGTGAAGCTGGGCGCGTTCTGCTCCTCCGAGCCCGAGGCGGGCAGCGACGTCAGCGCGATCAAGACCCGCGCGGTCTACGACGCCGCGCGCGACGAGTGGGTGCTCAACGGGGTGAAGACCTGGGTCACCAACGGCGGCATCGCGAACGTGCACGTGGTCGTGGCGTCGGTGGACCCGGCCCTCGGGTCGCGCGGGCAGGCGAGCTTCATCGTGCCGCCCGGCACATCTGGCCTTTCCATGGGGCAGAAGTTCCGCAAGCACGGGATCAGGGCCTCGCACACCGCCGAGGTCGTGCTGGACGACGTCCGGGTGCCCGGCCGGTGCGTGGTCGGCGGCCGGGAGCGGCTGGAGGAGCGGCTGGCCCGGATCCGCGAGGGCGGCCACGGCGGCGAGCAGGCCGCCCTGAAGACCTTCGAGGCATCCCGGCCCGGGGTGGCGGCGATGGCGGTCGGCGTGGCGCGCGCGGCGGTGGAGTACGCGACGGAGTACTCGAGGACCCGGGTACAGTTCGGCCGTCCGGTGGGGCAGAACCAGGCGGTGGCCTTCATGCTCGCGGACATGCGCACCGCGGTGGACGCGGCTCGCCTGCTGACCTGGCGCGCCGCCTGGATGGCCCGGCAGGGCAAGCCGTTCGGCAGCGCCGAGGGGTCGATGTCGAAGCTGGTCGCGGGGGAGACCGCGGTCCGGGTGACCGAGCAGGCCATCCAGGTCCTGGGCGGCAACGGGTACACGCGGGACTACCCGGTCGAGCGGTGGCACCGGGACGCCAAGATCTTCACGATCTTCGAGGGCACCTCCGAGATCCAGCGCATGATCATCGGTCGCGCCGTCACCGGCTTGGACGTGCGGTAGCCCCGAGCTGCGAAAATTGCCGTACTTCAATCCGATACGAATAACGGTCCGACCCCGGAAGCTCGCTCAGATTCCAGGCGGATTGGCCTGGTGTTCCGTCACTGTTCCGTGAGCATCGGGCGTGACCGTACGAGCCGGCGCTCAGCTGTCCGGCCCTATCACTCGGGTGAAACGCTCGCTGATGACCGCGCGGGCGCGGTCGTGAGAGCACGGCAGCATGTGGGCGTAGACGCGCAGCGTGAAGGCCGGGTCGCTGTGGCCGAGGTATTCAGCGAGCTCCTTGATGGAGACGCCCCGGCGAAACTGCATGACGCTGGCGTAGTAATGACGGAGCTGGTGGATGCCTTCCCTGCGGGTGGTGACGTAGCGGCGGCGGCTGCGTCTGTCCTTGGCAGGTTCGGCGATCAAGGCGGCCCGCCGGGCCGCACGCGCCGCTGCCACGGCGCGCACGCCTCCGCTCCCGCTACGGCGGCGCCAACGCCGGTCGGCTGGCGCGAAAAGACGGAATGCGGCCGCTCGACATACAGCAAGTTTCAACTGTACAGGTGGGCGTCCCCGCTCCCGCTGCCGAGATTGTCCGGAGCCGGGCAGAACCCGTCAAGCCCGTCTGTGACCGCAGTACAACCGCTTCAGTCAAATTGCTTGGTGAACGTAGACGCGAAGACGACCTTGACAGGCACGCCCGAGGCTAGGGGAGTTGTTGGACGCGGCGGAGCTCGAAGGCGATCACGATCTCTGAGATGCCGCGGAACAGGGCGAAGAAGCCGACCCAGATCAGCAGCAGCGCTCCTTGTACGGGACGGTACTGCTGGGAGGCCCAGAAACCGAGCAAGATCTCCAGGATGCCGACCACCAGGCCAAGCCACCAGGTGGAGTTGACCTCCCTGGTGCTGACGGAGGTGATGATATAGAACGTGCCCTGGAAGATGAGCAGCAGCCCCAGGATCGAGGCGAGCGCCCAGAACGCGTTGTAGGGCCGGGCGAATGACCAGCCGGCGCCGAAGGCGAAGATGATGCCCATCAGGATGTGCAGCCAGCGCCAGCTGGGCATGACCGAGGCGATGACGAACTCGTTGATCGTAGCCACCAGGAAGTAGACGCCCAGCAGCACGCCCACTGTGGGGATCGAGGCGGGGGCGAACCGCAGTGCAATCCAGGCGAGGATGAGCCATCCGATGCCGGTCAGCAGGAATATCCACCAGGGGCCGGCCAGGCGCGCTAGCCCTGCGCGGGTCCTTGACCGGACGTCTGTGCGTTCGTCCATGGCGCTCATGAGCAGCTTCCTTTCCGCCAGGTGGCTACCTGCGTATGGGACCGTCTGCCGGATGATTTACCCGGTTCCGGGGATTATGAAGCCCGGTCGGAAACAGGCATCACGCCAAGTGGCGTCAACGTTTGTTGACAGCGAAACGGCTGAGGTCCTTAGCGCATCTACCCAAGAGGTGAGCCGTAGTGCTTCGGAATCGCTGGGCCTCTAAACGTCAAAGTGGACTATTCCCTGTCACGTATCCACTGACGATTAAGTGTCAAAGCTGCAGCTCGGATCGAGCACCTGTTCCGTCTCTGTTCCGTGAGAGCCTTAAATGACGGAAGATGACCATCGATGACCAGCGGCTTCCTGCCAAGCTGGGCGCATGATCGTCAACATATGCGCTAGTCGGCTCCAGGTACGTCCGACAACTTCACGATCTTCGAGGGCACCTCCGAGATCCAGCGCATGATCATCGGCCGCGCCGTCACCGGGCTGGACGTGCGCTAGCCCTGAACTGCTGAACTACCGTCACCTATGTGCCGAACGGAAATAAGTCTCTGAACTGCGTCAACGACGGCTATCGACCGCCTTGCACCTAGACGGTCAGAGGCCAGCGGCCGACAGTGTCATGGCTTTAGATCGTGATGACGCATCGGGGCTTCCTTCTCACGGTCGCCTGATGCCGAGCATCATGGGGGTCATGGGCAGAGCGCTGACCGCAGCGGAACTGGGATACCTTGTCAAGCTGCTCCAGCGGTTCGCCGAGAACGATCTCGGCCAGCATGGCGCCTGGCGGCTAAATACCTCCGACGGCCCGGTCTACGTCCGGCTGAGCCGGAAGCGCACACCAGATGAGCCCGCCGATGCCTTCCGGCCAGTGGAACCGCCCTCGCCGTACCACACAAGCGGCGGCGGCGGTCGAGCGCTACCCGTGGCGCACGGTGGCCGCGAGCCCGGCGGGCGCCGCTCACTAGGCAGCTGAGCATCAACAGGCCGGTCCCGGCCTGGCCAAGCGTTTCAGCGGCGTTTCAGCGGGTTTCCAGCGTGCTCGGATTTAATGAGCGGGCCAGCCTCACGACAACGGAGGGGACGCTGTGTCCGGGATTTTCAGCAGGCATGTACCGTCTGTCCTATGTAAGAGCCCGTATCAGGCCAAGGAGATGTAGTTGTGTCGTTTCAGACGGGCGCTAGCCGCCACGACCCTGGTCGGCAGCCTGCGACCACGCTTAAGGCCGTCTGCGGCACGCTGCGAGAGCGCTATGCCGAGATCCAGCGCATGGTAATCGGCCGGGCGGTTACCAGACTGGACGTTAGGTAGGCGGGTCCCGACGGTCACCGCGAAGGTGGACGGGCAGGTGGCCGTTGTTCGGTACAGTACACGGCCCTGGCAGGTATATTGTCGATCATCCCTATCGAGAATATGGGTAGGAGAGCGAGAGAGGTGTCACGCGAGATGACCACGGTCACCAACGGAGTTAACGTGCAGGCGCTGCTTGACGCGCGCGAAGTGCTGAAGGGTGCGCCTGAGGCCGCCCAGTTCACCTGGCGGGCATCCGCCAAGTGGCAGAGCGGTGTGCACAGCACGATCAAGGTCCAGAGCTTCTTCGGCCTCGGGGAGGAGCAGGCCCACAAGGAGGAGTCGGTGTTCGAAGCCGACCACCCCGAGGTCTTCGCGGCGGAGGACGGAGGCATCACGCCGATCGAATACCTCCTCGTCGGCCTGGCGAGCTGCCTGACGGCGGGCGTGGCGTCCGTTGCGGAGAACCGGGGCATCCAGCTGCGCTCGGTCACCTCGACGGTCGAGGGCGCGCATGACATCCGCGGGATCCTCGGTGCCGACAGCGACATCCGCAACGGCTTCAACGACGTCAAGGTGACGTTCACCATCGACGCGGACGCGTCGAGGGAGGACATCGAGGCGCTGGTGGCCCAGTCTCAGAAGCGCTCCGCGGTGTTCGACGCCCTGACGAACCCGACGAACGTCACCGTCGAAGTCGCCTGAGAGCCACGTCATCGAGCGCGTAACCACGGTCGTCATCGGGGCGGGGCACGCGGGCCTCGCCGCGAGCCGCTTCCTCAGCGACCGGTCGATCGACCACGTCGTGCTCGAGCGCGGTGAGGTGGCGAACTCCTGGCGGCGGGAACGCTGGGACTCGCTGCGGCTGCTCACTCCCAACTGGCAAAGCCGCCTGCCGGGCCTTCCCTACGAAGGCCCGGACCCCGACGGCTACATGACGGTCGGGGAAGTCACCGAGTTCATCGAGCGCTTCGCCACGGCCTCGCGCGCTCCCGTCCGGACCGGCACGAACGTCACGTCGGTGCGGCGCACCGACGACGGGTATCACGTGACGACGACCCGCGGCGAGATTGGCTGTCGGGCAGTGGTCATCGCGAGCGGTGCCTGCAATAAGCCAGCGGTGCCGCAGTTCACAGCGGCGGTGCCGGCGTCCGTCGAGCAGCTGACACCGTTCGACTACCGCGACCCCGCCAAGCTCCCCGACGGCGGCGTGCTCGTCGTCGGAGCGTCGGCGACCGGCGTGCAGCTGGCAGCCGAGCTGCAGCGGTCGGGCAGGCCGGTGACCCTCGCGGTGGGGGAGCACGTGCGGTTGCCGCGCACGTACCGCGGCCGCGATGTGCTGTGGTGGATGGACGAGTCGGGCGTGTGGGACCAGAGGTACGACGAGGTCGAGGATCTCACCCGGGCCCGTCGGCTGCCCTCGCCCCAGCTCGTCGGGACTCCTGAGCGGACGACGCTCGATCTCAACGCGCTCGCCTCGATCGGCGTCGAGCTGGTGGGCCGCTGGGCGGCCGTCCGTGACGGCCGCGCGCTGTTCTCCGGTGGCCTGCGCAACGTGTGCTCGCTCGCGGACCTCAAGATGGGGCGCCTGCTGGACACGTTCGATGACTGGGCTCGGACGCACGGGTGTGACGCTGAGGCCGGCCCTCCCGAGCGCTTCGCGCCGACACGCGTGCCCGAGTCGACGCGGTTGCAGCTTGACCTGCGAAGCGGCGAGATCCGCGCGATCGTGTGGGCGACGGGTTTCCGGCCTGACTACCGGTGGCTCGACGTGCCCGTGGTCGACGCGAAGGGCCAGCTAAACCACGCGGGCGGTGTGGTCGACAGCCCGGGACTGTACGCGCTGGGGCTGTCCGTGCTGCGGCGGCGCAAGTCCACGTTCATTTACGGTATCGAGGACGACGCGCGCGAGGTGATCGATCACCTCGCGCGGCACTTGACCATGCGCCGGTGATCCTGGCTGCCGGATCGACGGTGCGGGACTGCGGCTGTCCTTGCGGTCGTACAGCGGCTGATCGTGCGCCGCACGCCGCGGAGCTGCTGGCCGCCAGGAGCTCAGCTCGTGGCGGTGGTGCTCACCCCGAGCAGGTCGGCGAACCGTTGCACCATCATCTCGGCTGGGCCCTCGGTGTGCTGTCCCGGTGCTACATGAAGGAGGTAGCCGCCACCTTCGCGAAGGTGCCAGGCGGCCCGCGCGGCTACCAGGTGCTCGCCGCGGCCGCGCGCGACGAGCACGGCAGCCAGCTTGCGCTGGCCCAGCATCTGGGCGTGGACCGGACGGTGATGACCTACCTGCTGGACAGCCTGGCCGAGGCCGGCCTGATCGAGCGGCGGCCGGACCCGGCCGACCGCCGGGCCCGGCGGATCGTGGCCACCCCGCTCGGGCGGGCTCTGCTCGACGAGCTCGGCGAGCGGCTCCGCGCGGCCGAGGACCACGTGCTGGCCGGACTGGACGACGAGACGGACCGGCAGGCGTTCCGGGCCCTGCTGCGGCGGCTCGCCGTACACGCCGCGACCGGCTCACCTTGCGTGCAGCGCGTCGATGAGGCCGAATTCCCCGACCGCCGGCCGCGCGGTGCGGTGGCCGATCTAGACCGCGCCTGACCCGATCCGGATCGTCACCACTGCCGTCAGGTGCGGCTCGGGCTGCGCATCCACGGCGATCTTCACGGAACAGGGCCGAACGTATCTCGGATCTTGGCACCGGTCCAGGTGGCGCTGTCGGCCAGCCCCGAGCGGACCCGCAGCACGTCGGCTGAATCTTCCGCTTTCCCTTGACAGAAAGTTGGCGCGAGGTCACGGTAAGGAAGGTCCGACCGACCTGTCTAGTGATGGTGGTGATAAGGGATGCGCTGGTTAGCCCGTCGGCCGTCAGGGAACGCGGACTCGCCGCGGGCGGATCTGGCAGACGTCGGTGCATGGGGCGCCGGTGACGCGCTGCCGGGCAGTGGCGAGCTGCTGGCGGCAGCTGAGCGATTCATCGCGCTGTTCCATGAGGAGAACCCGGGGGCGGGTGCCTTCGCCGACCGGATGCGGCAGGTCCGCGGCGACGTCAAGGCGCACGGGACCTACCGGCATACTCCCGGGGAACTCGCGTTCGCCGCCCGTGTCGCGTGGCGGAACAGCTCGCGTTGCATCGGCCGGCTGTACTGGCGCACGTTGCGGGTCAGGGACCGGCGGCAGGTGAGCGCCGCGGACCAGATCGCGGCGGAATGTTTCACGCATCTGCGCGAGGCCACCAACGGCGGACGAATCCGGCCGGTGATCACCGTCTTCGCGCCGGATGCCCCCGGACGGCCGGGGCCGCGCATCCTCAATTCGCAGCTGGTCGGCTACGCCGGTCATCAGGCCGGCCAGGCCGTGGTCGGGGATCCGGAGCACCTGGAGATCACCCGCCTGGCTCGCGAACTCGGCTGGCGGGCTAGCGATCCGCCTGGCCGGTTCGATCTGCTGCCCCTGATTATCCAGCCGTCGGGATTACCGCGAACCCGGTTCGACCTGCCCGGGGGCGCCGTGCTCGAGGTCCCGCTGCGCCACCCGGAGCTCGCCTGGTTCCGTGAGCTGGGGCTGCGCTGGTATGCCGTCCCGGTGATCAGCGACATGTACCTGGAAGCGGGCGGCATCCGCTATCCGGCCGCGCCGTTCAACGGCTGGTACATGTGCACGGAGATCGGCTCTCGTGACCTCGGTGACGAGGGGCGGTATAACCAGTTGCCGGAAATCGCCGCCCGGATGGGCCTGAGCATCGGCAGTCCCCGGACGCTGTGGAAGGATCGCGCGGTCACTGAGCTGAACGCCGCTGTGCTGCACTCCTACGAGATGTCCGGGGTGAAGATCGCCGACCATCACACCGAGTCGGAGCGCTTCCTGGCGCATATCGGAAAAGAGGAGCAGCACGGTCGGCGCTGCCCGGCCGACTGGTCCTGGATCGTGCCGCCCACCGCCGGCTCGACCACGCCGGTGTTCCACCGCTACTACGACGATTTCGAGGCGTCGCCGAACTTCCGCCGGCATGACAGCTAGTGCGTATCAGGCTACGTTTTCCCCTCCGCCGGCTGCGCACCGGCCTGCTTCGCGCAGCAGGTAGATGCCTGCGATGACCATCCAGCAGCGGAGCGGGTAGACGGCAAGCCGTTCCACGCCCCCGAAACCGGCGGCCGGAGCGAAGCCCGTGAACAGCAGCACGGTCGCGGCCATCGCCAGGATGCTCAGCGGCAGCGTCAGCGGCCGTAGCCTGCCGAGCGGACTGGCCCGCCTGATCAGTCCGGCCAAGATGAACCCGCAGTTACCCACGGCTATGCCGACGAAGGCACCCAGCAGG
>Ga0070697_100003839_pt1 | contig 11538 bp, 8 predicted proteins | sample KBSK1501metaG_FD_65475 | JGI IMG/M metagenome (GOLD analysis project Ga0070697, IMG submission 65475) | Corn, switchgrass and miscanthus rhizosphere microbial communities from Kellogg Biological Station, Michigan, USA - KBS K1-50-1 metaG | ecosystem: Host-associated > Plants > Roots >... | reverse complement strand
CCGCTAGCCATCGCTTCCGCGATCGCGAGTCCAAAAGATTCTGTGTGCGATGCAGAAACGAACACATCCAAAGCGCAGTAAAGTTCGGCTAAATCGTCCAACCAACCTACGAGACTCACCTGCGTTGTCAAATTCAATTCCTTTATCATTTGTTCGAGCCGCGTCCGATGCTGCTTTTCTCGCGAATGATCAACACCGGCAATGATGAAGTGTGTCTGTGGAAGTTGCTTTAATAATTGCGACGCGGCGCGAAGGATCTCTTCTTGTCCCTTGAGTGGCGTTAACTCTCCTACGGTTCCCACCAGCAAGCTTTCCTCCGGAAGTTTCCAACTACCAAGAAACTGCTGTCGATTAAACTCCGCCCTCGCTTCCGAAAATCTGGCGGTATCAATTCCGTTTAGTACCACACTGATTTTTTCCGCGGGCACGATCGCATCGGCCTTAAGCCGGGACGCAACCGCGTTTGAAACAGCAATTACTCGCGCCGCCCGCGAAAGCGTGATCCGATGCAGTCGGCCCAAAGGGAACAGCACGTGACGGGTAATTATTAACTTCGAGGCTGCGTTCGCACGCGCTGCATAGGCAGCAAGCGGATAATCACGGGCCATGTGCGCGTGTACGATCTGAATCTTGTTTCTGCGCACGAGCCGCGCGAGATCTTGAGCGCTTATTGCATCAAGCGAGTTTCGCAGAGGAAGCGTAGTTATGTTTTCGTTTGCTAGCGCCGCCAGCTCTTGTATCAATGGTGAGTTTGGTCGCAGCGCAACATAGGCATCATGCCCCCGTCGAGCGAGCCCATTGGCGAGGTCCGCAAGATGGCGCTCGCCGCCGCCAAGAGACTGAGCTGAACTTATCTGAAGAATTCTCAACTTGGAAATTGGGGAACGAACAAGCTTGAACGTTTTAGGCAGACCGAATGTACACAAGAAATCGTTGGGCTTCCAGATAAACTCGCATAAGACCCCCAGGTCATTCCCAATCGGCCAACAACCCGGCGGTGACTATTTCAAAGGCCTCGTACCCGCGTACCAAACCCAAACAGAGCTAGCGATCTGTGTTTGCTTACCAGCTACGGTCAACTTCATGGGTCCGGATAAACCACCACAAACTCCTTTGACTGCCGATCGGCACACCTGTTGCCATTGAATCCATTTGGAAACGTTTATTGAGGGAAACTTGAAGGAGGATGAATTCATGGCGAAGCCAAAACTAATCACAGGTCTTTTTAAGAATCGTTTAGCAGCGGAAGCTGCGGTAGACGCAATCATGAAGCGCGGGTATACGCGCGATGACATCAGCGTGTTGATGTCTGACGCAACCAGGAGCAAGGAGTTTGCGCTGCAAGCACGCACCCATGCAGCCGATGGCGCCGGCGTTGGCGGAGCATTGGGTGGTGTGGTTGGGGCCGCGCTAGCCGCGATCGTCGCGGTCGGTAGCACAATTGTCCTGCCGGGATTGAACCTCGTCATCGCGGGTCCGATTGTGGCGGCACTTGCCGGAGCCGGTGCGGGCGCGGCAACAGGGGGCGTCATAGGGGCCCTCATCGGCGCAGGCATACCCGAGTATCGCGCCAAGGTTTATGAAGCCGGCCTACTGAGCGGCGGCATTCTGCTGGGCGTTGAAGCTAAGTCGGACGAGGAAGCAGATAAACTGGAGGAGCTCCTTGGGGCACTTGGTGGCGAACACGTTCGCGCAGAGTAAGCGACCACAATCTGATCATGGTTGCACAAAAAAAGGGCTTACGACTTCCGAGAGCCGTAAGCCCTGATTGATTAAGTTAGACAGCAGCGGAGTATTCTCCGGCTACTTGCCAACTGATTCGCCGATGTCTTCGATTGCCTCGCCAACTTTTCGCTTCGCCGTGCCGAAGCCTTCCTGCACTTTACCGCCAGTGCGATCGGCATTGCCCTCCGACTCCAGGTCGCGGTCATTTATTGCCCGGCCAACAGTTTCCTTAGCCGCGCCCTTAGCCTGATCCAACTTTCCTTCCAGTTCATCTCTGTTTGGTAAACCCATTGAACCCTCCTTTGCTGATCCCGGACGAATGATTCGTCTTGTTACGTCAGCATGAAGTAGCAACGCGTGTTCCTCGCAAACAAGATTTGCTTTTTGATGAGCTTGCAGCGATATCGCGCGTTTACTGCGTAAGCACTCGAGAGAAGTTCGGATTCTGCGGGGTCACGTGTGTATGGTTGTAGATCGGGCACGCGTGATCTTGAGACGGCTTTCCTAGCATCAAACGGCGTCAGCTTCTTGAGAATTATTCTTCAATGACTCTTCCTGTCGAGACCGGGGCGACACAAAAATATTCGGGCGTGTCCCTCCTGAGGAACACGCCCGAGTTGTGTGGCTTAGTTACCCTTTTCTTAGAACTGGAACCGAGCAGCCAACTGAATTTGCCGCTCGCGGAAAAGAGTGCTGTCAGCACCGGTCACGGAATTGAAGCCACTGGCGCCGCTGCTAAAATTAAGCAGCGGACAAGGGTTGGCCGTCGTTCCAGTGGTGCATATCGAGTAGATACCCGCGCTCACCGACGTAACCTGGGTCCGATTGAAGAGGTTAAAGCCTTCTGCAAGCAGTTCCAGCTTCATGTTCTCAGTAAGACTGAAGCGTCGCGAGATACGCATGTCCAAGTACCAGATGTTCGGCTGCTTGAAGAAGTTGCGGGGCACCAGCGCGAAACGGGTTGCGCCTCCCGATCCATTAACGCCGCCGGCCTGCGTTGGTGTGTTTGGAGCAAACCCGAAATTATTACCTGCTCCAGTTGCATTACCGCCCGGACTCACAGTGCCGGAAACGGTAGCGGTGAAGCGTTGTCCCGAGAAGGCGTTAAAGATCGGCGCAATTGTCCAGCCATTGAGTATCGTTCTACTTGCGTGACTGCCGCCCTTGAAGTTTGTGTTGTAGACAACGCTGGCAACAAACTTCTGTCTTCGATCAAAAGCCGACAGACCGTTTTCTCCCTGCTGGTCGAAGGCGTTGAACGGTAGGTTATTAGAAGTGAACGTCACGGAACTCTGGCCGTTGTCATAAGCCCGCGACAGCGTATAACTCGACTGGAACTGCAAACCGTTCGTCAGGCGACGGTTCGCTTGTAACACCAGGCCAACATACTTTGAAAAGACGTCGCTGCGGATCTCGGTCAACTGCTGGTAACCGGCGACGGGTCGCGCTCCCAGGAAAAGAGGTATGCGCCATTGCTGTCCGTCAAATGGTCCGCCAACGGCGGTGAAAGTTCCGAACGCAGTCGGTGGATTCAAATTGGTATCCACGAAGTTGGGAAGCGAATTCCCCCAGCTCCCGAGAAACGAAGCCGAGACCACTGTATTGCGGGCAATCTCGCGCTCGAAGACGATATCCGTTTGGTGAATCTGCGGCAACTGGAACTTAGGCGAGAAAAACTGAACCGCCGGCGCTACCAATGTTCCCGCAGTCAGCAGATTCGGATAAATCGGCGCCGCCGCAAGCTGTGAAGCATTGCTTGGGGAGAGCGAGACCTGCCGTTGCGCGACGTCAATGCCGACACCGGTATTTACCAGCGCGTTGTAAACCGTGGAGTTAATTACGCGGCCATAATAAATACCCCAGCCTCCGCGAATACTCGTCTTACCATCACCATTCACGTCGTAGGCAAAGCCGACGCGTGGGCCAATGTTGTTCCGGTCGTTAACGGAAACCCGCGTCTGTGGCAGAGCAGGATTCGGGTTAGTTGGTAGCGGATTCCGCTGGTATTCATAACGCACGCCAAGATTAAGGGTTAGGCGCGGACTAACCCGCCAGTCGTCCTGGAGGAAGTAGTTCAAGTCGGTAGTCTTCATGGTTAAGCCAAGGACGCCAAGCCCCTGATTGAAGGCGCCGCCATAACACTTTCCTCTGGTCCTGGTGCTGCTGTAACACTGGTTACCCGCAGGCAGCGCTGCGAGGAAGTTCGTGTAATCGATGATGAAGTCGTTGAGCCCGCCGTAAAAGCCCGGCGAGTTGACTCCGCCGGTGTAGTTAAACTCGCCGCCGGAAAAACGCAGGTTGTTAATTACGTCTGTGACCAGGTTAACGTCGCCGCCAAACTTGAGTGTGTGGTTTCCCAGGGTTAGCGTGACCGTGTCGGCAAACTGCTTTCGAGTCTCATTGGGAAATGCCGCGCGCTCGAGGAATTCCGGGATGCCGAACGAGAAACCATTGGTAATAAAGGTTTGCGGCGAACGTCCGCCAACTGAATTGGTTGGTTCACCCGGAAGTGGTGGCTGGCTAAACTGAAATTCGTTGTCACGGCCCCACTGGAAGCGAAACTCATTAATCAACGTGTTCGAAATCGTCGAGGCAAGACGCAGATTCAGCGAATCGATGTTCACACCGTCGTCACCGAAGTTGTCGCGGGCGCGCGTGTTGATGGCCTGAGTCTGGATCCCAGCCGGTGATTTCCAGCGAAGGCGATTGTAGGTTGCCGTGAAGGTGTTCCGTTCGTTTATGTTCCAATCAACCTTAGGCAAAAACAGACGCTGATTTCCCTTACGCGGGACCTCACCGGAAATGCTGTTCAGGAAGTTGAGTGCATTATCGACTTGAGCATCCGTCAAGCCTTTGCCAGTTCCCAACGAGCCATTGCGGTTTGGGGTACCAGTGGTTCCAGGATATACAGGGCACTGAGCCAACGTTCGCGCTGCGCCGGCCGGCGCTGTCAAGAGACATCTGTCCGCGCGATTCAGAAAGTCCAAGGCGGTGAAGGTCGATACGCCAGGAAAGTTGCGCCTCTGCTCATCGTAGCTGAAGAAGAAAAACGCTTTGTCCTTGACGATAGGGCCGCCGATGGTGCCGCCAAACTGGTGACGCACGTCAACTGGCTTGAACGCAACCGGAGTGAATACGCCACCGACGTTCCGGGTGATAAAGCTGCGGGGGTTGCGGGCGCCCCACTTGTTGTTGCGCTGGAAGTAAAAAGCATCGCCGTGAAACTCGTTGGTGCCGCTCTTCGTAACCGCGTTCACCACACCGCCGGCCGACCGGCCATACTCGGCTGAGTAACTCGAGGTGTTGACCTGAAACTCGCGGATAGCTGACTGGCTGATGGAATAGCTGATACGGGTGCGGCCGCGTTCTTCCGCGAAGAAAGCCTGGTTGTTATCGCCACCATCGATGGTGTTGTTGTTCAAGAGGCCGGAAATTCCGCGGAAGCTGATTAATCCGAAAGTGCCATCCGGAACGGCGCCCGGCGTGAGCAACGCAAAGTTAGACCAGCGGCGGCCGTTAATTGGCAGTTCGCTAATCGAAGTCTGATTGATGTTGCTCGAGAAATCCTGCTGCGAAGTGTTGATGACGGGGGCATCCGCCGTTACTTCAATCGTGCCGCCTGAGACTGGGCCAATGGAGAGAGCCGCATTGATAGTCGTCTCTCGACCAACCTCGACCGTAGCCTCCTGAGTGTAAGGACTAAATCCAGCACCATTGATGGTGATCGCGTAGGTGCCTGGTTGAAGTCCGGATACTTTAAACCGACCCTGATCGTCGGTGGTCGCAGCATCTTCCTTATTCGTTTCGGTGTTTCGCACCGTCACTGAAGCATTGGGAACAACTTCCTTATTCGGGTTGGTAACGACGCCACCGATGGCGCCAGCCACTGTTGACTGGCCAAAGGCGATCGCGCTCATCCCGAGAATAAACGAGAGCACGAAAGAGAGCTTCACAAATTTCGACATACTGGGGAACTCCTTAGGCATGGGATAACATTGAAAAAGTCTGCGCGACCGCTTTGAGCGCAGGTTGCGACCTTGAAACTGAAATCGAGTGCAAATTGAATTTATGTCCTGAAGGAAAGTGTCTAACACCCTGATTGTAGACGCGAACTTCTAACACGCCAGCCAGTCTACGCGCAAGAAAAATACGAGTTAAGTTTGTGTAAATGCACTGTTGCTGCCTGGTTACTGGAGAGATAGTGCGGACTGATGGCATCACATTACTTTTTTCGCAAGCTGCATGCCGAATGTTGGCTAATAGATCGTCAAGGGTTTAATGCCCCCTTTTCAACACTTACCTTGAGGTTTGGACTCACCTCAGCGAAATATTTAGCCAAGATTTTGGATAAAATCCTAAATTTAGGAAATCCCGGAAGATGACGCTAAACGCCTCGCCAATGCGAGACTCTACATCCGTTCCACGATCATCGCGATTCCCTGTCCGCCGCCGATGCAAGCGGTTGCGAGTCCATACCGTCCGCCCCTTCGATGTAACTCGTGCAGAACCGTGAGAACCAGGCGCGTTCCGGTTGCGCCGAGCGGATGTCCCAAGGCAATCGCACCACCGTTTACATTGGTGCGGGATCGATCCAATCCTAACTCTTTCTCGACAGCAAGATACTGTGCGGCAAAAGCTTCGTTAACTTCAATCAGATCAATTTCTGAGAGCTTGAGCCCGGCTCTATCCAGAGCCTGACGCGTCGCCGGGACCGGTCCAATTCCCATTATTTCCGGCTCTACCCCCGCATAGTCCCAACTCACAATGCGACCCATGGGCTGCGCGTTTCGTCGCTTCACATACTCTTCTCCACAAATAATCACCGCCGCTGCACCGTCGACAATTCCAGAAGCGTTTCCCGCTGTTACAAATCCGTCCTTCGCAAAAGCCGGCTTTAACTTTCCGAGCCCTTCCATGGTTGTTTCCGGTCGCAGGTGATCGTCTGCGTCAAAAACAACGGTGGCCCTTCGCGATGTAATTTCTACCGGCACGATCTCTTCCGCCAGGTAACCGGCATCCTGAGCTCGCTTCGCTTCCTGCTGGGAGCGCAAAGCGTATTGATCCTGCTCCTCGCGCGAGATCTCAAACTTGCGAGCCAGGTTTTCGGCGGTCCCGGCCATCGGTGTGTTGCAGTAAGTATCGAGTAGCGCAACCATGAGGCTGTCTTCGAGTTTGCCCCCGCCAAGTGGGAAGCCCGAGCGCGCGCCTCTGATAACGTGGGGAGCCTGCGACATGGATTCCATACCACCGGCCAGGACTGTTTGCGCTTCCCCAAGCTGAATCATTTGCGCGCCCGAAACAATCGACTGAATTCCGCTGCCACACAAACGATTGACGGTGAGTGCTGGACGGTCAAATGGCACGCCTGCCTTGAGGGCAACGTGTCGCGCACCATAGATGGCGTCGCCTGAAGTCTGTAGCGCGTTACCCATGACGGTATGATCGATTTCTTCCGGCACCACATTGGTCGCAGCCAAAGCACCTTTGGCAGCGCTAGCTCCGAGATCAATTGCTGAAATATCCTTCAGGGCGCCAACATACTCGCCCATCGCAGTTCGCTTGCCACCCAAAATGAAAACAACTCGAGACATAAATTGAACTCCTTCTTCTACGGTAGAGAACTCAGCTCCTACCTAAAACTGACAAGAGTAACAATCAGAAAATGCCTCGTCAATTTGGCCCTCCCTCAAACCCTAATCTCTTGTTCGATTGACATCAAAACCCGCCGCCCAAAGGATCAACTTTGAACTGCTTGTCTCAAATTGCCAGTATCCTGCTTTAGTTTTGCTTCTAAAATTCCGATGTGCTAGTTTTGCGTCCGACCCGCTAGCCTCTCATCGAACTCGATAATTTAGATAAGGCTTTTTAGGAAATTTCCCGGATGGATCATGCAAATTACCGCCGACCCCTAAAACAGGATTGCGGCGCTGGCCGGAATATTTTGTTTGAGTATCGTCACGTACCTTCGTCCAGTTTCCAGAACTCTCGACAAAGAAACCGGGCATGCTCTTTCAGCTCGACTTTGAGAAATAGTTGAGCCCCGGCCAGTTTCCTTCCATGCTTGGTCAGGTAAATAGTCGACCCGTGATCCTTACTCGTGTCAAAGGAGCTTCACATGAAAGAAAAGTTAACTCCGCGTCTGCGATTACTCCCAAACATTGCTGTTGCTTTGTGGTGCGGCCTTATCTTAATCACCCTTTGCCCTTCGGTGTCCGCCCAGGGAGTTGGCGCTTTTGATCGCGACAGCGCTCGCACCATGCTCAGCCTCATTAGGGACGATGTGAAGGACAACTATTATGATCCGAGTCTGCGCGGGATGGACCTGGAGGTCCGCTTTAAGGAAGCGGAGGAGAAGATTAAGCAGGCCACCAGTCGCGATCAATTGGTTGCGACCGTAGCACAACTACTACTTAACCTCAACGATTCCCATACTTTCTTTCTTCCTCCCTCGCGGGCCGCGCGCGTGGAATATGGCTGGCTAATGCAGATGGTTGGCTACGATTGCTATGTCACCGCGGTAAAACCCGGAAGTGACGCTGAGGCTAAAGGCGTCAAAGCCGGGGATGCACTCCTTTCGATTGACGGTGTGAGGCCGACGCGTGCGAATTTTTGGAAGATGATCTATCGATACTATGCGCTGATGCCTTCTCGCAGCCTGCGCATGGTTGTCCGGAGTCCGGGCGAAGTGACGCCCAGGGAACTTGATGTCTTATCAAAGGTTCGAACTACCCAGGCAGTTGCTCAGTGGCAAAGTTTGTTCATGGAATATCTTTCGGAGGAATGGGACATACCCCATGACCGTTTCTATGAAGTCAACAGTGAGTTGCTCGTTTGGAAGATGCCCGGCTTCGACATTTCAAAAGACCGGGTAGACGACATTATGAACAAAGCTCGAAAGTACAAGACCCTGGTGATTGACCTGCGCGGAAACGGTGGTGGCTACTCGGAAACCCTCTCTCGATTGGTAAGCCACTTCTTTGACAGGGAAATCAAGATCGCGGATCTCAAGAGTCGAAAAGACATGAAACCGCAACTCGCAAAAAAGCGCACCGAGCCACAGTTTAGCGGGCAGCTCGTGGTCCTGGTTGATAGTAATTCTGCTTCTGCCTCCGAACTATTTGCTCGCGTAATGCAAATTGAAAAGCGCGGCACAATAATAGGCGACCGCAGTGCAGGCGCAGTCATGACCGCGAGACACTACTCTCATGAAACTGGGGTTGGCCGGGTTTTGTATTTTGGCTCCAGCATCACCGTCGCCGACATGATCATGAGCGACGGCAAGAGCCTGGAGCATCTCGGTGTCAGCCCGGATGTACTGTTTCTACCGTCAGGGGCAGACCTGGCGACGAAACGTGATCCGGTGCTCTCCAGGGCAGCCGAGCTCGCGGGTGTCAAACTGGATCCGGAAAAAGCCGGAACGCTTTTTCCGGTGGAGTGGAAAAGGCAATGATTTTCAGTGGCTCCGCAGCGGCCGGATCTGGATTCAAACTTTTCACTCCGTGAAGCGATGGCGCGCGCGATAGCGATGCAGCAATTCTTCCAGGAATCCTTCGTACGTAAACGTCGCGAGGTCGTATCTGGGACGAAGCTTGTAGAGGAGTGGTAGCGACACTCGCCAGGCCATCCACTGCCTGGCCATGTCAACCAAATCCCAGCGGCGTCGTAAAAAAGTTTCTACTACCTGGATCTCGGATTCAGTCAGTGCATCCAGTTCAGCGACAAAGTCCACCGGCTTGAACGAGCGACGCAATGCGGGATCACTCACGGGCGAAGCAAAGACCTGGGCAAACGCCGGCGCCTCAGCCTCACGTTCGCGCACGACGACCGTGCCGGCAACCATGTCTCCCACGCGCTGGTCCGAGGCGCTGACAAAAACCGAGATCAATCCAATCGAATAAAACGGCGCCGGCATCATGTCCAGCGTTCGCACCAGATTCCTTACCGCCGCTTCCCAGAACGTGACTGGCCGACCGTCTTCACGAATAACTCGCAGCTTAAGCCAGCGTTTGCCTGGAGTTTGTCCATTCCAAATCCATTCGAAAAAAGCGAAGTAGCTGGAGAAGATTAGAAACACGACGACAATCAGGACAGCTTTAACCCATTTTGGCGCGGCGGTAATTTCCTCGCCAAAAGTAGAGTAGTTCGCAATCAAGGTAAACCCGATCACCATCAGAATGATCGTGAGCGCCTGCAACGCATGATCGATCGCGCAAGCGAGGAAGCGATTGCCAATCGAAGCCAGCGCAAAGTGAAGCGGCACGCGCTCTGGGGTTTCGATGATCAGGATGTCTTCAGTGGCAAGCGTTGCGGACATACATCGAATCTCTGGAAGGCCTCTATCGCTAGGTGAATTGCACCCGGATAAACCTTCGTTTACCGACCTTCAATAACACTGTCGTCCCAGGTTTCCAGTTAGTCATTGAGTTGCCGATTGCCTGCCGTTCGCCGTCAACGGACACACCCCCTTGTTGGACGAGCCTGCGGGCCTCGGCCTTCGATTCGGCTAAGCCTACCGTTACCAGGAGACTAGTTAACTCCCAACCATTAGGTTGATTGGAAGGAACAACACGTTCCTCGACTTCATCAGGAGTTTCCTTATTGCGGAAACGTTTTACAAACTCTTCCTCGGCTCGCTCGGCATCTTCCTGAGAGTGGAAGTCACCGATGATCGTTTTGGCGAGCTCGACTTTGAGGTCGCGCGGGTTGCGTTCGCTGTTGCCGGCTGCATTTCGCAGACCCGCGATTTGTTCAACGGTGAGGTCAGTCAGGAGTTCGTAGTAGCGCCACATCAAGTCGTCGGAGATCGACATCACTTTCCCGAAAATCTCCGCCGGAGGTTCGTTGATGCCGATGTAATTGCCCAGACTTTTCGACATCTTCTGTACGCCATCCGTGCCCTCCAACAGCGGCGTAATTACAGCTACCTGCGCTTCCTGGCCGTACTCGCGTTGCACATTCCGCCCCATCAGCAGATTAAACTTCTGATCAGTGCCGCCCAGTTCGACATCTGCTTCCAGAGCAACTGAATCGTATGCCTGCGTCAGCGGATAAAGGAGCTCGTGTAAGGCAATAGGCTTTTCTTCCGTTAATCTTTTGGCGAAATCATCGCGCTCCAAAATCTGTTTTACTGTCACGTGAGAAGCAAGACGGACAAAACCGTCCGAACCAAGTTTGTCCATCCATTCAGAGTTGAACCGGATCTCGGTCTTCACCGGATCTAGCAGCTTGAAAATCTGGCGCTTGTAGGTTTCGGCATTGGCGGCGATTTCTTCGCGGGTGAGTTGCGGACGCGTGGCGCTCTTGCCTGAAGGATCGCCGATCAAGCCGGTGAAGTCGCCGATCAGAAAAATCACCGTGTGGCCCAACTCCTGAAACGCGCGCAGCTTGCGAATGACGACCGTATGCCCAAGATGGATGTCCGGAGCGGTGGGATCAGCTCCAAGTTTTACTCGCAAAGGTTTGCCGGTCTTCGCGGATTTTTCCAGCTTGGCACGCAGTTCCTGCTCGCGAATGATCTCCGTGGTGCCCTTGCGCAAGTATGCGAGTTGTTCGTCGAACGTCATCACTTTATCGTAAATCGTGAATTGCGAATCGTAAATAGCAACCGATGAGAGAGTAGCGCATCTCATGAGGCTGCGCTATGCTCCCAGCAAAACTTAGGTCCATGAATTCTTCGGATAGACGCGCATAGCTGCGCTGTTGAGGGAATATGGCAGACACCAAAGTAACAATACACAGCGAAGAACGTAACCCACTTGATGGCGCGCGCCTGGCGTTCATCGGTTGTGGCGTAATGGCCGAGGCGATAATGGC
>Ga0070697_100003838_pt1 | contig 11539 bp, 9 predicted proteins | sample KBSK1501metaG_FD_65475 | JGI IMG/M metagenome (GOLD analysis project Ga0070697, IMG submission 65475) | Corn, switchgrass and miscanthus rhizosphere microbial communities from Kellogg Biological Station, Michigan, USA - KBS K1-50-1 metaG | ecosystem: Host-associated > Plants > Roots >... | reverse complement strand
TCAACGTCGAGCGACTCCAGCTCGATCCCCATGTTCGCGGCCACCATCCGGATGGTGGTCTCCTGGCAGGCGGCCAGCGCGCCTAATAGCAGATCGCCCGAGCAGGGAACGTCACCCGTGCCACCGACCGCGGGATGGGCGCCTGACATCCAGCGAAAGTCGGGCGTGGATACCGGCAGGGCGGCGCAGTGCAGTGGATCGCTCAGATCCGCCTGGGCGCTTCGCACCCTGAGTCGAATCTGGGCCGCCTGGGGGTCGTCCCGGTAGCGCTGGCGGATGGGGTTCTGGAGCTCGCGAACGTTGATTCTGGCCATGTGAGTACTCTAGGTCGATGGCTGGAAACCTGACGGTGCTCGATGGGAACACCTTCTTTATCTCCGATGCGGCCGGCGACGTCGAGCCGGGCGAAGATGCCAACGGCTTCTTCCATGCCGATATGCGACAGCTCTCCACCTGGCGGCTGCTAGTCAACGGCCACCCCGTGCATGTCCTGACCAGCCGAACAGTCGACTACTACTCGGCATCGGTCTTTGCCACCCTGGCGAGTGTCAGTGTCGGCGAGAACCCGCCTATCTCGATCCGCCGCGACCGCTTCGTGGCGCGCGGCGTTCATGAGGACGTGATCGTTCAGAACCACAGTGACCGCGCGCTGCAAGTCACGATCGAAGTCGAGTACGGGACCGATTTCGCGGACCTCTTCGAGGTGAAGGACCATATCCCGAAACGAGGGCAGCAGCACACGGAGCTGGGCCCAAGCCGAGTGACCCTCGCCTATACGCACGACCAGTTCCGGCGAGACACCGTCATCGAATTCAGCGAGATTTTTACAGTTGGGCCGGAGCGCGCGACGTTTGCCCTGCACATGGAGCCCCGCGGATCGTGGCGAACGTGTATCGATATCTCTCCAGTCGTCGACGGAGAGCCCAACCGGCTCGAGCACGGCGACCGAACCTTCGGCAATCCCAAGCCGGACATGCCGACCAGCTTCGAGCAATGGATGGCGCAGGCGCCCCAGCTCGACACGGACAACGACCCCCTGCGCCACACCTATCGCCAGAGCCTGATCGACCTGGCCGCCCTACGGTTCCGCCCGTTGAAGACACTGTCCTATTCATTGCCGGCCGCGGGCCTCCCCTGGTTCATGGCGCTGTTCGGCCGCGACAGCCTGATCACGGCATACCAGGCTCTCCCCTTCCAGCCACACCTTGCCCGGACCACGCTTGAGGCGCTGACGGCGTGGCAGTCGCAAGAGATGGATGACTTTCGTGATGCCGAACCGGGGAAGATCCTGCACGAACTGCGACTGGGGGAGCTGACGATACTTGGCGAACGACCGCACAGTCCCTACTTCGGGACGCACGATGCGACGCCGCTCTACCTGATCCTGCTGGACGAGTACGAGCGCTGGGCCGGTGACCGCGACTTTGTCCGAAGCCTCCAGCCGACCGCGATGAAGGCGCTCGAATGGATCGAACGCTATGGCGATCGTGACGGCGACGGCTACCTCGAATATCAGACCCGCTCGAAACAAGGTCTCGCCAACCAATGCTGGAAGGACTCCTGGAACTCCATCCTCTTCAAAGATGGGACGGTGGCAAAGGGGCCGATCGCGACCTGTGAGATCCAGGGCTACGCCTACGACGCGCGGGTGCGGCTAGCTCGGCTGGCGCGTGAGATCTGGGACGACCCACGACTGGCTCACCGGCTCGAACGCGACGCGGTGGCGCTGCGGGAGCGCTTCAACCGCGATTACTGGATCGATGCTCGCCAACACTACGCGCTCGCGCTCGACGGCGAAAAGCGGCAGGTCGACTCCATGAGCTCCAACGTAGGGCACCTCCTCTGGTCGGGCATCGTCCCGAAAGATCGCGCCGACATGATGGCGAAGCGTCTGATGTCGCCCGAGATGTTCACCGGCTGGGGCATCCGGACGATGTCGGCGAACGATGCCGGCTACAACCCGATCGAGTATCACAACGGCACTGTCTGGCCGCATGACACCGCCTTCGTGGCCGAGGGCTTGCGCCGCTACGGCCACCGCGAGCAGGCCTCGCACCTGGCGCTGATGCTGATCCAGGCCGCCGAGGCGTTCGAGTACCGGCTGCCTGAGGTCTTTGCGGGCTTTGCGCGCGAAGAAACCGGGGACCCCGTCGAGTACCCGACCGCCTCTCGACCACAGGCCTGGGCGGCCGGCGCGCCGCTGCTGGCGCTTCGCACCGCGCTCGGCCTCGACGTTGTCGACGGGACCTTGCGGATCGACCCGCATCTCAGCCAGGGCTGGGGACGCGTTCGGCTGGACAATATCGCGGTCGGACACAGAGCGGCCGCCAGCGTCCGGCCCTGATGCTCTTGCAAGCTGGGCCTGCGGGCGACGAGATGCCGGTTCTACAATCGGCCAAGACCGCACACCAAGGAGTGACCGATGGGTGATCGGCGCCGCTGGATCCTGGTTGCCGCCGTGCTCGGGTCCGGCATCGTGTTCCTCGACTCCACCGTGGTCAACGTCGCCCTGCCGCGTATCGGCCGCGACCTGCCCCGACTCTGGTTCGGCGTCCTCGAGGGCCAGTCCTACGTCTACAACGCCTACCTGCTCACGCTCAGCGCGCTACTGATCCTGGCCGGCGCGCTCAGCGATCACTACGGCCGCAAGCGCATGTTCCTCTACGGCCTGGTCGGCTTCGGCGTGACCTCGGTGCTCTGCGGCCTTGCCCCCAACATGGAGCTCCTCGTGCTGTTTCGGGTTCTCCAGGGTGTCGCCGGGGCCGTCCTCGTCCCCGGATCGCTCGCGCTTCTCACGGCCAACTTCGAGGGTGAAGCGCAAGGCCGGGCTTTCGGACTCTGGGCCGGCGCCTCCGGCGCAACCACCATTCTCGGCCCCTTCGTCGGCGGCCTGCTGGTGGACACTATTTCCTGGCGGGCCGCGTTCCTGATCAATGTACCGCTGATTCTGATTGCGCTGTGGGCGACCTACGTCCATGTGCCGGAAAGCCGTGACGAAACCTCCGCGGCGCATTTCGACTGGTTCGGGTCGGTGATTGTCGCCCTGGCGGTTGGAGGGCTCGCCTTCGGCACCATTTACAGTCAGCAACGCGACTGGCAGGATCCACTGGGCTACATTGCGCTTGCCGTCGGCGTGCTCTGTACGATCACCCTCCCCTTGTACATGGCGCGGGTGCCGCATCCACTGATTCCCCTCTCGCTCTTTCGCTCCCGCAATTTCACGGTGACGAACATCTCGACGCTCGTGATCTACGGCTCGCTCTATGTCACCTTCTATTACCTGACCCTCTTCGTGCAGGGAACGATCGGCTACACGGCCGCCGCCGCCGGGCTGGCCGGCATCCCGGGCACGCTCTTTCTGACCTTTCTCTCGGCGCGCTTCGGCGGGATCGCCGGGCGGATCGGATCGCGCGTGTTCATGGCCGTCGGTCCGGCGATCATGGCGCTGGGCGTCTTGTGGTACGCGCGTATGCCGGCGAGCAGTATCCCCTGGCACCTGGAGCCGCAGAACCCCGCGACATATCTGCCGCCGTTGTCGTATGTCATCGACCTCCTACCTGCCGGGATCATCTTCGGCCTGGGGCTCTCTCTGCTGGTTGCTCCACTGACCACCGCACTGATGCGGTCGGTGCCGGCGCACAACGCGGGGCTTGGTTCGGCCATCAACAACGCGATCTCCCGGGTGGGCCCACAACTCGCCGGTGCCTTGATCTTCGTTTTCATCACCGCCAGCTTCTACAGCTACATCGCGGCACGACGGCCCGATATCAATGTCAACGATCCCGTCTTCAGAAAAATGGTGAGCCCCCTCAACCCGTCCGGTCTCGCGCCCATGACCAATCTGGTGCGCGATGCCTCGACCGCCTCCTTCCACCTGGCGATGATGGTGGGTGCGGTGCTCCTCATCGTCGGTGCCATCGTCAACGCGGTGGGCATCCAGGACCCGCGCAAAGCGCAAGCGCCGAAGGTCGCCCCCAGCGGGACACAGGCAGCCACGGAGGGAACCTAGATGGCCGTTCGTGACGACGTCGTCAACACGATCGCGGCCTTCTCGCTGTTCGCGGACCTGACGGGGCCGCAGCTCGAGGAGGTCGCACACCTTTTTGATGAGGCCTTCTTCGGGCAGAGCGAGCGAGTCCTCCGCCAGGGCGTCAGCGGATCAGGCTTCTACATCATCCTCGAGGGAACCGCCGGGATCCGCGTCAACAACGTCGACCGCAGCACGCTCAAGGCGGGCGATTACTTCGGCGAAATCTCCTGCTTACTCGGCGAGGTACCGGTTGCCGACATCGTGGCGGAGACACCGCTGCGCTGTCTCGTCCTGCCGGCCGCCCAGCTCGAGGGATTTCTGACGGCGCACCCGCGCATCATGTATCGGCTGCTGCAGGGGGAGGCGCGCAAGCTCAAGAACACAACCAAGTGGCTGAGCTAGAGCAGAAACCCTTTCCTCCTGGCCGCTATCGACTGATCGTGGTGGGCAGCGGGCCCGGTGGATTGCAGCTGAGCTACTCGTTGAGCCGGCTGGGAGTCGACCACGCCGTGCTCTCCGACGACCCGGCGCCAGGCGGAATGTTCCGGCGGTGGCCAATCTTCCAGCGGATGCTCAGCTGGACGAAGCCGCACACCGGCGTCGCTCGAACGTCTCGCGCGTACGAACGATTCGATTGGAACAGCCTGCTGGCCGACGACGAACGGCATCGAGCGGTGATGCCCGCGCTCATGGACGGAACATCCTACTTTCCATCGAGGCCGGAGATGCAGAAAGGCTTGGAGGCATTTGCCGAAGGCACCGGCATCCGGGTGCGCCATGGAACCCGCTGGGAATCGACTCGCCGAGACGGGGAGGATTTCGTGCTCAGCACCTCGGACGGCGAGTATCGTGCCCCGGTCGTCGTCTTTGCCGTCGGCGTGGGGCAGCCCTATCGCCCGCCGATCCCAGGCTTGGAGCAGGCGCCGCATTACGGCGACTTCCGGCCCGTCGAGAGCTACCGAGACCGCCGGGTGTTCATCATCGGCAAACAGAATTCGGGATTCGAAATCGCCAGCGGCTTGCTGCCGTGGGCACGCCAGCTCGTGCTCGCCTCGCCGAGCCCGACGAAACTGTCGGTCGATACCCACACGCTCGTCGGCGTACGCGCCCGCTATGTCCAACCCTATGAGGACGCCATGCTGGCGGGCGGCGTGCTCGTCCTCGACACGACGATCGAAGGGGTCGCCCGTCAGGGCGATGGCTACACGGTGCACACGCGCAGTGCGCACGACAGCAGGGAATTGCCCTTCGAGGTGGACGACGTCATCGCGGCGACCGGCTTCGTCGCGCCGCTGCGCGACTTGCCCGAACTGGGTGTCAAAACCTTCGGGCAGAGCCGGCTGCCGGCGCAGACGCCATTCTGGGAAAGCGCCACGGTGCCGGGCATCTTCTTTGCCGGCACCATCACGCAGGGCGCCGCCGGGCTCAAGAAATATGGCATCCCGAGCAACTCCGGTGCCGTCCAGGGCTATCGGTACAACGCCCGGGTGCTGGCCCAGCACCTGGCTGAAACGACCTTCGGCGTTGCCCCATCGCGCGAGCGACTGAATACGGCAGCCCTGATCCCCTACCTCCTCGATCAGGTCAGCAACGGCCCGGAGCTCTGGCACCAGCGCGCCTACCTGGCCCGAGTGATCAATCTCGATCGCGACACCGGGATCACCAATGAAGGGATCGTCCCGTTGCAGCACTTCCTGGACTGGGGTGGCGGCGACGCGGTCGCGGCCACGCTCGAGTCGAACGGTCAGGGTAGTCCGTACCCGGTCGTCTACATCCGCAAGAATGGTTCCGTTACGGAGCACGCCCTGGCGCCGGACCCGCTGCTCGATTTCACCGGTCGCGATTACCGGGACGAGCTGCGCAACGTGCTCGAGCCGGTGCTGAGCGGGGCCGCGTCGCCCGCATGAGCACGCTGCCGACCGGCACGGTCACGTTCTTCTTCAGCGATATCGAGGGGTCGACACGGCTGATCCAGCGCCTCGGCGAGCGCTACCCGGACGTCCTGCTCGCCCATCACACGATCCAGCGCGAGGTGCTCGCCGCTAACGGCGGCCACGAGCTCCGCACCGAGGGTGACTCGTTTTTCATCGTCTTCAAGAGCGCACTCGAAGCCTGCACGGGTGCAGCCGCCTTGCAGAGGGTGATGGCGCAGCACGTGTGGCCGGAGGACGGGCAGGTCCGAGTACGGATCGGTCTGCACACTGGCGAGGCGACGCTCGTGGGCAATGAGTACCTCGGGCTGGATGTCCATCGGGCAGCCCGGATCGCGAGTGCCGGCCACGGCGGTCAGGTGCTCGTTTCCGAAACCACGCGCGTGCTGGTCGATCAGGCGTTACCACCTGGGTTGACACTCAAGGACCTGGGCATGCATCGCCTCAAGGATCTGGCCCGGCCCGAACGCCTTTTCCAGCTCACGGTCGAGGGTCTGGCCGCCGATTTTGCGCCGCTGAAGACGATGGAGGCCACGCCGAACAATCTCCCGACCCAGCTGACCAGTTTCATCGGCCGCGACGACCAGGTCCGCGAAGCCAAGCAGCTGCTGGCGCGATCCCGGCTTCTGACTCTCACCGGGCCTGGCGGCACCGGAAAGACGCGTCTCAGCCTGCAAATCGCAGCGGAGGTCCTTGACCAGTTCGCCGACGGCGTCTACTTTGTGCCCCTCAGCGCGGTGCATGACCCCGAGCTGGTCCCATCCGCCATCGCGCAGGCGCTGGCGGTCTCGACGACTGGCAGCCGCCGACCGATCGATGCCCTGCTGGATCACCTTCGGGAAAAACGGACCCTGCTGGTGCTCGACAATTTCGAGCAGGTCCTCGAAGCCGCAGCGATCGCGACCCAGTTGCTCGAGGGAAGCGCGGGGTTGCGCGTGCTGGTCAGCAGCCGCGCCGTGCTGCGCGTATCGGGCGAACAGGAATTTCCGGTGCCGCCACTGGCGCTTCCCGACCTCAAGGCCCTGCCGGGACTGGCCGTGCTCTCGCAGTTCGAGGCGGTGCGGCTCTTCATCGAGCGAGCGGTGGCCGTCAAGCCCGACTTCCAAGCGACGAACGAGAACGCACCGGCGATTGCGGGAATCTGCGAGCGCGTCGACGGACTACCGCTTGCGATCGAGCTCGCGGCTGCGCGCGTCAAGCTCTTTTCTCCACAAGCACTCTTGAGCCGGCTGGAGAAATCGCTGAGCGCGCTCGGCAGCGGGGCGCGGGACGCGCCGGCCCGTCAGCAGACGCTTCGCGGCGCGATTCTCTGGAGTTACGACATGCTCGATGCCGTCAGCCGGCGCCTGCTCGCCCGCTTCTCGGTTTTCGCCCGAGGAGGCAACCTGGAACAAGTGGAACCGGTGTGTGGTCCCGCGGACGATGTTGGCGGAGATATCGTCAATTCGCTGGATCAGCTGGCGGACCAGAGCCTGCTTCGGCGTCTGCCCGACTTCGACGAGCCACGTTTCCTGATGCTCCAGACGATTCGTGATTTCGCCGCGGAGCGCCTCGAGGAGAGCGGCGAAGGGCAGCTGATTCGCGACCGGCACCTGAAGACGTTCATTGCCCTCGCGGAGGAGGCGCAGCCGCACCTGTTCGGCCCACGGCGAAAGGAGTGGCTGGATCGGCTCGAAGAGGACCACGATAACTTCCGTGCGGCGCTCGAGTGGGCCATCGCGACCGGTAACGCGCAACAGGCGATGCGCCTCAGCGGGTCGTTCTGGCGATTCTGGCAGATGCGCGGCCACATCCACGAGGGCCGCGCTCGATTGAGATCGATTCTGTCGCTCCCCAACGGCGGTGACTTTCCGAACGAGCGGCTGGCGGCGCTCGAAGCCGCCGGTGGACTCGCCTACTGGCAGGCAGACATGGAAGCCGCCCAGCATTTCTACGACGAGAACCTGGAGTTGACCCGCCAGGTTGGTGACAGGCGGGCCATTGCCAACGCGATTTACAACGACGCCTTCCCGATGCTCGTCAACCGCACGAATCTTCCCCGGGCGAAGGAACTGCTCGAGGAAGCGCTCCCGCTATTCCGTGAAGTCAGCGACGATGGTGGCGTGGCCCGCACCCTGTGGGGGCTTGGAAACGCGGCGTACTTCGGCGAGGACTTCGCGGCGGCTAAGCCGCCCCTCGAGGAATCGCAGGGACTCTTTCGGCGGTTGGACGACCGCTTCATGCTCGCCTGGTCGACCCACACCCTCGGGCTGGTCGCGGTCGCCACCGACAATGTCGAGCTGGGCAAGCGGTTGTTTTCGGACGCCCTACGCCTGTTCGTCGAGGCAAAGGACCTCTCGGGTATCATCCTGCAGCTCGACAACCTCTCGGTCACGGCCCGAAGCCAAGGCGATCCCGTACGAGCCACGCGGCTGGCGGCCGCCGCCGTCGCCCTCCAAACCTCCACCGGCACGGGCCTCGGCGGGCTCCTCAGCCAACGCGAGGGTCGAACCGGCCGCGAAGGGTTGACCGAGACGGAGGCGGCAAGCGTCTGGGCCGAAGGCCAGGCGTTGGCGCTCGAGGAGGCGATCGCCTACGCACTCGATCCAACCGCGCTGCCGGCGGGGCTCCGCCACGGCTGAGCGGGTCGACGTCGTCGTCCTCGGCATGGGGGTCGGCGGCGAGGAAGTCGCGAACTCTCTGGCCGAAAACGGCCTTAACGTGGTCGGCGTCGAGAGCAACCTGGTGGGGGGCGAGTGTCCCTACTTTGGTTGTATTCCGACAAAGATGATGGTCCGGGCCGACGACATGCTCGCCGAGGGCCGTCGCATTCCGGGCTTCGCCGGAGACTCGGTGGTGAAACCGGACTGGAAACCGGTTGCCAGGCGCATCCGCGACGTCGCCACCGACAACTGGAACGACCGGGTGGCCGTCGAGCGATTCGAGCGGAAGGGTGGCCACTTCGTCCGCGGGGCCGGGAAGCTCGCCGGTCCCGGCAAGGTCTCGGTCAACGGCACCACCTACGAGGCCTCACGGGGGATCGTAATCTCGACCGGGACGTCTCCGGCGGTGCCACCCATCCCAGGTCTCGACCGCGTCAGGTACTGGACGAACCGCGAGGCGGTCAAGGTCGAGGAACTCCCCGAGTCCCTCATCATCCTCGGGGGCGGCGCGATCGGCGTCGAGCTCTCCCAGGTCTTCGCTCGCTTTGGAGTGAAGGTCTCGATCATCGAGGGCATGAGCCGGGTGCTTGCCATGGAGGAGCCGGAGGCGAGCGCTGTGCTGAGCGATGTGCTGCAACGCGATGGCATCGAGCTCTACCTCGATAGCCGGGCACAGTCGGTCGAGCCACGCGGTGACATGATCGCCGTCAACCTGGACGGTGGGCAGGTCGCGGGCAAGGCATTGCTGGTCGCGACGGGCCGGCGCGCCAACCTGAAGGACATCGGCCTGGAGACAGTCGGCCTCGACCCATCGGCGCGCCTGCTCGAGCCCGATGACCACCTCCGCGTTGGTGAGCGCCTTTGGGCGATCGGCGACGTGACGACCAGCGGCGGCTTTACCCACATGGCGATTTACCATGCCGGCATCGCGATCGACGACATCCTCGGCAAGCCAGGGCCTGGAGCCGATTACCGGGCCAAACCTCGAGTCACGTTCACCGATCCCGAGGTGGGCGCGGCCGGCCTCACCGAGGAGCAGGCGAAAAAGCAAGGGATCAACGTGCGCACCGGGATCCAGAAGGCATCGGTCACCTCCCGCGGCTGGATCCACGGGCCCGGTAATGATGGATTCATCAAAGTCGTCGAGGACGCGGGCCGCGGCGTGCTCGTCGGAGCCACGACCGTGGGGCCGCGAGGCGGCGACCTCCTCGGCCTCTTCGAGCTTGCCATCAAGCTGCAAGTCCCGAGTGACGAGTTGCGGCACCTGATCTATGCGTATCCGACGTTCTATCGCGGTTCGGGCGAGGCGGTGCGCAAGCTTGGTCCCGACGAGCACGCCCCGATGCGTTAAGGCCTTTCTCTCCCTCCCCCTCCGGAAGAGGGCAGGGTGGGGGCGGCCGCGAGTTGACTCATATAGAGCTTCCAGCCCTCGGCGTGCTGGCGGCGCTCGCCTTCGTCGGGGAGGCCGAGGTGACGAAGGCGCAGGACGGTCGCACCCTGCTCGGGCGTCAACGTGATCTCGACCGTGGTCGATCCGGGTGGGACCGTCGGATGGCCCTCCCAACCCCAACTCATCACCAGCCGCCGCGGTGGTTCGACCACCTGGTATTCCCCGCTCACGATGTGCTGGCCATCGACGTCGATGCGGTAGCGTCCGCCGGGACGGGCATCGAGCTCGGCCCCGACGCCCATCCACTTGACGAAACGCCGGCTATCCGTCAGATAGGCGAACACCATATCGGGCGGCGCCTCGATGCGTTGGGAGATCTCGATCGCGCCCGTCAGGTCCTCAATCATGGCGCTCTCTCCTCGACCGCGATTCGTCTTCGGCGAGCTCGCGCAGCCGGTCGAGGTCCCGCGTCCACATCTGTCGGAGGATGACCTCGAGCGGGCCGAGCGCCCGCCGGTCCGCTTTGTAATAGCGATGGGTACCCTCGCGCCGTTCCGTGATCAGGCCGGCACGCTTGAGCAGCCGGAGGTTCTGGGAGACCGCCGGCCAGCTCACATCGCGGACGGTCGTGGCGATCTCACCCGCGGAGCGCTCCGCACTCCAGACCAAGCGCAAGATCTGGCGGCGGCGCGGACTGGCGATCGCGTCCATGGCAGCTTCGAGCGGGACGGAGCGGTTGCGAGTTCGGACTTGCATTCTCGGCATCTATTATTTAAGCTACTTCTAAATTAAGTCGTTCCTTTAGGAGGATGCTAACATGGCCGCTCCGCTGGTGCATCAGGTGAACGTCAAGGCGACCCCCGAGCAGATCTACGAGGCGGTCTCCACGGTCAAGGGGCTCGCCGCCTTCTGGACGTCGGAGAGCCAGGCCGAGCCGAAAGTCGGCTCGATCGCGACCTTCGGGTTCGGCGGCCCGACGCAGCGGATGCGCGTCGACGAGTTGAAAGCCGGGAAGCGCGTCAAATGGACGGCGCTCGCCGACTTTCCGAACTGGGATGGCACGACGGTGACCTGGGAGATCTCCCCCGCGGAGAACGGTGAGACCAGCGTGCTGTTCCGTCACGCGGACTGGCCGGCTTCCGTCTCACAGGACGACCTGGGATCGATCAACTACACCTGGGCCCTGATCGTCGAGCGGCTGAAGCAGTACGCGGAGACCGGCAAGCCGAACCCGCTCTTCGCATTCGCGACCCGCTAGCCGCTTACACGGACGATGGCGCCCTGTCCATCGCCGCCGATGTGACAGGGCGCCGCTTGCAGTAATGTTTCCGCCTGTATGTTGGCGCCTGAGCCAAATCAGGACCTCGGCGAGCTCATCCAGATCGCGCTCGACGTCGCCGGGTCGCTCGATCCACGGGAGGTCATCGCCCGCATCCTGGAGCGAGGCACGCGTGCCGTGCAGGCGGATCGGGCCACCCTCTCGAGCCTGACCGATGACCACGTCGTGATCGAAGCCACCTACGGCCGGGCGGGCGAGCTGACCTGG
>Ga0070697_100003837_pt1 | contig 11540 bp, 8 predicted proteins | sample KBSK1501metaG_FD_65475 | JGI IMG/M metagenome (GOLD analysis project Ga0070697, IMG submission 65475) | Corn, switchgrass and miscanthus rhizosphere microbial communities from Kellogg Biological Station, Michigan, USA - KBS K1-50-1 metaG | ecosystem: Host-associated > Plants > Roots >... | reverse complement strand
GGAAACTCATCACGGTCGTCTGTGGTCGTTTTTTGAACGATTTTTCGATGGCCTGCTGCGGGTTTACGATCGCACCCTGCAGTTCACGCTTCGACACAGAGTCGCAACCATGGCCGTGTCGGCGGCTGTCCTGGTGGTAACAGTCTATTTATTTATTGCGATTCCGAAAGGCTTTCTACCGGATGAAGACCAGGGCCAGATCTTTATTTTCACCGAAGGTCCGCAGGGTATTTCTTTCGACAGCATGGTGGAACACCAGTTGGCGTTGACTCAGGTCGTGTTACAGCAGCCGTGGGTAGACTCTTTCATGTCGACGGCGGCAGGGGGCAACGCGGGACGGATTTTTGTCCGCATGAAGCCGCGGAGCGAGCGCAAGTCAGCGGCCGAGATCATTCAGGACTTACGCCCCAAACTGGCGTCGGTTCCGGGAATCAACGCTTTTCCCCAGATGCTGCCGCCCATCCGCATCGGCGGACAGCTCACAAAAAGTCAGTACCAATTTACGTTGCAATCCCCGGATACCGACGAACTTTACCAGGACGAGCCCAAGCTCGAAAACCGACTGCGCAACGACCCCCAGCTCCGGACGCTGCTGCAAGATGTGACCAGCGATTTGCAGATCAAGAACCCACAGGTCAACGTAGATATCGATCGCGACAAAGCGTCCAGTCTCGGAGTTAATGCCCAACAGGTAGAGGATGCGCTCTACAGCGCTTACGGACAACGCCAAATCTCAACTATCTACGCGCCGAATAATGCCTATCGCGTGATCACAGAATTGGAAAATCAATATCAGCTCGACCCATCCGCGTTGTCGATGCTCTATGTTCGGTCCAGCAACGGACAACTGGTGCCCCTGAATGCAGTCGCCAAACTCACGCGCACCGTCGGGCCGCTGACCATCAATCACCTGGGACAACTGCCCGCGGTGACGATTTCATTCAACCTGCGTCCGGGAGTGTCATTGGGAGACGCGGTCAACGCCGTCAACAATGCCGCCCGGGAAATGATGCCTGCAAGCGTCAGCACCAGCTTTCAAGGCACCGCGCAAGCCTTTGAGTCCTCAATCAGCGGATTAGGTCTGCTGCTATTGATGGCGATCCTGGTCATCTATTTGGTGCTGGGTATTTTGTACGAGAGCTTCATCCACCCGATTACGATTCTTTCCGGTTTGCCGTCCGCGGGTTTTGGAGCGCTGCTCACACTGATGATCTTCCATCTCGATCTGAATCTCTATGCGTTTGTGGGTGTAATCATGCTCGTCGGCATCGTGAAGAAAAATGCCATCATGATGATTGACGTGGCGCTGGAAAAACAACGCGACGGTGGCGAATCGGCGCAGGAAGCCATCTATCAAGGTGCGCTACTGCGTTTCCGGCCAATCATGATGACAACCATGGCGGCGCTCATGGGCACTTTACCGATCGCGTTGGGATTTGGCGCCGGGGCGGAATCGCGACGTCCGCTCGGACTGGCGGTCGTCGGAGGATTGGTCTTCTCGCAATTACTGACTCTGTACATCACACCCGTTTTCTACACTTATATGGAATCCTTCCAGAACTGGTTGAGCTCATTACGAAAGCGGAAGACCGCTCCCGAGAGGGATTTCGAGCGCGAACCAGTATTCGCGGGGAAGTCGGGCAGTAAGATCGCTTGACCTTTTGGGGTCCCGCAGATTCGCCTTTTCCTAGTTTCGCAGGGGCCCGAGCTCAGAACCTATCTCTTAAATCCACGTGTGGCTGGCTGGTGGATTAGGTGTTACGACCGCAATCCCATTTACTTTGGGACAACAATCCTAGATGGAGCGACAATATGTATTCGGGGGTCGTTTACGTCAATGATTGTCACGGGTACCATTTCAGCGTCTCCCGAAAAGGGCATTGCTATTCTCAAGAGAAAGCTTTGGGCTAAATCCCGCTTGAGGAAGTCGAATTTCACTTGTTTAGTGTCTCGCGGCAAGAAATAAACCCGCCCGCCGGACTGACTAGCGAGTTGGCTCAGCTTTTGTCCCTCTCTTTTTCTCTCAACGGAAGAAGGCGCAACGATGAATATAGGGATTCCGGTCCTTTGTAGAGCATCCGTGACCTCATCAAGACTGCTTCGGCTCGTATTGTCATCACCATCGGTAAAGAGGAAGATCACCTTCCTGTAGTCAGGAAGTGCCGCCTGCCGGGCAAGCCACTGTGCCGCTGAGACCACGGCGTCGTACGTCTTCGTATCACCCATTCCTTTGCGGTCCAACTTTGCCGCAAGTTTCTGAGGATTGTTTTCGTTCTGGACATCGATGTAGAGAGCGTCGCTGAAATTGACCAAACTGCCGACATCGGAGCTAGCCACTACAATTTGCTTTAGAAACTGGTCCTCGGCGTCAGTCTGTTGCTTTGTGCCATTCGGCCACACGTTTCTTGTACTGCCGCTTGCGTCATTCAGTAGGACATATTGGAGGCGCTTCCCCGCCAGCGGACTGATCGACGTCAAAGTCACGGGCTGATGCCTGAGTTCTACCTTCAGATCAGAGAGGCTGAGCGAGTTCGGGTTGTCATTGTCAACTATGATGGCGATTGGCACATTGACCATTCGTTGGCCGTATAAAACAGGGCTGACAGAGCAGCACAGAATCAAACATGCCAAGCATTTCATGGGGGCGAGGATAGCACAGGGCTGCTGCCTACCCTGAGAAAGGGTCAATTGTCGCAAATCATGCATTACTCAACTTACAAATTCAACAATGCCGGGCCATTTATGAGATAGCTTACTAGTTTCAGGCCATCGCATTGATCGGGAATCCATCGCAAACCGTTGAAGCTTCCGTGCCAACGCCGAAGAAGATTCGTACACCCTCTGCCTGGTTTCGATTCCTCATACCCTCAGTCACAGATCTCATCTTCATCGTTCTTCTCGTTGCCCTGACATGCGGAGCGTTGGCGCCGCGTCTGCTGAAAGACGCCGGCACCGGCTGGCATATCCGCGATGGACAACAAATTCTCCACACACACTCGATCACTCGCACAGATTCTTTCTCGTACACCATGCGCGGCCAGCCCTGGTATGCGTGGGAATGGTTATACGACGCGTTCATCGCAGCAATTCATCAGTGGCTCGGATTGAATGGCGTCGTATTCTTTACCGCGGTTGTGGTCGCCGCCACATTTGCACTCGTGCTTCGCTTGGCTTTGCGTCGCGGAGGGAACTTGCCTGTAGTCGTGATCCTGGTAATGTTGGCGGTGGGCGCTTCCACCATCCATTTTTTTGCGCGGCCCCACGTGTTGAGCTGGCTCCTGACAGTAATTTGGTTTCAGCTGCTGGATAGTTCGGAAACCACTTTAGAAACCACCGCTGACGCTGAGCCGGACCGTCGCTTGCTATGGTTGCCCGTGATCATTCTGCTCTGGACTAACCTTCACGGCGGATTTTTGCTCGGCATTGCACTGTGTGGCATCTATCTGATCGCGGGATTGATTCGATACTTCTCAGATAGAGAAGATCGACAGCAGATTAGGCGATGGCTGAAACGTTTGACCGTTGTCACCCTGTTTTCACTTTTGGCCACGCTGGTTAACCCCTACAGTTACAAACTACATGTCCACATTTATTCATATCTTTCCAACCGTTTCTTGATGAATCACATTGATGAATTTCTCTCTCCAAATTTTCATGGCATAGCCCAGCAGTGTTTCGCAGCATTGTTGCTGATCACAGTCGTGGCCTTGGCCACGAAACGGCAAAAGTTGAGACACTCACACCTGCTGGTGATAATTTTCGCGGCCTATAGCGGCTTGTACGCTTCACGCAATCTGCCCGTCTCTTCCATTCTCCTAACGCTGATTGTAGCTCCAATACTTTCGGCATCAATTGCCGACGCCGGCGCTGTACAAAAGATGAGTCCCCGGTTGCGAGGACTGATTTCGCGCAGCAATGCATTTGCGTCTCGCATGACTGAGATGGAGTCACGATTTCGGGAACATCTCTGGCCAGCGCTGGCAGTGATCCTCGGACTCGTGGTGTGCATACAACACGGAAGGCTGGGCGCGCGCCAGGTCATGGACGCGCACTTCGACCTCAAACGTTTTCCGGTACAGGCTGTCGAAGTGATTGCCCAGCGCGGCATCGAGGAACCCATTTTCGCTCCCGACTATTGGGGAGGATATCTGATCTATCGCTTTTTCCCCGAAGCTAGAGTCTTTGTAGACGACCGCCACGATCTCTACGGCGAACAATTCTTAAAGGAGTACTTGAAGGTGATGCACGTGCAGCCCGATTGGGAAAAGTTTCTAAGTGAGAGAAAAGTCCACTGGGTACTCGCCCCAGCAGAAGGCTCGTTAGCCAATATCCTGAAGGAAACGCCAGCGTGGAAGGTGATCTATGAAGACAGCACGTCAGTGCTTCTTCAAAAACAGGAGTAAATAATTTCAGATCTCAGATCTTAGTTCTCAGTTCTCAGCAAAGACGTTCAGGGATCAAAAATCAAGATCGTAAGTCGTAAATCGTAAATCGTAAATCGTACTTTCTCTCTACCTCGTGTCGATATTGAATCCCAGAATCGCGTTCACCTCAACCGGTTGATCTCCCCGCAGCACAGGACGGAATTTCCAGTTGGGCAACGACGCCAGAACCTTGCCGGTCATTTCACGGCCGCCTGGTTCGAGTACTTGCGGATTTTTCAACAATCCAGAGCGATCGAGAATACACGCGATCACCAGCCGTGAGCGTTGCAAGTCCGAGGGAACTTCAGCGCGCATCGGTTCGGGAGCGGTGAGGTCGCCGGCGTAAGCGTGCGCCGCAGAAGTAGGATCGGCAAACTGCATGACCGCGGTTCCTAAGCCGGTCTCAATGTAGATGGTGTAGACCTTGTCTCCTTTCAGCGCGCCATAGAAGTTGAATGCGCCTCCGGAACGTGAAGTGGCCACCACAGTGATTGCAGATCCATGACCATCTGTGCCGGATGAGTGGCCGCTGCCCGCAGACTGTTTTCCATCGGAATCGAAACTGGGTAGGGTGACGATGTTGCTGCCGCCGCGCACCGAGACTCCGGGAACTACCGGTTTGCCGCTGGTTCCGCTGCCCGCGCCTCCTGTGCCGGAATAAGGTGAAATGCCGCCATGCGCCGACACATCAGAACCATGACCGGGACCAGCTTTAGCTGCGCCTGAACCTTCGCCGGAAAATCCGCTGCCTGAGCCGTTGCCGCGGCCAATGCTGGAGCCGCCACCGGAACCGCCCAGTCCGGGCTTTTCTCCTCCGGAAGGAGACATGGCCAGGGAGCCAGTTCCGCCACTCCCGGGCACGCCGACCTTAGATCCGGGCTGATTGGAAACCACAACGCCTGTGCCCGCGCTGGTGCCGCCGCTCGCCGGAGGCGCCGCTGCTGCTGTCCCTAGATCCAAGGGACCGCCGCGTCCCGAGCCGCGATTCCCACTTCCTTGTCCGCCGACCGAACTGGACCCCGAGACTGAAGGAGGAGGTGGCACCACGCTTGTACCTCCGCCCAAGCCGCCTATGGATTGATGCTGCAACGAACTGCCACCTACCTGCACGGGAGGCGCTATCACTGCCGCGTTGCCCAAGCCTCCGATATTGCGACGCTCCGCTGACGCCTCGCCCATCTGAACCGGTGGGGGCACCACCTGTTTGTGCAACTCACCTGCGCCGAAGCCCGGTCCCGCCGCAATCTCACGAGTAATCTGCGGCGGTGGCGCGACGATGGTCGCTACCGGCAGCGTGAGCTGCGGATTTGAATTCGAAAGCTGCTCAGGAGCCGAAACAGGCGGCGGAATGATCTCCGCAGCATGCGAACCCGGCAGTAGCAGCGAGGCCAAATCGCGTTGAGCTGCGGGCGCAGGCGCGATTACCGCAGCCTCGAGCGTGGGCGCACCCTGAATTTTGTCACGATCAATCTGAGGCGCTGGGGCCACAGCCGTAGGAGACATCGCCAGAAGCCGGTTAGCTGATTTCAAGCCCTCTGCGGGCGCGGGGCCTGGAATCGTCTTGAAGGCCAACAGATTGGCAACTGCGGAATCGGAACGCGGAAGGTTCAGCTTGGGAGCGTCGACGACTTTTTCTCGAAGCGAATTTCCGCGTGCGACCCGAATAGTTTGGGTTCGATGACGGGCTTCCTGTCCACCAGCATGCCCAGAGCGTCCGGATTGTGCGCCGCCAGCATCTTCGGCGCGAGGCAGCTCTTCACCCGAAAAATAAATAATCTCGTACTTAGGTAGAACTGGCGGCGCGTACGGACGCATTTGAGCAAGCCGGGTGGGCACGATGATTACGGCGACTAACAGTGCGGCTTCCAGCACCCAACAAATCATCATCCCGCGAAAAGGGAATAAACCACTGCGAGCCTCTCCCGCCAGGCGTTCTCCCGAGCGCCCCATCGCGGGCCGGATCGCGGTGACGAATTCTTGCCAAGGCGATGACCACTCAACCAGAAGTTTGGGTGCGTCGTTCACTGCTTGCTTGCCTCCCTCGCCTGTCCCAAAACAATCTCGATCTCATCTCCGAGCGATGTCCCCGTGGAGTGCAGGATATTGCGAGGCAGCTCGATTACCGACGCGGCTTGCATGCGTACGGGAGCGACTCGCCAGGGTTTCAGATCCTGTTCCAGGTGAACCACAGTCTTCTCCTCATCCAAGTAGAGCACATCGATCGGGAAGCGCATGGCGAAAGTGTGGACTCCCCGAGACGGAACAATCCACAAACCTTGCCCTGCATGAAAGCTATCGGGTTCGGTACACATCAGGCCGCGAAGGCGAGACCAGTGGGTTGCGGCGATGGACAACTGGGTGGCTAGATATGTCTGGCGCGTCCGATTAAAAGCATAGCCCACAGATCCAGGTTCCGACATCACAACTCCTTGGTTCGGCCCGCTGACAGTTGCGACTTCATCGTCGCATCTCCGGCATCAATGTACGAACTAGCTCGATCACTGCCGGCCCCAACGTGACAAATATGATAGAGGGGAGAACGAAGACCACCAAAGGAATGATCATCTTGATGGTGGTTTTCGCAGCCTGTTCTTCGGCTCTTTGGCGGCGTTCGGTTCGCAGCGAATCAGAATGCACGCGCAAGGCCTGGGCGACGCTGGTTCCGAAGCGGTCAGTTTGCACCAGCGTGCCCACCAAGGCGCGAATATCGTCCACGCCAGTGCGCTCGCTGAGATTGCGCAGCGCCTCCACTCTCGGTTTGCCGGCTCGCATCTCCAGGTTTACCAAGTGAAATTCATCGCTCAAATCGGGGTGCGCATGATGTAGATCTTCGCCAACTCGCATCAGAGCCTGGTCCAATGCTAACCCGGCCTCGACGCAGATCACGGTCAGATCCAGCGCATCGGGCAATGCCAGCGTGATGCGCAGTTGCCGGTCCCGGATCATGCGCTTCAACACGAATCGTGGCAGGAAAAAACAGAAGGCGGTAATACTCACCATAAGAATCAAAGACTTGAAGCCGGTGGCCGCAATTACCACCATCAATCCGATGAATGCCAGCAGCACCCGGCTACCGACATACATAGTCAAGTGGCGTGCATCTCGATAACCGGCCTGGATGAGCCAAGCTCGAGTTCGAGAAACTTCCCTTGGCGATAAGGGTAGGGCCCGGCCCAAGGGATCAAGCGCCTGCTCCAACCGTTCTTTGAATGCCGGCTTCTCTTGCGGTTCAGCTTTCTGCCATCCCAGGGCGCGCAAACGCGATCCCAGCATGGAAGAAGGGGCATAAGCGGCCGCCCCGAAGGAAAACACCACCAGGGCGACGGTCAAGAACAATACGATTGCCAGCAGCATTGCCATGTTCTAAACCTGAATCCGAATAATTCTTCGGATGACGAAATATCCGACGGTTTGAAGTGTTATGCCGACGACGATCAGAGTATGGCCGATAGGATCTGCAAATAATGGCCGAATAAAAGTCGGATTAATAATCGACATCGAGACCACGATGATGGGCGGCAGTCCCATCAACAGCAGCATGGTTAAGCGGCCTTGTGCCGTATACACCCGCACCTGCCGCATGATCTTGAAACGCTCGCGGATCATGTAAGACAGATTATCCAGAATCTCGGCAAGGTTGCCGCCGGTTTCCCGCTGCAGCATGACCGCGGTGACGAAGAACTTCACATCTACCAGGGGCACCCGCTCAGTAAGATTCAACAACGCATCGCGGACCGGCAAGCCGAATTTCTGCTCCTCGAACAGCTTGCGGAATTCGGAAGCGACAGGTTCTGAAATCTCATTCGAAATCAATTCAAGAGCCGTAGTAAAGGCATGCCCAGCGCGGACCGCGCGAGCCAGGGTGTCGATCGCTTGGGGAAATAATTCCTCGAATTTCTTGAATCTCCGGGTGCGAAGGAAGGAGGCATAGGAGTATGGAAAGATGCCCCCAATGAATATTCCCAGCCAGGCAAATTGAGGAAATGGAGTCAGGACTAGTATGAGGAAAGCCACAGCCACACCACTAAGCACACACAACATCAGGATGTTGCCGGCACGGGTTTTCAAGTCGGCCTGGGAGAGGAATGTCTGCAGATTGGAAATTCTAGAGGATCGGCGCAGCAGGTTGTCGAGCGCGGGAATCTCGCTCAACATTTCGTCGCGCAGCAACGCCAGTTCTTCGCTGGGTTTGCGCTCCGCGGCCTTCTCTACGCTGGCCAATCGGTCGCGCAGCAGACGGGCCCGGGAGCTCCGCCGATCGAGCAGGGAGCCAACGGCAAAGACGGCAAGCGAGACGACCACGAATACGATTATGGCGGTTAACGTCGGCATACAGTTCGCGAGCGAAGGCCCCGCTTCCTAGACCTCCATCCGAGATTCAAATAATGCAGGACGCAGCCGGCAACCAGCGGTCGCCAGCCGATCGGCGAACTTGGGCCTGATTCCAGTCGCGCGAAAAAGTCCGCGCACTTTGCCGCCCTCATCAATTCCGCTCCGATCGAATGTGAAAATATCTTGCATGGAGATGACCTCGCCCTCCACTCCGGTGACTTCACAAATCGCGATTACCTTGCGGCCGCCATCGGTAAGCCGCGCGATTTGCACCACTGCGTGAATGGCCGAAGCGATCTGATGACGAACCGCTCGCTCCGGAATATTTAAATTGGCCATCGAGAACATGCTCTCAATACGGGCCAGGGCATCGCGCTGCGAGTTGGCGTGGACAGTGGTCAAGGAGCCTTCGTGGCCAGTGTTCATCGCCTGCAACATGTCGAACGCTTCCTCACCGCGCACCTCGCCCACGATGATACGGTCGGGACGCATACGCAGACTATTGATGACCAACTGCCGTTGCCTCACCGCGCCCTTGCCTTCGATATTGGGCGGCCGGGTTTCGAGCCTTACCACGTGCTCCTGTTTCATTTGCAGTTCGGCGGCATCCTCGATGGTAACGATCCGCTCATTATTCGGGATGTAACCCGAGAGGACGTTCAGCAGCGTGGTCTTGCCGGCGCCGGTGCCACCCGAGATCAGAATGTTCAGGCGTCCCTTGACCATCGTCGAAAGCAGCTCGAGCATAGGTTCGGTGAGAGTCTTGTTCTCGATCATGTTGCGTGCCGTGACTGGGTCGCGGCCGAAGCGCCGTATAGAGAGACACGGACCATCGATGGCCAGCGGAGGAATAATGGCGTTCACACGGGAGCCGTCGGCCAGACGAGCATCCACCATGGGAGACGACTCATCCACGCGCCGGCCCACGCGTGACACGATGCGATCAATAATCTGCATGAGGTGCTGATCGTCTTTGAAGCTGAGACCGGTAGGCTCCAGTTTGCCTCCGCGTTCCACGTACACACGGTTATAACGGTTTACCAGGATGTCGGAGATGCTGGGATCCTTGAGCAAAGGCTCCAGCGGACCCAGTCCAAAGATTTCATCCAGGATCTCGCGAGCCAGACGCTCGCGCTCCGCGAAACTGAGGGGCACGGCCTCGCTGTTCACCGTGTTGCGAATCAGCAGCAGTACCTCTTCACGGGCGGCATCGCCCGGCGTCCGCCCCAACTTCTCCAGATCGAGGCGATCCAGAATCTTGCGATGGAGGTCGGCTTTTACCTGCTGATACTCAGTTCTTTCGAAGGTCTGCAAATTGGACATGATTATGTCTGACTAAAATTTCTAAACGGTCTTGAATAATGACCAGGCGGTGCGTTTCACATCCACGTCGTTCTCGGTGAGACGAGCTGCCAGGCCGGTAAAGGAACGGGCAATGTCGGTATGATTTTGTTGCATCAGCGGAATTCCCCGGTCAATGGCAGTGGAGACCGCAAAATACTGATTGGGTATCTTCCACAACAGCTTTATTCCCGCCGCAGCTTCCGCGTCGGCTTCACTGAATCCTGGAATCTTGCGAAAACGATTAAGGACAAGTTGTACCCGCTCGCGTCCGCCGGTTTCTCCCAGATACTGTTGAACGCGGGCTGCGCTCCATAGCGAAGCGACGTCGGCATGAGTTACTAACAATACGGCCTCTGACAGATTCGACACTAACCGCGTGGTTCCGTCCATTCGCGAAGATGAATCCACCACAACGTAACGGAAGTGACTTACCAGCATGTCGAACAGCCGGGCGAATTCCGCTGTTGAAGGCTCCACACTCACTGGCGTATTTGCCCCGGCCAGCAATTGCAACCCACCGCTATGCCGGGTCATAAAACTTTCCAGCAGGGAACTATCCAGGCGGTGAAGGTTACGGATTGCGTCGGCTACGCTGAACAGCGGTTTCAAGTTCATGTGCAGCGCGGCATGGCCGAGTTGCGCTATATCGATCAGGGCAACGTTGCCATGGGCGGACTGCAATGCCAAAGCGAGGTTTACGGCAATAGTGGTGGCGCCGCTGCCACCCTTGGCATTCACGATGGTGAAGACTTTGCCGCGTGCTCCTTCGCGGTGCACCTTTCGCTGCGCGGTAGCCAATCGGACGAAGGCTTCCAGAAGATCGGTGGTGGTCGTAGGACGTTGAATAAACTCACGCGCTCCCGACCGCATGGCGTTCACAATGACCTGGGGCTGCGACATGCTGCCAACGCAAAACAATGCTGAGTCGGGCAGTTCTTGATGCAGTAGTTCGATCGCCCGCAGAGCAAGTGACGCGTTATCGACTGGAATATCGACCAGAATTACTTCGGGATTCGCGGATTGAATCCTGCGCACCACAGGATCGGTGGCGGCTACCGGATAGGTCGGGCAAGTGTGCACCCCCCGGGCTACGCTGGTGCCGTCCACGAGAACCTGCAGCACGGCACGCTGTTCACTATCGGATGCGACAATTACTACAGAAAGTTCGGGCATTGATCCTGCTTGGGCCCCTACAGATTCCTAACTTCAACCAACCTGCCGAAGTTCACTTTCAAAACTAGATTTCTACTTATTGCTGCCTGACGGCTTTTTTCCATCGAACTTGTTTTTGTCCAAAAATGGCTGCGGATTCGGAGGCCCCGTCGGCGGCTGAGCGCTCGGCGAAACGCGGCGCACGGTGCACAGTACCATTAACTCGGCATTGCTCTTTTGCGTGCTCTTGCTCCTGAAAAAGTTGCCCAGAATTGGAATGTCGCCCAG
>Ga0070697_100003836_pt1 | contig 11540 bp, 14 predicted proteins | sample KBSK1501metaG_FD_65475 | JGI IMG/M metagenome (GOLD analysis project Ga0070697, IMG submission 65475) | Corn, switchgrass and miscanthus rhizosphere microbial communities from Kellogg Biological Station, Michigan, USA - KBS K1-50-1 metaG | ecosystem: Host-associated > Plants > Roots >... | reverse complement strand
GGCGCGTGCCCTTCTTGGCGTCGTGGAGCAGCTTGCCCATGCCCGCGGCGATGGCCTGGTCACGCTCGCGGGTGGCGTGCAGGTAGATGAGCGCGGCCCGGGGTGCTGGAGTGGCCCGTTGCCAGATCTGCCGCCGCACCGCGGGTGCTAAAGATGAACTCCGGGTGTCATGGCCTTTAAGCCATCAGTTGACTGCTATCTGGTGGCAATACCGAACTGGCCGATCTGGATGTGCTAGGGGGGTGTTACCATCTGTCGGCCAGGATCTCATGGCCAGGGTCACGGCGGGCAAGAATCGTCTCGGCGGAACGGGGCTCGCATGGGTCGTGTCGGCGTCATCATCCCGGTGCTGATGATGTGCGGGCTGCTGATGCCGGCGTGCAGCTCGGGGGGTTCGGCTACTCCGAAGAAAACCAGTCCCGCGCGCGTCACCACGCAGACGGTTCGCATCGGTCGCTATACGCAGATATTCGATACGTCGCTTCCCGCGGATCCGGCGCAGGCGAGCGTCGCCGAGGGGTTCCGTACAGCCATGATCCTGTGGGACAAGTCGCAGGAGAACCTGATGCTGGTGTCCCCCGTCACGGCCTATGTCACCGGCAGCGCGCTGCGCGGTCTCAAGGCTTCCCTCGTCAGGACGAAGGCCGACGAGGTGGTCCCCGGCGGGGCGGATCGCTTCTTCAAGACCCGTGTCGCCGTGATCTCCGGCACCAGCGCGACGATCACCACATGCGACGACGGGAGCAAGTTCGAGGAAGTGAACCCAAGCACTGGGGCGCCCGATCCGGCCTACAGCGTGACTGCGAACCAGCAGTACCTCTTCGAGACGTGGCAGATGATCCGGCTGGGTGGCCACTGGGCCATCTCTGTCGTCTCCCCCGTGACGCTTCCCGACTCCCGCGCGAAACCCTGCCAGCCCTTACCGGCCCTTGACTACTGGTCGGCGATTTCGCGGACGCCGCAGGAGAGCGTGACACCACCGCCGCCGTGTCCTTAGTTGCGCCACCGCGTTCGGTTGCCGGGCAAGCGGCCGGACTTCAGCCGGACACCACACCAATAGACCGGCGTACGCCACATCCACTCAGAGTGGAGTGATCTGCGCGGAACGGTCCGGCGGGCGAAGCGAGCTTGTCTCGTGCTCAGATTCGGCGGTATGGAGCCTTTCTGGGCGGGTCGTGATGCTCGCGTCAGATACATTCTGTGATATGACACGCAGAAAGGCGCGGCTCACATGGCCATGTCTACAATTCCCGTACAGGAGCACTTGTAGCCTAGTATCAGTTCGCTCCAAACGGGACTTCGCTCATCAATGACGTGGTGCTTACTGCCCATGGGCCTACTTCACCGACAGCTATAACCCGGACATATACGAGATCCCGATCGGACCGGTGGCACATCACAGCAAACCAGCCCCGGCGAGCGAGTACCACTCCTGGGTCGGCCGGTGACGCGACGAGCCAACCGGCGTGCGACATCAGGGTGCACAGGTCCCGGGCCACCTGCGCGATCGGCTTGCCGGTCTCCCAGACCAGCCGCACAGCGCCCTCCCGGAAATCCGCATCGAACTTCCTGCGCGTCTCTGCCATCGCCCTGTCCTTCCCTTAAGGCGATGTCTCCACGCTACGAGGGGCAGCCCAAACAGGTCCACCGGCTGTGGGAGCCAAGTCGGCTCACGACCTTTTTGGCATTCGCCCAGTTGCTGCGCTCTCGTGTTGCACACGAGCATCTTGATGCTTACACGCCAAGACCTTGGCTTTTCCATTCGGTCGTCCCGGAGCTAGCATCACGACGATCGAGGAGGCCCAGTCATGACGAGCGCCGGAGAGGGCGGTACCCCTACCGCTCTGGATCTGCTGTTCGGCCCGGATACGGACGCGGTCGAGATCCTAGCCGACGGGATCTTGTCGTCCGGCAGCCAGAGTCTTGCCGGCGCCCTGGCGCAGCTCCCCGAGCCGACGCGGAAGGCCGCCGCGCAGGAGGCGGCGACCGCCGCGGCTGCCCTGCTGAAGGTCGACCTGGTCAGCGTGCTCGTGCGCGGATGGCGCCAGCGCCGGGACATCGTCTCCGCCGCACGGCGGACGCTGGCCGCACCCGGCAGCACCGAACTGGTCAGCATGTCCTCGCACGAAATCACGCTGGACCAGCGGCCCTCCGTCAGCGTGTTGGTGGACGGCCGACGGGTGGCTACCCTCCAGCTCGGCCTGTCCATCGTGTTCGACCTCAATGGCGTGCTGCTCGGGATCAGCGGCGGCCGGCTCACCGGCGTCCACTCCGGTCGCTGCGACATCACCGCCACCCTGGCCGTTCAGGGTACCGACCTGCTCGTCAGGCGTGCTCACCTCGAACTCCCCGGTGTCATCTCGTTGCGGCGGGGAATCAGGCTCTTGCCCGCCGGCGAATACCCAGCCGGTGCGGGACAGGCGGAAAGCCCTGATGACGACCCTGCCCGGCAGCTGGCACCTGAGTGGGAGGACAGCATTCAAGTCGGGGTTCGGGCCTCCAGACCACCCGGAACAGACTTTGATGATGATGACGAGGAGGAGGAGAACCATAGACGAGGCCAAGCGAACTGATCTGATGGACCAAGTATGAACGATATCGCCAAAGGTATTCTGTCGGGTGGGTGGTCGCTGGTTGCTGGCTGGATTCTCCCGACCGCAATCAACGCGCTGGTGTTTGGATTCTTCGTCTTGCCAAGTCTTCACGGAGTCTCGATAATCGGGAATTTCTCCCATTCGGGAGCGCAGGAGCGGTCACTGGTGGTATTGGGCGTGGCTGTTGTCGGCGGCTTGACATTCAGCGCGTTGCAAGCACCGCTCTACAGGGTGCTGGAAGGATATCTTTGGCCTGGTGCAATCGCCCGGAAACGTCGCGAACGGCAACTGCGTGCCAAGCACCTCCTGCAAGACCGCCTCGACGCAATTCGCTTGCGGACCCTTGATGGCCAGTCTCGGCTGGAAAATCCAGAGGACAAGCAGCGACTAGCGGAGCTGTCAGGAGACCGGCGGGTGAGTAGGTTTGCCGAGCGCGATCAAGCGCGTACTACGGTCCAGCGGTCCTTGCTCCGCGAGCGTCTGCGCCGCTACCCGGTTGATGATGCCCAGGTCGCACCCACCCGCCTGGGCAACGCCATTCGCCGGCTGGAAGAGTATGGCTACAACCGGTACAGGCTGGACTCGCAGGCACTTTGGTACGAGCTGACCGCAGCTGCCCCCAGACAGCTCAGCCATCAGGTCGACACCGCGCGGGCCGGAGTTGACTTCTTCGTCTGCCTCCTTTACGGGCAGCTGCTGGTGGCGGCGTTGGCGCTTGCTAGTCTCGCCGCTCCGCATCCGCACCAAGGGACGCTCCTGGTGACCGCTGTGGCTCTCCTCGTTTTGACGCTGCTCTGGTACCGGCTGGCGTGGATAACAACCGATGACTGGGCCTACGCTGTACGTGCACTGGTAGATCTTGGCCGTAAGCCACTCGCTGAAAGCCTGGGCTTTCGCCTGCCCAGTGAGCTGACCCAAGAGCGGAAGATGTGGCGTCGTTACTCTCGAATGGTGAGGCAACCATATCAGGCGGACCGCGCCGACGCTTTGGATGAGTTCCGGTTGCAAGGTCCCGAGCAATGCGAGGATCCGGGTATCACAGGCGCGGCGCCGCGCGCCGATAGCGAAGACCGAGATACCGGGGATAAGCCGATTACATCACCATGAAGCTCGATGACCGAAATCGTCTTCAGCTACAGTAGGCCGTCCCTTGCGGAACTCGGGTCGAGGCAATCTTCGATAATCGAAGAGACCCGGCAGAATGCTGGCGACACCCGCAAGACCGGGCTGCACATCGACGGACCCCCTTCATCGCCATTCGGAAACACTCCCCAGAAGGCCTGGTCAGGCTTACACGCCAAGATTCCGGCCGATGATCTCCATCTTGGAGGTAACGCCGATGCCTGCAGAATTCCCGATGCAGGCAAGCCCGCGGCTCGTCCTGGCGCGAAGAAGGCCCTGGCGGAGACCTGGGGCGCCGAGGACAAAGACCACACCCAGGCCGCGTGAACGCAGGAGCGCCGTCAAACGGCAGTTGCGGGGAGGACCGTTCGGAGCAGGAACTCGTGGAACCGCGCCCTCTCTTCCCACTGCGGGAAGTGCGCCGAGTTCTCGAACCACACCAATTCCTTCCTCGACGCGATAAGGCTCGTGAAGTACCGTTCGGCCACCTCGACCGGCGCCATGCGATCATGGCGCCCCTCGGTGAAGAAGACCGGAACCTCTACCCGCGGAACCGTCTCGCTCAGGTTCACAGACATGAGGTCCGCATAGAGGAGGTCGAAAGAGCGTTTGGCCGCCCGGTTGAATCTGAGCTTCTCGGGCCACGAGTACTCGATGGATGCGAGCATCCAACCGACCCGGTCGAACTTCTCAGAGCTGTGCCACAGCGCGCCGAACTCACTGAGCCAGCGTGCGCATCGTCTCCATTTCGCGATGCCATCGGTGCCAGCGTAGGGTGGGCTGTCGAGGGAGTTGAGCTCATTCAGTGCTTTGGTGTTCCCGCGCCGCCGTGACTCGGCGAGGAGGAAGCGGTAGGCGACCCGCTGCCCCTCGGCGAAGTTCGCGATCAGCCCGGTGCTGACGAACGCGCTGAAGAGGTCTGGCCGTTGCTGGGCGGCCATGAGTCCGAGCACGCTGCCCCAGGAATGGCCGACGACGATTAGCTTCCGTCTGCCGAAACGCTGTGTCAGGTGCTCGGTCAGCTCGATGGTGTCGGCGACGAGCTGACTGACGTTCATCGCCATAACTGGCTGGATGGCCGCTCCGGACTTGCCCGAACCGCGCTGATCCCATTCGACGACGACAAAGTCATTCTCGAGGAGCCCGTTGAGCCCGACAGTCGCCATCTCGGCCTGACCCGGACCGCCGTGCAGCTTCAGCAGGATCGGGCTCTCGGCGCGCCGGCCTCGCACCAACAGCCATTGCCGTACGCCCCCCAGCGTCAATGGCTCGAGTTCCGCAACGCTCCCCGGAAGGGTTCGCCCCCGCGAATCGCATATCGGCCTTGTGCGTGTAGACGGTCCGAGCTGCGGGAGAAGGGACACGAAGGCAATCATATGGGTCAGCTGCGGACGGCTGAGTGAACCTCTGACGCAGGGCTATGGCGTCGCCGGAGACGACGGCCACGGCACAGCCGGGAAGTGCTGCTCAGGCCCGCTCCGGGTCAGGCTGGGACCCGTGGGCCTTGAGGGCGGTCGTGAATGCTTGGACTTTGGGATGGCGCGGTGGTACGGCATTACCGGCGCCCTAGGACGCGCTGAGCGCCGTGGCGGACCTCGGCCGGCTCGGCGTCTGCTTCGGTCCTAGCGGGGCGGCCACCCTGGCCGGGGCGCGAGCTGCCCTGACCGAACCCGAGCGGCGCGCCGCTCTCGACCTCGATGACGACGCCGTCGTCGTCCTGCTCAGCACGGAAGGACACACCCGATGACCCGCACTGTGCACATCAACCGGGACCGGCTCTGGACCTCCCTCGGTGTCGGCGGTCTTGAACCCGATCCCCCACACGTCCGCGGCCAGCCGGCCCGCTGAGCCTATGCGCCCGGGTGCGCGTCGTCGTCGTGCCGGGCCGCTGTGTCCGGCTGCAGCACTGCGCCGGCGGCGACCAGCTTGCCGTTGCTTACCGGTATCGGCAGCTGGGGGATCTGCGGGACCTCGGGTATCTCAAGCGGCGCTCCGCTCGTGATCTCGGCCTCGGCCGCGGCCACATCCTCATCGCCGAAGTCCGCGAGTGACGCCGTATCCTCGGCCGACTTCCTGTCGCCCGCGGGCGACGCCGGCGTGAACTTGTCGAAGAACCGGAGCAGCTCGACCGGTACCGGCATGACCAGCGTGCTGTTCTTTTCCGCGGCGACCTCGACCACTGTCTGCAGCAGCCGCAGCTGCAGGGCGGCGGGGTCGCGGGCCATGACGTTGGCTGCCGCGGCGAGGCGCTTGGAGGCCTGGTACTCGCCGTCGGCGGTGATGATCCTGGCGCGGCGCTCCCGTTCCGCCTCGGCCTGCCGGGACATCGATCGCTTCATGCTGTCGGGCAGCGAGACGTCCTTGAGCTCCACCCGCTCGACCCGGACGCCCCACGGGCCCTCGGTCGGCTCGTCGATGATCCGGCGCAGCTCGCGGTTGACCGAGTCCCGCTCGGAGAGCAGCTGGTCCATCTCGGACTGGCCGATGATCGACCGGAGCGAGGTCTGCGCCTGCTGGGAGACGGCGAACATGTAATTCTGCACGTTGATCGTCGCCTTGACCGGGTCGACTACCCGGAAGTAGACCACGGCATCGACCCGGACGGTCACGTTGTCTTTGGTGATGCCTTCCTGAGCCGGGACAGCCATGGCGATGATCTGCATGTTGACCTTCTGCATGCGGTCGCCGACCGGCCGGATCAGGGTCAGCCCGGCGCCACGCGTCCCCGGCACGACCCGTCCGAACCTGAAAATGATGCCCTGCTCGTACTGCTGCACGACCTTGAACGAGCGGACGGCCGCGATGAGCCCGGCCACGACGAGTACTACCAGGATGACCACCAGGGCGACCATCACCAACACCTCTTCTTCGGTGGCGCGCTGTTAGCCGGCCGCCTTCGGCGGCTAGTCCCCGACGCCTGCCCTCAGCCTATCTACGCAATCAGGGACTAGCAAAATATTTCCAGAAACCATAATCCGATTAGAATGACGATGTGCTGCCGGAGCGGCACCGCCGTGGCTGGCTGGCTCACGGGACGCATCCGGGTGGCCGCCGGCAGGTGCGGGTGGCGCTGAGGGGCGTTTTCACGCGGTGAGCGAGCCGAGCTGAAGTCTCAGCGGGCTCACGCCGACTCGGCAACGCGACGGCGGCGGCCTGCCCGCCATCCTGAAATTGTCACCCCGCGCCGGTCAGCCTCCCGCCGGCGACCGCATCCAGCATGCAAGCCATCAGAACGTCGTCGACGTACCGCCCGCCGAGGAAGAATTCCTCACGCAAGACTCCCTCGACCGTGAAGCCGCACGACTCATAGAGCCGGCGGGCCGCGACATTGCCGCCAAGAACACGCAGCGACAGCTTACGTGCGCCCCGGCTGCGGGCCTGCTCGATGCAGGCTTCCACGAGCCGGTGCCCCACGCCGCAGCGCTGGCGGGCCGGGTGGACCGCCAGCCCCCGGATCTCCAGCACATGGGAGCGCGACGCCAGGGGGCGCGACGGGCCGAGCGCCGCATACCCGGCTATCACACGGCCGGTCTCAGCGACCAGTACATCGGCGGGCGCTATCCGTTCGCCGAAGAAGGCCGTATCGACGGATGGTGGCGGAGCTGGCGAAACGCCAGCCGTCCACGTGGCCGCATCGATGTCCTTGAGTCTCGGTTCGTCTTCGGGCCTAGCCTGCCGAACAGTCGTCACCACACCAGGATGAACCCAGCGGAACACTCGACGCACCGAAAGCGAGTCTGCGCGGCCAGCACCTAGATAAACAGCCACCATACCCGTTCGGTATCGGGTGTACCGGATAGGTGTTGGACGCCGGCTTATTACCCGGGTGGCATTGAGCGCAGGGCATAGCGCGCCACACGGACGCGGCGCGGCCCTAGACGCGAAGGAGCTGCCTGATGCCTGAATACGATCAGCCGGAACCAGGAGTGGTAGAGATTACCGGCGAACTCCAGATCGCCCCTGATCTGGTGGTGGTGCCGAACCGGCACCTCGACTTGGTGCCGAACATCGGGGTGATCGGGGGCACCCACTCGGTCCTGGTGGTGGAGACCGGAATGGGACCCCGTAACGCGGAGAAGGTGCTCAAGTTCGCCGCCGGCTACGCCAACGGTCGCCGCTTGTATCTCACCACGACGCACTTTCACCCGGAACACGCGTTCGGGGCTCAGGTATTCGCCGGGGAGGCGACGTATGTGGCCAACCGGGCGCAGGCGGACGACCTCGCCGCGAAGGGTGCGAGTTACCTGGAGATGTTCCGGGGGCTCGGCGAATGGGTGGCCCGCCAGCTCGAGGGCGTCACGCTGGTCGCGCCTGACCTCATCTTCGACGGCTCCTATGATCTTGACCTCGGCGGCCGGGTCGTGCACCTGCGGCCTACCGGCCGGGGGCACACCAAGGGCGACCAGGTGGTGACGGTCCCCGACGCCGGGGTGATGTTCACCGGCGACCTGGTGGAGACCGGCCAGTTCGCGATCTTTCCCTGGTTCCCCCCGTACGACACCGACGTGACCGGGGTGGGGTGGATCGCGGTGATGCAGCGGCTCATCGGCGACTCCCCCCTGGTCGTGGTGCCCGGTCACGGGGAAGTCGGCGGCCCCCGGCTTCTCGCCGATGTCCGCGACTACCTGGCCGAGCTGCGCGACGAGACCTGGCGGCGGCGGGACGCCGGGATGAGCGAGCAGGCGATCGCCGCCGAAGTCCGGGCGGTGATGATTCAGCGGCATCCCGACTGGGCTCAACCGGAGTGGGTTGAGCGCGGCGTGGGCTGCCTCTACTGCGAGCACGCGGCCTGATGGACGCCAGCACCGACGCCGTGCCGGACGTCCGGCGCGCACGCGGCGTCGCCGCCTACGCGCGCATCTTCGGCGTGCCGGAGGACCAGCTGGCCGCCGCGTTCGCGTCCCGGGTCGGGCCGGTCTTCGCCGAGGAGCAGCTCCAGGCGGCAGGCGGGGCCGCCTGGGCGGACCCGGCACTGAGCGGCCGGGACCGCAGCGTCGCAATCATCACCGCGCTCGTGGCGCAGGGGGTCACCGGTGACCGTCTCGGCGCCCACCTCGACCTGGCCCGGCAGAACGGGCTCGACGACGACGCCCTCACCGCGCTGATGGTCCTTCTCGCCAGCTACCTCGGCTACGCCCATGCCTCGCTCGCCATGGAGATCATCCACGCCCGCGCCGCCGCGCCTGCCGGGCCGCCGCGATACCCGTAAGCCAACCGGGCGAGACCGGTAGACCGTCGCGGCGATCTGGATGAGCGAGCGGATCAGCGGGTTGCCGTCGGCTTTGTTCCAGGCGACGACGAGGCGGCTGGGCGCCATGTCGGCGAGCGGGACGACGGTGAGTCCCTGCGGAAACGCGTGCGGCAGCGGCGCCAGCGGTGCCAACCCGATCGCGCCGCTCCAGAAGACGGCCTGCACGCATTCGCTGACCGTGCGGACCACGGGTCCGTCGCGTAGTGTTCCGCCGGGCCTGGTGCAATTCCAGTAGGCGCGCCACAGCGGGTCGGTTCCCTCCGGGAACTGGAACCACCGGCGGTCATCAAGGTCGCTCACCTGGAGGGTGTCGCGACGGGCGAGCGGGTCGTCGGTGCGCAGGACCACCCCGACAGGATCCGAGCGCAGCACGCGGATGCTGACCCCGGTGCGGTCGAACGGCATCCGGGTCAGGACGACGTCGACCCGCCCGGCTCGCAGCCCCGCGGTCGGGTCCGTGAGGTCCCCTTCCCGGACGCGGACGCGAACCCCCGGGTTACGCTGGCGGAATGCGTCGGCGAGACCAGTGCCGGCCTCCTCGGCGCTATCGGCGAGAGTGCCGATGGTGAAGGTGGCCGTCCCCGCAGCCGCGGCGACCCGGGCGCGGGCGTGCTCGGCGTGCTCGAGCAGGGCGCGCGCCTCCTCGTAGAGCGCGGTTCCCGCGGGCGTGAGCGTGGCCCCGGCCGGGGAGCGGTGCACCAGCAGGGCGCCGACATCGGTTTCGAGCTGCTTGATGGCCCGGCTCAGCGGCGGCTGGGTCATGTGCAGGCGGACGGCGGCACGCCCGAAGTGGCGCTCCTCGGCCACCGCGACGAAATACCGAAGCGAGCGTAGGTCCATTACCAGCCACGATACCCGTGAGGTACTAGCCGGATCGGTACCGGACGGATGCCTCAGGCTGGCACCACTACCGCTTGGACGTTCGGCGACGGCCCTGCTGGACAGCAGCGATATCGGCGGCGAGGAGCAGCGACGCGAGGCTGCCGATCGTGTCCTCGACCAGTACGAGCACCACGGGCCGGGCATCGACGCCCGACGACCGCGGCACGGCTTCTCCCGATTGCTTTCCGGTGTCCATGCCATTACCACCCTCGGCTACCTCTAGTCCCTGCGGGGCCGCGGGGACTGGGAGGGGTTCTGCCGGCGTACCCGGCGCCGGTTCGGCTGCAGCTCTATGTATCAGTAAGCCTGATATTATGTCAGGTAACCTGATACTGGCAATGGGAGGATCGAGTGGCTCCCGTCACACGGATGCCCCGCATCACTGAGAGCCCGAAATACCTGATCAAACGTGCCCAATCCGCGCTGCACGCGGCACTGGCCCCGGCACTGCGCGAGCACGGCGTCACCATCGCCCAGTACGCCGTGCTCGCAGTCCTGGACGAGGAGCCAGGGCTGTCCAACGCCGACCTGGCGCGCCGGGCATTCCTCACCCCGCAGACGATGAACCAGACACTGCGCGGACTGGAGGAAAAGCACTGGGTGACCCGCCGCCCTCACCCCGGCCACGGCCGCATCCTGCAAGCCGGCCTGACCCGGGACGGCCGCGCGGCTCTCCGCGCTTGCCACCAGGCAGCCGAGGCCATTGAAGACCAGATGATCGCCCGGCTCAGCCCCGAAGACCTCCGGCAGCTAGAGGCGTCCCTGCGCGCCTGTATCGATGCGCTCAGCTAGTCGCCGAGCCATGTAGTAACTGACTCCCGCAGCCATTCCAGGAAGGTTTGCCTCTTTTGTCGGGTTGGCACGCCGACTTAGGTGGTGGATCCGGGTTACGCGGTTGTTTAGGGGTACCCCAGTCCACCGGATCAACCGCGTAGCCCGAATCAACCACGATAAACGGACAGGGTCTCCACCTGACCTGCCCATGCGAGGGGCCCGCGATAATCGTGATGCCGGGGAGGCAGAGTTGCACCGGCGGCTAGACCGGCGCTCTGGTCGCCGAGCCAGCCGTCTACGACTACTGTCGACCAGGCAGGACCTGATCACGGACGTCGTTCCTGGCGTCCGGTCCAGGAGCTGATCTCCACGCCGTCCGCGACCGGGAAGGGTATCGCAGGTGGCACTCCAGGCTTCACAGGGGAGCGCCGGCCCTGGCCATGCCGCTGCGCCGTCATAGCGAGCGCCGTATGCGAGCTGCGGTGGAGTTCAGACCGGGAGCTGTGCGAGCTGCCGGGGAGCTGAGGTCCACTGCCGGAGGGGACTACGATTCGCAGCTCCCCGTATCCGCATGAGTACCACCCTTGCCACGGGCCGACCCCGGTTATGGCAGCGGGTGCTCGGCGGTGGGGACGTGACGCTGATCGGGAAGGATGTGATCTTGGTGGTGCAGGGCTAGTCCCCGGGCATACCGGCGGGCAATGCCAGACATCTGCGAGTCGGCAGCGCTGGCGCCGACGCCGAAGACGGTGCCGGGGTAGTCCAGTGGCCCCATGATGGTGCGGATACGGTCCCATTCTCCCGGTGCCACGAGTTCGGCGGGCTGACCGCCGGCGAACCAGCCCATCGGGACCGCCACCCCGGACGGGACCACGGTATTGACGTAGACCACCGCGTTGAACTGGACCTCCGCGCCC
>Ga0070697_100003835_pt1 | contig 11541 bp, 13 predicted proteins | sample KBSK1501metaG_FD_65475 | JGI IMG/M metagenome (GOLD analysis project Ga0070697, IMG submission 65475) | Corn, switchgrass and miscanthus rhizosphere microbial communities from Kellogg Biological Station, Michigan, USA - KBS K1-50-1 metaG | ecosystem: Host-associated > Plants > Roots >... | reverse complement strand
CTACCGCGCCGCCGCTGGCATCGCGGTGGTGGCGCTGGAAACGTTCCCCCCTCAGGCGATCAATTTCTTCCGTCAGCCGGCGACGATCCTGCGCGACTCGCCGCAGCAGAACGACACGATCAGCGTGCCCGTCTACGTCTACGTGAGTGCCGCCGGTGCCCGCGCGCTGCTCGGCGTATCACCCGACAGCGCGAAGGTGGGCGCGGCCGGCAAGACGGTGCATGGCGCGGTGTCGTTCGTCGAGATGCCCGCGCCGGCGCGGAACGTGGTCGCGATTCTGCCTGGCAGCGATGCGAAGCTGAAGGGTGAGTACGTCGCGATCGGCGCGCACAACGACCACGTCGGCTTCGACCAGACGCCGGTGGACCATGACTCGCTCCGTGCGTTCAACGACGCGGTGCGGAAACTGGAGCTTGCGGCGCCCGATCATCGCGTGCGGCCGGATCAAGTCCAGCAGATTCGCGTGAACGTCGACAGCCTGCGGCGCGTCCATCCCGCGCGGCGCGATTCGATCTACAACGGCGCGGACGACGACGGCTCGGGGACGACCGCGGTGCTGGAGATCGCGGAAGCGTTCGCCGGCGCGCGCGGGGCGGCCAAGCCGAAGCGCTCGATCATCTTCGTCTGGCACACGGGGGAAGAACTGGGGCTATTCGGGTCGCAGTATTTCACGGACCATCCGACGGTAACCCGCGACTCGATCGTCGCGCAGCTCAACATGGACATGGTGGGGCGAGGCCGCGCCGACGACGAGAATGGCGGCGGCCCAGGTTACATGCAGCTCATCGGCACGCGCCGGCTCTCGACCGAGCTCGGCGACCTGATCGAGACCGTGAACAAGGCTCGCAAGCAGCCGTTCACGTTCGATTATCAGTTCGACGCGACCGGCCACCCGGAGCAGTTCTACTGCCGCAGCGATCACTACATGTACGCACGCTACGGCATCCCGATCGCGTTCTTTACGACGGGCAGTCACCGCGACTACCATCAGGTGACGGACGAGCCGGAGTACATCGACTACGACAAGCTGGCACACGTGTCGCAGTTCGTATATGACGTGGCGACTAGCGTGGCCAACCTCGATCACCGCGTGGTCGTGGACAAGCCAAAGCCGGATCCCCACGGTAATTGCGTTCAGTAGTCTTCGCCAAACGTACGAACGGGCCCTTAACCGGGCCCGTTTTGTTTTCAGGGCTGGCCAGGCTGCGGGGGCGGAGAGCCCGAGGCGCCGAGGTACTCGACCTTGCCATCGTCGTGCACGGCGAAATGATAGAAGCGCCGCGCGATGCAGCCGGCGGGACAGTCGCCGTAGCCTACGCTGTAGTCGAGCAACACGCGCGAACCGTCGATCGATCCGCCCATGTCGTTGCCGTCGCAGCACCCGTTGTTCGGCTCGGCAAACCTGACCCCGGTAGTCCCGCGAAAGAGCCCAGCCAGTGCTTTGATGTTGAGCGGCTCGGGCGGCCCTAGGGTGATCAGCACGTCGCCATCGTGCATCGTATACACGCTGCCCACCGTAAGTGAGTAACGCGCCAGGAGCGTATCGATCGTTGGCTCGCCGGTTGGAATTTCCCGGCGAGCCAAACGCTGAACCCACTCTTCGGTTCCCAGCAACCAGAGCAGCAAGCTACGGGTTGCGGGATTGGGAAACGTATGGATGCCGTAGACGTCCACCACCGTGTCCCGCGCCGGCAGAGCGGTAGCGTTGTAGACCAACACGAGGGCATCGTAGTACGATTGAACCGCCTCAGAGGGAATCTGAATCGCGGTGTACCCGTTCGATTGCAGGTCGCGCAGCGCCAGGCGATTGGCGTCCTCGAGATACGCGGTGCGCAACTCAGCCGGCACCTGCGAGTCGTCGACGCTCGATTGCATGGAGCGCGGCGCAGTCGCCGTATCGCAGGCTGCGAGCAATAGAGCAGCGGTAAGCAAGAACGAACCACGCATATCTGATAGATGATACCTTCCCACCATGCCCGCGGGTTACAGTCAACGCTCGCTCGTCGATAAGCTCGGGATTAAGCCCGGGACCCGGATCGCAATTCTCAACGCACCACGGGGTTATCGCACCACCCTGGGGAAGCTGCCGAGCGGTGTCACGGTGACCTCGACGGCGCGCGGCGTGTTGCCCTTCATTCAGTTCTTTGCCGTTCACCGTGCCCTGTTCGAGCGGCAACTGCCCGCGCTGCTGCGCGCGCTGGAGCCCGACGGGACCCTGTGGGTATCGTGGCCCAAGAAGGCCTCCGGTGTCCCCACGGACATGACGGAGGACGTGGTCCGCGCCGTGGCGTTGCCCACCGGTCTCGTGGACGTGAAAGTGGCCGCCGTGGACGAGGTTTGGTCCGGCCTGAAGCTCGTGCGGCGCCTTAGAAATCGGTGATCTACTTTACGTTATAAAGTACTTGACAGATAGGCCCAGACCCCTAGCTTTCCTGCCTATGACCGCCCCGCGGCCGCTGCGCGATCGTGCGCTCGACAACCTCCAGTTCATCCGCTCCACCATGGAGCGCGCCGGCTCGTTCACCGCGGTGCCGGGCTGGGGCATGGTCGTCCTCGGCGCGACGGCACTCGCAGCCTCGTGGCTCGCGGGATCACTGCCGGTCGCGCCGATCTACGGTGCGTCGCAGAATCGGTGGCTGTGGGTTTGGATGTTCGAGGCGTTACTCGGTGCCGGAATCGGCGTCGCCGCCCTCCTCTACAAGGCCCTGCGCGCCGGCGACACAATCGTCAACGGTCCCGGACGACGCTTTGGACTCAGCGTGCTGCCGCCTTTCCTCGTCGGGGCGCTTCTGACTTTCGTGCTGTGGCAGGCGAAGCAGCTCCAGCTGCTGCCGGCCGTGTGGTTGCTGTGCTATGGCGCGGGTGTCGTCACCGGTGGGGCATTCTCGATGCGGATCGTGCCCGTGATGGGGATCTGTTTCATGATCCTGGGCACCGCCGCGTTAGTCACACCGGTGGGCTGGGCGGCGTGGCTCCTCGCCGGCGGTTTCGGCGGCCTGCACATTCTATTTGGATCGATCATCGCACGGAGGTACGGTGGCTAAGAGCAGTACGGCGCGGATCACCCGCGCGGAAGCGCAACCCGCGGTGCGGGCGAAACCGCAGTCCACACCGGCGGATCTCGACCGGCTGATTCACGAACGGGTGCGGCTCGCCATCGTGAGCGCGCTCGCGGTGCGCGACAAGCTCACGTTCAACGAGCTCAAGGCGCTGCTCAAGACCAGCGACGGCAATTTGAGCGTACACGCGCGGAAGCTCGAAGAGGCGGAGTACATCACCTGCGACAAGTCGTTCGCAGGCCGCGTTCCGAAGACCGAATACCGACTCACCGCCCTCGGCCGGCGGGCGCTCGAGCGCTACCTCGATCACATGGAAGCGTTGATTCGCGTGACGCGGGCGCGCTGACGTGGATTCTTTTTTTTGCGGGAAAGCTTTATGAAACAAAGTACTTCTCTCCACGTCGCCATCGTCATGGACGGCAACGGCCGCTGGGCCACGCGCCGCGGCCTGCCGCGCCCGGCGGGCCATCGTGCCGGTGCCGAGGCGGTGCGGCGCGTCGTCAAGATCGCGCCGGGCTGCGGTATCACCGCGCTCACGCTCTACGCCTTCTCGTCCGACAACTGGAACCGGCCGGCCGCCGAAGTCTCGACGTTGATGCGCCTGTTCGCGCGCTATCTGCGGACCGAAACGGCCGAGCTCGTCGCGCAGGGCGTCAAGCTCACGATCATCGGGCGGCGTGACCGCCTGCCGCAATCGCTCGTGACCGCGATCGCCGCCGCCGAGCAGGGTACGGCGGGTGGGACGCGGCTCGAGCTGCGGATCGCGGTGGACTATTCTGGTCGCGCCGCGATTCGGTCGGGAGACCTGCTCCCCGACGTCGATCTCCTCATTCGCACCGGCGGCGAACAGCGGCTCTCGGACTTCCTGCTCTGGGAGTGCGCCTACGCCGAGCTCTGGTTCACGGAGCGGATGTGGCCGGACTTCGGCGCGGCACACCTCGCCGCGGCGATCCACGAATTCCATTCGCGCGACCGCCGCTTCGGCGGTTTGCCGACACCCACTCGGGAGGCGGTATGAGCGCGCTCGCACCACGCACCAGACTCGGCCTCGAGATCGCCGGGGCCGGCGTCGTCGGCGGCATCGTCGGCGATGGGTTGCTCCGTGCGATGCCGTGGGGGTTGAACGTCGCGCTCGGCACGACCGCACTCGTCGCGACCGGCGCCTGGCTCGTGCGGCGACACAAGATCCAGCACGGTCCCGATGCCGCCTGGCTCGCGATCACGGCCCTGCTGCTCGGCCTCGCGTTCCTCCGGCGCGACGCCCAGCCACTGGACGCACTCGACGCGCTCGCGCTCGTTGGCGCGCTCGCGCTCGCGGCGGCGAGTCTCCAGGGCGAGCACATCTCGACGTGGTATCCGCTCGATCTCGCGCGCGGCGTGATCACGGCAAGCGTGGCGAGCGTGTTCGGTGGCTTCCGGCTGCTGTTCAGCGACATCCAGTGGCACGAGCTGCCCCAGGACGACCGGATGCGCAATGTCCGTCGCATCGTGCTCGGCGTTGTGCTGGCGACGCCCGTGCTGATCTTGTTCGCTGCCCTGTTTGCACAGGCCGACCCGGTCTTCAACAACGTCCTCACCAACGTCTTTGATTTCGACGTCGAAACGGTCGTTTCGCACGTGTTCTTGATGGCGTTCTGGGCGTTCCTGGTCGCGGGGTATTTGCGCTGGTCCATGCTCGGCCGGCCCTTCCAGGCGCTCACACTCGACGTGAAGCCGATCACCAGCGTGGTGCCGCTCGCAACCGCGCTGGGCATGTTGAACGCGCTCTTCCTGCTGTTCGTGGTCGTGCAGCTCCGCTATTTCTTCGGTGGCGCCACGCTGGTCGAGCAGACGAGCGGCCTCACCTACGCCGAGTACGCGCGCCGGGGATTCTTCGAGCTGATGTCGGCGAGCGGGCTGGTCCTGCCGATTCTGCTCGGCGCGGACGAGCTGGTCCGTAAAGGCACCGCGCCGCAGATCCGCACCGTCCACCAGCTCTCCGGGCTGCTGCTCGCATTCCTCGCGGTCATCATGGTGTCGGCGCTGCAGCGCATGCGTCTGTACGTGGCGGCATTCGGGCTCTCGACGCAGCGACTCTACGCCACGGGGTTCATGATTCTCCTGATCGGTGTGTTCGTCTGGTTCGCCTGGACCGTGCTGCGCGGCCGGCGGCAGCGCTTCGTGTTTGGGGCGCTGATGCAGGGCCTGGCGGTACTCGCGGGACTGCATCTGCTCAACCCGGATGCGTTCATCGTCAATCACAACCTCAATCGCCCGGCCGCCGAGCGGCCGTTTGACGCCAAGTACGCGCTGACCCTGGGCGGCGACGCGGTGCCCGCATTACTCAGCGCCCTGCCGCAGTTGAACCAGCAGGATCGCTGCGTGGTGGTGCACGGCCTGCTCAAGCGCTGGGACAAGGCCGAGGTCGACTGGCGTACGTGGAACTGGAGTCGCGCCCGCGCGCGTTCGCTGGTCCGCGATCAGGCCGGGGCCCTCAGAGCGTCGTGCCCACCACCCATCGCCCCAGGAGCAACGCCATGATCACTGACGGCCTGAATCCGTTGACGGTCCTGCTGTTTTTGGGCGCCGTGCTCGCGGCGACGACGCTCAGCGTCGTGTACATCGTCGCACGAATCACCAAGCGGCAGCCGTTCGCGCGGATGACGCTGCGCGTGCTGCTGGGCGGGGTCGGACTCTATCTGTTGCTCTTCCTCGGCGCGTCGGTGTTGAGTCACAGTCGCGTCCTGGCCATCGGCGAAGAGAAGCACATCTGCGAGATCGATTGCCACCTCGCCTATTCGGTCGTGGCGGCCAAGGCCGAGGCACTCCCGAGCGGCCGGCTCCGCGAGATCGTCACCGTGAAAGTGCGGTTTGACGAAGCGACGATCTCGTCGCGCCGGCCGCGAGACGCGACGCTTACACCCAACAGCCGCTACGTCGCGCTCGTCGACGCACAGCGCAACAACTATCCCGGCTCGACCGACGGACTGAGACGGCCGCTCATTCCGGGCGACTCGTACACGACCGATCTCGTCTTCGAGGTCCCGGGAACGGCGCAGGATCTGCGGCTCGTACTCCGCAACAACGATCCGGAGACCGTTTTCATCATCGCTCACGAAAATAGCCTGCTTCATGGCAAGACTACGTTCGCATTGGAGAAAGCGAGCTGACAATGAAACGGCCGGGGCGTATTGCAATTGTGACGGTCGGGTTGGTGGTGGCCGGGATTGTCTTCGGGGCGTTGGCGGGCGGGACCGCGTTCGTGACCGTGGGTCTGGTGGCGGGCGAGCGGATTATGACCGACGCGTTTTGGGTTGGTGCGGTGTTCGGCGCCCCTCTCGGTGCGCTTACGGCGCCGCTGCTGTCGTGGCTGCTGCTGCGTCACGTGCCGCTTGGAAAGATGTTCCTCGTCTGCACGGTGGGCACGGCGATCGGCGGCGTCGTGGGGTGGTTTGCGACGACCGTCGGCGGGGACATCATGGTCAACCCGCTTTTGGGCGGCTTTGTTGGTTGTGTCATTGGCGCGATCGCGCTGCATTCCGTCCATGCATCGAATGCGCAACATCAAGTTCACGGCCGCGAGGGATAGGTGTGACGAAGTTTCTGATCAGCGCGGTCGTCATTGTGATGATGGCAATCGTCGGCGGAGCCTACGTCGCGACGGATTGGGTGCCAGTACCCTCGCGCAAGGATGTTTGGACGCCCGCCAATGCACAGGTGCTCTATACCGCGCAGACTGCAGGTTCCCCCAAAGCCTACGTGTTCTGGTATGACGCCGGAGCCTTCGGCTATACGATCAGGATACTCTCACTCGGAACGCCGACTCATGAGGGAGCGCTCATGCAGTCCGATTACATGAACGGCATTCGGTGGACGGCGCCGGACACTCTCGTCGTGGAGCTCTGGAAGAACGACTACCACATGATGAATGAGCGGGCAGACATTGTCGTCGTCCCACATGTCACACCGGAGTGATCGCCGGCCTTCCATGACGGTCTACCGAGCGCTCGCGATCCCTTTCCTTGTCGGGATCGCGCTCTTCTTCGCGCTCTTATCGCACCCGCACTTCCGCGATAAAGCCGGTTGGCCTTGGGCCAATGATCTTGATACGGATGCGTTCCTATCAGCGAGGGAGAGCAACCGGACCGTCGAGGGACAGCTGTCGGACTTTGGACTGGGGCTCGCCACCCTCGCTCTCTCGCTAGCGGGGGCGGCTGCTGCTCTGGGTGCACGCGACCGGGCGGGGATCCGAAGACTCTCTACACCATCCCGAGCATGGGGCATCGTGGTCCTGGCGAACGTTGGCTTGCTCGCTTTCTTCTTTGGCGAGTTCGTCACGCTCGGCCGAGACCAAGCGCGCGGCGAATTCGCACCCTGGGCGGACTCGATTGGCATACCGATCGCATTGCTGGTCAGCGGTTGGCAGCACCTGGCTCCCATCCTGACCCTCGCGCTCCTGATATGTCTCTGGAGCGCACGCTTGCCGGTGGGTCTGTGGAGACCGCCCAGTGGCTGGTGGCCGTGGATTATCACACTGGTGATCGGCTTGGTGGTCGGGGTCGAGATCGTCCTGCTCGGCGACGCAGTGTGGTACGGCAACGCCTTCGTTATTCCGGGCCACATGACACTGATATTCTCGTTGTTGTGCGGCCGAGCAGCAGCGGCTTCGCGTGCGGCGGTCCCGGGATAGATTGGAGGCATGAGCCTCCGCATTACCCAAGTCGACGCGTTCACCAACAAGCCCTTCGCCGGGAACCCCGCCGGCGTCTGCATCCTCCCCAAACCCGCTGACGACGCGTGGATGCTCAACGTCGCACGTGAGATGAATCTCGCCGAGACCGCGTTCCTGGTCCCGCAACGCGACGGCTACGATCTTCGCTGGTTCACGCCGGCGGTCGAAGTCGATCTCTGCGGCCACGCCACGCTCGCGAGCGCGCACGTGCTGTGGGAAGGTGGGCATCTCGCAAAGGACGCGCAGGCACGGTTTCACACCAAGAGCGGCCTGCTCACCGCGGACCGTCGCGACAGCTGGATCGAGCTCGATTTCCCGGCAACGCCCGCGACCGCGGCCGAGCCGCCGCCCGGCCTGATCGACGCGGTCGGCGGCGAAGCGCAGTTCGTCGGCCGCAGCAAGTTCGATTTTCTCATCGAGGTCGACAACGAGGCAGCGGTCCGCGGACTGGAACCCGATATGACCGCGATCGCGCGCGTCGCCGCCCGTGGCGTCATCGTGACGAGCCGCGGCAACGGCAAGACCAAATACGATTTCGTGTCGCGCTTCTTTGCGCCGCAGGCCGGCGTGCCCGAAGATCCGGTGACCGGATCGGCGCACTGCGCCCTCGCACCCTACTGGGCCGCGAAGCTCGGCAAGAACGAACTCGCGGCGTTTCAGGCCTCACCGCGCGGCGGCGAGCTGCGGCTCCGGCTCGTGGGTGACCGCGTCAAGATCGGCGGTCAAGCCGTAACGGTGTTGCGCGGCGAACTGACGACGGACAACTTGGGCGCGTGACGACCCAGCAACGCAGTCGCATCATCGGCTATCTGTGCGCCCTCGGCGCGGGCGCGACGTGGGGCACCACGGGCCCGCTCTCGACGGGACTGTACGGCCTCATGCCCGCTACGAGCATCGGCTTCTGGCGTGTCCTGATCGGCACCGTGGCCCTGGCGATCTGGGGCATCGCGTTCCGCCGCGATCTGTTTCGCGCCGACCGCCGCGGCTGGCTGATCGTGGGACTGGGCGGCGGCGCGATGGTCGCGCTCTTCGAGATCGCCTACCAGTACGCGATCGGGGGTGTCGGAGTCGCCGGCGCCGCGGCCCTCCTCTACACCGCGCCCGTGATTGTCGCGGTGCTGGCGCGCGCGATTCTCAAGGAAGCACTCACACCCACGCGCGTGGCGCTCGCGCTTCTCGTGATGATCGGCGTCGCGCTCACCGTTACCGGTGGCAGCAACGCCGGCGCGGAGGCGGCACGCATGGGGCTCGCGGCCGGAATTGCCGGCGGTCTCCTGTCGGCGCTGAGCTACGCGTTGACATCGTTGATGGGGCGGTGGGCGGCGCCGCGGTACGGCGCCGTGAAGGTCCTGTTTCTGGAGGCGGTCGGCGGCGTCGTGCTCATCTGGATTGCGCTGCTGATTTGGGGCCGGCCCACGACGTTGCCCCCGTCGGCAGCAGCCTGGCGCGGCCTGCTGGGACTCGCCGCCGGCTCCGTGATTGCTGCCAACCTGCTGTTCTTTGGAGCGATGAAGCGCATCGAGGCCGCGCCCGCCTCGGTCGCCGCCACGATCGAACCGGTCGTCGGATCATTGTTGGCGCTGCTGCTCTTCAGCCAGCGCCTCACGGGGCTCGGGTGGCTCGGCCTGCTGATGGTGGTGAGCGGCGTCGCGGCCGGTTACCTCCTCGAGGGACTCAAGAAACCGGTCGAGCCGGACGTCGAGGAAACCGCCCGCCCCGTTTAGCGGGCGGGGGTGGTATCAACCCTCCTGAAGCTGGCCGCTGTAGAAGTTTGGCTTGCCCGACGCTTGCAGCAGACCGTGCACGACGAACTCGAGACCCACAAAGAATAGTCCGCCCCAGAGTAACGACGGCAGCTCGCTCGTGTCGCGGCCGTACAGATGCAGCGCCCAGCGGGCGAGCACGTAACACCAGAGTCCCCCAGCAAACCATCCGAACACCCGCACGACCTTCCCGCTCGAGGTCTCGATTCCCGGGAGCCTGAGGAGCAGCACTTCGACCAAATGGCCCACGTAGGTGAAGCTGAACGCGAGCGTGAACGCGTCCAAAAAATCCCACAGGAACGTCCCGTGGCGCGGCAACATCACCATGACCACGAGGGCGAGCGGGATCGCCAGCAGCGTGTTACGGGTGAGCGCTTTCATGCAAATGCACCTCCAACCAGTCGAGGACCGTGCCCCACCAGATGCGGCGATTTCGTGGCCGCAGCACCCAGTGTCCTTCGTCCGGGAAGTACAGAAACTTCGCGTCCACTCCCATCCGCTTCGCTGCCGTGAACGCCTGATACCCTTCCGACAGATCGACGCGGTAATCGAGCTGCGAATGCACGATCAGCATCGGCGTCTTCCAGTTGCTCACGAAATTGAGCGGCGACCATTTCTCGTAGAGCGCGCGGTTGGCGTAGGGCGAGCCCCCGAACTCCCAATCGGTGAACCAGAGCTCTTCGGTGGATCCCGCCATGCTCACGGTATTGAACACGCCGTCATGATCCACGAGCACCTTGAAACGGTTTGAGTGTCCGGCGATCCAGTACACCATGTAGCCGCCGTACGAAGCGCCCGCCGCGCCCATTCGCGTCGAGTCAACATAGGGCAGCCGGGCCACGACATCCAAGCCTTTCATCACATCTTCGTAGGGGTAGTCGCCCCAGTGCTGCGAGATCGCGTCGGTGAACTTCTGGCCGTAGCCGGTGGAGCCGTGGAAGTTCACTTCCGCAACGACGAATCCGCGCGCCGCGAACAGCTGATTGTTCCAGCGCGGACCCCAGCTGTCGGTCCACGCACCCTGCGGGCCGCCGTGGATCAGATAGATGAGCGGATATTTCTTCGTCGGATCGAAGCCGGGTGGTTTCTGCGACCAGCCGAAGACGGAGTCGCCGAGGGCGCCGACAAAGCCGAATTCCTCGAGCGGCGGCAGGTCCAGGGTTGCGAGGGCGGAGTCGTTGTGATGGGTCAGCGCTTTGCCCGACACCCACACCTCGGCCGGCTGCGAGTTGGTTTGATGGAGATAGACCAGGGTCTTATTGTCGGGCCCTACTTGCACCCCCGTGTTCACGCCACCTGAAACGACGCGAGTCCGCTTGAATCCCGGGATCTCGATACGATAGATGTTGTCGCGGCCGCGCTCTTCGACGACGGCGTAGATGCACTTGGAATTCGGGCACCAAGTGTACGAGCCGACCGAAAGCGTCCAGCCCGCGGTTGCATCCACCGGTGCGGGTCTCCCTGCCCTCCGATCGGCGATCATCAGACGGACGCGATCAGCCTCGAATCCCGCCCGCTCCATAGAGAGGTAGGTAGCCCAATGGTTATCTGGTGAATACCGCGGCGTGTTATCCGCGCCGGGATTCGTGGTGATCTGTCGGAGCACCGGACCGTCCACCGCGTAGATGTCGACATTCGTGTTGTCGGCGACGGTGGAGTCGTAGTGCATCGCGATCAGAATGTCTTTACCGTCCGGCGAAACCGTCACGTCCCCGTCGCCGCCGGTGGCGATCGCCGGCACGTCGTGATCGACCGGTGTGAGGTCCGTCGCCTTTCCCGTTGTGATATCCACGCGAAACAGATGCTGCCGCTTCCCCGCCCTGAAATCATCCCAATGGCGCCACATCAGCCCAGTCCAGATCCTTGCATCGGTCGGGTATTCGCCGTTGCGCTGGTCGATCTCCTGACTCGGCGGCCACTTGATATCGCTGGTGACGAGTAATCCCGAGCCGTCGGGCAGCCACAGCGGATCGGACACGCCATCGGCGATGTGCGACACCTTTCGGGC
>Ga0070697_100003834_pt1 | contig 11543 bp, 12 predicted proteins | sample KBSK1501metaG_FD_65475 | JGI IMG/M metagenome (GOLD analysis project Ga0070697, IMG submission 65475) | Corn, switchgrass and miscanthus rhizosphere microbial communities from Kellogg Biological Station, Michigan, USA - KBS K1-50-1 metaG | ecosystem: Host-associated > Plants > Roots >... | reverse complement strand
GCAGTAACGAAAATCGGGCCATACGCCTTTGATGGCGAAGAAGATCATGATCGTGACCGGCACAACCGCAGTCGCAACGAGAAAAATGGCGGCCCAGCGGACGAGATTCGACCACGATTGCCCCAATCTTTCACGACCGACAAGCAACACGGCCACAAGTACGCCGGCCAAGATCGACAATAACAAGAGCACCGATTTCATCGAGATAGCGAAACACAAGCCGAGGAGAAGACCGGCGACCGAAGCGCGGCGCGTGTTCAGCGGGCCGTCAATCAGCGTAACGACACACAGTAACCAAAGGGACGCCCACAAATTGTCGGTTCGAAATTCAAATGAAGCAAAATGGTAACCGGCGTAGGAGCCCGCGAGCAGGATTGCCCAGAAACCGACACGCCGGGAAAAGAGTCGCGTCCCAATTTGGTACGTGCACCAAGCCGCCACGAAATACATGGGCAAGAGGGTGAAACGCATCCAATAAAGAACGGTGGGTCGGTCGCCGATGAGTCCAAAAATCGGTGCCAACATGATGTGAAACAGCGGCATGTGGTTATCGAAGATGTCGCGATACTGGACGAACCCGCGCGCCCAGGCCCAGATGACGTGCATGTGTTGCGACTCATCGCTGTCGAAGCGGTAGCGCAACATGTTGACAAACTTGAACACGATCATGAGCGCGAAGAGAACGGCCGCGGCAATGAATTCGACGCGCGACATGCCGAAATATCTCGCGCCCCGCTCGGTCCATGAATCGGCCCGCGACCCGCGACCGTCTCCAGATGGAGATGTCGATCTTATCTCCGCCGGCGCCATTAAGCCTTGGTTAATTTGCTGTGCGGATTTGCTCCGCACACACGCGCACGGATTCCGTGTCGCTTACTGAAACTATATCGACCTCTTTGCTGACTCGTTTCAACAAACCGGCGAGCACGGTACCCGCTCCGAGCTCGATGAAGAAATCGCAGCCGCGTTGGAGCATGCGTTCCATACAATTCTTCCAGAGCACGGTTGCGGTCACTTGGTCCTGCAAAGTGCGCCGGATTTCCGGGAGAGTTTGCACTTCTTCGCCAGTCACGTTGCTAATGATGGGAAAGCGCGGCAGTTGCATTTGAACATCAATCAGGACGTGTCCGAGTTTTTCATATGCGCTCTCCATCAGGCGTGAGTGATAGGCCCCGGCCACGTTAAGTAACGTGGCGCGCCGAATCCCATATTCTTTCGCTACCCCAATGGCCGCTTCGATTTTGGCGAGCTCGCCCGAAATTACGATCTGCCCCGGCGCATTGATGTTGGCAATATCGACATCTTCATCGGCGGCCAGTTGGCGCACATCGTTTTCCAAACCGCCGATCATGGCCGCCATTCCGCCCACGGTGGCGGCACAGGCTTCGTCCATGAATTCACCGCGCTTTTGCACGAGGCGCAATCCGTTCGCAAAATCGAATGTGCCGGCGGCCGCATGTGCTGTCATCTCTCCGAGGGACAAGCCCGCGGCGCAATCGATTGGAAATTCGCCGGCGAGTTCGCACAAGATCGACAAGGAGGCAAGCCCGTGTAGGAATAAGGCAGGCTGACAATTGGAGGTTTTGGTCAGTTCCTCGATCGGACCGTTCCAGGCAATGTCGCTCAACCCGCGTCCGAGAATTTCGTCAGCCGGTCGAAATAAGTCTGCGGCCGCTGGAAAATTCTCGGCGAGGTCGCGACCCATCCCGACAAATTGTGCGCCTTGTCCGGCAAACAGTAGCGCGATTTTCCTAGCCATGTCTCGTAATTAACTGCGATTCGCCGACGATGCGAGTATCGAAATCACCCGAACGCTTCCTCCTGATTTAATTTGCGGGCCAGGAGAGAGTTTTTGGTTGTGCCGGCAATTGGAGTTCTTACTTTGTTTGCGCATGAGAAATCTGTGTTTGTTTCTCCCGCTTTTTGTTCTTGCTTCCTGCGCAACGATCACGCGGGGCGTGCACGAAAAGGTTAAGGTCCTAAGTGAACCGACCAGCGCATATGCTGAACTTTCGTCCGGGGAAAGAGGTTTGACGCCGGTGACATTTTTGAAACGCCGTAAAGAAAATTTCGATGTGACCGTGAGTAAGCCCGGCTACATCACGCAGACAGTAAAAGTAAGGAGCAACTTTTCTCCGACGGGCGGTGGCGCCATGGCGGGAAATTTGATTGCAGGCGGCGTCGGCGTCGGCGTCGACGCGGTGAGCGGCGCGAGTTTGTCTCTTTATCCAAATCCGGTTGTGGTCCGCCTGGTGCCGCAGTCAAAGCCCGTGAACCGCGCGCGAACGAATCGAAAATCGGGAAAAGCGACACGCAATCTGGAGAGATCGTCCCCGCCGCAGTAGCCACCACAAAAAGATAAGGCTCCGCCATCGGAGCCTGTAGATATGTCTTGCCAAGAAGGAGTTTTTTTCACTCTCAGGCGTTACTGACGGATATTTAGCAGCGTCGCTACTTTGCGCTTGCGCGGAGGAAGGCCATCGCGAGCATAATTGAACGCTTGATTTATGGCTTTCACAACGCGCGAGATTGAATCTCCTGACCCGGTAACAAGAGTGGTCGCGGCCGAGGCGAAGTTGCGGCAGGCCGACGATGACATCGGCGAAAAGATGGTCCTCAACATGGGGCCGTCGCATCCGGCCACACACGGCGTCTTGCGTCTCGTGCTCGAACTCGACGGCGAAATCATCACCAAGGCAACACCAGACGTTGGTTTTTTACATCGTGGCGACGAGAAGATCGCTGAAAACATGCAATACAACCAGTTTGTTCCTTATACCGATCGGCTCGATTACATCGCGCCGCTTTCGAACAACGTGGCTTATGCGCTTGCCGTGGAAAAGTTAATGGGCTGGGAAATTCCCCCGCGTGGCCGCGCCATTCGTGTGATTTGCTGTGAAACGGCGCGCATCTCCTCGCATCTGCTCGGGCTCGGCGCGATGGCTCTCGATCTTGGCGCGATGACCGTGTTCCTCTACACCTTCACTGAGCGCGAAAAACTCTACGATCTATTCGAACTTTTGACCGGCGCGCGTTTCACGACTTCCTACACCCGCGTGGGCGGGCAGATTCGTGATTTGCCGGACACGTTTATTCCACGACTTAAAAAATTCCTCGACGAATTTGGCCCGAGTCTGGACGAGTGCGATAAATTGCTGACGCGCAATCGCATCTTTGTCGATCGAACCAGGGATATCGGGGTGATTCCTAAAGATCGCGCCATCGCTTACGCGCTTTCCGGGCCGAATCTGCGCGGCAGCGGCATCGAACACGACTTGCGGCGCAAACATCCCTATCTCGATTACGAGAAGTACGACTTCGATGTCGTGATTGGGGGCGCGGGTGATTGCTACGATCGCTATCTGGTGCGGATCGAAGAGATGCGCCAGAGCGTGCGCATCTTGCGGCAGGTCATCGAGACGCTTCCGGACGGACCGATCAATGTCGTCGATTGGAAAAATATGACGCCCCCCAAGTCGCACGTCCTGACCAAGATGGAAGAGCTGATCCATCATTTCATCGTTGTAACGGAAGGACTCGATGCCCCGCCGGGAGAAGTTTATTTCGCGGCCGAGAACCCGAAAGGCGAGCTCGGCTTTTACATTAACAGCAAAGGCGGGGGAGTGCCGCATCGGTTAAAAATTCGCGCGCCCTCGTTTGTCAATCTAAGCATTTTACCGGAGCTTCTGCCCGGTTGCATGATCAGCGACGTGGTCGCGGTTCTGGGGAGTCTGGACTTCGTGATGGGTGAATGCGACAGGTGACTTTATGAAACTTTTCCCGATACGCTTTGTGGCATCTCGCGTAGGAACGTTGCGTTGTTTTTCTCGAATGGTCGCGGCTTCGCTGCTCGTTCTCCTCCTGGCGTTGAGCGGATGCAATGCCGGCAAGCGAATCACGAAAGCGAACGTCGATGAGGTGAGCGAAGGAATGTCGAAGAAACAAGTGGAATCGATTCTGGGTCCGCCCACTTCCATCGACAGTAAGGATTTCGTCGTTATGAAGAAAACGACCTACGTCTACAAGCAGGGCAAAGACACGGTCACGATCGTTTTTAAGGACGACAAGTTGCAATCAAAGGACAGCACGTTGTCCGACTAAGGCGCGCACCTCTGTGGTCTCGACGAGCACGCACGTTCCCGCCGAGTTGGAACAGAAGATGGACGAGGCGATCGCGCGCTATCCACTGGATCGGCTGCGCAGCGCCGCCATGCCGCTGCTACGTCTGTGGCAGGAGCATTTCGGACTCATCAGCGACGAGGGGATAAATTGGATCGCGGCCAAACTTGGCTTGCAGCCGATCAATATTCTCGAATTAGTCACGTTCTACCCGATGTTTCGACAACGACGCGCCGGCCGAACGCATATTCGTGTTTGTCGGACGCTGAGCTGCGCCATGGCGGGAAGTTATCGCGTTATGGAGAGCTTGTGCAACGCCACCGGCATCTTTCGACATCAAAATGGCGACGGTCGGCACGATCCGGTGTCGGTTAGCGCGGACGGAAATTACAGTATTGAGTTTGTCGAATGTCTGGCCAGCTGCGGGACCGCGCCGGTCTGCATGGTCAACGACCATTTGCACGAGCACGTGCCGGCCGAAAATGCCGCAAATATTTTAGCCGAGACGAAACAGAAGCTCGAATATTTGCAACCGGCGCATCCACTAGAGCGGCGTCTCATTTTCAAAAATGTCGCGCGCAAAGGTTGGACAACGGACATCGAATGTTATTTGAGGGACGGCGGTTACGAGCAACTACGCAAAGCCGTGACCATGTCCAAGATCGACATCGTCAGCGAGGTCAAAACCTCTGGCCTGCGCGGGCGCGGCGGCGCCGGTTTTCCGTGCGGCGTGAAGTGGAGTTTCATCAAGCAGGATGAAAAAAAGCCGATCTATCTGATTTGCAACGCTGATGAATCGGAGCCGGGGACGTTCAAGGACCGCTACATCATCCACGAAGATCCGCATCAGCTGCTCGAGGGCATTTTGATTTCCTGTTACGCGCTCAATGCGCGCACCGCCTACATATATATAAGAGGCGAATTTCCAGAAGGCGCGAAAATCCTCGAACGCGCCATCGAAGAGGCGCGGGCCCACAATTTTCTGGGCAAGAACATTCTCGGCTCCGCATTCGATGTCGAAGTTTACATTCATCGCGGGGCGGGCGCTTACATCTGCGGCGAGGAAACGGGTTTGATCGAATCGCTTGAAGGCAAGCGCGCCTATCCGCGAATTAAGCCACCCTATTTTCCGGCCGTGCTCGGCCTCTACATGTCGCCCACGATTGTGAACAATGTGGAAACGCTTTGCCATGTGAAACACATCATTGCCATGGGCGGCGCCAAGTATGCGCAGCTCGGCCGGTCGAATAATACCGGCACCAGGATTGTTTGCGTCAGCGGCGACGTGCAGCGACCCGGCTATTTCGAAATCGAAGTGGGCAGGGTGACGATGGGGCAATTGATCTACGACATGGCGGGCGGCTTAAAGGATGGTCGTACCCTTAAAGCGGTGATTCCGGGCGGCAGTTCGGCCAAAGTTCTTCGCGCTGACGAACGATTTAAGCTCAAAGAAAAGCAACCCGATGGATCGACGATCGATCGTGAGATGTCGATCTTCGAAATCCCGATGGATTTCGATTCGCTCGCCGCCGCCGGTTCGATGGCCGGGTCGGGCGGCGTTATCGTGCTGGATGATTCGCGCGATATGGTTTGGGTTCTCAACAACATCAACGAATTTTACGCGCACGAGTCTTGCGGGCAATGCACGCCGTGTCGGGAAGGCTCGTTGTGGATGAAAAAAATCACCGATCGCATGCTGCTCGGCGGCGGTGTCGTGCAGGATCCCGAAACGCTTACCTCCGTCGCGGATAACATTGCCGGACGGACCATTTGTGCGTTCGGTGAGGCCTGCGCCTGGCCTACGCAAAGTTTCGTTAAGAAATTTCCCGAGGAATTTCTAACACGTGCCACCAAACCGGTTCCTCCGCCGTTGTCGCCCGAATATACCTCCGAGGAATTGCTCGAGGAGCGCCAGATCCCAACTGTTCCGCTCGCGCGAGACCCCGGTTGGGAAAAAGCCGGCGCCAGCGGAGTGATTTAAAATGAATCTGGAAACCAGTAAGCCAGGAATAGAATTAGGGAATAGAAAGTTAATCGAGCGAATTATTTATGGCGCGATTCGTGTGCACAAAGAACTCGGTCCCGGTTTTCTCGAAGCGATTTATGAAGAAGCGCTATCGATCGAACTAGTCAGCTCTGGAATTAACTTCGAGCGTCAGAAGTTATTACCGATTTTTTATCGCGAACATGTGATCGGAGAACATCGGCTTGACCTTCTCGTCGAAGGAAAGGTGATCGTAGAGTTGAAAGCGATTTCAGCTTTGGAGGACATTCATTTCGCCATTGTTCGTTCTTATTTGAAGGCATCAACTCTCACCGACGCATTGTTGCTGAACTTTGCGACCGCCCGGCTCACGGTGAAGCGTGTCGGACGCGAATACCATCCAAGATTAGAAAGCGAGGAAGCAACCCTTTAGTTTCCTGGCTTCCTGGTTTCCAGATTCATTTCATGGCTGACGACTCTTCAATTTCAATGTTCAACGTTCAGATCGACGGCGCGTGGCACCAGTTTCCAAAGGGTACGCGAGTGATTGAAGCGTGCGCGCAGGCCGGAGTTTTTGTTCCGCGCTATTGCTATCACAAAAAGCTCAGCTCACCTGGTAACTGCCGCATGTGTTTGATCGAGATGGGCATGCCCAAACTCGGACCCGATCGCAAACCGGAGCTCGGCCCTGACGGTAAACCGCTTATCAACTGGATACCGCGTCCGCAAATCTGCTGTGCACAGGATGTCAGCGACGGAATGGGCGTGCGCACTAATTCTCCGTTGGTTGAGGAATGCCGGCGCGGTGTGATGGAATTTCTGCTTATCAATCATCCCCTCGATTGTCCGATCTGCGATCAAGCCGGCGAATGCGAGCTGCAGGAATTTAGCGTTGAGTACGGCGGCCCCGCTTCCCGCTTTCTCGAGCACAAAGTGAAGAAGCCGAAAAACGTTGAGCTCGGTTCGCGCGTCACGCTCGACGATGAGCGTTGCATCCTCTGCTCGCGTTGCATTCGCTTTTGCCAGGAAATTGCCAAGGACGATGTCCTCGGCTTTGTCGATCGCGGCAGTCACACCGTGCTGACCGCGCATCCGGGCAAGCGGCTCGAAAACAATTACTCGCTTAACACCGTGGACATTTGTCCCGTCGGCGCGCTCACTTCGTCGGATTTCCGTTTCAAGATGCGCGTCTGGTTTTTGAAGGAAACGAAAAGCATCTGCACCAGTTGCGCCACCGGTTGCAACACCATCATCGGCGCGCGCGAGGACGTGATCTACCGCCAAACCCCGCGTGAAAACGACGCAGTCAACTCCAGTTGGATGTGCGATTACGGCCGATTGAATTTCGGTTACATCGAATCGGAACGCCGGTTGCTCGAACCGCGAATGTTCTCGGGAGGGAAACTTGTTCCCGTCACCTGGCCGACTGCGATCGAACAAGCTGCGGCGCAATTAAAACACTGCCAGGGTTCGGAAGTTGCCATCGTTGCCTCCGGCCGAATGACTAACGAGGAGCTTTGGCTAACTGGCCAACTCGCGAAAACGCTCGGTACGCGTTGGATCGACATCGTCCCGCGCTACGGCCCCGGCGACGACATCTTGTTGAGCGCGGATCGCAATCCAAACACAAATGGCGCGCGTCTTCTTGGGATTACCGCGCAACCAGGCGCGCAGTTGCCCGCCATCGCCGAAGCGATCAAGTGCGGGGCCGCGCGCGTCCTTCTCGTCCTCGGCGAAGATCCGACCAAGTTTGGAATTTCGCTCGAAGCGCTCAGGCAGCTTCCTTCATTGATCGTCATGGACATTCTCTCCAACGTCACCACGGAACATGCGACCGTTGTCTTGCCCGCATTCGCCTTCGCGGAAAAACGCGGCTCGATGATCAATGGTGAAGGCCGGTTGCAGCGTTTGAATCGCGCGGTGCGCGCTCCCGGTCAGGCACGCGATGATTGGGAAATTCTTCGCGATTTAATTCAAGCATGCGCCGGGACAAACGGCATCGGCTCGATTGAAGATGTCTTCCGGCAAATGAGCGAGACAGTCCCGCAGTTGGCCGGGTTGAGTTTGAGCAAAATCGGCGATCTGGGCGTGCAAGTGATGCAAATCGATGAGTCGCCTGCACCGCCGCCCGCGCCCAAAAGCAAAGACATCGAGAAAGCGGAAGAACATCGCCCGCCCGACCGAACCACCAAGTAGGATCGACCATGGATTATTTCCTGATCACGACTTCGCTACTCAAAATTGTCGGCATTCTCTTTCTCGTCATCCTGCCGATGGTGGCCTACAGCATTTACGCGGAGCGCCGCGTCAGCGCTTTCATTCAGGATCGTCCGGGACCGAATCGTGTCGGGCCGGCCGGCTTGCTACAGCCGGTGGCGGACATTGCCAAGCTGCTCTTCAAAGAAGATTTCACTCCGCGCAACGTAAACACTTTTTATTACTGGCTCGCGCCCTGCCTCGCTCTGGTCCCGGCCATCATCACTATCGCGGTCGTGCCATTCGGCAGCACGCTTCTTGGCGTGCCCATGGTCATCGCGGACATCAACGTCGGAATCCTTTACGTCTTTGCCATCGGCTCTCTTGGTGTTTACGGAATTGTTCTGGCTGGTTGGGCTTCCAACTCAAAATATCCATTTCTCGGCGGCGTTCGTTCCAGTTCGCAAATGATTTCCTACGAACTCTCGCTCGGTCTCGCTGTCATCCCGATTTTCCTGGTCGTCGGCCAACTTCGCCTCACTGAAGTTGTGCGTTATCAAATTGAGCACGGTTGGATGATCGCGCCCTTCTTTGGCGATTGGACGAATCCCGTTAAATGGCTGCTCACCATCCCGATGTTTGTCTCTTTTTTCGTGTTTATGATCGCGCTCTTCGCGGAGACGAACCGGTTGCCGTTCGATCTGCCGGAAGCAGAACAGGAACTGGCCGGCGGTTATCACACCGAATACAGTTCGATGAAGTTTGGCCTTTTCTTTCTGGGTGAATACGCCGCAATGATTACCGGTTCGGCCATCATCGTGACGTTATTCCTGGGCGGCTGGCATCTCCCGCTCCCTTCGTGGCACGGCGGATTTCATTGGGCACTGGTCGACGGTTCGGCCTCCGGCTGGCGCGGCGTCGTTGGCGGCTTGTTCAATATCGCAATATTCTTCGCCAAGGTCGCGACCATTCTTTTCGTTTTTATTTGGGTGCGCTGGACCTTGCCGCGATTTCGTTACGACCAACTTATGCGACTGGGTTGGGTTTTCTTTTTCGAAATTGCCCTCGTAAACATCTTCGTTACCGCCTTCATTCTCGCTTATTTTCCTCTTTGATGAATCTGGAAACCAAGAAACCAGGAGAAATCTTCGAAGGCGCCGTCAGACACCTCTGGATTGTAATTCGATCCAATTCTTGGCTTCCTGGCTTCCAGATTTGAATTTTATGGCCGTCACTGTTCCACGTCCGAAGCTGAACTGGCGCGAGCGCATGTATTTGCCCGCGATCGTCGCCGGCATGGCCATTACCATGAAGCATCTCAAGAACATGCTCTTCGGTCGCACCAAAGTGACCATGCAATATCCCGAGGAGAAATGGGATGACCAGATGCCCGAGCATTATCGCGGCGCGCCCGCCCTCGTCCGCGATACCGATGGTCGTGTCCGTTGCGTTGCCTGTCAGCTTTGCGAATTCATCTGTCCGCCGCGCGCCATCAAGATTGTGGCGGGCGAGATTCCGGCGACGGATCGGTTCGCCAAGGTCGAAAAGTACCCGGTCGAATTCGATATCGACATGATCCGCTGCATTTTTTGCGGCATGTGCGAGGAAGTTTGTCCCGAGCAGGCAATTTTTCTGCGCAAGGATTACGCCATTACCGGTTTCACCCGCAAAGACATGGTCCATGATAAGAACAAACTTCTCGAGATCGGCGGCGTGATGCACGGGGTCGTCCTGAAATGGAACGAGAAGAAATGAGCGAAGGTTTCGGAGTCCAGGATTCGGGGTTCAGACGCAGCCGCCGCGATAGTGCTTCCCGCTCCCTGAACCCTGAACCCTGAACGCTGAACCCTGGCCATGCCCGCATTCCTCTTTTGGTTCTTCGCGACCTTGATGCTGGCCTTTGGCGCCGCCGTCGTGGTCAATCGCAATCCGGTCGCGAGTGCGTTGAGTCTGGTTGTGTCCTTTCTCGGACTCGCCGCGCTCTTCATGTCGCTCGATGCCTATTTCATCGGCATCATTCAAATCCTCGTCTATGCGGGCGCGGTCATGGTCCTCTTTCTTTTCATCATCATGCTGCTCGACCTGCGTGCGGAAAAGCTGCGGAGAATTAATTGGCCGGCGTCCGCCGGAGGAATTGCCGTCGCGCTCGCTCTTGCCGTGCAGATTTTTTACGTGATCGGCAATTTTCGCTTCGCCCGCCAGCCGTTTCCGCCACTGGCAAGATCGACAATCGACGATGTGCACAATGTCGGATCGCTCTTGTTCGAGAACTACAACCTGCCGTTTCAAATCATCGGTGTCCTCGTTTTAGTCGCGACCGTCGGCGTGGTCGTGCTGAGCAAACGCGAACCCAAATAACATGGTCACGCTTGGCGATTACCTGATTGTTAGCGGGCTCCTTTTCGCTATCGGTTTCGCCGGCGTGATGTTACGACGCAACATCATCATCATTTTCATGTGTCTCGAGTTGATGTTGAACGCCGCGAATCTATCGCTCGTCGCATTCTCACGGTTTCGGGCCGAGGCGGGCGTGCCCGACTACAACGCTCAAGTTTTTGTCTTCTTCATCATCACGGTCGCCGCTGCGGAAGTCGCTGTTGGTCTGGCCATCATCGTAGCGCTCTATCGCGCCCGGCAAACCACCCACGTCGAAGACATCGCCAGCCTGAAGTTTTAACCCACGAAACACGCGAATGACACGAAACGACGGAAAAGCTGAGTTGCTTTACAAAGACGAGAGCTACGCCATCATCGGCGCGTGTTTTGCCGTTTACAAAGTCGATGTCTATCTCTGACCTTCCGTGTCTTTTCGTGTGTTCAGTGGGTTAACAATGAATTCCGCATGGTTTGTTCTTTTTGCGCCGCTCGTGGCCGCAGCGTTGATTACCGTCCTCACGCGGCGTTCGCGCGGACTGAGTAGCTTCCTGTCGTGTCTCGCTGTCCTCGCCAGTTTTGTGGGGGCTTGTTTACTTTTTGCGCGCGAGGAAGAGGCCACTGCGTCGCTCAATTGGATTGAATTTCCCGGATTGTTTGTCGTGCCCTTCGGTTTTGTTCTGGACAATTTGAGTCGCATGATGCTCGTCCTCGTGACGGGCATTGGCGCGTTGATTCACATTTACTCGCTCGGCTACATGCGTGGTGACGAAGGCAAGTCGCGCTACTTCGCCGCGCTTTCCCTCTTCATGTTTGCCATGCTCGGCATTGTGCTCTCGAACAATTTCGTCATGCTTTTTATTTTTTGGGA
>Ga0070697_100003833_pt1 | contig 11546 bp, 9 predicted proteins | sample KBSK1501metaG_FD_65475 | JGI IMG/M metagenome (GOLD analysis project Ga0070697, IMG submission 65475) | Corn, switchgrass and miscanthus rhizosphere microbial communities from Kellogg Biological Station, Michigan, USA - KBS K1-50-1 metaG | ecosystem: Host-associated > Plants > Roots >... | reverse complement strand
AGCGCTGTAGACGGAAACTTAGCTCCTGGCGGTTACGAAGAAACTACTGGAGGTTACGATCGGACTTGAACTTGAGGCGCTAGCGGCGTGAGCGAGGTGCAGCCGAGCGGGTGACTGCTGCCGAAATCCTGAGCGCAGCGAAGGATCACTACCCGGAACAAAAAACGGAGTATGAGAATGGAGCCGACGATCGGACTTGAACCGATGACCTGTCGATTACGAATCGACTGCTCTACCAACTGAGCTACGTCGGCCCTTGGCGTGGGGATTCTAGCCGCACTCTTATCTTAATATGAGCCACTGGCTCCTGGCGCACGGTCTGCGGCGGTAGTCCCTTCGTGGTTCCTTGGCGACCTTTGTGGTCCTGCCTCTAACACGAGTTACGAAAGCCGATGCCTCCGTTCCTCCGTGTCCGTCGTGAAGGTTGAGCGGCCATGTTTTCCACTTGCTTCCACAGACCCATCTCACCCATAATTCGCATGCAAGCTCTGGACGATACTCAGACACCGTGACTCACTATAGACGAACGGACGTACTGCGTATTCTGCGCATTTCAGGCCGTCAACTTGCCGGCTGGGAAAAAGCCGGGCTCATCAAGAACGCCAACGATTATTCCTTTTTCGATATTCTCCAACTGAAGAAGGTGCGCGATCTGCGCGCCAAGAAGCTGCGGCCGGCCATGATTCGCGCTTCGCTGCAGGCCATGCTCAAGCAGGCCGCCGGCATGGAAAACCCGCTGGTCGAAGCCGGAACCTTCTCCACCGGCCTGCGAGTTGCCTTCCGCCACGAAGGCAGGGCGCTCGAACCGATCGCCGGCCAGTTCGTAATGGATTTTGCCAACCGCGAAGTGGTGGCTGCCAACGTCAGGACCATGCGCGCCGCCGAAACTGCCGCCGACTTTTTCGCCCGCGGCATCGCGCTCGAAGAAGATCCCGGTTCGCAGCAGGAGGCGCTGGAGGCGTACAAGAAAACTTTGGAGCTCGATCCTACACACGCCGCCGCCCACATCAACCTGGGAACTCTGTATTACAACCGGCGCGACTACGTTTCCGCCGAATTGCACTATCGCAAAGCCATTGAAGTCGACTCGCGCTACGCCCTCGCCTATTTCGATCTCGGCAACGTGCTCGATGAAACCGGCCGCCTGCTCGACGCGGTGAAGGCCTACAAAGACGCCATCACCCTGGCTGCTACCTATGCCGACGCGCATTACAACCTGGCACTGGCCTACGAAAAACTTAAGCAGCCGCGCAACGCTCTGCGCCACTGGCGCGCCTACATCAAGCTGGATAACGTCGGGCCCTGGGCGGTGCACGCCCGCAACCAGATCGTCAAGATACTGGGCGCGGAGAAGCTGCGCGTGGTCTACCGGCGAAGCCCGTTGCGCACGTAGACGCTGGCCCCCGCTTTCATCCAACATTCCGAGGAGCCTGCGACGAGGACGCCCTACCGGTACGAGAACTCTCCTGGTCCCACAATTCAATGGCTCGGGTAGGGGTTCCTGGCTTCGCTCGGAATGACACCTTGAAGCTAGCCGCCGATCCTCGGATAGCCTGCTGGCATTCTCCGCCTGACGGTGTAAAATTTTTTGTTTGTGCTTGCAGCTGAGGAACACCTGTGCCTCCTGAGACTCTGACCCAAAAGTCCGCAACCCCGCCGCCGCTCATCACCCTCACCGAAGATGAGGTCCTCTTCCGCGACAATGTCCGGCAGTTTGCTGAAGAGAAGATCGGGCCCCTGGTGAAGAAAATGGACGAGGAGGCCGTATTCGATAAGGGCCTCATCCGTCAGTTTTTTGAGCTGGGACTGATGGGGATCGAGGTTCCCGAGCAATATGGCGGAGGCGGAGGCACCTTTTTCGAAGCCATTCTGGCGGTGGAAGAAATCTCCCGGATTGATGCTTCCGCAGGCGTGGTGGTTGACGTACAAAACACGCTGTTTTGCAACGCTTTGTCGCGTTGGGCCAACGAGGAGCAAAAGCGCCGGTACTTTCCGCGTACGGTCAAGGACCTTCTCGGCGCCTACGCGCTGAGCGAAGCGGGTTCCGGCTCCGATGCGTTTGCGCTGCAGACCCGCGCCGAACTCAAAGGAAACAACTACATTCTGAACGGACGCAAGCTGTGGATTACTAACGCCAAGGAAGCCGGCGTCTACGTGCTGTTTGCCACGGTCGATCCCGCCGCCGGGTACAAGGGCATCACTGCCTTCATCGTCGAGAGTAGCTTCCCGGGCTTCACCGTCGGCAAGAAAGAGGACAAGCTGGGCATACGCGCCTCCAGCACCTGCGAACTGATTCTGGAGGATTGCCAGGTCCCCAAGAACAACGTGCTGGGCGAGGTCGGCAAAGGCTACAAAATCGCCATCGAGACCTTGAACGAAGGGCGCATCGGTATTGGCGCGCAGATGCTGGGCGTGGCGCGCGGCGCCTGGGAGCACGCTGTGAAGTACGCGCAAGAGCGCAAGGCATTCGGAAAAGCTATCGCCGATTTTCAGGGCATTCAGTTTCAGATTGCGCAAATGGCTACCGACATCGAGGCCGCACGCCTGATGGTCTACAACGCCGCACGCATGAAGGATGCCGGCATGACCTTCGTAAAGGAAGCTGCCATGGCCAAGCTCTTTGCCTCGCAGGTGGCGGAGCAGGTCACGTCGTTGTGCGTGGAAATCTACGGTGGGTACGGTTTCACCAAGGACTATCCGGTAGAAAAATATTTTCGCGATTCCAAGATCGGCAAGATCTACGAAGGCACTTCCAATATGCAGTTGCAGACGATTGCGAAGCTGGTGATGGGAGGGAAAGGTTGAGTAATTGATTTCAATTACTCAATTACCGGATTGCGCAATTACTCGATTAGCTCGGGTTTGCGCTTGTTCCGCACGCTGTTTCTGCACTAAACTCTCCGCATCCCCTCAGGCCAGTCGCAACACTCAATTGCACAGGAGATTCCTTGGCCCAGGACCCACGGCGAGAGCTGCAGGATCTGGTAGCAGTCCATCGCTTTTACATTTCGCTGCTGGAAAAGCATCTTGGCCACCGTGTGCCAGTGCCGGCTGAGGTTGAGAATCCCAGCTCCGCTCCGGAGAAACTGAGCGAGTCCGTAGATCTGATGAAGCAGTGGCTTCGGCTGCTGGATATGGCCATTGCCGCTCCCATGGTGCGTGACGCGCTGAAACAGGCCAACTCGCCTGAAACCGCAGAGGCGCTTTTGCGGCATTACATCGTCAAGGCCTCGTATTCCGACTACGATCGCGACAAAACCGACTTCCTCGGTACCTACCTGCTGCGGCATCCCGGTAAGGATTCCAAGCGCACAGCCGACGCAGCGGTCTCAAGCGGCACGGGAGAAGCCTTCACCTATGCCTTCAGCCAAAGCCAGGCAGAGGAGTTCGAGAAGGAGTTGCGGCAGATGATCGGTGAGCCGCCGGGGGACTTACCGGAAGAACACCAGAACCTGCTGCGCGAGTTTCAATTTCTGCACCAGGAGGCGGATGAGTTCCGCCACTTCGACCAGTTGATTGATTCCGGCATTCTGCAGCGGGTGCGCGAGCTCAAGTACCAGTTCGGGGCATCGCTCTATCATCCGCGCGTGCTGGCCACAGTTGCGGTCTACAACTCATTTTTCGGCCGGCGTTTTGACGAGCTCTTCCGCGAAGCCGCCGCGCAAATCAAGGCCTTTGCGCAGAAGGTGCAGCAGGAGGGCGGCAGCATCATGAGCCGCGTGGATGGCGACGTCACCGTCAAGAACCTGACTGAAGTCGAGGCCTCGAAGGTGCTCAGCCAGGAGTACGGCCGGGCGCAGGAGAGCCTGCGCAAAGTCTCTAAGTTCAAGAAGGCCGTAGATAGCCGCCGCTCCAGCCGCGGGGCGCCGGCGAAAACCTCCGCGGCCGCTGCCACGCCAACCAAGCAGTTGGCACCACAATCTGCACCCGCAGCACCCGCCAGTTCACCGGGGCTGCAAAGCCTGGCTGAACCAGCCGGCCGTACGGCTATCCAGCAGCAAGTGGAGGAGAACAAGGTGCGGGGCACGGTGGAATCGATCCGCAACTTCGTTCGCTCTGCCGATGCCAACTCAGCCAACGTGGTACCTATCCGCAGCAGTCAATTGGTGCTCACGCCTACCGAGGTCGAGGCATTTCGCTCCGATTTTGTCGGAGAGAAGAGCTTCCGTGCTGACTACGCGGCCATGCTGACGTACCTGGTGGCGGTGTATGCGCGCATCCAGTCGGAAGTGGAAGACTATAAAAGTAAGCGCAGCTCGGCCTACCTGTGGAAGCCGCATGCTGACGCGCTTACTTGCCTGCTGGTGATTGGCGATCGTTCGCTCAAAGAGTCTGCCCGCGTGGCAGTGCTCTCCGACAATCGCGGACTTGCCGACAAGGCCAAAGCCATGCACGTTACTCGTGACAAGTTGCAGGAAGTATTGCGGCAAGTTTCGGAGCTGCTGCAGGCGTAAACCGCTAAGGCCCATCCCCAGTTCCGGACCACAAGAACTGTCATCGTGAGCGAGGGGCATCATCGTTAAACCGTGTAGGGTATCAGGGCACGGCTTCAGCCGTGCCGTACATCGCTAAAATTGAACGGCTTTCGCTGGAATTCTTCCACGGCGTACCAGAACAACGAGCGGGGCTAAAGCCCGCTGGTTTTTTGTGATTACGGCACGACTAAGAGTCGTGCCCTGATACAGGCTGTTCTAGTAAGTCTCGTCGGCGAGGCAGGAATCGACATTGTTGAGATATTGGTAGGCGCGGCAGGAATCGAACCTGCAACCCTCGGATTAGAAATCCGATGCTCTATCCGATTGAGCTACGCGCCCACATGTCTATCATAAAGTAGGTTCAAAGCCCGGCATTGATCTTGCGCCGGCGGGCCGCCGAAAGCTGTAGCAGCGCGTTTTCGACGACTTTGAGCGCGATCGTCCAGCGCCGCCTTGCTTCCAGCTCATCTTCACCATATCCGGAGAGATAAAACGTGAAGCCGAAACCCTCGCGGTGTTCGGTCTCGTCATAAGAGCGGGTGCGGAAGTAGCAGCGTCGAACCACGAACTCGGCAGCGGCTGATAGCTCCGGCGCTTTTTTCAGCAGCGCGCAGATCTCTTTAGCGAAGGCCTCGTGCTCGGGAAACGAGCCTCGGGGATGGTTCTCGTCGAAGACCAGGTCTACGTAAGATGCGAACTTCGATTGCGCCTGGTAAATCTTCTCCTCTTCGCTCAGCTCGGTGCTCGCCCAAACATCGCACTTCGAGCTCTCGAGCATGCTGGAACGCGAATTGATGGCCGCCAGAAACTCGCCCAGTTCACGGTTGACGAAGGCCTCTTCCACGTTCAGCAGCAACTCGGGCTGGCGCTTCAGGTCGTAGTAGCGCGGAGCACCGCCCGCGGGAGCACTCCAGGGCACCTCCATCACGTCATCTTGTGCGCCGAGTTCGACGGAAAAATCCGCGTGCATCGGTGTATGAGAGCACGTTTGTGGGAAAAAGTCTGCTGGGGTTGGCAGCTCACCGGCCACACTTTAAGCTGGGTTGATTCGTAGGGGCACGACTTCAGTCGTGCCAAAAAAGTTGGCGAGCCGGGATCCTCTCTGCCGAAGGCCAGCGCGCAGCGTAAGCGGAGCGCAATAAGAACCCTCAGTGGCTAAAGCCAGTCTTTGCCCGGGGCTAACGGCACGGCTAAAGCCGTGCCCCTACGAAAACTGCCCCACGAACTCCACGATCTGGCGTTCCGCCCAGCGCCCGTCGTAGCCGTTGGGTTCGGCCAGGAAGGCGCAATGCCCGCCGTGATCAGTTTCCAAAAAGGTGATATTCGGGTTCGCCCGGATTCTCGCCCTGGTCTCTGGTGTCAGCTTGATGAAGGGGTCGTCGCCGGCATGGATGATCAGTGTGGGCACGGTGATCTGCTCGACCACCTGTGCCGAGCTGGCGCGCGCGTAGTAGTCGTCGGCGCCGGTAAACCCGGAATAGGGCGCGGTGACCTTTTCGTCGAACTCGCGCAGGCTGGCCCAGAAGCGCGGCGGCCTAGCGAAGCGTTCGGGAAAGAGCGTAGCCTTGCGCATCATTCTGCGCCGCAACCCCCAAAGGAACTTCCATTCATACAGGCGATTTTGCGGCAGGTGCAGAGCATCGGAAGAGATCGCCAGATCCATCGCCGGCGAAATGCCGGCAACCGCGACCAGTTCGCGCGGCGCGGTGCGATCGCGGCCCCACTCTCCGGCAAGCTTCAGCACCAGGTTACCGCCCATGGAAAAGCCCGCCAGGGCAATGCGCGAGAGATGATCTTCGTTGATCAGCGCCTTGGCCACTGCACCCAGATCGCTCGACATGCCGGAATGGTAGAGCGTCTGGCACATTTTTTCGGTGCCGCCGCAATTGCGCATATTCATGCGCACCACGTTCATTCCCGCGGCAAAAGCCTTGTTGGAGGTGCCGATGACGTACTGCGAGGCGCTGGAGCCCTCCAATCCGTGGATGATGACCAGCGTAAGCGCTGCGACTCGCTCCCGGGCCGGCTGCCAGTGGCAATGGCACAGCACCTGTGCACCGTCTTCGAGGGTAAACAGCCGCTCCTCGGGCGGCACCAGCAGGTTCTGGCGCGGAAGGAAATTGCCGGCCAGCGTCTGCGCGTGCCCGCCACGCAACCACGCACGCGGCACAAACTGCGATTCAGTAGGTTGGGCTTTCGTGTGCATTTATAATCGGTCCAGGCGCGTAACGCGCGGGGACTGTATCCAACATGCCTATTTTTGAGTACGTTTGCAAGGACTGCAGCAAGCAATTTGAAGCTTTGGTGTATGGGTCGCAGAAGGCCTCGTGCCCAGCCTGCGAAAGCAAGCGGCTGGAACAAAAGCTTTCGGTATTCGCCGTAGCGGCACCCACAGCCAAGTCAGCCGCCAGTTCTTCCCCGGGCGCGTGCGGAAGCTGTGGCGACCCTCGCGGCCCAGGTTCCTGCTCGCTCGATTGGCCGCAGCAACCGCGCTAGACCTCCGACGTAACCCCTCGGCTGACGGGGTGCCTTTCTCTTATAGCTCCTATAACAATTTTGAATTTCCCTTCCCGGCCCAAACACCGCTAAATAGCAACTAGCATTCCGCGCTACTCCCCACAGAACTGAAGGAAACGATGGAAACCAACATCTACTGGTTGTGGTTGTTGTCCATGGGGAGCCTGATTTTCCTCATGCAGGCGGGATTCTTCCTCCTGGAGGGCGGCCAAATCCGCTCCCGCGATGTCGCCAATGTCATGATGAAGATGACCGGCCATCTTGGGCTGGGCATTATTGTGTTCCTGGTGGGCGGCTTCGCCATCAAGCAGTATGGGTGGCCGCTGGCAGCGCTGCCCAACGGATGGCGCTGGCCGTGGGATTTCGTTGCCGATGGCGGCCACTCCATCAGCTTTTATGTTTCCTTGATGTTTGCTTTAGTTTCCTGCGCTATCCCCAGCGGATGCTTTTCCGGAAGGATGAAATTCTCCGCCTACTTGCTGTTTGCCGTGCTTTACGTGGGCGTAGCCTATCCGATTTTTGCCTACATCCTGTGGAACGGCCCGCTGGCCCGCCTGGGAGTTCAGGATTATGCCGGCTCGCTGGGCGTCCACGCCGTGGGTGGAATTGTGGGATTGATGGGAGCGCGTTTTTTAGGAAAACGCCGGGTGCCTGCTCACGCCCATGACTTGCCCATGATGGGCCTGGGCGCGATGCTGCTGATGTTCTGCTGGTTTGGCTTCAACCTGGGCTCCGTGCCCTCTTACGGGAATGTCGCCGCCGATCTTCCGCTGGTGGCGGTGAACACCTTGGCCGCAATTGCGGGCGGCATCGTGGGGTCGCTGCTCGGAACTTCGGCGCAGGGCAAACCTCATCCCATCGTGACCCCCAACGGGGGCCTGGCCGGAGCGGTGGCTATCTGCTCGGGCGTGCACCTTGTGCATCCGCTGTACGCCATTCTGGTGGGCATTGTTGCGGGCGTGCAGATACCCTTCACTTCGCGGCTCATTGCCCGCAAGCTGAACATTGATGACCCCTGCGATGTCGGCCCGGTCCATGCCGCTCCCGGGTTGCTGGGCGGCCTGGCAGCCGGCCTGTGGGCGCCAATGATTCCTCACGGCTTTCATGGCTACACCATTCACATGGGCGCGCAGCTATTGGCCACGCTGGCAGCCATTGCATACGGCGTAGTGGCCTCGGTTGTGATCTTCAAGCTCGTGGACTTGGTCGTGGGACTGCGCGTAACTGAAGACGAAGAAATCAGCGGACTCGATCTCGCCGAGCACGGCTTCGCGGCATATCCTGAGCTGGTGCCGAGCGCCAGCGCCTCTGGGCCGCTGCACGTGCTCTCCGGAGTGCGGGTTTCGCAGGTGATGACCCAGCCGCCATGCGTCACTCCGGAAGACACGCTCGATGCCGTGCAGGAAATCATGTTCTCGCGCGAAGTGTTTGCTCTCCCGGTGATAAGCGAGAACGAGTTGTGCGGCATGATCAGCATGGCGGACGTCACCCGCATTGACCGCAGTGAGCGTTCGCAAGTGCGGGTGGCGGCAGTGTATTCCCGCCAGGTGCAATCGGCGTTTCCCGACCAGACCATTCACGAAGTGGTGGAGCGCATGCGCGAACTGCATCTCGCCAATTTTCCAGTGGTTTCACGGCGAGAGGAAAAGCACTTGCTGGGCATGGTGACCAAGACAGACATTGTGCTCGCCTATCGCCAGGTGGCGCTGGCGAATTCGGTGTAATCGCGCTGCCGATTTTTTTCGCTGAGAAGGCGCCGCAAATAGCGCGGTAGTTTCCCTACGAACCCCACCCGCCCGGTAGTCGCAGGGACGTGCCCGTCGTCCTCAGGTTTGGTATAACTCACGGCTGTGGCGTTTCAAGGGGAGCGCGCGGAATCTACCCTTGTACTACACTTAGCGCCCCAAGGAGTGCAATGGCAGACCAACAGAGTTCGGCGGTTATTTCCGAGCGCGTGAACATGGTCATGACCGCGCTGATCTGGCTGAACGATCCCATGAAGCTACGCCAGGTGGACAAGGAACTGCTGCGGAAGTTTCGCGACCTGGTCAGCGACGTCCGCAAAACCGCGTGGAACGTCGAGCAGTGGAGCGGTTAGGCAGCGTACACCGCCCCTCTGCCGCCTTCTGACTGCTTGCTATAATCGAACTCTCTCCGCGTGGTGGGTGTAGCTCAATCGGTAGAGCACCGGACTGTGGCTCCGGGTGTTGTGGGTTCGATTCCCATCACCCACCCCAATAAAACCTCTTCGGTACATGCTATCTCCTCAATTTCAATTGCTTACAACCGCTTAGCTGCGCTCAGCGACAACAGCCGCCCACCAGCAGACATCTACTTCTGCAAATCGTCGCGTCCGAAGAGGCGCTCAGGAGGAATTCGATGGCGAAGTGTGAAGTGTGCGGTAACGATTACGACAAAGCATTCGAAGTAATAGCTCTCGGAGCGCGCCATACATTCGACAGCTTCGAGTGTGCCATCCAGGCTATGGCCCCGGTCTGCGAGCATTGCCATTGCAAGGTGATCGGGCACGGCGTTGAGGTGAGTGGACGCTTTTACTGCTGCGCCCATTGCGCCCGAGTGTCTACCTCGGCCGACGTCAGAGATCGTGTGGCTTAGGGCAGCGGTGTAATTCGCAATAGCGTCCGATTGCATCAAATCAGTGGGAGTTGGTTGGACATGTGGTACCCAATCCCTTCGCTTGAGAGTGGGTGTTGCCGTCCAATCAATTCCCAAATTTTCACACGGCTGTAACAGCCTCAAGATATGCCCGTTCCTGTCCTCCTCTGACTGGCAACCCCATCAGTGCTGAATAAATCTCACGACTAGAGCTGCTGCTCACAATTTGGTGACGTTCCTCCCCCGGCAAGGCAGCGGGTGATCCAGCACAACATCACAGCAGCTGCCAGGAGCACTTATGCCAGCTCGCTCACGTGAGTCTCACGCCACCAGCATCTCCACGGCTACCACCAGCGTGCGTGCGATTGTTGGCCTGCTGCTGTTGTTAGTGATGTCAGCGGCCGCTGCCAATGCGCAGACATTCAGCGCCAAGCACACCGCGGCCGGGGCAGGCCCGCTGAAAGTTATCCGTGCCGATTTCAACAATGACGGCATCGGCGACATTGCCATGGCCAGCTCCTCCGCAAACGCCGTCACGATCCTGATCGGTAATGGCGACGGCACGTTTAAGGCGGCAGCCAACTATGCCACCGGCGTTCGTCCCATTGACCTGGTAGCGGTAGATCTGAACGGTGATGGCAATCTCGATCTGGTCACCTGCAATGACGATTCTGACCAGGTGCACACGCGCTCGGTCCTGCTGGGCAATGGCAACGGAACCTTCCAGGCGAAGCGCGATGGCTACGGCGGCATGCAACCGGTGGGTATTGTGGCCGGTGATTTCAATGGCGATGGAAAGGCTGATGTCGCCATCGGCTGGGTTCTCTCGACCTCACCCGCTGCCAAGGTTTCGAACCAAATCTCCGTGTTCGCAGGCGACGGCGCCGGCGGATTCACATCCGAGATTTTGACCTCCGATGTGGGCGAGAAAGAACAGCCGGACGAGAGCGACCGCCGCATGACTGCGATCGCGCGCGGGGATTTCAATGGCGACAAGAAACCGGACATCGCTTTCATCGAGTGCTGCGGCGGCTTCGACGTTGAGATCGGCGACACTTACGTGCTCCTGGGCCAGGGCAATGGAGGGTTCCAGCAAGTGAAGGTCGGTGACGGCTCCGTACCGCAAGCGTTGAGCGTGGCCGATCTCAACCAGGATGGCTTGTCGGACATCATGCTCTCTTCGCGTGGCTGCCACACGCCCTGCCAGCAAGTGGTGCTGCTGACCAGCAATGGCGACGGCACTTTCACTTTCAGCGCCAACGTAGGAGACTTCGAGAATACTGACCAGTACTTCGCGCTGAGCGCGCCCATTGCCCTGGACGCAAACGGAGACGGCCTGAAAGATATCGCCGTCGCCGCGGTCGACAATGGGGCCTCGTTCGAGCATCCCAACCGCGATGTGCTGGCGGTGATGCTGCGCCGTCCCGACGGAAGTTACGCGCAGCAAAAAGAATTCACTATAGGAACTTCACGGCTGGTGGAGTCGCTGGCTGTTGGCGACTACAACCGCGACGGCAAACTGGATGTCGCCACTGCCGATGCCAATTCCAATTCCAGTTCCGTGCTCTTGAACACCACCGCAGGGATCGGCTGCACGCCTGGAGCCACCAATCGCACGGTGAAGATATGCCGTCCGGCGAGCGGTTCAAGTGTGGCCAATCCCGTGCAGTTTCTGGCGAATACCACTGACAGCTCCCGCGTCACCGGCATGAAGATCTACGTGAACGGCTCCGCCGTGTTCTCCGGCGACGAAGATTCCATCAGCGTGCTGCGCAATTTACCGGTTGGCGCTAACAAGGTCACCGTGCGGGCGTGGGACGCCGCGGGTTCCTTCAGCAAGACGATTACGGTCAACGTCGGAAACGGGTGCGCGGTGAGCACCGTGAATCCTTCGGTCACCATCTGCTCGCCCGCGGACGGCGCCACCCTGAGTTCTCC
>Ga0070697_100003831_pt1 | contig 11553 bp, 11 predicted proteins | sample KBSK1501metaG_FD_65475 | JGI IMG/M metagenome (GOLD analysis project Ga0070697, IMG submission 65475) | Corn, switchgrass and miscanthus rhizosphere microbial communities from Kellogg Biological Station, Michigan, USA - KBS K1-50-1 metaG | ecosystem: Host-associated > Plants > Roots >... | reverse complement strand
TCGGGCGTCTGGGGGACGAAGGGGGGATGCAGGCGCTCGTGGACCTCATGGGCGACCCCGTCCCCTCGGTGCGGGCCGCCGCGGTCGATTCCCTCGCGCTCTTCGCCGGCCGGGCGACGCCGCTCCTCCTGGAGGAGGTCGCCCGGCTGACGGCCGCGGAGCCGGCCGGCCTGCGGCTGGAGAGCGCCCTCGCCGCCCTGGGGCAGGTCGGCGACGAGCGGGCCCTCGAGCCCGTGTCGAAGGCGCTCCACGACGGCGGGTCGGCCGCCCGCGTCGCGGCGGCACGGGCCCTGGGAGACCTGGGGTTGAGCGGCGGGATCACGCGTCTGCGCGCCGTCCTGTCCGACCCTGTTCCCGAGGTGCGCGAGGCCGCGGCACGCTCGATCGTGACCATCGCCGGGCCCGCGGCCCGCGGGGTGATCGAGGAGTACATCGCGCGGGAGACCGACCCCCGCCTCAAGGAGCGGGCGCGCGATCTCCTGCGGCCCTGACGCGACAGGCACCTTGGGATAGAATGCGGGTCTTCCAGCAGGAGGTGAGCGACGATGGCTGACACCCGATCGGCCGCCCCCAAGGTGACCTACGCGACCCTGGCGGCGGGCCAGACTCCCGAGTTCAACAAGGCGTACGACGAAGCGGCCGAAAGGGTCAAGGGGGCTCTGGGGAAGACGCACGGCCTCCTCATCGGCGGCCGGGAGATCCAGGCCAAGGAAACGTTCGCCGACACGAGCCCGAGCGACACCCGGGTCGTGCTCGGCCGGTTCGCCAGCGGCACCCGCGCCGACGCCCAGGCCGCGATCGCCTCCGCGCGCAGGGCCTACGAGACCGTCTGGCGCGACCTCCCCTGGCGCGAGCGGGTCACCTTCATCCGCAAGACGGCGTCGCTCATCGAGAAGCGCCGCTACGACATCGCCGCTCTCATGAGCATGGAGGTGGGCAAGAACCGCCTGGAGGCGATGGGCGACGGCCAGGAGACGGCCGACCTGATGAACTACTACTGCGACCAGGTGGAGCGACACCAGGGGTACGAAGAGCCGATGGACCGCCTGTCCGACAAGGAGGACAACCGGGACGTCCTGCGCCCCTTCGGCGTCTGGGTCATCATCTCGCCGTTCAACTTCCCGATGGCGCTCTCCGGAGGGCCCTCGTCGGGGGCGCTCCTGGGAGGGAACACGGTCGTCTTCAAACCGGCGACCGACACGCCGATGACCGGCTACGCGCTGGCCGAGTGCTATCGCGAAGCCGGTTTGCCGGACGGTGTCTTCAACTACGTCACGGGTCCGGGATCGAGCGTCGGAGACGAGCTGGTGACGAACGCGGGCGTCGACGGCGTCCTGTTCACCGGCTCGCGCGAGGTCGGCTTCGACATCTTCAAGAAATTCTCGCGCTCCTATCCGAAGCCGTGCATCGCCGAGATGGGGGGCAAGAATTCGGCGATCGTCGCCGCGAGCGCCGATCTCGAGGCGGCGACGGACGGCGTCCTGAAATCCGCCTTCGGCCTGCAGGGACAGAAGTGCAGCGCCTGCTCGCGCATCTACGTGCACAAGGCGGTGGCCAGGCCGTTCACCGACCTCCTGGTGGAGAAGACCAGCAGGATCGCCATCGGAGACCCGGTCAAGAAGGAGAACTGGCTCGGTCCGGTCATCAACAAAGCGGCTCACGACAAGTACGCCCGGTTCGTCGAGATCGGCAGGAAGGACGGAAAGATCCTGGCGGGAGGCGAGGCGCTGCGCGGCGAGCCGTATGACCACGGATTCTTCGTGAAGCCGACCCTCATCGGCGGGCTGCCGAAGGAGCATCGACTGATGCACGACGAGATGTTCCTGCCGATCACCTGCCTGTGGGAGTTCGACACGTTCGAGGAGGCGATCGAACTTGCGAACCGGACCGAGTACGGGCTCACCGCCGGTCTGTTCAGCCGGGATGAGAAGGAGATCAAGAAGTTCTTCGATCGGATCGAGGCGGGGGTCGTCTACGTCAACCGGCGCGCCGGCGCCACGACCGGCGCCTGGCCGGGGATCAACCCCTTCGGAGGCTGGAAGGGGAGCGGTTCGTCGGGCAAGTCCTCCGGCGGGCCTTACTACGTCGCCCAGTTCATGCGGGAGCAGAGCCGCACGCTGATCAAGGGGTAGGCCCTCGACGGGGCCGGTCATGCAGGCGCGGACGGTCGGCGACTCGAGGCTCGTCCTGGTCCGGGACGATATCACCCGGCAGGACACCGACGCGATCGTGAACGCCGCCAACACGTCCCTTCTGGGCGGCGGTGGCGTCGACGGCGTGATCCACCGGGCGGGTGGCCCGCAGATCCTCGAAGAGTGCCGCTCGATCGTTGCGAGGCAGGGGGGCTGTCCCACGGGACAGGCGGTCGTCACAGGCGGCGGCCGGCTGAAGGCCCGCTTCGTCATCCATGCCGTCGGCCCGGTGTGGCGGGGGGGCGGCCACGGCGAGGACGCGGCGCTCCGCAGCGCCTACGCCGCCAGCCTGGCCCAGGCGATCGCCGTCGGCGCGGAGTCCGTTTCCTTCCCCTGCATCAGCACCGGGACCTACGGATTTCCCATCGAGCGGGCCGCCCGCATCGCCTGCGACGCGGTGGCGGCTTTCGTGACGGAGCACCGCCGTCCGCGCGAGGTGCGGTTCGTCGTCTTCAGCCCTCGGGACTACGAGGTCTACGCCCGTTTGATTGACGGGGACCCCCCAGGACCCTGAGTCGGGATGGGGACCGGGTCCCCCCCGTCTCGTCAGCTCGTCACCACCCGTCCATTCGCTTATTCTGCTCACAGCGGCGCGCGGAGCGCGTCCAATCAAGATGCAGGGGGCCAGCGGAGAGCCGGGGAACGTGAATCCACCGGATGAGGCTCGACTCATCGGCGAGGCGCAGCGGGGGAGTGCTGTGGCATTCGAGGACCTCGTGCGCCGTTACGACTCGGGCGTAATCCGGCTGGCGCTCAGGATCGTGCGTTCCGAGGAGGAGGCGCGTGAGATCTACCAGGAGGCGTTCCTCAGGACGTTCCGCACGATCGGCGAGTTCCGAGGCGAGTGCTCCTTCGGGACCTGGCTCTACAGGATCGTCACGAACCTCTGCCTGGACCACGCGCGCCGCCACCGCGCCGGACGGCGGAACGTTCCGCTTCTCGCCCTCGACGGCGAACGCGGGGATCGCTTCACCGTCGAGGCGGCCCGGCTCCTGGTCGACCGGCGGCCGGGGAGCGACCCGGAGAGGGTCCTCGAATCGGGCGAAGTGCGTCGCCGCGTCGGCGAGGCGCTTGCGCTCCTGCCGGAGCGTGAGCGGCTGGTCTTCGAGCTGCGGCACGACCAGGGGCTGCGCCTGGCCGCGATCGCGGAGATCCTGGAGACCTCCGACCAGACGATCCGGAACTGCCTGTACCGGGCGCACCAGCGACTGCGCGTCGCTCTCGCCGACCTGGGAGACGTCGCGGCCCGTGAGACCTCCGGCGGGGCCTCCGCCGGCGGAAGAAAGGCCCGACTGGCGGGCCGACCCGAGCCAGTGAATGGGGTGGAATGATGCTCTGTGACAAATACCGCGAACCGATCGTGCTGATGATCCACGGCGAGCTGGACGGAGCTGAGCGCCTCGATCTTGAGGCGCACCTTCGTGACTGCCCGACCTGCTCGGTCGCCCTGGAGGAGGAGCGGCGGCTGATCGGGCTCCTCGCCCGGACTCCCGACGAGGGACCCTCCCCGGATCTCCTGCGCCGCTGTCGCGACGGCCTGCACCGCGCCCTGGGCGAAGAGACGGCCGCCGGGAGGGGTTCGGGGACCGCGCCGGCGTCCCTATCCAGAAGACTGCGGCTGTCGCCCGCGTGGGCGCTGGCGCTCCTCGCGGCCGGCTTCGCCGTCGGCCGCGCATTCCCCGGACCGGGGCTGCCGTCCCTGGGGCCACGCCCGGACGCGGCGCCCGAGGCGGAGACCACCATCGCCAACGTCGATTTCCACGAGACCGACCCGCTCTCCGACCGGATCAGCTTGACGTACGACACGCTGCGCCGGACGTCCCTCTCGGGGACGGCCGGCGACCCGCGGATTCGCCGGGTGCTGGTCGACACGGTGCGCGACAGCCGGAACGCCGGTCTTCGTCTCCTGGCCCTCGACGTGCTTCGCGGTCACGTCGACGATCGCGAGGTGCGCGCCGCCCTCGTGCGCGCCGTGCGCGACGACGACAACGCGGGCGCCCGCCTCAAGGCCCTCGAGGCCCTGAGGGGTCGGGCGGCCGACGACCCGGAGGTGCGCGGCGCCATCGTCGAGGCGCTTGTGAAGGACACGAATCCCGGCGTGCGCGTGCGGGCCATCGACGCGCTCCAGGGGACCCGCGGCCCGGAGACCCTGGCGGTTCTGAAGCGGCTGGCCGACCGGGATCCCAGCGAGTACGTGCGACTGCGCTCGGCCGCTCTCCTGAGCGAGATGCTGCCGCAGGAGAGGGCGCGATGAGCCGGCGCGTCCTGGTCCGCTCCTGGGTCGTCGCCGCGCTCTGCGCGTGCGCCGTCGACGTCTCGCTCCGCGCCCAGGAAGCGCGCTATTACGCCGAAGGGCGCTTCCTGGTCCATGAGATCACGGGCGTGGTGCGCGAACCGGCGCCTCGCATCCGCATCGAGACCGACCTGGGGTCGGTGACCGCGCGCGCAGCCGCCGGCGCCGAGGTGCGCTACCGCATCCGCGTGCGGACCCGGGGAATCGACGATGCGGCGGCGCGGCGGCTCCTCGACGGGATGCAGATGAGCGCCTCGATGAGCGGCGGCGTGCTCCTGTTCCGGGGCCAGGCCGCCTCTCCGGCCGCGGCACGCGACCTGTCGGCGGATTTCGAGATCGAAGTGCCGGCGAAGGCGGAGGAGATCGAAGTCGTGACGGGCGCCGGGGACATCGTGGCGAGCGGTCTCGCGGGGCGGGCCGGCCTCGCCACCCGCGGCGGCGACATCACGGTCGACCGCCTGGGCGGGGCGCTGAAGGCCGAGACGCGCGGCGGAAACATCGACGTCGGCAGGATCGGGTCCACCGCCCGCCTGATCACGGCCGGGGGAAACGTGCGTCTCGAGTCGGCGGAGGGGGAAGTGGTCGCCCAGACGTCGGGCGGCGACGTCGTCATCAGGAACGTCACCGACCAGGTGCGCGCCGAGACCGGCGGCGGGAACGTGGTCGTCGAATCGGCCGAAGGCGACGTCTCGGCGCAGACCTCGGGAGGGAGCATCAGCGTCGGACGATCGCGCGGCGAGGTGACGGCCGCCACGGCCGGCGGCAGCATCCGGATCACCTCGGCGCGCGGCGGCGTGCGCTGCGAGAGCGGGGCGGGTCCCATCTTCCTGAAGGCGATCGAGGGACCGATCCGGGCGGTCACCTCGGCCGGCAGCATCCGGGCCGAGCTTCTCGGGACGGCCCGCGCGCTGTTCGATTCCGACATTCAGACCTGGCAGGGGGACGTCACCCTGTCGCTCCCCGAGTCCCTGCCCTTGACGATCCGCGCCGTCGTCGACGACTCGAGGGGGAACCGCATCAGGAGCGAGCTCCCGCTGCGCGTCTACCGCGAGGCGGAGGACGCCGGCCGGCCGGTCGAGATCGGCGAAGGCTCCGTCGCCGGCGGGGGCTCGCTCATCAAGATCCGAACCCTCGACGGCCAGATCACGATCCTGAAGACGAAGAAAACCGGACCCTGAACCGGGAGGTCACACCCATGTCGAGAACGCCCGCCCTGCTGGCTACCCTGCTTCTGCTCGCCGCCGCCCCGGCCTCCGCCGCGCGGCCCGCCACTCCGCCGTCACCGGCCCCCGCGGAGGTGCCGGCCACGCCGCGCCCGGCGCCCCACGCTCCACGCGACCACATGATCTTCCAGTCGTCGGGCGGCTCGTGGCTCGGCGTGAGCATCGCCGACATCACCTCCGAGCGGGCGAAGGAGCTGAACATGAAGGAGGAGACCGGTGCTTTGATCACCTCGGTGCTGCCGGACAGCCCCGCCGAGGAGGCCGGTCTCCAGAAGGAGGACGTCATCCTCGAGTACCAGGGGACGCGCATCGAGGGCGCCATGCAGCTCACCCGCATGGTGCGCGAGACACCCCCCGGCCGGACCGTGACTCTCAAGATTCTGCACCAGGGCGAGACGCGGACCGTGAAGGTCAAGGTCAGCGAGCACGACGGGGAGGAGCACGAGAGGATGTTCCGCAAGCGGATCGAGATCCCGCCGATCGAACTGCCGGACATCGATCTTCCGGATGTCCCGTTCCTCGAGAGCGTGCCGTCGTCCTCGCGACTGGGCGTCTCCATCGAGAATCTCGGCGACCAGCTCGGTGAGTACTTCGGTGTGAAGAGCGGGAACGGAGTCCTGGTGCGCTCCGTCAAGAAGGGGAGTCCGGCGGAGAACGCCGGACTGCGCGCCGGGGACGTGATCGTGAAGGTGGACGGCGAGAGGATCTCCGACGCCGCCGATCTGCGCAGCGCCCTGCGCGGGCACCGTGGCAAGGCGTTCCCGATCACCATCGTGCGCGACCGCCGCGAGCAGAACGTCACCGTCACGCTGCCCAAGCCGGAGGAGCCTCCCGATGGAGAGCAGGAGGAGTCGCGTGACAGGGACCTGCCGAGGGAGCGCCGCCAGAGGCAGGCGGACCGCGACGTCCTCATCCAGGAGCGCGTCCGCAGCCAGATGGACCAGGCCAGGGCCAGACTGGAGGCGGCTCAGGCCGCGTTGGAAGCCCGGGCCGGGGCCGTCGGCGACGACATCTAGAGTTCGGGCCCCCCTGCGTCGGGGGAGCTACTGCACGTCGATCGCCACGATGAGCCAGGTCCGGTCCTTCATTTCCATGCCGTGGTGCGGCTCAGTTCCCTTCCCCTCGTAGCGGTACCAGGCGCCGGGCTTCATCGTCCCATGCTGCGGGTCGATGGCTGGAAATTCCGACAGGCGCAACCCCTTCGCGACCAGCGGAGCGGCGTCGATGAAATAGACGATGTCTTCGCCGGTGGCTTCAGGGTTTATGCTGTAGTGCGCCATCACCGGTCCACCGGTGTTGAGGCACATCTCACCGGTCTTGGAGGAGAAGTCAATCGCCATCGCCGGCTTGAGCGCCAGGATACGGGCGACCGCCATGACCTCCGCCTGCGCCACCGCGGGCAGATTCTGGATGGCATCGCACGCGGTTCCCTGACGCTTGTCCTGCGTCGTCTCGCCGGGCGCGCCCGCCGCGGTCGCCAGGACCGCCAGGACGGTGACCGCGATCGCGCGCCATCCCCGACCGGGTGTGAGATTTCCATTCAGTCGCATGGTGTCGTCTCCTTCGCATGGGACGTTCGACCCCGAGGGTAGCACTTCCCCGCGGACCGGGGGGCGCTCAGATGAACACCGCCGCGGCGACCGACAGGAGAGACAGGGCCCGCGTCCGATCGAGGAGGCGCAGGCGATCCGCGAACGCGGCGGCGCCCGCCCCGGGTGATGCGAGGAGATCGAGGTAGACCACGGCGGGACGCAGGCCGGCGCTCTTCTTCGCGAGCCTGCCGAAGCGATCCGGGCCGTCCTTGCGCGCCCTGAGGCGTCGGGCGCGTGCCACGCGCGCCAGCCGCGGGGCGTTGGCGGAGAGGATCGCCTCCAGGGCCTCTCCGGAGGCGTCGCTCCACGCCTCGCGCATCCGCCCCGCGATTCCGAGGTGCTGCACCAGCAGGCCGTCCGTCGGGCGGTCCGGCAGGTTCATCGTCCAGGAGGACAGGGTGATGAGATCGCGGAACATCCCGGTGTCCGCGGCGATGACGGCGCCGCCCTCCAGCAGCGCGAGGATCGTCGCCTCGGCGACGATCCCGGCGCCCCCCCCGTGGGGAGACAGCGACGCCGACAGCTCGGTGGCCTGAAGCACGGCGTCGGGGTCGGCCGGAACGAACGGCTCGTGCAGGGCGCGCGCCGGCAGGACGTCCCGGCGCCAGAGGGACGGAGGGACGATCACCCGGGCGTGCTGCTGGCGCTCGACGATCCAGTCGATCGCAGGCCGGGTGGCGGGACGGTCGGGGTGGAACAGGAGGACGCGGACGCTCGGCCCCGGTGGCATCGGGGCCCGATCCTACACGACCGGCGGGCGGCGCGGGGCCAGCGGCGCCGATCGGTCCGCTAGAACTTCACTCCAAGGCCGATGTACGGCCCCTTGTAGGTGTTGTTGATCGAGCCGAAGTCCTGGTCAGTGACGTCGAAGCGGAACTGGCGGTACCCGGCGAAGAAGCCGAGGACATGGGCCACGTAAAGCTCGATCTGCGCGCGGGCGTCGATGATGTCCACGTGCGTCCCCGAAACGGTCGCCTGCACGCCGTTCAGCTCCGCCTTGATGTGGAACGCGGGCAGCGGCTTGACCGTGACGTAGGCCGCCAGGGTCGGGTAGGGGACGCTCTCTTCCAGCGAGGCCCGGCCGCTCGCGGAGCCGTTGAGGTCCATCTTGATCTTCGCCTGGTTCACGCCGAGACCGAGCCCTACGTCCACCAGCTTCAGGTCGGCGATGCTGAACAGGAACTTGCCCTGGAGAAGCTTCACGTCGAGATCGCTCTTGAGATTCTGGCCGGCCGTGTAGAGCTTGTCGTCGAACACGAACGACTGGCCGAGCGTCGTGTCACCCGACCTGGACGAATCGAAATAATCGAACACCAGACGCGTCTTGCTCCAGCGGAACCAGACACGCCCCATGACCGTGTTGTCGGTCTTGTCGAGGCCGAGAGTGTCGTGGAAATCGAAGGTCGTGCCGTTCAGGATCGATCCATCGATCGAGGCGCTGCCGTCCTGGCTCTGGTGCCAGTACGAGCCCTCCGCGCCGATCCAGTCTCCCAGCGCGAGGGCGGGGGTCGGCGTGGCGCACAGCAGGACCAGCGCCAGCGGCAGTGACGAAAGGACAACGGACAGCGGCATGCAATTCTTGCGCGTCTTCATGAAACCCCTCCTCCCCGGGTGACCGGACGAGCCATGCATAACCTAATGCCCGCCCCGCGGCCGGGCAAGTCTCCGGGGGGCATCGGTTGACACACTTCCGGGGGGGGTCCTAGAATCGGTGCATGGCGCGCGACAGCGACCATCCCGCCGATCTGGTGTACGACTGGAACCTCTCCGACCTCCCGGCGAGACCGTCGCATCCGATCATGCTCGACGACGAGACGCTGCGCGACGGTCTGCAGGGACCGAGCGTCACCGATCCGCCAATCGAGATGAAGAGGAGGATCCTACGCGCGATGGACGCGCTCGGCATCGACACGGCCGACGTCGGTCTGCCGGGCGCCGGTCCGAAGGCGGTCGCCGACTCGACCGCCCTGTGCCGGCAGATCGTGGAGGAGAAGCTGTCCGTCCGCCCGAATTGCGCGGCGCGCACCATGGCGCATGACGTCGAGCCGATCGCGCGGATCGCATCGTCCACGGGTCTCCCGGTGGAAGCCTGCCTGTTCATCGGCTCGTCGGCGATAAGGCAGTACGCGGAAGACTGGTCGATCGATCTGCTCCTGCAGCGCACGGAGGAATCGGTCGGGTTCGCCGTCAAGGAAGGGCTGCCGGTCATGTACGTCACCGAGGACACCAGCCGTGCGCATCCCGACACGCTGCGGCGCCTGTACAGGACCGCCATCGACTGCGGGGCACGGCGTCTGTGCGTGACCGACACGGTGGGCCACGCCACGCCCCACGGTGCCATGCAGGTGGTCCGCTTCGTGGCGCGGATCGTCGAGGAGAGCGGTACGAGCGTCGGCATCGACTGGCACGGCCACCGCGATCGCGGCCTGGGGCTCGCCAACGCGCTCGCCGCGGTCGCCGCGGGCGCCACGCGGGTGCACGGATGCGCCCTGGGCATCGGCGAGCGGGCGGGGAACGCCCCGATGGATCTGATCCTGGTGAACCTGAAGCTGCTCGGTTGGATCGACCGTGACCTGACGGGCCTGGGCGAGTATTGCCGCCTGGTCTCGGAAGGGTGCCGGGTGCCGATCCCCTCCAACTACCCCGTGGTCGGCCCGGATGCCTTCGAGACCGGCACCGGCGTGCACGCCGCGGCGGTCATCAAGGCGCTGCGCAAGAACGATCCGTGGCTGGCCGACCGCGTCTACTCCGGCGTCCCGGCCTCCGATTTCGGCTTCCGCCAGACGATCCGCATCGGTCCGATGAGCGGCCGATCGAACATCATCTTCTGGATGGAGCAGCACGGGATGGATCCAAAGGACGACGTAATCGATCGCATCTACTCCGCCGCGAAGAACAGCGACCGGCTCCTCGAAGAGGATGAGATCCGGGAGCTGGCCGGACCGCCGAAGACCTCCGTCGCGGGCCGCCCTCGGATTTCCGGCACTCGCCGCCGATCCTAGGGGCGCCGGCCCGCCTCATTCCAGGGGCTCGATCGAGACGCGGTTGCGTCCCGCTTCCTTCGCGCGGTACAGGGCCTTGTCCGCCCGCCCGATCAGCGCCTGGACGTCGTCCCCGTGCGCGGGGAACAGCGCCACCCCGATGCTGATGGTCACGCCAATCTCCTCCCCGTCGTGGGTGATCCGCTCCTTCTCGATGGTCCGGCGGATCCGCTCGGCCGCCTGCCGTGCCTCCAGCCCGGTCCTCTCGGACAGATAGGCGATGAACTCCTCGCCGCCGTAGCGGGCCGACACGTCGTCGTCGCGGAGCGATTCGCGGATCAGGCGCCCGACTTCCGCCAGCACGTGGCTCCCGGCCAGGTGCCCGTACGTGTCGTTGATCGACTTGAAGTGATCGAGATCCATCATCAGGACCGCCATGGGGAGGCCGTAGCGGCGGCAGCGCTTCAGGTCCATCTCCAGCGCGAGGCCTAGCGATTCCTTGGTGAGGAGACCCGTGAGGCGGTCGTAGGTGATGCGGTTCCGGACCTCCTCGTGATAGCGGACCTCGATATCGTCGAGCAGCACGAACTTGAGGAGGGTGCCTCCGACCTGGATCTTGTCCCCCTCCTTCAGCTCGATGCGCTCGGCGGGGCGGTTGTTCACCAGCGTGCCGTTGGTGCTGCCGAGGTCGTGCAGCACGTACCGCCCGATCTTCCGTCCCTCGTCCCACTCGTGGTCGATGCTGGCGTGCTCGCGCGAGGCGAGATCGTCCAGGACGCGGATGTCGACCTCGGGTCCCCGCCCCAGGAGCGTGCGCCGGCGGCGCAGCCGGAAATCGCGGCCGATCTGGGCGCCGCGCAGGACGACGAGCGAGGCGTGGGCCTTCTTGAAGCGGCCACTGTCGAGGATGGCCTTGTCGATGGCCATCGTGCGGTCGTGCGGTCGGTCCGGCACGGTGCTCGCCTCAGTCCTCCGTTTCGATGCAGCTGCGGTTGCGGCCGCTCTCCTTGGCCCGGTAGAGGGCGCGGTCGGCGCGGCGGACCAGGGAGGTGATGTCCCGTCCGTGCGCGGGGCAGGCCGCGATGCCGATGCTGATGGTGATCGCGAGAGTCGAGCCATCCAGCGTGAAACGATGCTCTTCAATCGCCCTGCGGACACGCTCCGCCGCCAGCATCGCGCCGGGGAGGGCCGTCTCGGACAGGTAGGCGAGGAACTCCTCTCCTCCGTAACGCGCCGAGACGTCGGCGGATCGGATCGACTCGCGGATCAGCC
>Ga0070697_100003827_pt1 | contig 11559 bp, 9 predicted proteins | sample KBSK1501metaG_FD_65475 | JGI IMG/M metagenome (GOLD analysis project Ga0070697, IMG submission 65475) | Corn, switchgrass and miscanthus rhizosphere microbial communities from Kellogg Biological Station, Michigan, USA - KBS K1-50-1 metaG | ecosystem: Host-associated > Plants > Roots >... | reverse complement strand
CGCCGCGGGCATGGGAAAGCCCGAAGTTACGGGCTGGATACGGCCCTTTGCGGTCGGTGCGAAGGACCGTTATCCGCCCCGCGTGCTGCTCCGCCAACTTTGCTGCAATGGTTGGTGAGGCGTCGGTCGACCCATCGTCCACGAAGATCAACTCGACGTCTGCGTAGCTCTGACCCAAAACCGACTCGATCGCCTGCTGGACATAGGGCGCGGCGTTGTAGCAAGGCATGATGACGGAGACAAGCGGAGTCGGAGACGGCATTACGCGTACTGCCTATGACGGCAAGTGGGAAACGAACACCCGGATACAATACCTGAATGTCATACCTGCAAAGCCCTTAATATGCTAGCCTCGAGTGGGTAACCATGCTGCTGCTCGCCTTTTTCGGGCGTACATCTGAACAGATAATCCTCCACCTCGATGGATCGAACGGAATTCGACAGGTTCGCTGAAGAGTACAGGTCGCTTCATCAAGCGAATATCGCGGCATCGGGAGAGGCACCGGAGTACTTCGCAGAGTACAAGATCAAGGACCTGAAACGTCTGGTGAGCGTCGATGTTCCTCGCCAGGTGGGCGGTCAATTTCTTGACTTTGGGGCCGGTATAGGCACATCTGTCCCATTCTTTCGCGAGCACCTTCCAGCGGCCAGACTCACTTGCGTTGACGTGTCCCTCAGAAGCCTCGAGATCGGCGTCGGCAGGTTTGGAGAGCACGCGAACTTCGTAGCCTTCGACGGTGTACGCCTGCCCTTCGGGGACGCAGTGTTCGACGGCGCCCTCGCCGCGTGCGTGTTTCATCACATCAGCGCAAACGAACACGAACGGCTATTTGCGGAAATGCGGCGGGTATTGCGCCCGGGTGGCCACGTGATGATCTATGAGCACAACCCACTGAATCCGCTGACCCGGCAAGCCGTGAACACCTGCCCGTTCGATGAGAACGCCGTCCTCGTTGGAGCGCGGACACTCAAGGGGCGGCTTGACTCTGCAGGGTTCAAACAGTCACGCATCAGGTATCGAGTCTTTTTCCCACGAGCGTTCCGCTGGCTGCGTCCTTTAGAGGACCTGATGGGTTGGCTTCCCTTGGGCGCGCAATACTACGTTTGCGGGAGAGCATGATCGGCCGAATCGTCCGCCCGCTTCGATTTGGCGTGGTGGGCCTTTTGAATACGGTGCTTGGGCTTGCCATCATATTTGCGGCAAAAGCGTTTCTGGGATTGGGGGACCTTGCGGCGAATCTCCTGGGGTACGGACTCGGCCTCGTGTGCAGCTTTGTCTTGAATCGATCCTGGACCTTTCGCCACGAGGGCCGGGCATTTGCCGCATTCTGGCGCTTCGGCATTGCTTTCGCGGTTGCCTACGTGCTGAACCTCGTTACAGTGTTTGGCTTACGGGACGCAATGGCTGTCAATTCCTATCTGGCGCAGGCGGGCGGCGTCATCCCGTATACCATCTCCTTCTACCTCATGAGCGCCTATTTTGTCTTCCCGGCACGACGAGCGCCGGCGCCGGAGTCCAGCGTGCCTGACAAGACGGTCAACGAATAGCGCCAAGCGACGCGTGGCCCGCGGACGCGAGCACGCTTTGCAATCGCGCAGAATCCGTGCTCGATTCGCCGATAACCTGTTCGATGAAATACCGCGGTCTCGATTTTGTCTCCACATAGAGCTTGCCCAGATACTCGCCGATGACTCCAAGGGCCAGTAGCTGCACTCCGCCCAGGAAATACATTGGCAGGACGACGGAGGCCCAGCCAGGGATTGCGTCGTCGGTAAAGAGTGCCACCCACAACGCCCAAATCGTCACCGCCATGGAGCCAGCAAATACCAGGAGTCCCAGAAGACTGATAAGCCGTAGCGGAACGATAGAGAAGGAAGTAACGGCGTCCAACGCGAGCGCGAGCATCTTCTTCAAGGGGTACTTGGATTCACCCGCATAGCGCGCGGAACGTTCGTATTCCACAATTGCCGACCGGAATCCAATGAGTGGAACAATGCCGCGCAAATACAGGTTGACTTCACGGAACTCGCGCAGCGCTTCCACCGCGCGCCGGCTCATAAGGCGGTAATCCGCATGGTTGAAGACAGTCTGCGCGCCCAGGACCGCCAACAGCCGGTAGAAGCTCTCCGCGGTTAGCCGCTTGAACACGCTGTCCGTGTGACGGCGCTTGCGCACTCCGTAGACGATCTCGCACCCGTCGCGCAGCTGATCCAGCATCTTCTCGATCGCCTCGAGATCATCCTGCAAGTCTGCGTCAACGCTTACGACTGCGTCGCCCGCTGCGCAGAACAGGCCAGCGAGCACTGCATTCTGGTGGCCACGGTTTCGCGAGAGCTTTATCCCTACGACCGGCAAGCCCGCACTGACGAAGCCGGCGATAAGTGACCAGGTGGTGTCCGTGCTCCCATCGTCCACCAGGTAAGCACGGCTGTCCGCCGTGATTTTCCCGGCCCGATGCAGCCGCTCGAGGAGGGCGGTCAGGCGAGCGCACGCCTCCGGCAATACCTCTCTCTCGTTATAGCAGGGCACCACAATTGCGAGTCGTGTCATCTTGTCTTTCATGGCCCGGAGGAGGCCCTGATGAAGTTTAGCGGAATTCTTGCGGCGTCGGCCGCGCAGCGATAGTCCTTCATGCTGAAGAGTCGCTGCATGCGTTTCTAGTTGACTACCGCCAACTCGGTTATCCTCTGCTCCTGTTCAAAACATACCATGAGGTGGCGCACGCCGCCGACATCGTTGTCTCTCAATTGGAGGCAAGGCTATGCATGGCAGATTGGTCCTCGAAGACGGCTTCGCCTGCTTCGGCGCATCCTTCGGATGGCAGAGTTCCGTCGCGGGAGAGGTCGTCTTTAATACGGGGATGGTGGGTTACACGGAGTCCCTGACCGACCCCTCGTACAAAGGGCAGATCCTGGTGCTCGCCTATCCTCTCGTCGGCAACTACGGCGTACCAGCTGACGAGCAACGGGACGGCATCAGCCGTTTCTTCGAGTCCGACCGCGTCCAGATCGCGGGCCTCATCGTGTCGGAGTGGTCGCGCCACTTCAGCCACTGGAGCGCCACCCGGTCCCTTGATGACTGGCTTAAGGAGCACAAAGTCCCTGGACTTGCGGGCGTCGACACGCGGATGCTCACACAGCGGCTGCGCACAAGTGGCGCGATGCTGGGGAAGCTCCTCTGCGGAAACGAGGAAGTGGATTTTTGCGATCCTAACGCTGGGAATCTTGTTGGACAGGTAAGCATCGACAAGCCCAGACAATACGGCGCAGGCCGCAAACGGATTGTCGTCGTCGACTGCGGCTGCAAGAATGGAATCCTCCGTTCGCTGCTGGCGCGGAGCGTGGAGGTGAAAGTGGTGCCGTGGGACTGGCCCGCGGACGCGGAGGACGCGGACGGCGTGGTGTTGTCCAACGGACCCGGAGATCCCAGGCAGGTGGAGGCGACTATCGCGACTGCGCGCCGGCTGATGGACAAAGGCGTGCCGACGTTCGGCATCTGCCTTGGCAGCCAAGTGCTGGCGCTCGCGGCAGGCGCCGAGACTTACAAGCTGAAATACGGGCACCGCAGCCAGAATCAGCCGTGCATCCTCGTGGGGACGAAGCGCTGTTTCATCACGTCGCAGAACCATGGCTACGCGGTGAACGAGGAGAGCCTTCCCGCCGACTGGGTACCCTGGTTCTTCAACGCCAACGACGGTACGAACGAGGGGATTCGTCATCGCAGCAAGCCGTTCATGGGCGTCCAGTTCCACCCGGAGGCCTGCCCGGGACCGGCGGACACCAACACGCTTTTCGACGACTTCGTTGCAATGCTGTGACAAACATGACGAGTGTCAGGAAGGTCATCGTCCTCGGGAGCTCGGCGCTGAAAATCGGCGAGGCGGGGGAGTTCGACTATTCGGGCAGTCAGGCGATAAAGGCGCTGCGGGAGGAACGGATTGCGACGGTCCTCGTCAACCCGAACATCGCCACGATTCAGACTTCAGAACACCTCGCCGACAAGGTGTACTTCCTTCCCGTGAACGCACACTTTGTCGAGAAAGTGATCTCGAAGGAGCGCCCCGACGGAATTCTACTTGGCTTCGGAGGCCAGACAGCGCTCAACACCGGCCTGGAGCTCGCGAAGAAGGGGATTTTCGAGGAGTACGGCGTCGCGGTCCTCGGGACGCCCATCTCGGCTATCGAGGAGACCGAAGACCGCCAGCTCTTCACGCGGCGCCTGGCGCAGATTGACGTCAAGGTGCCGCGCAGCGTTGCCGTTACGACCAAAGGAGATGCAGTGCGGGTCGCTCGCGAGCTGGGCTTTCCAGTGATGATCCGGATCTCATTCGCCCTCGGCGGCCTGGGATCGGGGGTCTGCTTCGATGCGGAGCAGGTGGCCGACCTCGCCGAACGATCGCTCACTTACAGTAGCCTCATCCTCATCGAGGAGTATCTCAAGGGGTGGAAGGAGATCGAGTACGAGATCCTCCGTGACCGCCACGACAATTGCGTCACCGTGTGCAACATGGAGAACGTAGACCCCATGGGAATCCACACGGGCGAGAGCATCGTAGTGGCGCCGAGCCAGACGCTGAGCAACGCCCAGTACCATAAGCTGCGGAGCCTGGCAATCAAGGTAATCCGGCACTTCGGTATCGTGGGCGAATGCAACATCCAGTACGCCCTCGACCCTGGGTCTGACGAATACTGCGTCATCGAGGTCAACGCGCGACTCTCCCGCAGTTCGGCACTGGCCTCCAAGGCAACGGGGTACCCTCTTGCGTTTGTTGCGGCGAAACTCGCCCTGGGCCACAGCCTGGTAGACCTTAAAAACGCCATCACGCGACGGACTATGGCGTGCTTCGAGCCCGCTCTTGACTATGTTGTGGTCAAGGTCCCGCGTTGGGACCTCAAGAAGTTTCGCAAGGTCTCCAAGCAGCTCGGCTCGGGGATGAAGTCCGTGGGTGAGGTCATGGCCATCGGCCGCAGCTTCGAGGAGGCGCTGCAAAAAGCCCTGCGGATGCTGGAAATTGGCGTCGACGGTCTCGTAGCCAACAGCGGACTCAAGGCGGAGGATCTCGAAGAGGTCCTCCGTAGCCCCACTGACGAGCGGATCCTCCATGTCCCCCTGGCCATGCGGGCTGGCTACGGCGTGGACCGTATCCACGCTCTGACGCATATCAACCCATGGTTCCTCCATAAGATCGAGGGTGTGCTCGAGGTAGAGGACCGACTCGCCGTCTACGCAGAGGGCGTTTGCCCGAAGGGCGTCCTCGAGGACGCGAAGAGAGCCGGATTCTCCGACGAGCAGATCGGCCGCGTCCTGCACATGAGTCAGTCCGATGCCCGTGAGATGCGCCGGAATTACGGCCTGATGCCTCTGGTCAAGCAAATCGATACCCTGGCCGCTGAGTACCCAGCCGAGACTAACTTCCTGTACCTCACATACAACGGAGCGGCAAGCGACGTGTCGCCTTCAGGCCGAAACGCGGTGATAGTCCTGGGCTCCGGGGTTTACCGCATCGGCAGCTCTGTCGAATTCGACTGGTGCTGCGTCAACGCGGTGATGACCCTTCGCCAGCTCGGCTACCAGACGATCCTGATCAACTGCAACCCCGAGACCGTGAGCACGGATTACGACGAGTGCGACCGCCTCTATTTCGAAGAGCTAACCTTTGAAACGATCTACGAGATATACGACCGCGAGCAGCCCCTCGGAATCATCGTTTCCATGGGCGGGCAGACGGCCAACAACCTGGCACTCAAGTTCCACCAGGCCGGGATGCGAATTCTGGGCACGGCTCCGGAGCGGATAGACGAGGCCGAGGATCGACACAAATTCTCCTCGCTACTGGACCGGCTCGGCATCGACCAGCCGGAGTGGCGGGAGCTCAGCTCGATCGAGGAGGCAAAGGCCTTCGCGCAGAATGTGGTGTATCCGGTCCTGGTGCGGCCGTCCTACGTGCTCAGCGGCTTGGCCATGGCCGTTGCCTCCAACGACTCCGAGCTGGTGCGCTTCCTGGGCAAGGCCGTCGATGTGTCAAGCGAGTACCCGGTTGTAATCAGCAAATTCATCGAGAATGCCAAGGAGATGGATGTCGACGGCGTCGCCCGCGACGGCGAAGTTCTGGCTCTCGCAATCTGCGAGCACGTCGAGAACGCCGGCGTTCACTCCGGGGACGCGACGCTGGTCACGCCGCCGCAGCGCACCTATCTCGAGACGATCCGGCGTATCCGGACAATCGCTCGCGAGATCACCGCTGCGCTTCGCATCACGGGCCCGTTCAACATCCAGTTCATCGCCCAAGGGACGGCCGTGAAAGTCATTGAGTGCAACCTGAGGGCGTCGCGCAGCTTTCCCTTCGTCTCCAAGATCTACAAGCAAAACCTCATCGACTTGGCGACGCGAGTGATCATGGGAGCGCCGGTGGAGAAAGCTCTCACCTCGTTCATGGAGCTGGACTACGTGGGCGTCAAAGCGCCACAGTTCTCCTTTACGCGACTCGAAGGTGCCGACCCGACGCTGGGGGTTGAGATGAGTTCGACTGGGGAGGTGGGTTGCCTCGGAGATGACTTCGAGGAGGCGTTCCTGAAAGCAATGCTCTCCGTCGGCTCGCGGATGCCCATCAAGAGCGTACTGCTATCCACGGGTCCGCTCGAGGACAAGGCCGCTTTCGTGGCTAGCGCCAAGGCGCTCCAGGGCCTCGGCGTCCGCCTCTACGCAACGCACGGGACCGCCGACTTCATGCGGCAGTACGGGATCGAGCTGGAAACGCTCAATTGGCCACTCGAGAAAGCCAGCCCCAACATTCTGGAGTACCTCGCAGGTGGCACCATCGATCTTGTTATCAACATCCCAAAAAACTACCAGGAGGACGAGCTGACCAACGACTACATCATTCGGCGCAAGGCCGTGGACTTCGCCATCCCGCTTATCACCGAGCTGCGCCTTGCCCAGAGGTTCGTGGAGGCCCTGGTCTCAAAAGGGCTTGACGACTTGCACGTCAAAAGTTGGGATGAGTACGCGTAGCGTGGTTCGCGTCAGCGGTGAGGTATCCGCATTTCTGATTCCTTGCTCATCGGAGTCATGCTCAAAGTTTGTGGACGACGTGAATATGGAACGCGCGTATTCTGTCGTGGGCGGACCAAAGCGGTGTAGCCTACACTGCCGTGTCTTGTCGGGCTTGACGCGTTGTGCGCCGGGCTAATAAGGTTGGTAGCGGAGACCAGTAAGGTGAGTCATGAACGAGGCGGTTGACCATTCGACGTTGATCAGCGCAGCGCCCTCTCCAAGGACTGGCGCGGAGTGGCGCGAGCCACTCGCATTTCTCGAGATCCTGGGGAGCCTCCGCTGCCCGGTAGACATGCGACCGCTCCGCTGGATCGAGGACGAGAGCGTCCTGGTGAGCTCAGACGGCCTACGTCGCTACCCGGTCGTTGATGGCATCCCCTGTCTATTCGCCCCGAATGAGTGGCCGGAAGGCAAGTCCGACGTCACGGACCTGGTCAAGACATTCTACGAGGAGACACCGTTTCCGAATTACGACGATCTCGACGGCCGTGAGAGCCTTGTTGCCAAGGCTAAGCGCGGCGTGTTCGCTGGTCTGCTCGACGAGCAGCTCGACCGCCCGGCGATGGTTCTGGAGGCCGGTTGTGGCACCGGTCAGCTGTCGAACTTTCTGGGCATGGGTTGGGGCCGCACCGTGATCGGCGCGGATATCTGCCTGAACTCATTGCGTCTCGCGAAGTTATTTCGCGATCGCTGTTCGATCGCAAATGCGCAGTTCGTCCAAATGAACCTGTTTCGCTTACCGTTCCCGGACGAAGCGTTCGACCTCATCATATGTAACGGTGTGCTCCATCACACCAGCGATCCCGGGGGCGGATTTCATGCGCTCACGCGTAAGCTCAAGCCGGGCGGCTGCGTGATCATCGGCTTGTACAACTGGCTGGGGCGGCTGCCTACGCTCTGGCGGCGCCGGTTGATCGAAGCGTTTGGCGAGCGCTGGGTCATGCTCGATTCCCGATTGCGAAGCGACAGGCTGAATACCGGCCGCCGGAGCGCCTGGTTCATGGACCAATACCGCCACCCGCATGAAAGCCGGCATTCGATGGCCGAAGTGGCGCGCTGGTTCGGCCGCTCTGGCGTCGATCTGCTGCTTACCATCCCCCCCGTCGGTGGTGAGGATTTCACGGAGAAGACCGAATTGTTCCGTGCGCGTCCGCGGGGCAGCCGCCTCGACTTTGTCGTCAGTGAGCTGGAGATGTTGCTCGCCGGCGGAAAAGATGGCGGACTATATATGATGATTGGCCGCAAGAGGAAGGCATAGTGCCGTCCGCTCGATACCTTCCATTCGCGGCCGGCGCTTCACGCGCGAGGGCAGGGCGAACCGAATCGCAGAGGTTAAGATCGAATGCCAGCTAGCCACGAAGATTTCTCCAGGGGCCTAGAAGTCAAGGCGTCCAGCAACCGAGCCTTTGGCGGGGTGATTACTGCGGTGCTTCTGATCGTCGGGCTGTGGCCGCTGATCCACGGCGAAGCCGTGCGCAGATCGCCGCTGATCGCAGCCGCAGCGGTGTTGGTGGTCACGCTTGCGGCGCCCGCGCTCCTCCGTATTCCGAACCGACTCTGGCTGCGCTTCGGCCTACTGCTGAACCGACTCATCAGTCCGGTGGTGCTGGCGTTCTTGTTCTATGTGGTCGTGACGCCGATGGGTATGCTCATGCGCCGCTTTGGCAGCGACAGCCTGAGGTTGCGCAGGAGCTATACGAACGAAAGCTACTGGATTAACCGCGATCCACCCGGCCCGAAGCCGGACAGCCTGTCGAACCAATTTTAGAGGGGAGAGCTTTGTCGTTTCTCAAAGAGTTGTGGCGCTACATGCGCGCGCGCAAGAAATACTGGTTGATCCCGATTCTGCTGGTGATGGTTATCCTTGGTGCCCTGATCGTGCTGGGCCAAGGGTCGGCTGTGGCCCCGTTCATCTACACCATATTCTAAGCGGGGAGCGGCAGTGCGCGTCCTAGGGATTTCGGCGTTCTACCACGACTCTGCGGTCGCATTGGTCTGTGACGGCGACATCGTGGCTGCGGCGCAGGAGGAGCGGTTCACGCGCAAGAAGCATGATTCGCGGTTCCCGCGTCATGCCCTCGAGTACTGCCTGTCAGAGGCGCGGATAAGCCTTGACCAGGTCGACCTCGTCGCCTTCTACGATAAGCCGTTCCTCAAGTTCGAGCGGCTGCTGGAAACGTATCTCGCGTTTGCCCCGCGCGGGTTCGAGTCGTTCAAGATGGCAATCCCGATCTGGCTCCGCGAAAAGCTGTTCCTCAAGGACCTCCTGCAAGACCACCTTAAACGGCATCGTCCCGACTTTGACTGGGACAAGCGCCTGGTGTTCAGTGAGCATCACTTGAGTCACGCCGCCAGCGCTTTCTTTCCATCGCCCTATTCGTCGGCGGCAGTGCTGACTCTCGACGGTGTCGGCGAGTGGGCGACCAGCTCGCTGGCGCTAGGCCGCAACAACCAGCTCGAGGTCATCAAGGAGATCCATTTCCCCCATTCGCTGGGCCTGCTCTACTCGGCGTTCACCTATTACACCGGGTTCAAAGTGAACTCGGGTGAATACAAGCTGATGGGGCTCGCTCCCTATGGAGAGCCGCGTTACACCACGATAATTCTCGACAATCTGATCGACCTCAAGGCCGACGGCTCGTTCAAGCTCAACCTTGAATATTTCAACTACTGCGTTGGCCTGACGATGACGAACAGCAAGTTCGACCGGCTCTTCGGCCAGCCACCGCGCACGCCGGATCAACTTCTGACCCAGTTTCACATGGACATCGCCGCCTCCATCCAGCAGGTGACCGAAGAGATCCTCCTGCGCATGGCACGATGGATTGCGCGCGAAACCGGCGAGCGCAAGTTGTGCCTTGCCGGGGGCGTAGCGCTCAATTGTGTCGCAAACGGCAAGATATTGCGGGACGGTCGGTTTGATGGCATCTGGATCCAGCCGGCGGCGGGCGATGCCGGCGGCTCAGTGGGCGCGGCGCTGTGCGCATACCACCTGTACAAGGGGCAACCGCGCCGGCCCAACAGCCAACTTGATGGAATGCATGGGTCCTACCTCGGTCCCCAGTTCGAGCAGCGCGAAATCGAGCAGAGGCTACGCGCAGCGGGCGCGCGGTTCAGTACGGTTGACGATACTGCCGTGATCGCGGAGGCGTGCGAGGCGCTCCTTGCGCAGAAGGCGGTCGGTTGGTTCCAGGGACGGATGGAGTTCGGCCCCCGCGCGCTTGGTGCTCGCTCGATCCTGGGCGATCCACGCTCGCCCGCGATGCAAAAGATGCTCAACCTGAAGGTGAAATACCGGGAGTCGTTCCGCCCGTTCGCGCCAGCGGTGCTGCGCGAAGACGTCAGCGAGTGGTTCGAGCTCGATTCTGATTCGCCTTACATGTTGATCGTCGCCGCGGTGAGACCTGAGCGGCGCCGTCCGATGACCGAGGAGGAAGAGAATCTCTTCGGCATCGATAAGCTCAATGTGCCGCGCTCAGACATACCTGCGGTGACTCACATCGACTATTCGGCACGGATCCAAACCGTGCACCGCGAGACCAACCCACGCTTCCACGCCCTGCTTGAAAAATTCAAGCGACACACGGGCTGCCCGGTGCTCGTCAACACGAGCTTCAATGTACGCGGCGAGCCGATTGTCTGCACCCCGGAAGACGCGTTCCGCTGCTTCATGGGTAGCGAGATAGAAACGCTCATTATCGGTAATTGCGTCCTGCACAAGGAGTCGCAGAATCCCGCGCTCAAGCTCGACTACAAGCACGCTTTCGAACTCGACTGACTCGCTCGCCGAGCGCATCACGCCGCGCCAATCCCTGTTAACAGATGAAGAAATACTGATCCGAGGGCAGTGTGCTCAAGAACCTGCTTATAAGTCTGGTATCGCTCACCCTGTCGCTGCTTGTTGCGGACTGGGTCCTGGGACGACTGGCATTGGGACCAGTCTTTGCCAAGGCCAAGGAGCAGGGTGTGGCTTATGACACCCGCGATCGCCTGCAGGTCGTATTTGACTATCGCAGGAAGGATCCCGACTGGTTCACCCAAGTGCCGGCAAGAACATTTATCAAACACCCCCTCTTGATTGAAGGCAAACGCGTCCAGCCCTTAGGTGGGGTGGCGGCAGCGCACATCGTGGGGTGCAATGAGGGCGGTTTTCACTCCACCTTTCGCAACGATGAAGCAGGGTTTCCCAACCCGCCGGGAACCTGGCCCTTGCAAGCAAGGCGATATATCTTTCTGGTTGGAGATTCGTTTACCGAAGGTGCGTGCGTTAATGAGGGCGACAACATCGCTGACAACTTGCGTAAGCGTTATCTTGACGTTGTGAACCTCGGAATGCGGGGAAATGGCCCTTTGTTGGAGTTGGCAACAATCCGAGAGTACGTTCCACGCGGGCGCGTAGCCTATGTTTTTTGGTTGTATAGCGAGGAAAATGACCTAAGGGACCTACGCGCCAGGGAGGAAAAAGACCCACTACTTGTCCGTTATTTAGAGGATGGCTTTACGCA
>Ga0070697_100003826_pt1 | contig 11560 bp, 13 predicted proteins | sample KBSK1501metaG_FD_65475 | JGI IMG/M metagenome (GOLD analysis project Ga0070697, IMG submission 65475) | Corn, switchgrass and miscanthus rhizosphere microbial communities from Kellogg Biological Station, Michigan, USA - KBS K1-50-1 metaG | ecosystem: Host-associated > Plants > Roots >... | reverse complement strand
AAGGCCTTCCCGACGACGATACGCGTGCGCCAGACTGAGATCCCGTCCCGCACGAGCTCGAGGCCGAAGCCCGGTATGTTCACGAAAACGTAAGGATTGCCGAGGCGGCGCGGGATCCACCGCCAGCGCTCGAGGTTCAGCTCGACCTGTCTTATCCGCCGCTCGACAGGCACATTCAACTCGGCCAGGGTGGTTGAGTCGAGCTTTCCGTCCGGCTCGATCCCGTGCTGATCCTGGAACCGGCGGACTGATTCGGCCAGCGCCTCGTCGAACCGATCACCGGTGCCCGCCGTCGCGCTGGTGGCGGAGTTGCCTTCTCCGCCGGTCTCCGAGAGGCGCTGCCGCAGGAGGAGGACCCTCGGTCCGCGCGAGCCCGGCACGAGCTCGGGGCCGTCGGGAATCGCCCGCCACCCGCCCGCCGCCTCGACCTCATGCAACCGGCGCAACGCGTCGCGCAGTCGCGCATAGCCCGCGTGCGGCGGCGGCAAGGCTTCGAGCAGCTGCGGGAGATCGCCACCCTCGAGGGCCCGGTCCAGCTTCGTCAGGGGATCGAGATCGGGGAGATTCGTGTGCCAGTCGTTCCGGATCTCGTCGGGGTGCACCCGGCCGGTCGACAGGTCGGACGCGTACCGGAAGAAGGCGGCGGTCATGAGGAGATCGAAGTCGGCCAGACGCGCGACCGCGGCGTCGTCGAGCGGGGCCTTGCCGATCTGCGTCCTCAGGAGGTCAAGCCGGCTCAGGGCGTAATCTTCCGGGTCCAATCCGTGCTCGCCCGCGCGGCGCAGCGAGTCGAGAAGTGTCGTGGTCGAAGGGAGGATCCTGCCGGAGTCGTCGCACCACGCAAGCCGATGCCCGTTATGAGCGTAGAACTCCATCAGTGTCTCGCGCGTCGGGAAGGCCGGGTTGGTCGGATTCTTCCCGCCCTCCGCCGGCACGGGGGCGATCCGCAGCTGCCGTGCCAGCGCCTGCTGGACCTCGTCGCGCGATAGATCGGGACGTCCCACGCCGGCAACGGACTTCAACCGCGCCTCGAGACGCCCCGGGATGGAGTTGCGCGGACCGCACGCCGCGGCCGCGAGGAGGACGACGATGAGGAGGGACCTTGCGCGCATGGGACATCTTCATCCTACTCGACGCGCCGGGGGCACAAAGTTTCTGTCGGGAAAATCCCGACAGGTATTTCAGGGGTCGTCTTACTGTTCCGCCGCGGATCATCCTCGTATAGTGCCCCGGCCTTGATTCACCTCGAAAGGAGATGCTCAGCATGACGAGACGTCGATCCAAGGGCGAAGGTTCCGACGTGCACCTTGTGCCGAGTCCCGCCGACAATCCCCTGACCCGTTCGCTTCCCACAAGACCAGCCGGCGCCAGGCTCCGGTCCAAGAAACCCAGGTCCGGGACCAGCCGTCCCCGCAAGATGGTCCCGGAAAACCTCGTGCTGATCTCCAATCCATAAGTTCTGTGCCGGTTGCTTCGGCCGAGCGGAAGTGTCGTCCTCGACAGGACGTCCCTCCCGCGCGGCGGCGCGTTGCAGTGGACAGGACGTGGCCATTCAACAGTAAGGAGGGAAACATGAACGTCATGAATGTGAAGAAGATCGTTATGCTCCTGGCGATGCTGACGCTGTTCTCGGCTCCGAGCTGGGCGGGCAGCTTCAGCCTCTTCGGCTCTTACTGGGATACAAAGGATGCCGACGCCAGCTGGGGAGCGGGCGCGCGCGTGGGATTCAACCTGACGAAGAGGTTCGAGCTGGAATTCCACGGAACGTACTATCCCGACTTCAAGAACGATCAATTCCCCGGCCAGAGCCTCAAACTCAAGGCCACTCCCGTCGACGGCGGTCTGAAATTCAATCTCCTGCCCGATAAGGTCGTGAATCCCTTCATCGGCGCAGGGGCCACCTATTATTTCCTGGACACCGATCCCGGCAGCGTGAAGAACGAGACCGGCGTCTATTTCGATGGGGGCGTCGATATCGGAGCCAAGGACAGCACGCGGTTCTTCGCCGAGGTGATGTGGCGCAAGGTGAACACCTCGGTCAGTTTCGGCTCCTTCGACGATGAAGTGAAATTCGACGGGCTCGGCCTGAACGCCGGTCTCACCTGGCGCTGGGGCAAGTAGGGTCACGCAGTCCGCGGCGGCGTTCCATCACGCGACCAGCAGTTAGAATGATGCGACGATGAGGACTGCTGCCAGCCCGGACGCGGCCGCGATCAACCGGCGCTTCTACGACACGCTGTGGGCCGATACCTACCTGATCCGGCCCGAGCGCTTCAACACCTGGCCGCTGGTCCGCGAGCTGACCGCCGCCGGTCCGCGCCGCCTGGAGATCGGACCGGGACTGCGGCCGCGCCTGCCGATCGCCGGGACCTACTGCATCGAGATCAGCCGGGCCGCGCTGTCCCGGCTGGTCCAGGAAGGCGGGTTCGCCGCGCAAGCCACCGCCGCGGCCCTGCCGTTTTCCGATGCGAGCTTCGATCTGGTCATGGCGATGGACATCGTCGAGCACGTGGACGACGACGAGCCGGTGTTCCGCGAGCTGGCGAGAGTCATCCGACCCGGCGGGACGCTCGTGCTTTCCTCGACGCTGCACGAGGAGAGCTGGACCAGCTTCGACGACGTGGTCGGGCATTTTCGCCGCTACGAACCTCGAGAGCTGCTGGCGCGACTGGCCCGTCACGGTCTGACGCTGGAACAGAGCGCGATCTTCGGCATGCAGCCGCGCAGTCGGATGCTGAGCCGCATGGGGGCGTGGTGGCTCACGCGGCGGAGAGAGCAGGCGATGCGCTGGTACAACCGCGTGTTCATGCCCTTGGGACTGTTTTTCGAGAAACGCCTGCGGCTGGTGCCGGGAATGATCGACGTCACCCGCGCGGACGAGGTGCTTCTGGTCTGCCGAAGGGACCCACGCCCGAGCTAGGAACCGGCCTCCAACGACCGTTCCTCGATCTTCTTCCGCTCCGTCGAGTCCACGAGGTCGAACAGGCCGTCGGGTATTGACCGCTCTTCCATCTCGAGGAGCGTGACCTCGGTCCGGAGGCCGGACCGGAGACGATCGGTGAGGACGAGCCTGCGGACCACAGGCCGGCTCCCCTCCTTCCACTCGAGGAATTCCACCACCGACGATGTCCTCCCGCTCGGCAGGAGATATTCGGCGCGGAGGGGGCGTTCCGTGGCGGGTCGCACGGAGTACCTGATCCTGGGATAGGGGGCGCGCGGGCCCTTCGCCGCCAGGTCCAGGACGACGAGAGGCTCCCCTGCCTCCTCCGTCGCCGTGGCCCCCTCGATGACATAGTCGCGGCCGTAACGGATCCCGAGGATATCGTCGAGGGAGGCGCTCCCGCGAAGCCGGTGGGCCGGGCTGATCTTCACGGGCTTCCTCGCGCCGGGCGCCAGGAACCAGACGACGCCATCGCGTCGAAGAAGGTATTTCCCTTTCTCCTTCGGCCCCAGGAAGCGCACCAGGCTCTTCGACTCGCCCGAGCGCCAGACCTCGACGTCCATCGAGTCGGGAGGCTCACCAAGGGCGGTGATCCGGAACCGCGCGCGGAAGGAGACCGGGGCGCGGCTCGCGACGTCGCTCTTCTTCAGGAGATCCGCCGCGTCGGCGGGCGCGATCATCGCGGTCGCCGCGTGGGCGAGCATGAGAGCGAGAGCCGGGAGAACGACCACCGACGCCCTCCTGCTACACATGCCGTAGCGCGTCCGCGATCCGGAGCCGAACTGAAATCCCCACCGGCACCGCGGCCGCAATGCCGAGGATCACGGCCATGAGCGCGACCGTGGCGGCGAAGTCGCCCGGCGCCGTCGCGAGGTGGAGCTCCATGCCGCCCGTCGCTCCGGGCGGGGGCGGCATCTCGATCCCGAGCGCGTTGATCCCCGCGACGAGGAGGACCCCGAGGAGGTCTCCCACGAGGGCGCCCAGGACGCCGAGCCACAGGGCCTCGAACAGGATGATCGCCGCCACCTGCGCGCGGCTCGTGCCGATGGCGAGGAGCGTGCCGATTTCGCGGACACGCTCCATGACGGACATCATGAGAGTGTTCGAGGTCGCGAGGCAGACGAGGACGAAGATCACCGAGCCGAGGAACCAGAAGATGCCGAGGTAGAGGGACTCCACCTGTCCGTAGAACGGCGCGCGCGTCTTCCAGTCCACGACCGCGAGGGACGGCTGACGTCCGCGGAAGCGGCGCTCGAGGGCGGTCTCGACCTCGAGAGTCCGCGACGTGTCGTCGAGCCCGACGACGAGAGACGTGATGTTCTGCGTGCCAAGGAGTCGCTGCGCGCTCGCCAGATGCATCCTGACGATCCGGGTGTCGACGTCCTGGACCCCGGTCGTGATCAGGCCGGTCACGCGGAGATCCAGGGCGTTCAACGTCCCATCGGTCGTGATCCCGAGGAGCGTCAGCACGTCCCCCGTCTCCGCGCCGAGATGACGCGCCAGGGCCGCTCCGAGAAGGACCGCGTCTTCTCCTTCGGCTGGCGGCGCGTCGGGCAGCCCCGCCCCCCCACGCAGCTTCACCTCCATCCGCATGCGGCGCTCGCGCTCGGGCTCGCCGGCCACCGCAAGCACTGCGGCGGACCGCTCTCCCTTCGAGATCATGCCCGTGAACTGCACGACTGCGCCGGCGGCGAGGACGTGAGGCATCGCCTCGATCTCGCTCCGCACCTCCTGCCAGCCCGTCATGGCGGGGAGCCCCGGCCGCTCGGCGATCGACCCGCTCTCCCGGATGTCGCTTCGAGGCACGACCTCGAGATGGCCGATCCCGCCGTGGATGATCGCCTCACGCAGCCCCTCGAAGGAGAACCGGACAAAGCCGGTCGTGAGGAGGGTGCCGATCGTCCCCGCAACGACGATCAGGAGAGAGAGGAGAGTCCGCCTGCGGTTCCGGGCGAGGTTCCGGAGCGCGATCACCGCGAACTTCATCGAACGCCTCCCGGACCGGAAAGACCGACGCACTGGTCGGAGACAACGCGTCCGTCGAGGAGACGGACCGTCCGCGGCGATCTTTCGATGATGGCCGGGTCGTGGGTGGCGATGAGGAACGTCGTGCCCCGCTCGGAGTTCGTCCGCGCCAGCAGGTCGGCGATCTCCGCTCCCGTTGTCGAGTCGAGGTTCGCCGTGGGCTCGTCGGCGAGGATCACGCGCGGGTCGTGCACGAGCCCGCGCGCGAGCGCGACACGCTGCCGTTCCCCGCCCGAGAGCCGGTCGGGCCGCTGCTGCATGCGGCCGGCGAGTCCGACAGAGACGAGCGCCTCCTCCGTTCGTCGCCGCCGCTCGGCCCGGTCCAGGCCGTCGATCCACAACGGGTACTCGACGTTCTCGTAGGCGGTGAGCACCGGGACGAGGTTGAACGACTGGAAAACGAACCCGACTTTGCGGCGGAGGAACAGCGTCCTCCCGGTGGAGGTCAGCCGGCCGAGGTCGCTCCCATCGAAGAGCACGCTCCCGGAGTCGGGCCTGTCGAGGGAGCCGAGCAAGTTGAGGAGGGTCGTCTTCCCGCATCCCGAGGGCCCGGCGACGACCACGAACTCGCCCCTCGTGACGACGAGGTCAACGCCGCGGAGAGCCTCGATGAGGATCGCGCCCAGTCGATAGGTCTTGCGGAGCCCCGACGCCTCGAAGATTCGTGGAGCCGACCCGGGCTCGAGTGGCCGGCGGGGCGCGCGGGGATCCGTCATAAGGCTGGATTTTACCGTGACCCGTCTCCCGTTGTTGCACCGCTCGTCTGCAGGGGTGACTCAGGCAATGACGCTCGCGGTTTCAGGGATCCTCCGACGTGCGATCCCACGTCGACGTGCTTGAATGGGTTTCGGTGCGCACACGTCACGCCTGAAAGGCGAAAAGGAGAACGTATGCAGAACAAGAGCACGACGCACGCGGCAGTTTCCCCCGTCGTTTCCGCCTCGAAAATCATCGGCGAGGCCGTGATCAACCGCCAGAAGGAGAATTTGGGCAAGGTACACGAGCTCGTGATCGACACCGAGCTGGGCTCCATGGCTTACGTGGTTCTCTCCTTCGGCGGCTTCATGGGTCTGGGGAACAAGCTGTTCGCCATTCCCTGGCAGGCATTCGAGTTCTCACCGGTTGAATACAGGCTCATTCTCAATGTCGACAAGGAGAGGTTGAAGAACGCTCCGGGCTTCAACCCCGACAACTGGCCGGATTTCAAGGACAGGTCGTGGGGAGAGCGCATCCACAAACACTACGGTTGCCGCGCCAGCTGGAACACCTAGCAGATCGCTCTCGGGCTCGATCCCGTGATCTGTTGTCCGTGCTTTCCTGACGGCGGATTCAGAGAACCTCCGATTGTGCGGCTCGCAGGGTTCAGGTGAGTATCGCGCGCGATCGCGACGACCGCTGTCATCGGAGGGGGCGGGATGGAGACGAGTTCGAGGATGAAGTTCCTGCACTCAATGGAGGTTCGCATGAAACACGTGGCATGGCTGACAGCTTTCGCGTTTGCAGTCTGCATGGTCGCGTTCGCCAGCGAGAAGATCGCGGCTCTCGACGGCACGAGCTGGAAGATTGAAGTCGGGCCGGACTCCATGGCCAAAGACAAGGGTGAAAAAGAGTACAAGGAGGTTCTGACCTTCGCGGACGGAATGGTGTCCATGAATGAAGGTCAGAAGGTCGGGTTTGCATCGTCGCCCTACGAGGTCGCGAAATCCGGTGAGAAGGACTGGACCTTCAAGACGGAGCAGCAAAGCGAGTCCTCGGGGAAGTCCATCTGGACAGGCACCATTCATGAGAAGAGCATCGATGGCAAGTTGATCATGACGAAGAAGGACGGATCCGTCCTGACGTTCACATTCAAGGGCAGCAAGCTCACCTAGTCTCCCCCTCCACAACCAGGTCCCACCCCCGGAGCTCCGCGCCGCAAATCGGCGCGGGGCTCTTCGTGGGACAGCCATCCGCCGGTGAATCCGGCCAGTCGCAGTCCGGCAACAACGTACCGGCATCCGCGCATCAATTGCCATATCAGCCCGGATTTGTAGTTCTCGATCATGGTGACGATCGGCCCCTCGTTGATGCCAAAGTGCCACGGCGACACCCAGCCGTTCGGCAAGCCCCCTGGATCGGGGAACGTCGGATTGAACGTGGCCTTGAAGCCGTACTGATGATCGCCGGCGCGGCGATACCGGGTGAAGTCCGCGATCGTGGGCAGCACGATTTCCGGCGCGAACGGCAGCGAGGCGACGACGGCCCAGGGAGCGATCGTGCCGTCGTCGGGACCGTAGGGCACCGCCCGCGCCATGGGACGCTTTGCCTCGCCGAGTGCCGCTCGGAGTGCGAGATAGGTGTTCGGGCTGTTGTAGTCGCCCACGATGTATTGGAGGCACGCTGCGAGCCTGGCGAAGGCCGTATCGTCCACGGCGCCGTCCTGCCCCACGCTCCGGCGCGCGTGGGCGCGAAACTGCTCCAGGGTCCACCTGGAGCGCGCGACGCCGATCACCGGCATGAGCAGACGGTCGCGGCGTGTCAGGGCGTGGAGTGCGGGGAATATTTTCTTGAACGCGAGGTCGCCGGTCGCCCCGAAGAAGACCAGCGCGTCGGTTCGATCGCGATTCATGGGCCCGCGCTCCGCTCCACGCGGCCTCCGTACTCGAAGCGCATGGAGCACATGGCGGACTTCTACCTCAGGCTGGCGTGGCAAACATTCCGGTAGTCCCCGAACTGGCTGTCAGAAAGACCCTGACAGCGAGTGACGACAAGGGCGCCGAACTGTCATACTGTGCCTGATCGAACAATCAGGCTTTCATCAATTCCTTCGCGATCGCGGAGTCGTGGAGAATCTCCGCGGTCCGGGGAAGAATGGACGGGAGGGGGACGAGAGTGCGCAAAAGAGTATTCCATGCATCGCTGACGACGCCGCTGGCTCTCGTCCTTCTCGTTGGGTGTCACGGAGGCGTTTCGTCGCGCAGTCGCCTCGGCGGGTCCGAGGGTCGGGGGCCGGTCTCCCTCGGGCGCGCCGCCAGCTACGGGGTCCTGGCCGGCACCGCGGTGGCCAGCACCGGTAACACCGTGGTCGTCGGGGATCTCGGCGTGAGCCCGGGGAAAATCGTGACCGGGTACCCCACCGTCAGGGGAACCATCGACATGGACTCCCTCAAGTCGGCCGTGGCGCAAGAGGATCTGGCCGCCGCGTTCGACGACGCCGCGGGGCGGTCGGCAGGCGTCGTCGGCATTTCAGGAGATCTGGGAGGACAGACGCTCACGCCCGGTCTTTACTCCTCCTCGTCCGCGCTCTCGATTTCGGGCACTCTCACGCTCGACGCGCGCGGTGACCCGAACGCCCTGTTCATCATCCAGGTCCCCTCCAGGCTCGGGACGGGAACCGGCAGCCAGGTGGTCCTGAGCGGTGGCGCCGACGCATTCAACGTAACCTGGGTCGTCCTCGGCTCGACCGATCTCGGCGCGGACTCCGCCTTCCAGGGCAGCATCCTGGCGGGCCAGTCGATCACGCTGGGGACGGGTGCTGTGATCGAGGGCAGGGCCCTGGCCCTGAGCGGCGCCGTCACGCTGGACAACAACACGATCACGGCTCGCTGAGCGGTCTTCCGCCGTCGGACACGCTCCCAGGCAACAGTCCCGAGAGGAGGAATGGATGAGAACCCGGCACGTGCCGATGATCGCGGTGGTGGCGATCCTCGCGGTCATCCCGGGCGCGAACGCAGCGGACTCCAGAATGGTTCTGCGCGCCGGCGCCGGCTGGACCGGCCCCACGGGAGAATGGACCGGCGATCTCCTGATGACGGAGGGCGTGAGCGTCACGAAGCTCAAGGCGGACAGCGCGATCGGCCCTCAACTCAGCCTGGAATACAGGTTCGCGCACTCCATCGGCGGTGAGCTGAGCGTTCTTCAGAGCTCCCACGAGATCACCGAGACCGAGGTCTTTCTTCTTGTTCCTCGTGAGGCGAAGTTCGGCCAGGTCACGGAATGGCCCATCCTGCTCGGGGCGAACTTTCACGTCACGAAAAACAGGACGATCGATCTCTATCTCGGTCCGGTGATCGGCTGGGTGATCTGGGGCGACCTGAAACCCAGCGCCGTGGCCCAGGAGGAGGTCACCATCGGCACGATCAAGATGCGCGACGCTGTTGCCTGGGGCGTCAACATCGGCGTGGACGTGCCGTTCGCGAGGCATTGGGCGGTCAACTTTGATCTCAAGGACCTCGACTACAGCGCGAGGACCGACAGCCGGCCGATCAAGGCGGTCCTGGGCGAGGACGCGAAAATCCCGATCAGGCCCTTCATCGCGACGGCCGGCTTCGGGTTGAGATGGTAGGCGGAGACAACCATGGCCGCCAGGCTTCGCTACGGTCGGCCTGGCGGCCATGTTCCTGGGTCTTGCTTTCTCGACACCCTGCTAACGGACTTCGTGCAGCTCGACTCTCCGGTTCTCCTGCTGCCCTTCGACCGTCGAGTTGTCGGCGATGAATCGGGTCTCGCCGTAACCGTTGGCCACGAGACGGGATCCGTCGATGCCTGCCGAGATGAAGTAGGCTCTCACGGCCTCCGCCCTGCGCTGGGACAGCTCCATGTTGTGGATCGCGGTGCCGGGCTCGGAGGTGTGGCCCTGGATCTCGACATTCACGTCGGGCCAGTTCTTCAGGGATGCGGTGACCTGGTCGAGTGTGGTCTGCGACTCGGGCCTCAGCGTCGCCCTGTCGTTGTCGAATTCGACCCCGTCCAGGATCAAAGGCCTTTTCTCGACGAACAGCGGCTCGCTGGTTGGTCTGTAGACCATGGCCGGCAAATAGATGTAGGTCGGGCTCGTCTCGACAGACGCGGCGACAGCAGGCCGCGGGGCCATCGCGTGCGACCACAGGAGAGCCGTCGTGTCGGAGTTGAGCGTGCCGGTCTGGATCAGAGTATGGGTACCCTGGAAGTGGACGATCGCCCTGATGGTCTCCCGGTCCATTTCGCCCAGGTGATAGCTGCCGGGCGCGAGATATTCATTTTGCTCCAGGATCAGCTGAGCATCCTCGATCTTGACTGGCGACGCGTAACTGGCCTCGCGGTACGTGTCCCCGGTCGCCTGGATCGACCCCGTGAGGGCGACCGAGACGAGAAGAGCCATGAAGAGCTTCGATGTATTCAGTATTCGTGACATGTGTGTTACCTCCAGGCAGCAAAGTAACAGAGACATCGCTCGGGATCTGTTCAAGATTGCTCAGAGTCGTCGAATCAGCGTGAGGCGGGTCCGGAGGGCGTCAGTCGTGCAGGACGACATTCAGCAGCGAGCTGTGGACTTCCAGCCCGGCGCCATAGTCGATGAGGCCCAGCTTGCGGAACTTGTTCATGAAAAAGCTGACTCTCGAGCGCGTGGTGCCCACGATCTTCGCCAGCGTCTCCTGGCTGATCTTGGGAATGACCGGCTCCTTCTTGCCTTCTTTTCCGAAATTGGCCAGCAGGAGAAGGACCCGGGCGAGCCTCTTCTCGCTGGAGTTGAAGAGTTGATCCACCAGATCCTCCTCGAGCCGGATGTTGCGGGAGAGCAGATAGGAAAGGAACAGCTCGGAGAAGATCGGTTCGTCGTGGAGCACGCGGATCGTGCCCGACTTCTCCAGACGCACGATCGAGCACTCGGATATCGCGGTGGAGGTCGCCATGCGCAGCTGCTGGCCTCCCAGGCACGCCTCCCCAAAGAAGTCGCCGGCCCCCAGAATGGCGATGACCGCCTCTTTGCCTTGCTGGGAGACGACCGTGAGCTTGACCTTGCCTTTCTGGATGTAGAAGATGGCCCCCGCCGCGTCGCCTTGCGAGAAAACCACCTGGTTCTTGTGATACCCCGTGATCGTTTTTCCCTCACCGACCTTGGCCAGAAAGACCTTCGGATCGAAGGGTGGTACTCCTCCCGGTTTCATCTGCGCCCTCCAGATCGGGATCATTAGAACCGATCACATGCCCCTGTGTTGTCAGGACCTTCCTGATCTTCGACTCAGGTAAGTTCCGACTTGTGGAGGTGGCAAGGCCGAGGTAAAGATCGCAGCCGAATCGAACGGAGCTCGAATCGGCATGTATTTCAAACGACGTGTGGTGGCGCTCGGTGGCGGCGCCGTGCTTCCGGCCATGATGCGCGGCATCGCGGAAGCCTTCTTGCCTCGGGGATTGCCGTCGGGTCCGTCGGACGATCAGGACCCGTTCTCCGGCGTCTCCTGCGGAGGCCACGACGACCTCCGAACGCGAAGGTTGGGGAGTCTTGTCCTGACCTTTCCGGATGACCTGGTCGGAGATTGCAACTGGGCCGTCGAGCGCATTGGCGAGCCGTCGGCGAGAGAGGCGATCGCGCAGGCGGATTTCATCGTGCTCGGGCCAGGGAGCGTGTACACGGACCTCCTCCCGATCCTCCTGGTCCGGGAGATCGCGGAGGAGATCGGCCGCTCCCGGGCGCGCATCGCGCTCGTGATGAACCTCATGACCCGACCGGGGGGACTGGATGGCTACGTCGCCTCGGACTGCGTGCGGGCCATCAGGCGCCACGCGCCCGAGGTGCCCATTCACGACGTGCTCCTCAACGACGCGCCCATCCGGAGCGATCTGGTGGTGAGTTGC
>Ga0070697_100003824_pt1 | contig 11563 bp, 17 predicted proteins | sample KBSK1501metaG_FD_65475 | JGI IMG/M metagenome (GOLD analysis project Ga0070697, IMG submission 65475) | Corn, switchgrass and miscanthus rhizosphere microbial communities from Kellogg Biological Station, Michigan, USA - KBS K1-50-1 metaG | ecosystem: Host-associated > Plants > Roots >... | reverse complement strand
CCAGTTTAGCTCCTGACGATGTCGTTTTTGTTAACATAGACAAGGTAATGGTTCATGATGTTTCTGGACCTGGAGTGATAGCAGTATTTGAAAAATTGAAAAAACAGGGCATGAAGATAGAAAAGCTCTGGGATCCATCCAAAGTCTGGGTTGCAGAGGATCATTTCGTTCCTTCTGCTGATAAGATATCGGCTCAAAATATAGTACTTCTTACCAATTTTACAAAAGAGTTTGGAATTTCAAAACACTTCAAGTATGGAATGGGTCAGTACGGAATATGTCATACGTTATCACATGAAGAGGCAATGGTTTTACCAGGTGAGGTCTATGTTGGAGGAGATTCACATACTAATACTACAGGTGCGCTTGGCGCATTTGCAGTAGGTCTTGGTCATACCGATGTTGCCTATGTTTTGTTAAATGGAAAGATATGGTTCAAAGTACCGCCAACAATTTACTTTAAGCTAAACGGCAAATTACCAAGTCATGTAATGGCAAAAGATTTCATACTACAAATTATTGGTGACATTGGTAACGATGGTGCTGCATACAAGACAATGCAATTTGGAGGTAGCGGAGTTTCTGAAATGTCAATTGAAGAACGTCTTACTTTGACAAACATGACTACAGAAGCTGGAGCAAAAAGTGGAATCATAGAACCAGATCAAAAACTCAGAGACTATCTATCTGCTAGAGGTGCAACAAAATACAGTGAAGTTCACGGAGACCACGACGCACAATATGAAAAGTTATACGAATATGAAGCATCTGAACTTGAACCAACTGTTGCAAAACCATTCTCACCTGAAAATATTTCCGTAGCACGTGATTTGTCCTCAATTGAGCTAGACAAAGCATACATTGGTTCTTGTACTGGTGCGAAACTTGAGGATCTAAGAGCAGTAGCAAAGATTCTCAAAGGAAGACATGTAAAGATTAGAACCGAGATCTTGCCAGCAGCAATTTCAATTTTCAAAAAGGCAATGGATGAGGGTCTCCTTAAAATTTTCATGGATGCTGGAGTAGTTGTTGGTCCACCAACTTGCGGTGCTTGTTGCGGAGCACACATGGGAGTCTTGGCAAAAGATGAGATTTGCATCAGTACTACAAATCGTAATTTTCCAGGAAGAATGGGACATTTGGAATCAAAAACATATCTTGCATCACCACTTGTTGCTGCAGCATCAGCTGTTACTGGAAAGATAACTGATCCGAGGGATTTAAAATGAAAGGTTCTGTAATAAAATATGAGAAAGACAACATCGATACGGATGTAATCCTTCCAGGTCCTTATCTTAAGATTCATGATTACAAAGAACTTGCAAAACACGCAATGGAAGGTTTGGACAAGGATTTTCATTCCAAAGTAAAGGAAGGTGATTTCATACTTGCAGGCCGTAACTTTGGGTGTGGTTCATCAAGAGAACATGCCCCAATTGCACTTTCATATTCAGGAATAAAAGCAGTTTTGGCTTTGTCATTTGCAAGAATATTTTACAGAAATGCAGTAGATGGTGCATTTTTGTTGCCAATAGAAATTGATGAAAATGTATACAAGGATATTTCACAAGGTGATACCCTTGAGATTAACACTGGAAAAAATGAAATAAAAAATTTAACCAAAAACAAGACTTATCCGATGAAGCCTTTTCCTGAATTAATTGGAAAGATTGTTGCTGCAGGTGGATTGTTCAATTACAAACCATAAGAGATATCCTTTCAAATTTTTCTGTGTTATTCTAAATTCAAAAGATCAGGAAATGATATTTATTGAGGATTTCTGATGCAGACAATAATTGACTCAAAATTACATAAATGCAGATACTGTCAAATTAACGGAAATCTTAAAGCTAGATGATTCTATTAGATTTGTAGGTAAAATAAAAAATCGTAAACTGTATTCATTTGTGAGACGTGAAAACAAAACGCCCTTGCTTAATGAGGAGTTGGATAACATGGCTCACTATCAAGCTTCTGTGAAGGCAAATATGGAAAATATGTTTGATAGTACTCTAGGCAAGACAAACTGGATGATTACTTCAAAAGAAAAAGTAAAACTAATCACGCTTTTCTTAGATGATGGTTTACTAATATTCTCTACAGAATCTGACGCAAATCACGATGAAATAATCAGAAAAATTCAAAGTTTGAATCTAAATTTCAGTTAATCAAGATCAAGATTTTTTATACCATTATATTTTGCGTCTGCAAAGAATCTCTGTATAATGTCACGAACACTATTTGAGAAGATTTGGGATTCTCATATCGTATTAGAACAGGATAACGGACCCTCCCTACTTTATGTAGACAGGCATCTTGTTCACGAAGTAACATCGCCACAGGCTTTTGATGGATTGAGAATGAATAAACGAATAGTACGAAGAACTGACCTCACATTTGCTACAATGGATCACAATGTTCCAACAACTGACAGATCGTTGCCAATTGTAGATCAAATCTCTTCAAGGCAAATCCAAGTATTGGAAAAAAACTGTAAAGATTTTGGAATTGAATTATTTGATATCCACAGCCCAAATCAAGGAATAGTGCATGTTATTGGTCCAGAGCTTGGTATAACATTGCCTGGTGCCACAATTGTTTGTGGAGATAGTCATACTTCTACACATGGCGCCTTTGGGGCATTAGCATTTGGAATAGGAACAAGTGATGTAGAACATGTCTTGGCTACTCAATGTATCTGGATGGAAAAGCCAACAACTTTTGAGATCAAAGTAGAAGGCAAGAGAAAAAATCTACATGCTGTTACTGCAAAAGATATCATACTTTCTATTATACGACAGATAGGAACAGCTGGTGGAACTGGCACAGTAATAGAGTATCGAGGAGAAACAATATCGGAACTTACCATGGAACAAAGAATGACAATTTGTAATATGTCTATTGAAGCAGGTGCAAGAGCTGGTCTTGTTGCTCCTGACGAAAAAACATTCGAGTTCTTACGAGGAAAGAAATATGTTCCAAAAAATTATGATGAACTTGTAAGTTATTGGCGTGAAAATCTAAAAAGTGATACAGGAGCACATTTTGATAAAAGCTTTACACTACACGCTGACAAGATATTGCCGCAAGTATCATGGGGAACAAATCCTGCAATGACTACTGATGTGACAGGAATTGTGCCGTTTCCAGAAGAATATTCTAAAGGAAATCCGGATGAAGAAAAGGCAGCACACAAAGCATTACAATACATGAATCTTAAGCCAGGAATGCAAATCACAGAAATTTCACTTGATCGAATCTTCATTGGTTCTTGTACGAATTCAAGATTAGAAGATTTGATTGAAGCATCAAAAGTCATCAAGGGTAAGAAGATCTCACCAAAGGTGCGTGCGATGGTTGTACCAGGTTCACAACTCGTAAAAAAACAAGCAGAACAATTAGGACTGGACAAAATTTTCAAGGATGCAGGATTTGAATGGAGAGAATCAGGTTGTAGTATGTGTCTAGGAATGAATCCTGATATCTTGACATCTGGCGAGAGATGTGCTAGCACATCAAATAGAAATTTTGAGGGAAGACAAGGTGCAGGTGGAAGAACTCATCTTGTCAGTCCTATTATGGCAGCTGCTGCTGCGCTAGCAGGTCATTTTATTGATGTAAGAGAATTGGATTTGAATTAACATGGAACAATTTAAAAAAATAAAAAGCATTGTCACACCTCTTGATAAGGTAAATGTAGATACTGATCAGATAATTCCAAAACAATTCCTAAAACTAGTGCAAAAAACTGGATTTGGCCAGTATCTATTTTATGATTGGAGATTTGAAAATGGAGATAAACACAGAGAAGACTTTGTCTTAAACAATCCAAAATACTATGATTCAAAGATATTGCTTACAAGAGACAACTTTGGGTGTGGCTCTAGCAGAGAACACGCTGCTTGGGCTTTGCTTGATTATGGATTTAGAGTAGTCATAGCTCCGTCTTTTGCAGATATATTTTATAATAACTGTTTTAAAAATGGAATTTTACCAATAAGGCTTGACTCCCAAAGCGTAGAAAAATTATTTAACAATTCATTTGAGGTCGAAGTTGATTTACAAAACCAAATCATAACTACTGGTGATATTGTCATTCCTTTTGAAATAGAACATCATAGAAAAAAAACACTGCTTGAAGGACTAGACGATATTGCTGTCACTTTACAATACGAAGATAAAATAACTATGTATGAAAAATCTAAATCCAAATTTTAAGTTTTCATTTTTTTGATTATGGTTTTTACTAATTCTTGATTCCTTTCTATTTTTGTTGGTGATTCTACATCTATCCAAGGAGTTTTTTCTATGTCAAAGGCACTAATTGATTGGTTTTTTGATAACCCTTGTAAAATATCATATGACAAATTGATCTGTTTTTGTTTTTTCTGTTTAGACTTGATCAACTTTAAAATTTTTGTTGCAAGTATGTATATGCCAAGACATTCTGCCATTGCTAACTTGATAATTGGTTTCTCTTTGAATTCTAAAATCAAACCATCTTTTACAACAGCATAGCCTGTTTCCTCTTTTCTATAACATCTTGTAGCAACACAAGCAATGCTTTTCTTTTTCTTGTAGAATTTTAACATTTTTCCAAGATCAATAGGAGTAAGGTTGTCTGCAAACCATAATAGAAATTCGGAACTTTTTTCCAAAAGACTAGATAGGTGAACAAGGTCTCCACCGGTGCCACTTTGAGAATCCTGAATAAATCTTATTTTTTTCTTTATTGTTCTATCTTCAAAATATCCTTGTATCTGACTGCCAATTCCATTATAGTCTGCAAGAATAATTACCTCATCGATAAAACCAAAGGAAGAAACATGCTGTACTATGTGATCTATGAGAAGTTTTCCATCTATTGGAATCATTGCCTTTGGAAAATAATCTGTAAATGGCTTGCCCCTTGTACCCCGTCCACCGGCCAAAATTACAGCTTTCAAATCTTACCTGTATGATTTCTGTTTTCTTCTTCTGGCACTAGGTCCACCAAACTTTTTGGGTTCTTTTCTTCTATCATCTCCGCTTAGAAGATGTTTATCAAAATCAGTAAGGCGTTTTTTAAGATCCTCACGAATTGTTTTTGTAAATGGATGATCCTTTGGTTCCTTTTTTGATTTTGTCCAACCTGTCATTGCTCTTGATATAGCTACCGAAGATGCATAGGCTTGTCCCATGAAACCGCCACCGCTTACTCTAACGAAAAGATCAATTTTATCTCTTAAATCTCCAGCAACCTCTAGTGGTACAAGCATTATTTCTCTTGCAGTTTCTTGTTGAACCATCTCTACTGGAATGTTGTTTACTCTAACCATGCCTACTCCTTTTGCAATGTGAACATGTGCTCTTGCAGATTTTCTTGATGCAAAATAACTTTCTATTCTAGTAACCATTATTCATGCCACCCTACCATTCTTCCAAGATCTCCCATGCTGGTATAGTATGGAGAAGCTTTTCTAATCTTCGCATCTTCAAATTGTATAGTTGTCATTGATTTAAGCTCATTTGGTACACCCAAGTACGCTCTTAGTCTCTTGAATGCAGTTATTCCAGATGGTTTTTTTGGTAACATGCCTCTTACCATCTTGGTTATCATAGTATCTGGTCTTCTTGGGTGAAATGGACCAAACTTTGGATTGTTAATACTTGCAATCTCTAAAAATTTCCTATACGATTTTATGATAGCATCTCTGTCACCACTTAACATGACATTTTCAGTGTTTACAATTGATACTCGATTTCCATCAATCAATAGTTTTGCTACATGTGAACACAATCTTCCTGCAATCATGTTTGTTCCATCTACTATGATGTTCTGAACTTGTTTGATTTCAGTCTTTGTTTGAGTTTGTTGTTTAGCCAATTATTATCACTCCTTTTCCTGTTGGGTGACTTTTTATTAGATCAGTAAAGTTGAGAATTTTTCCACCAGAGTCTAGGACCTTTTTGGCACCAGAAGTTGAAATAGAAAATGAACAAAGTGTTATTTTATGTGAAAGATAACCAGTTCCAAGTACTTTTCCTGGAACAACAATTATGTCATTGTCTTTTACAAATTTATCTATTTGACCAATATTGACTGTTCTTCTAGCACTAGATGGTTTGAGTGCAAGTTCTGCTAGTCTTGACCATATTGGAGCTTTGTTTTTCTTTGATGCTCCTTTGAGTTCTTTTGCCATCTGCATTACAACTTGATTGGTCATTTGTAATATTGCCTTTTTTAACCCAAATATAATGCATGCTCAGTCAAGGGTAGAAATTACTTGTTTGAAGCTATCTAGTCTTTTTGAAAGCTCTTCTACTCCAGCTGATACTATTTGAGCTGGCGTAAGTGCACCTGTTGTTTCTATAGTTAAGACGTGATCTTCAGGATTTCCAGTTTCTGTTAATACTGAAACTGTAGCAGAATTCCATTTTGCATGTTCAGTCCCCCTTCCTAATCTTGCGTATGCCTCAAGCTTTAACTTTTGATTTGGTGCAAGTTCGATAATTGGAATCTTGTCATTAACTGGTTTTACAACTTCATCTTCTGAGGTAAGCTCAGCTGATGTAACGGTTCTTGTAGTATCTGCAGAGCCTGCATCTATCATTAACATTACTCTGCAACGAGAACAACCAACTTCACTGTGGCAATCACAATTTGATGCTTCAACAAACCTTGTCAGATCTGTCTTTATTGGAATCATTGCAAGTCTATGGGCCACACCCTCGTCTGCAAGGACAGAAGAATTTTCAATTATCACTACATCATCGATGGCAAAAACAGGCACTCCGGTAAGACAAATTCTTCTTAATGCGTTGGCATATTGTAATGGTACATTCTTTAATTTAACAACAATCTTTCGTTCATTTTGCTCAATAATCTCTAAAGAAGTCAAACCTTAGAGAAAACAATCGTTAGTCCAAATAAAAATCTAGCGAGTTTTTCCGTATAGATAAATACCAAAGTTGAATATCACAATTATGGACAAGCCATCTGTAGTCAGATTTGCAGTTGAAGGAGAAAAATTCGAGATTCTTGTAAAGCCAGACCCTGCACTTGATTTCAAGTTGGGAAAAAAGAAAGACATTTCTTCTATAATGATCTCTGAAGAGATTTATTCAGATTCTAACAAGGGCACACGGGCATCGACTGAAAAATTGATGAAAGCATTCAAGACAACAGATCAAACTGCAATTGCGACTATAATTCTTCAAAAAGGTGATCTTAACCTAACAACAGATCAAAGACGAAAGATGGTTTCAGAAAAACGTAAACAAATTGTAGAGTTTATTGCCAAAAACTTTGTCGATCCCAGATCTCATCTTCCTCATCCGCCACTTAGGATAGAGCAAGCCATGGATGATACACGAGTATCAGTTGATCCATTCAAAAATGTAGACGAACAAACAAAAGATATTGTGGAACAACTACGTTCAATAATACCATTAAAATCAGAAAACATGCTTCTTGAAATTCTTGTACCAGCACAGTTTGCCGCACAATCTTATTCAGTTTTAAAATCTGTAGGGTCTTTAAAAAAAGAAGAATGGCAAGCTAACGGCTCTCTTAAAGTAATACTAGATATACCGGCTGCAGCAAGGGCAAATGTGATAGATAGATTAGGATCAATAACAAAAGGTTCTGCTTCTGTTGAGGTCGCGAAATGATGGAAACAAAAAGAAGGTACGTAATTCCTGGCGACGTTATAACAACTGGACCCTTTAGGCCAGAACAAAATGTCTACCAAGAAGGAGATCGAATTATTTCTACAAGTGTAGGTATTTCTGAAATTTTTGACAACGCTGTACGGGTCATTCCACTTACAGGAATATACATGCCAAAAACAAATGACTTGATTATAGGCAAAGTAATAGGACATTCATCGTTATCATGGGAGTTTGATATTAACTCGTGTTTTGTAGGATTTTTACCAGCTCAAGATGTTTTTGGTAGAGATTATTCTCCAACCAAAGATGAGCTTAAAGAAAGACTTGATAAAGGGGATTTGGTTGCAGCACGAGTTGCTAATTTTGATAGATCGCGTGATCCATTGCTTACTGTACAAGACAGAGATCTTGGAAAAATTGAATCAGGAGAGCTAATTGAGATTTCTCCAAGCAAGGTTCCAAGACTCATTGGAAAACGAGGCTCTATGATCCAAACAATTGAGATGGCAACAAAGGCAATGATTACAATTGGACAAAATGGATGGATAGTTGTTTCCTCTGAAGATCCAGATGGATTATTAAAGGCAATAGAAGCAATCAGAATGGTTGATGCCCAGGCACACATGCCGAATTTGACTGAAAGAGTCAAATCCATGCTTGGGGTAGAACTTGGTGATAATAATGACACAATTAATGAATGAAAATGGAATTAGATGTGACGGAAGAAGAGTAGATCAATTAAGAAATATATCTATCAAAGTGGGAGTTTTAAAAAATGCAGATGGCTCTGCATATATAGAGTTTGGTAAGAACAAAATTCTTGCTGGTGTTTTTGGACCTCGTGACGTTCATCCAAAACACATGGCAAACCAAGACTCTGGAATCTTGCGTTGTCGATATCATATGTCTCCTTTTTCTGTTACAGAAAGAAAAAACCCAGCTCCTTCAAGAAGAGAAATAGAGATATCCAAAGTAATCAAAGAGGCGTTATTGCCTGCTGTAATATTAAAAGATTTTCCTAGAACAGTAGTGGATGTCTTCATTGAAGTGCTTCAGGCCGATGGAGGTACTAGATGTGCTGCACTGGATGCCGCATCTATTGCTTTAGCAGATGCAGGAATACCAATGCGTGATCTGGTTTCTGCATGTGCGGCAGGAAAGGTAGCTGATCAAATAGTTTTGGATATTAACAATGAAGAAGATCAGGAAGGACAGGCTGATATGCCAATAGCATATATGCCAAACCTTGGAAAAATCACTCTAATGCAACTTGATGGAATCTTGTCTCCATCTGAGTATCAAAAATGTGTTCAAACTGGAATAAATGGATGTAAACTAGTTTATGAAATACAAAGAAAAGCACTAATGGACAAATACTTCACAAATGAGACACAATAGATATGGCTAATTCAGTTATACTTGCACAACTAAAAAGAGAACAAATCTTAGAACTCCTAAAAGAAGGAAAAAGACTTGATGGCAGAGGTCTTGAAGATCAACGACCTCTCTCAATTGACGTCGGAGTAATTCCAAAGGCAAACGGTTCTGCAAGAGTAAGGCTTGGAGATACGGAGATTGTCACAGGAGTAAAGATTCAACCAGATAAACCATTTCCAGATCTTGGTGATAAAGGAATATTGATATGCACTGCAGAAATTCTTCCTCTTGCAGATCCCAATGCAGAGCCAGGACCTCCTTCTGAAGAAGTAATAGAGCTGGCAAGAGTTGTTGATCGAGGAATCAGAGAAACTGAAATGCTTGACTTGCACCAACTGGTTCTTATCGAGAACAAATCAGTAATTGGAATTTTTATTGACAGTAGTGTAACAGACGCAGGTGGAAATCTCTTTGACGCATGTTCATATGCTTCTGTTGCAGCTCTTCTGTCATGCACTGTTCCAAAATATGAAATCAAAGATGAGGCTCCAGTTCTAGTAGAAGGTGTGACGTCAAAGCCTCCTGTAAAAACAATTCCAGTATCTGTTACCATGGCAAGAATTGGAGATTATATTATTGTAGATCCATCATCAGATGAGGAAGCTTGTATGGATGCAAGATTGACAATTACAACAAACACTGAGGGAAACATTTGTGCAATTCAAAAGGGAGGAATTGATGGCTTTACCTTGGAGCAAGTGGTAAGATGCTCAGAAATTGCTCTTTCCGTGGGAATAAAAATAAGGAAGCAACTTGAGAAACTGATGTGAAATGGCTAAAAGTAAAAGCTCTTCATTAAAGGGACTTGGTGCAAAGTATGGTTTAAAACCACGCAAAAAATTTACTGCAGTCCACAGGCTTTTGAAAGCAAAACGAAGATGTGTTGAATGTGGTTCTACCAAGTTTGGGCGTGTTGCAGTAGGGATATGGGCCTGCAAGAAATGTGGATTCAAAATAGCTGGAATGGCATATGACGTCAAGGTATAATGCCAAGATAGAAATTTTTGCTAAAGAAAAAACAAAATCCATTTTTGACTCGATTCAAACAGACAACAAATTCTCATCTGAAACTCCAACAAAAACAACAATATCTTTTGATAAAAAAATTACAATCTTAATTGATGCACAAGAACTATCACATTTGCGCGCAAATTTGAATTCAACATTGCGTCTTGTACAAGCAAGCAATGATTCTATAGAATCGGTAAAAATATAAGCAAATCAATTCGTGAATCTAGCATGTCTTCTGGCGAGCAACAAATTCCACCTTGGTTACAAGAACAAGTTGGAAGATTACAACAACTACAACAAAACCTCCAATCCATCATGGGCCAAAAACAACACTTGGAGATGGAGCAACTTGAGACAGAAAGAGCACTAGAAATTCTTAAAAAAGCAAGTGATGATGACGCTGTTTACAAAAATGCAGGCTCCATACTAATAAAATCAACAAAGGTAAGTCTTATTGCAGAACTAGAAGAAAAAAAGGAACTTGCAAACACTCGCATTACGGTATTATCAAAACAAGAAACACGCGTCAAAGAAAATCTCAAGGAAGCAGAGACCAAGATAAAAGAAATGTTGCGTGGACCATCTGACGGTCAACCAAAAACAGATACTCCCAAATAAAATATTAACAAACTCTGTAATTGTTGTATAATGAAGATAAATGACCTGCGGATGATAGTTGATGAGAGGGAGAAGAAAAGCGGAATCCCTGATCTTCTTAGAGCAGTTGGGGTGAACATTGAACTCAGAAATCTATCAGTAGGTGATTATATTGTGGCCCCTGAAACTATAGTAGAAAGAAAAAGCATTCAGGATTTCATCTCATCTGTTTTTGACGGAAGACTATTTGATCAATGTAACAGATTAAAAGAACACTTTGAACACCCAGTTATTTTGATGGAAGGTAATGTGGATCAAATTGAAGAGCTCACTGAAAACCCACTTGTTTTCTATGGTGCAATCTCGTCAGTTATTTTAGATTTTAAAATTCCAATTATTCCGACACCAAATGCATCACATACAGCAAAACTTTTGATAGCTATGTGTACAAGACAGGAAAATAAAAAAGGCCCATTTTTGAAAAAAATAAAAAAATCTGATGATTTACAAAAACAGCAATTATCTGTTCTTTGTAGCCTGCCAGGAGTAGGAGAAAAATTAGCAACCCGGATGCTAGAAAGATTTGGTTCACCAACTAACACACTAAAGGCCTCCTATACTGAGCTTTCAAAAATCAAAGGCATGGGAGAATCAAGAGCTCAAAAGATAAGAAAAATGCTTGATGCAGAAAATAAATCAAAGAAAAAAGTAGACCAAAAAACATTACACGATATTTGACATACAATTCAAATATCTGACTTTGTAAACGAATGGATGGGACAACAAGGATTTCTTTTCAAAGAAAAAGAAGGAATAGGAAAATTTTTTGAAGAACAGAAAATTCCAAAGGACAAAGAAGTGGTTT
>Ga0070697_100003823_pt1 | contig 11563 bp, 10 predicted proteins | sample KBSK1501metaG_FD_65475 | JGI IMG/M metagenome (GOLD analysis project Ga0070697, IMG submission 65475) | Corn, switchgrass and miscanthus rhizosphere microbial communities from Kellogg Biological Station, Michigan, USA - KBS K1-50-1 metaG | ecosystem: Host-associated > Plants > Roots >... | reverse complement strand
CAGAGTTGCGATACGTGCTGGAGAAATACGGATTCGAAATCGTGCGGCTGTATCGCGACAAGCCGAAGGGTCGCACGTGGCTCTATTGGCCATTTGTGGCCCTGATTCGATTGATTGCGCGGTTGACATCTGCCGAAGGAAGAAAAGAGCGTTGGACAAAGGAGCTCGTCTCGAACGAGATTCTTTTGGGGGGCAATACATTGATCATTCACGCGGTTCTAAGTAATGTAAGCGGCACTTAACCGCAGAGAGCGCTGAGGTTTTCGCAGAGGACGCGGAGGTTGACCGACTACGAGCTCACACAAAAGGTTATCGGGTGGGCTATGAAAGTACATAGCGGGCTCGGTCCAGGCTTACTTGAATCGGCGTATCAGGAATACTTGTGTTTTTGAGTTGATAAAGTCTGGGGCTTTTCGTTGAAAAGGAAAAACCGATGCCATTGGTTTATTCCAAGGTCAAGTTGGATTGCGGTTACCGTATGGATATTATGGTCGAGAGGCGGCTCATTTTGGAAATCAAAGCTGTCGATGAAATAAATGACATACATCTCGCCCAAGTTCTTACTTATCTAAAACTGGCAGATTGTCGCCTCGGATTAATAATCAACTTCAATGTTCTCCACCTCAAACACGGGATAAAGCGGGTAGCTAATCGGTATGACGACTCTGCGTCCTCTGCGAAGACCTCTGCGGCCTCTGCGGTTGGTTCTTCCTTCAAATGAACGCACTCACCCACATCGACGAACACGGCCGCGCGAGAATGGTCGATACGACCGAGAAGCAAATCACCGCGCGGCGTGCGGTGGCGTCCGCGCTCGTATTGATGTCAGCCGAAACCGTCAAAGCGATTCGTGAGCATCAAACTCCAAAAGGCGATCCGCTCGAAACGGCGCGGCTCGCCGGCGTCCTCGCTGCCAAACGCACAGCCGAACTGATTCCGCTCTGCCATCCGCTCCCCTTAACTCATGTCGATGTGCGTGCCGAAGTGATAGATGACGGCGTGTATCTCGAAGCTGAGGTCTCGACGAATGCACAAACAGGCGTCGAGATGGAGGCGCTGACAGCCGCTTCTGTAGCTGCGCTCACGATTTACGACATGTGCAAAGCACTGGACAAGTCTATGACGATTACCGACGTTCGGTTGGAATTGAAAACCGGCGGAAGATCCGGCGACTATCGCCGTAAAGAAAATCGCGACGGAACAACCTGAGCAAGAAACACGTTCATGATTTTGGCATGCGGACGATCCGAGGTCAGTACCACCTGCGTAAGCAGGTGGAGTTTCGGGTGTCCACCGCACATTGATATTTTCGATCCACCCACTGACGCGGGTGGTACTGACCGCAGTGGCTCTTAACGGCGGAGGATATTTTATGAAATACAAAATTTCTCATGATGCTCGACCGCAAGCTACGACCTTAATTCTTGCAGCCATCATTTCCGTCATTTTATGGTTTGTTCCATTCGCCGAGATTCTGAGCTATCCATTTCGAATTTTTGTTACGTTCATTCACGAGGGCGGCCATGCGATTGCTGCCTTGCTGACGGGCAATTCGGTTCAGAGTCTGAGCGTCGCGATGAATGGCAGCGGCGAAACTTACACAACTCAAGGCGGTGTGTGGTCACAGATGCTGGTTTCCAGTGCCGGATATCTCGGCGCCATGACTTACGGCGCGCTGCTTCTGGTGCTGATTCGCCGCGCGGTCGCGGCGCGGGTCGTACTGTTTGTATCGGCAGGAGTAGTGCTTCTGCTGACAATGATCTTTGGTGTCTTCAAACCGTTAATTGCCAGTTCCTGGACATCGCTTAATGGAATCCCGTTCACTCTCATGGCCGGTGTGGCGCTGACAGTCGGATTATGGGCAGTGGCCCGATTTGCGAGTGCGCGCGTAGCTTCATTCGTGGTTAGTTTGCTCGCCGTGCAGTGCGTGCTGAATGCTTTGCTCGATCTGAAAACTGTCTTCTTTCTATCGTCACCATTCGCCACCACTGTCCCGACTGATGCGCTCAATATGGCGAATGCGACCGGAGTTCCAGCTCTCATCTGGGCCACTGTTTGGATCACGATTGCGATCGGGATCCTGGTGCTGGCGCTGCGCAGTTACGTTGCCGGTCGCGCCCATGCGTTTCCTCCCTATTCGGATATGTCACTGCAGAGTGGTGCGCCGATGTGGCCGGTAAGTTCTCTGCCGGCCGCGAGCGATGCGATTCGACAAGACAAAACCGCGTGATATCATTAACGCGCTCTCCCGAATGCGCTTCAACATTGAGAGGAGACGCGATGCATCTATTTCTGAAAGCTTTCTTTCTCTCCATCATGTTTACTGGCGTGCTGGCACTGACGGGGTGTCCAAGCCAAACGACAATTTCGAAAATCAATCAGAATCCGGCGCGATATCACGATAAGGAAGTTGGGCTCGTGGGCAGGGTCACTGATAGCTATGGAGCACTCGGAACTGGAATCTACGAGCTGGACGACGGAACCGGCAGAATTTGGGTGATGACAACGAAGGGCGTTCCGTCGAGAGGCGCGCGGGTTGGTGCTTCCGGCCGGGTCCAGACCGGAGTAAGCTTTGGCGGGCGCACGTATGGCACGGTGTTAGAGGAAGAGCATCGGCAAACCAGGACGTATTGAAACTGCTCTGAATTCCTCATTCGATGAATGAATTGATTGCGGCACTCGATCGGGGGTTCAGGCAAGTTCATGACGATGCAGTTCGGTTGGTTCAGACGATCTCGGTCGAGGAACTTTTCCGCCAACCATTGTCAACAAATTCGTCGTCAGTTCACTCATGCGGTGAACAACTGTTACGTAGCGCAGGCGCTGTGGAACAAACGTTCGGCGGGATTACAGTCAGCCTCTGGGACGATCCCTTCGAATGGACGCAGCCGGAAACTTTGGCGACATCGGAAAGAATTCTGGAGTATCTGGACGAAGTAGAAGCGACGCGCAAACGAGGCTTTGATTTGTTCAAGTCAGACAAGGATCTGATGAAGAAGATTATGTCTCCTTCAGGTGAAACTCAATTACTGCCGCTGCTGCTCGACGCGCTCGTGCGAGCGGCGAATTATCTGGCTCGCGCCCGCGCAACGTTGGAACTGCTAAGAGCTAAGAGCTGACAACAAAGCACAAAAAACGAAGACCTCTTCCCTATGTTTTGTCCACGATGCGGCCAACAGCAAGTGAGCGACACGCTGCGATTTTGTTCGCGGTGCGGTTTTCCTTTGGAAGGAGCGCTGATGTTATTGGCGCATGGAGGACTGCTTCCGCAATCTGAACCGATTAGTGAACGAAAAGCTTCGCCGCGCAGAAAGGGTGTGATGCAAGGGGTGCTGATCTTTCTTCTCGGAATTCTCCTCGTGCCTATTCTAGGCGTATTCACCAGCTTCGCTCCTGGTCGACTTAGCAATATGTTTGAATTCTTCACGATCATGGCAGCTCTGCTGTGCTTCTTAGGTGGTGCGCTTCGAATTTTTTATGCCGCGATCTTCGAAGAAGGGGCGCCGACTCCGCAGTTTGGCCCACCCGAATCATATGCTCCGCCGGCCATTACGCCTCCGGCGGCGCGCCTGTCGGCACTGCCGCAAGGAACGGTTAATCCCACGATTGGTTGGAGAGCGCGGCCTGAGACTGCGGAGATAGTTCAACCTCCGAGCGTTACCGACAATACCACCCGCCTGCTTCAGAAACGGAACTCCGAATCCGAATCCGAATAGCTTGCCTCGTCCGTTGCCCAAATCCAGCGGCACGCGCACAATCGACGAAATGATGGCAACCGTTGAATCCAGAGCCGGATTTTTGGCAGAACGTCTAATAGCTCGTATCAGGCGCAACGGTCCGATGAATTTCCACGATTGGATGCGGTCTGCGCTTTATGATCCGGTCCATGGGTATTACTGCCGAACGGATTGGGCGAGGCAGGGGAGAACTGGCGATTACCGCACCGCTCCCGAAACCAGCCCGCTGTTTGGCGCCACCTTTGCGCGGTTTTTCAGGCTATTGTTCGGGGAACTGCGATCTCCGAAACGATGGACGATCTGTGAAGTGGGTGCGGGCAACGGCGATTTTGCTTTCGACGTTTTGAGCACTTTGCAAAACTGCTATCCGCTGGTGTCTGATGCCACGCGCTGGGTGATCGATGAAGTAAGTCCGCACACGCGCGCCCGTGTATCTGCTCGGCTTGCACCATTCGACGACAGAATAGAATTTCAATCACTTATCGAGCTTCAGGAGCCCTTCACCGCGGGTATTATTCTTTCTAACGAGCTGATCGATGCGTTTCCAGTGCATCGAGTCGCCTGCCGAAGTGGGGAATTGCGCGAGCTATGCGTGGGTTTAAAAAATGATAGTTTCGTTTGGACGGAGTGTGATCTGAATCCCGCAGTCGGCGATTACTGTCGTCGGTTCGGAAGCCAACTGGTCGAAGGTCAAATCATTGAAGTCAATCTCGAGGCGGAAGAGTTTATTTCGCGCGCTGCGACATCATTGAAAGAAGGATTTGTGATCACGATTGATTACGGAGCAGCGCGGGAAGACTTGCTAAACGCCAGGCATCGTTATGAGGGTACGCTCCGAGCATTTCGCAATCATCAGCCTGTTGATGACGTCCTGTCGCATCCGGGCGAACAGGACCTGACAACAACCGTGGATTGGACGCAGATCCGTGAAGCAGGCGAACGCGTAGGACTTAAAACAATTCGGCATGAGCGACTGGATCAATTCTTGTTGAATGAAGGCTTGCTCGAACAGTTGCAAACGTGTACGAGTGAACTACCGGAATCCGAGGCTCTGCGTCTGCGGACGAGCGCGCGCGAGATGATTATGCCGCACGGATTGGCCGCCTCGTTTCAGGTTTTAATTCAACAGAAAACCGCATAAAGGCCTGGCCTAAACACCTCCTAATAAATTAGTTGACATCCGCGCAGCTCCTGGAGTATAAGCTCCTAAAGCTTTAGGAGCACAACTCGATGGCGCGACGGAAGACCGAACGGCTGACACCGCTGGAACTGGAGATTATGCACGTTTTGTGGGATACGGGGCCCGCGAATGTGCAGACCGTGCAGCAGCATCTGAAGCGCGAGCTCGCTTATACGACGGTTCAGACAATGCTGAATATCCTGCATCGCAAAGGTAAGGTGAAGCGGACGCTGAAAGATCGTGCCTATTTCTACAAGCCGGCGGTTAGCCGCAGTCATGTGACGCGCCAGCATATCAGCGACATAGTCGATCGCCTGTTTGGGGGTTCTGCAGAAAGTTTGGTCATGAGTCTGGTTGAGACGAAACATCTCACAAAACAAAAGCTGGCGCACTTGCAGAAGCTGCTCGAGGAATCAAGCGACAAGAAGAGATGAAAATCCTGACGGAACTAACAGTGACGTTTCTTTTTAACGCCGCCTGGCAGGTTGCACTGGTCGGCATCTTTGCCGCTGCCTCTGCGTGGCTGCTGCGCCGAATCGCGGCCAGGTATCGCCATGTGCTTTGGGTCGCGGCGCTGTTGCTATCCCTGGTTCTGCCCGCGTTGAGCTGTCTTTCGTTGTTCAAAGCTGTGAAGCAAGCGCCGCAAGTAGATGATGCAAAGACAGCCGCAAACATTTCAGCAGATAATACTGCGCCAGTCACTTTGTTCGAGCCGGTCACGATCGATTTACCGCGTGTGAACGAGCCGGTTCCACCATCGCAACCGGTTACGTTCGCTCCAATTCACATAAATCGAAATGTCGGCATCGGATTAATAGCAGTCTATGCCCTGTTTGTTTTTTATCGATGCGCAAAACTTTTGCGTGCCTGGCGGCGAACCAGAGCAATCGTTCATAGCGCTTACTCATTCGAACTTTCGCAACCGATGCAAACCGTTATGCGACGTTGTCGACAAGCGATCGGCGTAAAGAATGCGCAAATCCTGGCGTCAAGTTCAGTAGCTGTTCCAATTACGGCAGGCGTCTTTCGCTCGGCTGTGGTCCTGCCAGAGATGTTATTGGACGAAAGTGACCGCAGCTTATTGACCTCTGCAATTGGACATGAGTTAGTGCATATTGTGCGCCACGATTATCTCCTCAACCTGATCTACGAACTGATTTATCTGCCTTTATCGTTTCATCCCGCAGCGGCACTTATCCGACGAAACATTAAGCGGACGCGCGAGCTCTGTTGCGACGAGCGCGTAACGGAACAACTGCTGAATCCGCAAGCGTACGCTCAGTCGCTGATGCGATTGATTGCGGCGGCGCCGTTTGGCAGGCGGCTCGTCGCGGACACGACTATCGGCGTAAACGAATCAGACATCCTGGAGGTGAGAATCATGTCGTTACTTAAAACATCGAGACGGACTGTGAGGCATACTAGACTGCTGCTGATTTTAGCTGCGGTGTTTTTGATCACACCATGTGTAGCCGCGGCCAAATTGGCGCTCAGTTTCGACACGGCATCGCAAGACCCATCCGTCCGGTCCCGGCAACCTGAAGAGAAGCTTCAGCGAAAAGAGCAGGAGCGAGCGCGAGAGGAATTGAGACGTTCCGTTCGTCAACTGCAAGAGCAGCTACGCGTGGCGCCGGAAGCGCAACGGCCCGAATTGCAAGGCCGCCTTCGCGAACTCGAGCGAGCGCTGACTGAACAGGAAGTACTCTTGCAGCAATACGACCAGGGACGACAAACAAACGAGCAGGCGTTACGACAAATGCAACAAGAGCTCGCAAAGAATAGGGCCACGCAGGAAGCGCAAGTGCGAGAAGCGCGGGAGCGACTGGCGCAGCTCATGACCCAATATCCGCAGGCCAATCAGCAACAAGTTGAAGAGTTGCGCCGCGCTCAGCGCTACCTTGAATCGCTCGCACAAGAACAGGGTGAAAAGCAGAAGGACGAGAAGCTTAAGTCGAAGGAGCGCGACGAGCGCGAAAAACAGGAGTGGAAGGAAAAGGAAGAGCGCGAGAAACAGGAGGCGAGAGAGAAAGAAGAGCGCGAAAGCAAGGAGGAATCTGAGGGCCAGGTATTTAAGATGCGGCGGAGTAAGGAAGGCGCCGAGCGAGAGCGGGAAGAACGAGCCCGGCGCCAGATCGAGTTAACGCGTGACGCGACTGTTCCGATGGACCGAGCCATCCAAATCGCGACCAGTCAGGTTCCCGGTAAAGTTCTGGCGTGCAGCCTCGATCGCGACGGCGACAAGCTGTTCTATCACGTCATTATCGTAACGACCGAAGGCGAGAAGAGCTCAACCTCGTACCTTTGGGTTAGTGCTACTGACGGACGCATCCTTAAGACGGAAAAGGAAAAACAAAGCAAGGAACAGGAGTGGTGAAACCCAAATAATTCGGGAAGCCTGAATTAAGTAAGGAAAAGGCGGCCGCAAGGCCGCCTTTTTTATGGATTTTCAAAGGGCGCCTGTTTCGCCGACGGCGTCAGAATACCAACTTCAGTCGGGTTTCGCACATCGCAACAGCAATCCCGCGAATCGTCGGCCGCCCGCCACGTTTGCCACTAACGGTTCGGAGCTTGATCAGCGACGCGATACTTCTCCTTCTCTTTCTCACGCTGCAAGTACGGAATACCTTTCTCCATCCATTCCGGCGCGGGAGCGCCTTTCAGAAAGTGATCGAAAAATTCCTGCAGGCGACGGGTGTAGTCCTTCTGATTGATTCGTTTGCGCAGTCCATGCTTCTCGCCGTTGTAGCTAAACATGTAAACCTCTTTACCGAGACGACGTAGAGCAAGGTAGTATTCGATGCCCTGATACCACGGCACGGCGTCGTCTTCATCGTTATGAATCATCAATAGAGGCGTCTGCACGCGGTCAGCGCGAAATACAGGCGAGTTCTCGAGATAACGCATCGGATATTCCCAAAGACTGCCACCGATGCGCGACTGCGAATGCTCGTATTGAAATTGACGTGGCAGGCCCGAGCCCCAGCGAATGCCGCTGTAGGCGCTGGTCATATTGGCGACGACTGCGCCCGGCGCGGCGGCTTTAAAGCGATTCGTTTGCGTGACCATGTATGCGATCTGATAACCGCCCCAGCTGTGTCCCTGGATTCCGATCGCATTCTCATCGACGAAGCCTTTATCGACCACAGCTTGAATTCCGGGAAGCACGCACTTCAATGCGCTCTGTCCCGGATATCCGGTCGTATAAACAATGTCCGGCATGAAAATGAGATAGCCGTTGCTGACATAGTAGGTTGGATTGATCGAGGTGCCCGGACCGGGATTACGAAAAGCATGCAAGCCCTGCGTAAGCCGTTCGTAAATGTAAACGATCATCGGGTACTTCTTTTTGGGATCGAAATTATCGGGTTTTAGCAGCATTCCCTTCAGCGGCACGCCGTCGGAATTCTTGAAACTTACAAGCTCGCCAGTGCCCCAGTTGAACGCCGTGCGTTGCGCGTCCCCATCGCTGACCTTTCTTAATTTCTTGAAATCGGGCCCGGTTATCCAGATGTCGGGAAACTCATCGAAGCGCGAAGCCGTAAACATCAAAACATCAGCGTCCTTTGCCTTTGTAGGATTATTGAAATCCTTCGCGCCCATGATGAGCTTTTCGGGCAAGCCGCCATTGATTTTGTCACGATAGAATCCTGAGTCGCGGGTGTCTTCGTTTTCTGCGTGCAGCAGCAGTGGCTTGGCGGGGTCGATCGATCGCTCTTTAGGATCGAGACGCACGTAACGAAAAGCAGTTTTGTCTCGACGGCCGACACTGTCTGTAAGGTTCTTCGCGGCGCTGCCGTCAGGTGAAACCTGCCACACGTCATAACGATCATAAATCAGCACATCGCGATCGTCTTTCGTCCAACCAGCGATCCCATATGGTCCGGCCATGCTCGGCGTGTCGTTGTCCTCGTCAAAGAAACGAACGCCGAGATTCCTGGTGAGATTTACCGTGCGTCCATCGGCAACTGTGTACGAATTCCAGTCCTTGCCATCGAAGTAAATCGCGTACTTCGCATTCGGCGAAAGCGAAACGCCAAAACGCTGCTTCTGACCGACAAGCTTGCGCGCGCCGTCGGCCGCGTTGACCAGATAGTAATCGGTCATTCCCGGATCGTAGTCGTTCGTAATTCGGTATGCGCGGTTGTCGGCCCCGATCGCATACCGACCGTCGTTCGACGGAGAGATCGTTTCCAACGATTCGTCCGCGAGCTGAATGAACTTCTTGTCTTTTGTCAGGTAGACAGCACGATACGAGCGCTGTCGTTCCATCTCCGCACGAACTTTTTGGATCGGCTGAATGTAATCGTCCTTCCAATGCCATAGATCGACCTGAACTTTTTCGTCCGCGGGGATTTCTTCGTCCGCATTCTTCTCAGGTTCCGGCGGCGGCGCTGCGCCCAGAAACAAGTGACTTCCATCGAGCGAAAAGCCAAGATTGGCTTTCTCACTGACCACAAAATCTTTGCGAAAGCCGGGCGACGAAGTTGAGACAACTTCAGAAACCGCATTGAAAGCGGTCGTCGCGTGATTGCGATCTGAGCTTTCCTTGACAGCCGCGCTGGTCCCGCGCTCCCAAAGGTAGACTTTGAACTTTGGCTGCTTTGCTTCCGCGTCATCGCGGTCGCTGATGAACGCCACCTCTGTTTGATCTTCGTCCCAGGTCAGTTTTTGATACTTGCCTTTGCCGGCCAGGAGCGACACCGGCGCGCCATCACTCTGTGGCGTCACCACATACACTCCGTTGGTTTCTTCTTTCTTCGAGGCAACTGTATAGACAAGTGTCTTCGCGTCTTTGCTTAAGCTGTAATCGAGGACGTCATTAAAGATGCGCTCGACACCGCTGATCGTGTTTCGCAGTACGAGATCACTCCCATACTCTTTCTTCTTTTCCTTTGATGAGGGCGTTCCTTTCTGTTGAGGTGAAACTTCGGCTGAAGTTGCACCCTCCCTTACGGTCGGGTTTCCGCCTCCTGATGTTGTAGTCGTGCCACTACCCTCCGCCTTTTTCTGATCGGGTTTTGGTTCCAACAAGTACGCGATGAAACCCGAACCATCTTCCGGCACCTGAAAGTTCTTCACTCGTTCGACGCGCGTGACCTGACCCGACGATAAATCCATGATGCCAAGAGCGTTCTTCGGCATGTCCTCAGGCTTCTTCTTGTCCTTCTTAGCTTTGGTGACTTCGGCTTTCGTCGGTTCAATGCTGAAGAAGACGTACCGGCTGTCGGCGGTGAACAAAGGGCGGGCGAGGCGCGCCTGCGCAGCAATGATTTCACCAAAGTTCGGAAGTGAATCGTCCGGTGGAGGCGCCGGCGGACGATAACCACGCGGCGCGCGCCATTCAATGGTGCTTACGATGTTTCTTACCACCACGTCGCTGTCGGCATCCTGGGCCATGTAAGCATAAGCGACGAATTTTCCATCTCGTGAGATTTGGGGCGCCTGAATCGATCTCCAGGAATCGTAATCCTGATGGGTCAGCGGCCGCTTTGTTTGCGTGGTTGGCTTTTGCGCAAAGGTCGGGAGAAAGCAAACCGCCAACAAGCCGACAATACACACGAATGATAGCGTTTGTTTCGAAATTCTTACGACGGATCTCATAGAACACCTCGATGTTTAGAATTAGCTCAGGTTTGCGCGGAATGGCCGCATAAGTTCTAACACTGGCGGTTGATAAGTCAAGCGTTTTGAATTACTAACTTGAGTTTTTCCGTAACCGAGGGCGTTGCCGCAGCGTAAATATCTATGCCATCATAAACGAAATTGGAACTGGTGAGCGCGGGACCCGCACAGATTTTCGAGGTACTAATCTTCGAAGGCCTGCCGGGTCATCTATGTTGACGCAAAACGCTTAACTATCCATGGATGAACATATCTCAACGCCGCTGCCTCGGGTCGAAACAGATGTCAAGCATGAGGTGACGCGAGCCGCTCCGCGCAACAAAACCCGAGCGCGCCTGATTCAAATCGCAAGCCTCGCAATCCTGGTGGTGTTGCTACTCTTGCTGTGGCGGTTTCTTGGCGACAAATCGTCGCCACGCGCGGCCGGCACTGGCCGCGGAGGCGAAGTTGTTCCGATCGAAATGGCGGCGGTTACACAACAGGATGTACCGATTCAAATTAAGAGCATCGGCAACGTCGAGGCACTGTCCACAATCGCAGTGCGTTCACAGGTTGAAGGAACTTTAATGCGAGTCGCCTTTGCGCCCGGTCAGGAAGTCAAAAAAGGCGATCTGCTCTTCACGATTGATCCGCGTCCGCTGCAAGCGCAGCTGAATCAAGCGGAAGCCAATTTGCTCAAAGCGATGGCTGCGGTCAAACAAGGTCAGGACATTGTCGCAAAGGATGAAGCAACTGCTAACAACGACAGGGTGATTGCGAAACGTGATGCAAGCCTGCTGGAAGCGGGAGTGATCCCGCGTGAACAATATGACAACGATGTAGCGAAGTTGCAATCTGATGAAGCGACCGTGCGCGCCGATCAATCGGCCGTCGCGAATCTACAGGCCGCGCAGAAGGCCGAGCAGGCAAACGTCGAAAATGCGCGCGTGCAGCTCAGCTACACGACGATGCGCTCGCCGATTGCCGGCAAGACCGGAAACCTTGCGGTGACGGCGGGTAATCTGGTGCAAGCCAACGCTGCCAC